>PDWJ01000534.1_pt1 | contig 183108 bp, 164 predicted proteins | sample 1430881 | NCBI WGS metagenome assembly PDWJ01 (sample SAMN01162460, study PRJNA174530) | Oral metagenome, whole genome shotgun sequencing project. | biome: Marine environment; feature: Marine mammal; material: Swab sample of the gingival sulcus; isolation source: swab sample of gingival sulcus...
ACCGATGAGGGCGATTTTAGCTCTAGCCATGATGTGATCTCCTGATCCGTTGAACATGACTATGGGGGTAGCCATTCTGGGCGATAAGAGCAAGGGATTTGAGCGCGTGGGATGCGCCCGGGCGAAAGGCAGGTGCAAACAAAACCCCCGCGCAATCCTTAAAAGCGCGGGGGTGGGTAAAGTGCTAACCGGTGTTGGGAGCCTTGTGGGTTAACCACCGCCTCCTACTGTCGCGCCATCGGAACCTTGGGCAACCTCAGTTGCGCTCTGGACATATTCGCGGAAAATGACCTGAGCATATTTACCGTTCAAAATCGTGGGATGGTTTTTAACAAAACCCGATACCTCGGTGACCGTGCGCCGGTTGCGGCGTTCCCGGTCGTTGGTCATGATCAGAGGCTGCGTTTCGCCAAACGAGGCCACGGCCTCAAGCCGTTTGCGGGAAATCCCATGAGCCGACAAAAACCGCACCACAGCACGGGCGCGGCGCAGGCCCAGACGTTTGTTATACGCTCTGGTGCCCACCAGATCGGTATGGCCGTAAACCCGGAAGCGGACCTCGGGGAATTGGCGGATCCAGTCAGCCTGTTTGCGCAGCGCTGCCTGAGCCGTGGCATCAAGTGTTGCGCTGTTGAAGGCAAAGTTGACCATGGACGGCACTTCTTTGGCAAAGCGTTTGGACAGGTCAATCGCATAGGATTTCTGGCCGGTTTGCAGCAGAACATTGTTCATGGTCGGGTTGCCAAATCCGCCCTCGTCCAGAAAATCGCCCACCGGTTTGTCAGCGCAGCCAGCCAGCAGGGCAACCCCAGCAAGTAATGTGACTGTTTTCAGATAGTTGTTCATTGTCTTACTCCATCACATAACCATAGGAGCCGCCGAAATCCTGCTTGGCCACTTCGCCCGCAGCGCCTTTTCCGACAACCTTGCCCTTGAGGAACAGCTCTCTTTCGGTGGGGATGCGGATGCGGTCGGTCGGCAGCGCCAGCGCTTCGCCACGGGTCGGAGTCACCAGATGCGGGGTGATGATCACCACCAGCTCGGACTGGGCGCGTTGATATTCAGTGCTGCGGAACAAAGTGCCAAGGATCGGAATATCACCCAGCCAAGGCACCTGAGAGTTCAGATCCTGGAAATCATCCTGCAACAGACCGGCAATCGCAAAGCTTTCACCATCGCGCATCTCAACCGTGGTCGAGGTTTCGCGCCGCTTGAAAGCGTCAATCCTAAAGCCACCACCGGTCTGGATGCCCTTACTTTTGTCAATCGAACTGACTGCCGTTTTCAAGGTCAGGTTGATCACATCCCCATCCACCACGCGCGGCGTAAAGATCATCTCGACCCCAAAAGGTTTGTATGTAACCTCGGTGGTTCCCTTGTCTGTTGACACGGGCACCGGATATTCGCCACCGGCCAGAAACTTGGCTTCCTGACCGGACAGAGCCACCAGATTTGGTTCTGCCAAAGTGCGCACAACGCCTTTGCTTTCTAGGGCTTCCAGCAGAACACCCAGCTGGGCTGAACCGATGTTAAAGCCAAAAGCCGCCTGACCAATGGCCGAATTGCTGAGGTTCAGAACGGTTGAGCCGACACCGCCGATGGCTGTGTTAGGCACAAGCGCCCCCGAACCCGCCCCGACCGATCCGGCCAGGCTGGAATCGGCGCCGGTGATCGACAAGCCAGCCGAGAGCTGCTTGCTGACCGTGCGTTTCATTTCGGCAAAGCGGACCTTGAGCATCACCTGCTGTGTACCGCCCACGCTCATCAAATTCGAGACCCGCTTGGGCGCATAGCGTTCCGCCAGATCCAGCGCACGATCCAGCCGCGCGGTGCTGGACACGGTGCCGGACAGCACGATGCCATCATTGGCGGTGCGCACTTCGATCGGCTCGCCGGGCAAAATCTGACGCAGGCGTTCTTTGAATTCGGTAATGTCGGGCGTCACATGCACATCGACATTGGCAACCAGCCGGCCATCGGCCCCCAGCAGGGTCAGCGTGGTGCGACCGGGCATTTTGCCCAGCACATAGATGGTGCGATCCGATGACGAGTTGATATCGGCGATTTCGGGGTTGGCAACGGAAAGCTCTGCAAAAGGAACATCGCTTTCAACCACAACCGCGCGGTTAACAGGAATTTTAAGCGCACTCGCCGCCGCCCCGCGCATGACGCGCAAAATTTCAGCATTCGCCGTGGTAGGAACCGACGAAACCGTCAAAGCAACCCCTAACAAAGCTGCCGAGAAAAATTTGGTATAATTCATGGTGATCTGCCTCTCTGACCACGTGCTCGATTTCAAGGGTCTATAGTGCCCAATTAAGCGGATCATGCCCGAAAGGCATTTTTATTGCAAGAATCAAACGCTTGCCGGATGGTTTTTATGTGGATAAGTCGCAACACAGCCCTAAATTATGGGGCGAAATCGGCGGCTTGCGCTATATGCGGTAATTACAAAAGCCCCGCAATTCCCCCTATCCAGACACAACACCGCTGTTGCGCCTTGGGCAAACCCTCATTTGAACCGGATGTCGGGGTTAACCCATCGCGTTTTGCAGAATGCCCAGCGCGGTCTGATGCAGCTGAGCATTGGCCGCCGCCAGAACCCGCCCGCCGTCATGGGCGGGGCCACCCGTCCAGTCGGTGACGATACCGCCGGCGGCCTCGATCACCGCGATGGGAGCTTGCACGTCATAAGCCTGCAATCCGGCCTCAATCACCAGATCCACCTGACCGGCGGCCAGCAAGGCATAGCCATAGCAATCGGTGCCAAAACGGGTCAGCTGCACCTGATCCCGCACTGCATCAAAAGCGGCGCGTTCCTGACGGGTGCCAATCGCCGGGTAGGTGCTGAGCATCAGGCATTCCGCCAAAGGCCGCGACGCACGGGTTTGCAGGGTGCGTTCCCCCAGAGGGCCGGTCATCCGGGCTTCGCCCAACCCGCCCACAAAACGCTCACCAATATAGGGCTGCGAAATCATGCCATAGAACGGCCCGGTTTCATCCCGCACCGAAATCAACACCCCCCAAGTGGGTGTGCCGCTGATAAAACTGCGGGTGCCGTCAATCGGATCAAGCACCCATGTCAGGCCGCTTTTGCCCTCTTGATAACCATATTCTTCGCCCAAAATCGCATCATCAGGGCGCATCTTGGCCAGAACCTCGCGCATGGCCAGCTCGGCCGCGCGGTCGGCCACGGTCACCGGATCAAAATCCTGATCCAGCTTGTTGTCCGTTTGCAGCCCATGGCAACGAAAATGGCGCAGGGTTTCGACCCGCGCCACATCTGCCATTGCATTGGCTGTCTGCTTGATATCGTTCTTTTCGGACTGCGTTAATGCAACCATCGGCCTGACCCCCTGAAAACTGTATGAACCGCCGCCAAGGTCATAAACCGTTGGCGGCACAGGTCAAGGTTTTGGCTTTCAGGCGACATTGCTCAGCACGCGCGCCAGATCAAACAGGCGGCGGCGCTGATTTTCAGGCATCGAGTAATAAGAGCGCACCAGATCGAGCGCCTCTTTATCGGCCATGATATCTGCCGGAATCACACTGTTTTCGCCCGGCGCAGCCTGCCCATCCCGGAGGCCGTCAAAGAAAAAGCTGACCGGCACGTCAAGCGCGTCCGAAATATCCCACAAGCGTGAAGCACTGACACGGTTCATGCCAGTTTCGTATTTTTGGATCTGTTGGAACTTGATCCCAACCTTCTCTGCCAGCTGCTGCTGTGTCATCCCAACCAGCCATCGACGATGGCGAATGCGCTTCCCTACATGGACATCAACAGGGTGTTTCATTTTTCCTCCGGCTCTTAAGTACTCGCTTAAAAATTGCATGGCTCAAGAAACCACAAACAACTAAAACCACATAAGTTACGAGACTTACCCTTTAAAGATTCGCGGGAAATCACCTAAAGTGCTGTTTTTCAAGCAATTTTCCCAATGTTCTGCGAATGTATATACAATCCCGGATGACGTGAACACCTGTCTATAAGTGCAACTCTTCCGTTTTTTACTCCCAATCCGCACCCAAAAGATCAACTTGCTGGTGTCTGTTTGGTCCTCGGGGTAGGGTTATCAGCGCAACAACAAACCTCAAGGAGATTCGCTTTGCGCGCCTTTCAGATCCAAGCCTTCGGCGAACCCGTAAACCTGACAACCCTGGCCGAGCCACAGCCCCAATCCCCTCCGGCACCGGGTCATATCCGGCTGAAAATTCAGGCTTGCGGGCTGAATTTTGCCGATCTTCTGATGTTGGAGGGCCGCTATCAGGAACGCCCGCAGCTGCCTTTTATTCTGGGGATGGAACCCGCCGGAACCGTTCAGGCCATCGGCGAAGGTGTTACCGGATTGCAAGTTGGCGACCGGGTGGCGGTGTTTCACAGCCATGGCGGTTTGGCCGAAATCGGAGAGTTTCCGGCGGATCATTGCCATTTACTGCCCCCTTCTATGCCCATTGACGTTGCTGCGGGTTTCCTGATTGCCTATGGCACATCGCATCTGGTTTTAGCCCAGCGCGCGAATTTGCAGGCGGGCGAGACCCTGCTGGTGCTGGGGGCTTCGGGTGGCATTGGGCTGACGGCGGTGGAAATCGGCAAGCGCATGGGGGCCACGGTGATTGCCTGTGCCCGCGGGGCCGATAAACTGGACATTGCCGCAAAGGCCGGGGCCGATCATCTGATTGACAGCGAAAGCGGCGATTTGCGCGAACAGGTCAAAGCGCTGGGCGGGGCAGATGTGGTTTATGACCCGGTCGGCGGAGAGTTATTCAAGCAAGCTCTGCGTGCCTGCAACCCGCTGGCGCGGATCATTCCGGTGGGCTTTGCCAGTGGTGATGTGCCGCAGATTCCGGCCAATATATTGCTGGTAAAGAACCTCAGCGTGATCGGATTTTACTGGGCCGGCTATCTGAAATTTGCGCCCGAGCTGCTACAAGACAGTCTGAAAACCCTGTTCCAGTGGTATGAGAACGGCGATCTGGCTCCACATATCAGCCACCGCCTGCCGCTGGAGCGCGTTTCAGAGGCGCTGGAACTGCTGCGCAGCCGCAAATCGACCGGCAAAGTGGTGGTGACGATGTAAGGCGGAGGCGGCCTTTGGCGAAACAATCGCCCGGGCGTCACATTATATGGTTTGAATCTGCGACGAATAGCCCGCAGCCGGGGCAATTTCAGTGGTGGGCTGCTTGAATAAGGTTGCTCTTTGGTCCATAGCTGGCCCGATAGAAAAAACCGGAACAGCAACACCGATGAGCAAACGGCCCACACATCATACGCCCATCCCGACCCAATGGATTGGCCCGATGGCCCTGACGGGGGATCTGGTCGAAGGGCAGATCAGCATTCCGCTGGCCACCTATGAAACGCCACTATGGGATTCCACCGCACGCGGGGCCGGGGTGTCGCGTTATAGCGGCGGTATCCGTTGCACTCTGGTGGATGAGAGAATGTCGCGCTCGATTCTGTTGCGGGCCGAAAATGCGGCGCAGGCGCATCAGGCGTGGCAGATGCTGCAAAGCCGTCAGGATGAAATCGCTGCGCTGATCGCCACCACCGGGCGCTTTGTGCGGCTGTTGGAGATGAATCGCCAGATCGTTGGCAATCTGCTTTATCTGCGGCTTGAATGTGCCACCGGGGATGCTTCGGGGCATAATATGGTGACCAAGGCGGCGGATGCGGTGATGGAGTGGATCGGGCGCGAATTTCCGATGCTGGCCTATTCCAGCATCTCAGGCAATTACTGCACCGACAAAAAGACCTCAGCCGTGAATGGCATTTTGGGACGCGGCAAATATGTGATCGCCGAAATCGACATCTCGCGTCGGATTTTGAAGCGGATGCTGCGCACCACGCCGGAAAAAATGGTGCAGCTGAATATCGAGAAAAACCTGATTGGCGGCGCAATCGCCGGGTCTCTGCGCAGCGCCAATGCGCATTTTGCCAATATGCTGTTGGCATTTTATCTGGCCACAGGTCAGGACGCGGCCAATATCATCGAGGGCTCGCAAGGGATCGTGCATTGCGAAGCCCGCGAGGATAGCCTGTATTTTTCCTGCACCCTGCCCAATCTGATCGTCGGTTCGGTCGGCAATGGCAAAGGGTTGCCGCAAGTTGAAGAGCATATGCAGAAAATCGGCTGCCGGGAAGACGCCGAACCGGGGGTGAATTCGCGCCGTCTTGCGGTGTTGTGCGCCGCCACGGTGCTGTGCGGTGAATTATCGCTGATGGCGGCACAGACCAATCCCGGAGAGCTGATGAATGCGCATCTGAAACTGGAGCGCTCATGACCGGCCCGCGCCTGCATAACACCAAAGCCGATCAGATCATCGCTTCGCGCAAGCTGGACCATCTGCGCAGCATTCAGGACGATGCCGGGACCGAGCGCCACGCCAGCGGGTTTGACGCGCTGCAACTGACCCATCGCGCCCTGCCCGAGCTGGATTTTGACGCGGTTGACACCCGCACCCGGTTTCTGGGCAAAGAGCTGTCTTTTCCGCTGCTGATTTCCTCAATGACCGGCGGCACCGGCCCCGAAGTGGCGCGCATCAATGAAAACCTCGCCCGGGCTGCACAGGCGAGCGGGGTGGCGATGGCTGTTGGCTCGCAACGGGTGATGTTTCGGCAGCCCGAAGCCCGGCAGAGCTTTGAGTTGCGCAACATCGCGCCCGACATCCCGTTGATCTCAAACATCGGCGCGGTGCAGCTGCGGGCCGGGTTCGGGGCGCAGGAATGTCTGCAATCGGTCGAGGTTCTGGGCGCAGATGGTCTTTATCTGCATCTGAACCCGCTGCAAGAGGTGGTGCAGCCCGAAGGAGACCGGGATTTTTCCAATCTGGCAGCGCTGATCGCCGATCTGGTGCCGCAAATGCCGGTGCCAGTTCTGCTGAAAGAAGTCGGGGCCGGCCTGTCGCCCGCCGATATTCAGCTGGGGCTCGCGGCCGGCATCCGCCATTTCGACGTGGCCGGACGTGGCGGCACATCCTGGAGCCGGATTGAGTATCACCGCCGCACCGACCCTTCCGACGATCTGGGCCTGCTGTTTCAGGATTGGGGGCTGACCACGGTTCAGGCCTTACGTCTGGCCCGCCCGCTGCTGGACAAGGCGGGGCAAAACACCACATTGATTGCCAGCGGCGGGTTGCGCTCTGGTATCGACATGGCCAAAGCGATTATTCTGGGGGCCGATATCTGCGGCATGGCGGCCCCTTTTCTGGCTGCGGCCCGGCAATCGGCTGATGATGTGATTGCGGTCATCGAGCGGATCAAACGAGAATTCCAAACCGCGTTGTTCCTTTTGGGCTGTGCCGATTGCGCCGCCCTGCAAGGCAATGACGCCCTGTTGTTACGAGCTGAGTAAAATGATTAAAATAGGTATCGACGCCCTGAGCTTTCACATCCCGCAAAGATATCTGCACATGGATTCCATGGCCGAGCGTCACGGCATCGACCCGGCCAAATTTTCCAAAGGCATCGGTCAGGAAAAGATCGCCCTGACCGGGCCGGACGAAGACATCGTGACCCTCGCCGCCGAAGCTGCCAAGCCAATTTTGGAGGCCGAAGGCGTTGAAGGCATCGACACCATGCTGTTCGCCACCGAATCCGGCATTGACCAATCCAAATCGGCCGGAGTCTTTGCCCATCGGTTGCTCGGCCTGCCGGATAATTGCCGCAATGTGGAAATGAAACACGCCTGTTATTCGGCCACTGCGGCGCTGCAACTGGCCTGCGGCTACATCGCCCGCCACCCGGCGAAAAAGGTGCTGATCGTGGCCTCTGATGTGTCGCGCTATGATCTGGACAGCTCGGGCGAGGCAACGCAGGGCGCGGGGGCCGTGGCGATGCTGATCACCGCCAATCCGCGGATCATGGAAATTGATGCCGCTTCGGGTATTTTTACCGAAGACATCATGGATTTCTGGCGGCCAAACTACCGCCAGACGCCTTTGGTCGATGGCAAATACTCGGCGCTGCGCTATCTCAATTCGCTGTCCGAAAGCTGGGCCGATTATCAGGCGCAGGGCGGGCGTGCTTATGACGCATTCGCCGGGTTCTGCTATCATCTGCCCTTTTCGCGCATGGCTGAAAAAGGCCACCGCCATCTGGCCAAGCAGGTCGGCGTCAGGCCCGATATGCAACACTGCCTGCCCGGCATGATCTATAACCGCCAGATCGGCAACTGCTATGCGGCATCGCTCTATCTGGCGCTGATCTCGGCGCTGGAAAACACCGAAGCCGATCTGGCCGGTAAGGCGATTGGGATGTTCAGCTATGGCTCGGGCGCGGTCGGCGAGTTTTTCTCGGGCGTGGTGCAGCCGGGCTATCAGGATCAGTTGATGAGCGCCCGCCATGCAAAGCTGTTAGCCGATCGTCAGGAAGTCAGCTATGACGAATATCTGGCCCTGCGCGAGATCCCCGATGGGCAGCCGGGCGGCGTGATCGACATCCCCGCAAGCACCAACGGACGCTATAGATTGGCAAGCATCAATGAGCACAAGCGTGTCTATATCGACACACAAGACTGACCCGGTCTGCGCCCACGCCCCGGGCAAGCTGATCTTGTCCGGCGAACATGCGGTGGTTTACGGCGCTCCGGCGCTTGCGGTGGCCGTGGCGCGTTATACCGAGGTGTCGTTTCATCCGGTCTATCCCAGTGATGGGTTGCGGACGGTGTTTGAGCAGGTCTCGAAAGGGGCATTTTACCCGCTATCGGTGCTGGATAAGCTGAAACATTCGCTGGATCAGCGGTTTGATCGCTTTATGCGTGGCGAATTGAAGGTGCAGCAGATCCTGCAACGGCCCGATGATCTGATCATTTACACATTGGCCTCTTTGGCGATGCGTATGCCGATGCCCGGCACCAGCCGCAAGCATCACCTGCCGATCCCCGGACGGCTGGAAAGCAAAACCGATCTGCCTCTGGGGGCGGGCCTTGGTTCTTCTGCGGCGGTGATTGCAGCGACGATTGTGCTGTATGAACATCTGCTGGGCCGTGAACACAGCGCGGATGAGCGCTTTGAGATGGTGCAGTTTTGCGAACGGCTCCAGCATGGCAAGGGTGGCGCGATTGATGCGGCCACGGTGATCAATGGTGGGCTGAACCGGGCCGAAGATGGGGTGGTCAGCCAGCCCCGGATCGACCCGGAACATCCGTTGTTTGCGGCGCGGGGGTGGTATTGCATCCTGCACGGCACTCCGGCCAGCTCGACCGGAGAATGCGTGATGGCGGTGCGGCAAAATCACGGTCAGGACAGTGCGCTGTGGCAGGCCTTTGGCACCTGCACCAACCAGTTTCAAACCGCGTTGGAAACCGGGGAAAGCCCCGATGACTGCATCCGCGAAAACCAGCATCTGTTAGAGAAAATTGGCGTGGTGCCTGCGGCGACCCAGCGCCTGATTTCGCAAATTGAAACCGCCGGCGGCGCGGCCAAGATGTGTGGCGCGGGCTCGGTGCGGGGGGCGTTCGGGGGGGCTGTGCTGGTGCATCAACAAGACGCCGAGGCGATGGAAACGCTGTTGGGCAAATACCCGGATTTGCGCTGGTTTCCCCTGTGCATTGCCGCAAAAGGCGCTGCATTAGGGTCTGTTTCCGGGGGTGCGACATGCGACTGACCGCCTCTGCCCCCGGCTCGATCATGATCACGGGCGAACATGCGGTGGTGTATGGCCACCCGGCGATTGTTGCCGCGATTGAACAGCGCGTGCGGATCACGGCCGAAGTTCTGGCCGAGCCCCGGATCGAGTTGCATTCCGAAATCGCGCCGCCGCTGTCGGTGGGTCTGGAGAACCTCTCCACCGATGGCCCCTATCGTTTCGTGCTATCCGCCATTGCGCTTTACAAAGACCAACTGCCCGGCGGGGTGCGGCTCGATATACGCTCGGATATTGATCCGACTTTGGGGCTTGGATCATCCGCGGCAGTGACGATTGCTACGCTGGGTCTGTGCGCTCGCCTCAGCGGGGCGGATCAGACCGGGCTGCACGGTCAGGCTCTGCGCATCATTCGCGCCATTCAGGGGCGGGGCAGCGGAGCCGATCTGGCGGCTAGCCTGCATGGCGGCATGATCTCTTATCAACTGCCCGACTCCATGCTGGGCGATCTGTCTGACGGCCCTGTTCGGGCCCAAATTTCCAACTTGCCAAACCCGCCGCAGTTGGGATTGTGCTATGCGGGCTACAAAACCCCCACGGCCGAAGTCCTAGCGCAAATCGCCGCCCGCATGGCCGGGAACGAGGCCGAGTTTGCAACGCTCTATGCCCGGATGGGGGCCAGCGCTACGGCGGCGATTGCGGCGGCAAAAACCGCGAATTGGCCCGCATTTGGCTCTGAATTAACCACTTATCAAGCGTTGATGCAGCAGCTGGGGGTTTGTGATGAGACCCTCGCGCAAATCATCGCACGCGCCCAAACCGCCCCTGATCTGTTGGCAGCCAAGATTTCCGGTTCTGGCCTGGGGGATTGTGTGGTTGCGGTGGGGGCTTTGCCCGATGGGTTCACGCCTGCGCCGCTTGCTCAAAAAGGATTGATATTCCATGACTGATCCGTTGACAGCCCATGATGTGGTCTCCCGTTTATTGCCCGAAAAGCTGGACCCGGCCCGGTTTTTCGAAGCCTACGCCCCCAGCAATATCGCGCTTTCGAAATATTGGGGCAAACGCAATAAGCCGCTGAACCTGCCCCTGAACAGCTCGCTTTCGGTGTCTTTGGCGGATTTGGGCAGTCAAACGCAGGTGATGCCCGCCTCCGATGAGCAAGACCGGGTGTGGCTCAACGGGGATCTGTTGGCACCCGATAGCCCCTTTGCCCGCAAGGTGGTTGACTTTGCCAATCTGTTTCGCCGGGGGCAGCCCCAGCCGCTGCACATTAAAACCACCAATACGATCTCAACCGCCGCCGGGTTGGCCTCTTCGGCTTCCGGGTTTGCGGCGTTAACCAAGGCGCTGGTGGGCAGTTTCGGACTGGAGTTGCCAGACGCGCAGCAAAGCATGATCGCCCGGCTGGGTTCGGGCAGCGCGACGCGTTCGTTCTGGCATGGGTTTGTGCGCTGGGACCGGGGTGATCTGGACGATGGCAGCGACAGTTTCGCCCGCCCCCTGAATCACCCTTGGCCCGAATTCCGTATAGCAATCATCCCGGTTGATACCGGGCCCAAGGCCCATTCCTCGCGCGATGGTATGCAGCACACGGTCTCAACCAGTCCGCTCTACGCCCCTTGGCCAGAACGCGCCGAAGCCGACTGTTTTGAGATTGAACAAGCCGTGGCCGCGCAGGATTTTGTCCGGTGCAACCCAACAGCTGGGCAGTGCTGGACAGGCTGTGGACCGCTCGGGGGCAGGGTCTGCCTGCCTACGCAACCATGGATGCCGGCGCAAATATCAAGCTGATTTTCCTGAAAAGCGCCGCCGAAGATGTCACCGCGCTATTTCCCAATGCTCAAATTATCGCGCCTTTTTCATACCCTCAAAAATAGCAAGGGTTAGAGACCGTTTAACAGCGCAACCGTCGGCCAAGCATCTGCTGGCATACCCAAACGCTGCTGTTCCTTCTGAACCGCGATACGAGTTTTTGCGCCCAAAATCCCGTCAATTTTTCCCACATCATAACCAAGCGCTACCAGTTTTTGCTGCAGTTTTTTCATTTGCGGCCCCGACAGCCCCGGATCAGGATTGCCCGCCTTGTAAACCGGTGCACCCTCAAGGCGGGTTGCGAAATAAGCCGCGGTGGTGACGTAGATAAAGCTCTGGTTCCATTCAAAATACACATTGAAATTTGGATAAGCCATAAAGGCCGGCCCCTTGCGCCCCATCGGCAGAATGATCGAAGCCTCAAGCCCCGCATCACCCAATGCCCCCTGACGCGCTTTCACACCCATCTGGGCCCATTCCGACACGCTTAATCGGGTATTCAGGCCAGTTTTCGACCAGTCCAGAGATTTGGGCACGATAACCTCTTGTAGCCATGGCTGGTTGGGGCGCCAGCCCAGCGCCGATAGCATTTTGCCACCCGACATCAACGCATCGGCGGGCGAGGTTTTCAGACTCACTTTTCCGTCCCCATCGCCATCGACTCCGTTTTCCAGAATGTCCGCCGGCAGCATTTGCACCATGCCAATTTCACCCGCCCAGGCACCCGTTGTCTTGCGCGGCGAGAAATTGCCCTGTTCATACAGCTCTAGCGCCGCAAAGACCTGCGGGCGGAACAGATGCGGGCGGCGGCAATCATGGGCCAGCGTGACCAATGAGTTCAGGGTATTATAGTTGCCCTGAAACGCGCCATAGTCAGTCTCAAACGCCCAAAAGGCCAGCAATACGCCGCGATTTATGCCGTATTTCTGCTCAATCCTGTCAAATACACGATCCCATTTCTTGGCATTGGCCCGCCCCTTGTTCAGCCTGCTTTGGCTGATCAACATTCTGGAAAAATCAATAAAGTTTTTCTGAAACACCCCCTGCGCATGATCGGCCTTGAGCGTTTTTGCATCCTGCCGCACCGAAGCAAAAAACCGATCAACCGTGGCGGAGGAATGGCCCTTGGCAATCGCCTCCTGTTTCAGAGAAGCGACAAAGCTGCTGAATTTGCCGCCGCATGGTGTTTCCGCTATGGCCGCCGAGTTGATGACACTCAGGCACAGACCAGCAATTGTAAAAGTTTTAAGAATGAAATAGCGCATTTGAATCCTCTGAAAGCCTTTTAACCCCCTAAAGATAAAGAAATTCTTTAAAAGTCAAACAATAACGGCCAAGGACATCAAAATCGCAACCAAGGCCCACCAGACCCGCCAAAGGCTGCAAGTGGCGGCCTGAATATCGTCTGCGGTCAGGTTGTGGCGGCCTTCGTCATGGACGAAAGGAAAATCCGTCATCCGCCCGTCATAACTACGCGGGCCGGACAGGGCGATGCCCAGACTGACAGCCATCGCGGCCTCAGGCCAGCCGGCATTGGGCGAGCGATGCAGAGGGGCGTCCCGAAAAACGATTTTCCATTCTCTAATCCGCCGATTAGTGACGAGTATAAGCAGCGCCGTGAGGCGGGCCGGAATCCAATTCAGCACATCATCGAACCGAGCAGCGGCCCAGCCGAATTGGCGGTATTTGGGCGACATATACCCGATCATCGAATCCGCCGTATTGGTCATTTTGTAGACCAGCAGGCCGGGCAACCCCAGCAGCAGGAACCAGAAGGCCGGGGCAACCACACCGTCCGACAGGTTTTCAGCGGCGCTTTCAATGGCGCTACGGGCAGCGGCAGAGTCGTCCATGCCCTTGGTATCACGCGCCACAATGCGGCTGACCATCAAGCGGCCCTCGCCAGTGGACAAACGCAGAGCATGGGCCACATCGGAAACATGTTCGGTCAGGCTTTTCTGTGCCAGGAAAATCGCTGCAATCAAGACCTGAAAAATGCCAAAATCAGGCAGGTTAGAGACTATCATACCGAAAGACCCGGCCAACACACACAGGATGATCAGCACCATAACACCCTTTAGCCGCTTGTGTTGCCCCCTGTTATATCGGACATCGGCCCAACCGATTGCAGTCCCCATCAGAACGGCCGGATGATTCAGGCGACTCCAGAGCCATCTCGGCTCGCCAAAAATCGCATCCAACAGCAACGCGATCAGCAGAAATACCACGATCTCATCTGGATTAGAGAATATTATTCCCGGTAACTGCATTGCTAAAGCCCTGTATAAACCGCACGCATATCAAACTTGCCCCACTTTCTTATCGCCTCCAACCCACCACAACAACCCGCCGGGCGGGGAAAGCGATTGCAGCGGCTTTGCCCAAAGGCTATATTGCCCGGGACGAAGCCCAAGGGGCCAGACCGGTTGGCTGTGGAGGATCGACCCAAACAGGGGATCAAAAGCAGCATCGTCGGACGCATAGGTTCCTGTTACTGATCGTTTATGCCGGTTCAAAGGAAAATACGCGCCAAATGAGACCTTATGAAAAAGACCCTGCGGCGATTTATGCTAAAAGCTTTGCCATCGTGCGACATGAAGCGCGGCTTGAGCGCTTTGACCCAGCCATGCAATTGCTGGCCACCCGCCTGATCCACGCCTGCGGCATGGTCGAAGTTGCCGACCGTCTGGCGTTTTCAAAAAACGCATTTCAGGCCGGAAGGGCGGCGTTAGAGACTGGTTCTGCGATCCTATGTGATTGCGAAATGGTAGGGGCCGGCATCATTCGCCGTTACCTGCCCACCAACAACCCGGTCATTGTGACCCTGAATGACCCCACTGTTGCAGCCCGCGCCAAAGAGATCGGCAACACCCGATCCGCGGCGGCGGTCGAGCTGTGGCGGCCGCATATCGAAGGGGCGGTTGTGGTGATCGGGAATGCTCCCACCGCGCTGTTTCATTTGCAGGAGCTGCTGGATCAGGGTTGGCCTAAACCGTCTCTAATCCTAGGATTTCCCGTGGGTTTTGTTGGCGCGGCCGAAAGCAAAGCCGAGCTTGCCGCAAATGCACGCGGCTGCGAATTTATCACTCTGCGGGGACGTCGTGGCGGATCGGCGATCGCATCGGCGGCAGTGAATGCGCTGGCGGCTGGCTTGCCTGAACTGAAGGAAACATAATGCCCGCCTGGTTACATATTGTCGGGATCGGAGAAGACGGCCTCACCGGGCTCACCCCCGCAACCCGCGCCGTGGTCGAAGCGGCGGATATTATCATCGGCGGTCAGCGCCACCACGACCTGACAGCAGAAATCACCGCCGAGCGGATCAGTTGGCCTTCGCCTTTTGATACGCTGATCGACACGTTGACCGGGCTGCGGGGCAAACGCGTTGTGGTTTTGGCCTCGGGCGATCCGCTCTGGTATTCGGTCGGGGCGAAAATCGGCACGCTGATTGACCCGGCCGAGATCACCTATCACCCGCAGGTCGGAGCCTTTCAGCTGGCTGCCGCCCGCATGGGTTGGTCAATGGCCGATCTGGAAACCCTGACCGTGCATGGCCGCCCGGTTGAACAAATGATCGCTTTCATCCAGCCCAGCCAGCGGCTGCTGATCCTGACCACGGGCTCGGACACTCCGGCGCAAATCGCCGCTTTCCTGACCGAGCGCGGCTTTGGCAAAAGTCGGATGACGGTGCTGGCGAATATGGGCGGCAAGGACGAACAGCGCTTTGACGGCACCGCTGAAAGCTGGTCGCATCAGGTGCCGTCGTTTAACACTCTGGCAGTCGAATGCATTGCCGCGCCCAATGCCGCGTTGCTGCCCCGGGTGCCCGGGCTGGCAGATGAGATGTTCGAGCATGACGGCACCATGACCAAACAAGAGGTGCGCGCAGTGACGGTGGCCAAACTGATGCCAATGCGCGGCGCTTTGTTGTGGGATATCGGCTGCGGTTGTGGCTCGGTCGCGGTCGAATGGATGCGGGCGGCGCGATATGCCCGGGCGATCGGCATCGAGCCGCGGGCGGACCGGCGCGCTTTGGCAGCGGCGAATGCGCTGGCGTTGGGTGTGCCGAAACTCGAGCTTGTCCCGGGCAGTGTGCCCGAAGCGCTGGAGGGTCTGGACGCACCGGATGCGATATTCATCGGTGGCGGCCTCAGTCCTGAAACCTTTGACGCCGCGTGGTCGCATCTGCGCCCGCTTGGGCGTCTGGTGGCCAATTCGGTAACTTTGGAAAGTGAGGGCATTTTGTTTGAGTTGCATAAAAAACACGGCGGAACGCTGGTGAAACTGGATGTCAGCCGCGCCGATACGATTGGGCCGTTCACCAGTTGGAAACCTCTACGTCCGGTCACTCAATGGAGCTTGATTAAACGATGAAAGGCACGTTTTACGGAGTTGGTCTGGGTCCGGGTGATCCCGATCTTATGACACTGAAAGCCGCGCGGCTGATCCGGGCGGCCAGGGTTGTGGCCTACCCCGCCTTGCTGGATGATAACAGCTTTGCGCGGTCCATCGCCGCTGATCTGATCGACAAAGACGCCCGCGAAATCAAGATCAAAATCCCGATGACCACCGAACGCGCCCCGGCCCAGTGTGCCTATGATCATGCCGCCGTCGAAATCGCCGAGGCTCTGGACAATGGGCAGGATGTTGTCGCGCTTTGCGAGGGTGACCCGTTTTTCTATGGATCATTCATGTATCTTTTTGCCCGGCTGTCTGATCGCTTTACCACCGAGATCGTGCCGGGAGTAACTTCGATGACCGCAAGCGCAGGGGCTTTGGGCCTGCCATTAGCGGCGCGGAACGAAGTGTTGGGCGTGATTCCGGGCCCGTTAGAGACTGATTTGATAAAAAATCAAATTCAGGCCGCCAGCAGTCTGGTAATCATGAAGGTCGGGCGGCATCTGGGACGTATTCGTCAGGTGATTGATGAACTCGGGCTGTTGGACAGTGCGGTTTATATCGAACGCGCTACCTTACAGAATGAACGCAAAATGCCACTTGCCGAGGCACCTGAAAAAGCGCCGTATTTCTCAATGATCCTGCTGATAAAAGGGGGCGATCCATGGCTGTGAACCCAGTCGTTATATGTCTGTCCAAATCGGGCGAGGCGCAGGCCCGCAAGATTGCCCAGGCGCTTGACCTACAGATGCATGGTCTCGAAAGCCGCGTAAAAGGCTCTAACGTGCCATTTAGAGACACTTTAGGGCATCTACGCACGCTGTTTGCCGCCGGCACGCCAATCATTGGTGTTTGCGCTGCCGGGATTTTGATCCGGGCGATTGCTCCGCTTTTGGCCGATAAACACAGCGAACCTCCGGTGATTGCCGTGTCTGACGATGGCGCGGCGGTTGTGCCCCTGCTGGGCGGGCATCGTGGGGCAAATCGGCTGGCGAAACAGATCGCTGACCTGACCACGGGCAGCGCCGCCATTACCACGGCCGGGGATGTGGCGCTGGGTTTTGCTCTGGATGAGCCCCCGGCGGGCTATCGGCTGGCCAACCCTGAACACGCCAAACCGGTCATGGCCGCGATCCTGTCGGGGCAGGGCGTTCGCATCCGTGGCGAAAACATCTTTGACATTCAGAACGACGAAGCGGGCGATATTGAGATTTGCGTCACCGAAAAACCCGAAAAAGGCAGTGAAACCCGGCTGGTTTACCACCCTCAGCGCTTTGTGTTGGGGCTGGGCTGCGCACGCGGCGCAGACCCGGATGAGATGTGGGATCTGGTCCGTAAAACTCTGGATCAGGCTCAGATTGCAGCCGGAGCGATTGCTTCGGTCAGTTCGCTGGACCTGAAGGCCGATGAGCCCGCCATGATACAAACCGCCCAGCGCCTGAACGTGCCGTTTCACCTGTTCACCGCCGACCAGCTTGAGGCCGAGTCCCCCCGGCTGGCCAACCCATCAGATGTGGTGTTTGCCGAGGTTGGCTGTCATGGAGTTTCAGAAGCAGCGGCGTTGGCGGGTTCGGATCAGGACGCCGTTTTACAGGTGGAAAAACAGAAAACCGCAAACTGCACATGCGCGATTTCAACCGCGTTAGAGCCTGTTTTACCCCCCAATGGCCGCCCCCGCGGCAAGCTGTCGATCATCGGTATCGGCCCCGGTCAACACAGTTGGCGCACCCCCGAAGCCAGTCAGATGATCGCTCAGGCGGATGAGCTGGTCGGGTATGGTTTATATATTGATCTGCTCGGCCCGCTTGCGGCTGGCAAAACCCGTTCTGATTTCCCGCTGGGCGGCGAAGAAGACCGCTGCCGTTATGCGCTGGAACAGGCCGGGAAGGGACAGAATGTGGCTCTGATCTGCTCGGGCGACGCTGGAATCTATGCCATGGGCGCGCTGGTGTTTGAGCTGCTGGACCGTAGCCCAGAGGCCCACGGTGTTTCCGATGCCGCAAGGCGGGTCGAGGTGGTTTGCACCCCCGGCGTTTCCGCCCTGCAAGGGGCTGCCGCCCGGGCCGGTGCGCCGCTGGGCCATGATTTCTGCGCGATTTCGCTGTCCGATCTGCTGACCCCGCGCGATGATATTCTAAAGCGCCTGAAAGCCGCCGCCGAAGGGGATTTCGTCATCGCCTTTTACAATCCGGTTTCCAAACGCAGGCGCACTCTGCTGGCCGAGGCCCGCGATATTCTGCTGCAACACCGTCCGGCGGATACGCCGGTGATGCTGGCCAGCTCTCTTGGTCGGCCAGAGGAACATATCCGTTACCGCAATCTGGCCGATCTGAAGGTAGATGAGGTTGATATGCTGACGGTGGTTCTGGTGGGCTCGTCCCATTCCAGACTGGCGCAACTGGGCGAAGGCCCACGCATGTTCACCCCACGCGGCTATGCGCGCAAAATGGACGGAGACCTGTCATGACCGTATTTTTCATCGGCGCCGGCCCCGGTGACCCCGAGCTGCTGACCCTGAAAGCCCAGCGCCTGATCGCCGCCTGTCCGGTATGCTTGTTCGCCGGGTCTCTGGTGCCAGAAGAGGTGGTGGCCGGTGCCCCCGACGGCGCACGGGTGTTGGATACTGTGGCCATGACTCTGGATCAGACCCACGCCGAAATTCTGGCCGCCCATCAAAAGGGTCACGATGTGGCGCGGGTGCATTCCGGTGATCCTTCGCTTTACGGTGCCATTGCCGAACAAATCCGGCGGTTGCGGGCCGATGGTATCCCCTATCAGATCATTCCCGGCGTGCCGGCCTATGCGGCGGCGGCGGCAGCGTTGGGGCAAGAGCTGACTATCCCCGAAATCGCCCAATCCATCGTTTTAACCCGGATGTCGATGCAGTCGACCTCGATGCCCGAAGGCGAAACTCTGGAAAACTTTGCCCGCACCGGCGCAACGCTGGCGATTCATCTGGCGATCCGCAATATGCGCGAGATCGAGCGTATCTTAACCCCGCATTACGGCGCGGATTGCCCCGTTGCGGTTGCCTATCGGGTCGGCTGGCCGGATGAGCTGCTGTTGCGGGGCACTCTGCAAGATATTCGCAAGAAGGTGCGTGCGGCCAAGATCACCCGCACGGCGCTGATTCTGGTTGGCCCCGCGCTGGGGCAGCTGAGCGATTTCAAGGACAGTGCGCTGTATGATCCGACCAAACCGCATGTTTTGCGCCCAGTTGTTGGGGTTGATCTGGTCGAAGACCACAACACCTAGACAAAATGCTTGGGTCACAAAAGGTTAACTTGACCTTTCCTATTAGCCTGCCAAGATAAATGCAGCGATAAGGAAGGCCAGCCATGTCAGTATATTTGCCAAAAGAGGTCGAAGAGGGTCTGAAAAAGGCCCGCAGGCAAGGCCTGCGCCGTAAGAACCGGCTGCGGGTGCATACCGGTGATGAGGTTTTTCCGGTGCTGCGGTTCTGGGAGACTGGCTTTGCGTTGGATCTGGAAAACGCGCCGCATTTGCGCGGCTTTGTCGATATTTTTGACGGGGGCAAGCATCTTTATCAATGCCTGGTGGTCGCGTCCGAAGAAAATCAGGACGAGATGATTTACGAATTCAAGCGCAGCACCGTTGCCAAGGACAAGGCACCGCTGGATTTCGCACGCGATGCCAATGCCCCGGTTGCTTTGATCGAAGGTTAGCGCCGCAGCGCCGCCAGCTACTGCAAATCGGCAAAGGCCTCTTGCATCCGCTGCACCGCTTGCTGCACTACAGATTTTGGGGTTGCGAGGTTAAAACGCAAAAACTGTTCGCCACCAGTGCCGAATGTTTCGCCGTGATTGGCCGCGATCTTGGCGGTTTGTTCGACCCGGTTGATACATTCCTGCGAGCTCATCCCGGTGCCGGAAAAATCTACCCAAGCCAGATAGGTCGATTCAAGCGGCATGGATTGCAGGCCCGGAATTTCGTTGATCCCCTCATCAAAAATACGTTTGTTTTCAGCCAGATAATCGCACAAAGCATCCACCCAAGCCGCCCCCTCCAGGCTATAGGCCGCGGTCGCCATGAACAGACCAAATGAATTGGGCGACATGCCAAACGCCGCCATGGTGCTTGCAAATTGCGCCCTCAGCGCAGGGTCAGAGATGATCACATTGCCGGTATGGGCGCCGGCGATGTTAAAGGTCTTGGTTGCTGAGGTCATCATCACCAAGCGGTTACTGATCGAAGGGTCAACCAGCGCCATAGCTGTGTGTTTGGCCCCATCAAACACCAGATCATGGTGAATTTCATCGGAAATTAACAGCAAATCATGGCGCTTGGCAAAATCGGCGACCTGTTGCAGCTCTTGCCGCGTCCAGACCCGCCCGCCGGGATTGTGCGGAGAACACAGGATCACGATCTTCTCATTGCCGGTCATTTGCGCGTCATAGGCGGCAAAATCCATCTGATAATGCCCATCGTTATTCACCAGCGGGCATTCCACAACCTGACGGCCCGCGGCCTTAATCACCCGGGCAAAGGCATGGTAAACCGGGGTAAACAGCACCACGCCATCGCCTTTTTCGCTAAAGGCTTCCAGACACATCGCGGTGCCGTTGACCAGCCCATGCGTGGAAAAGATATCACCGGCCTCCACGTCCCAGCCATGACGATTTTTCATCCACCACTGAACCGCCGCCTTATACTCGGATTCATCGCCGTAATAGCCGTAAATCCCGTGATCCAACATCTTCTGCAACGCCCCCTGCACACAGGCCGGCGGGCGGAAATCCATATCAGCGACCCACATGGCAATGCCATCTTCAGCGGGGACTCCGTAAATCGGCTGCATTTGGTCCCATTTCGCGCAATGCGTGCCGCGGCGGTCGATTATCTCGTCAAAGTTCATAGCATTTACCCTTTTTCCATTTGCAGCCAAGCTACCGGTTTGTTTTCCAGATGCAAGGACGTTGCACAGGGCCGCGCCATGTCTTAGATGGAGGGTATGAGCATTCGACCCATCCTGATCCACCCCGATCCCCGCCTGAAAAAGGTTGCTGACCCTGTTGAAACGGTCAGCGATACGTTGCGCAAGCTGTCCGAGGACATGCTGGAAACCATGTATGACGCCCCCGGGATCGGGCTGGCGGCCCCGCAGATCGGCATTCTGAAGCGGCTGATCGTGATGGATTGTGTGCGGGATGAAGACACAAAACCTCAGCCCATGGTGATGTTCAACCCCGAAGTGGTTTGGGAATCCAAAACCCTGAACACTTATGAAGAGGGATGTTTGTCTATTCCTGAGCAATATGCCGATGTCACCCGCCCCGCCGAAGTCACCGTGAAATGGGTTGACGTTGACGGGGCCAATTGTGAGGGCAAGTTCGACGCGCTTTGGGCCACCTGTGTGCAGCACGAGATCGACCATCTAAACGGCACGCTCTTTATTGACTATCTGAAACCGCTCAAACGGCAGATGATCACCCGCAAAATGGTCAAGCTGAAACGCGAGCGGGCGCGGCTATGATCCGGCCTTTTGTCAGCTACCCGGATAAGCGGCTGAAAACGGTTTGTACGGCGGTTGAAGGCGTGGATGATGACATCCGCGCGATCTGGCAGGATATGATCGATACGATGGATGCCATGCCCGGCGTGGGTCTGGCCGCGCCTCAGATCGGGGTGCTGAAACGGCTGGCGGTGGTGGATGCGTCAGAGGCCCGCGGGCAGGCTGTGAAAATGGCCAATCCGGTCATTTTGCACGCCTCCGCCAAGCTGCGCGAGCATCAGGAGGCCAGCCCGAACCTGCCCGGAGTCTGGGCCAACATCAAACGCCCCCGGGCGGTCACTGTGCAGTTTTTGAACGAACAGGGCCAGTTGCAGGAACAGGATTTCGTCGGCCTGTGGGCGACCTCGGTGCAGCATCAGATTGACCATCTGAACGGCAAGATGTTTTTTGACAATCTATCCCGAGTCAAACGCGATATGTTGCTGCGCAAGGCGCGGAAAGGGCGGGGATGAGAGTTGTATTCATGGGCACGCCGGATTTTTCGGTTCCGGTGCTGGATGCTTTGGTCGAGGCCGGTCATGACATTGTCTGCGTTTACTGCCAACCCCCGCGTCCGGCCGGGCGCGGCAAAAAGATGCGCCCCAGCCCGGTTCAGGCCAGGGCCGAGGCTCTGGGTCTGAAAATCCGGCATCCCAAATCTTTGAAAAACACCGAAGAACAGCAGAAATTCGCCGCGTTAGAGCCTGATATTGCCGTTGTGGTCGCCTATGGGCTGATTTTGCCGCAAGCTATTCTGGATGCTCCGGCCAAGGGCTGTTTGAACATCCATGCGTCTTTGCTGCCCCGCTGGCGGGGTGCTGCGCCGATTCACCGGGCGATTATGGCCGGGGATCAGCAAACCGGGGTTTGTATCATGCAGATGGAGGCCGGGCTGGATACCGGACCGGTGTTGCTGCGACGCACAACCCCAATCACACAGCAGGATACCACGGCGATTTTGCATGATCGGCTCTCTGAGATGGGGGCCGGGCTGATTGTTGAAGCTTTGGCCAAATTGCCCGCATTAGAGCCTGAATCTCAGCCGGATCAGGGCGTGACCTATGCCGAAAAGATCGACAAATCCGAGGCCCGGATTGATTGGCAGCGCCCGGCCGAAGAGGTGGATCGCCTGATCCGGGGGTTATCGCCGTTTCCGGGGGCTTGGTGTGAGATAGATGGCGAGCGGGTCAAGCTGTTGCAAAGCCGTATAACTCCGGGCAGCGGGGCCGCTGGGCAGGTGTTGGAGGGGTTTCAGATTGCTTGTGGGCAGGGGGCGGTTGAGATTTTGACGGCCCAGCGCCAAGGCAAACGCCCTATGCAGACCCAAGAGCTGTTAAAAGGGTTTCAACTGCCGGATCAGCTGGATTAGAGCCTGAAACCTATTGCGGGCTGCGCTTGGCCAGAATGCGTTGCAGGGTGCGGCGGTGCATGTTCAGACGCCGGGCGGTTTCGCTGACATTGCGGTCACACAGCTCGTAAACCCGCTGGATATGCTCCCAACGCACCCGATCAGCTGACATCGGATTTTCCGGCGGTGGCGGCAACCCATCGGATTTTGACAGCAGCGCTGCGGTGACATCATTGGCATCCGCCGGTTTGGACAGGTAATCAATCGCTCCGATCTTGACCGCAGCAACAGCGGTGGCGATGGCCCCATAACCGGTCAAAATGACAATCCGGCAGTCGGGGCGTTTGTCGCGTAAGACCTCGACCACATCCAGCCCGTTACCGTCCTCCAGCCGCAGATCAACCACCGCATAGGCCGGCGGGCGGGCCGTTGCAATCGCCCGACCGGCAGTAACCGAACCCGCCATCTCGGGCGCAAAGCCGCGTTTTTCCATGGCACGGGCCAGACGTTTCAGAAACGGCTCGTCATCATCAACAAGCAAAAGCGTGTTGTCCTCGCCGATTCCTAATAGCCGTTCTGCGGTCATAGCCACACCCCCTCTGGCAACGCTGACCTGAGGGCCGTGCCGTGGTTGTTGTTGTATTCAGGTCATTTTCAATATCCTGAATACAACAAATCCGATCAATATGCTATATCCATATAACACGAAATCCGCTCGGCAACCTCTTCAGCTGTATCGGGGCGCTGAAAGAAATCAATAAAGCCGTATTCGGGGAACATCAGATAAGCTTGGGTTGAATGATCGACCAGATAAAATTCAGGATCGCCATCTTTTTGTTTTCTGTAGAACGTATGATAGGCGGTCGAGGCGGCCTTGACTTGCTCAGGCGTCCCAGTCAGGCCAATCATCCGATCATGCAGCATATCGGTAAAATCCGCCACGGCTTCGGGCGTGTCACGCTCGGGGTCGATCGAAATGAACACCGGTTTGACGATCTTGCCCTGCTTTTCCAGAATTTCGACGGCCTCTGCGTTGCGCGAATTGTCGGCGGGGCAGATATCGGGGCAGAAGGTATAGCCGAAATAAATCAGAGTCGGCCCGGTGATAATATCCTTATCCGTGACGGTTTTGCCGGTTTCGTCCACCAAGGTAAACGGCCCGCCGATCTTGCCCGCCCCCAATGCAAGCTGATTTGTGCGGCATGGGGCAAAGATATCTTCGGACCCCTTAAAGAAGCCCGTATACCAGAAACCAAAAACCACTAGCGCCACACATGCGATGATAGCCAAGATGATCTTACGCATTGGTCTATTCCTTCTGTTTGTGATAGTTGATTAAAACAATCGTCTTATCCGCCCCAAATTGCAATAGCACAAAGCGCCGCACAGATTACATAATGCCAGATATTTCTGTCCCCACCGAAGCGCCGCATATGCGTAGTGACTCCGTGCAGATTCGCACCTTCATCATCATCCGCTGGATCGCGATTTTCGGCCAGCTGATCGCCATCACCGTTGCGGTGCGGTTCTATGATTTGCAGCTGATGCTGGTCCCCTGCTCTGTCGCCATTATTGCTTCGACCGCAACCAATCTGGTGGCGATGTATGTTTTCCCGGACAAGCGCCGACTGAACGAATTTCAGCTAACGATAATGTTTTTGTTTGATCTGACCCAGCTTGCCACCCTGCTGTTTCTGACCGGGGGGCTGAATAATCCGTTTTCGCTGCTGATTCTGGTGCCGGTCGCCATTTCTGCAACCGTGCTGCAATCGCGCGAAACGATCATTGTCGGGGTGGTGACACTGCTGCTGACCACAGTGCTGGGGCTATATTACATCCCCTTGCGCACCCATACCGGGGCGATTTTGGAAATGCCGGAGATTTTTCTGTTCGGCTTTTGGGTGGCGATTCTGATCGGCACGGTGTTTCTGGCGATCTATGTGCGCCGGGTGACGATCGAAATCGACACCACCGCCGAAGCCCTGCTGGCCACGCAAATGGCTCTGTCGCGGGAACAAAAGCTGACCGATCTGGGCGGAGTCATCGCCGCCGCCGCGCATGAGCTGGGCACCCCTTTAGCGACGATCAAGCTGGTCAGCAGCGAGCTGATTGATGATCTGAAAGACCAGCCGCAACAGCGGGAAGATGCCGAGTTGATCCGCGAGCAAACCGACAGATGCCGCGATATTCTGCACTCAATGGGGCAGGCGGGGAAGGATGATCTGCATATCAGATATGCTCCGGTTTCCGCCGTGATCGAAGAAGCCGCTCAACCGCATATGAAACGCGGCAAACCGGTGACGATCTCGACCCTGCCCAGCGAAAATACTTCTCAGACTCAGCCCGACATTCGGCGGCAACCCGAGATCATCCATGGGCTGCGCAATCTGATTCAGAATGCGGTTGATTTCGCCAACAGTCAGATCTGGGTCGATATCATCTGGACCGACAGCCAGATCATCATCAAGATCATCGACGATGGGGATGGCTTCCCGCCGCATCTGATCAAAAAGATCGGCGATCCCTTTGTTGGCCGGCCCATCACGGCCCATCGGCAAAAGCCGCGCCCGGGTTACAAAGGCATGGGGCTGGGGTTGTTCATCGCCAAAACCCTGCTTGAACGCTCCGGCGGGACGCTGAGTTTTGCCAATGGGTGTGATCCGTTTCTGGCCGGCCCCGAGCGCCCGATCCGTTGCGGTGCAATCGTGCAGGTGATCTGGCCGCGCGATGTGATCAGCCGCAGTAAGCAACAGATCATTGGGGAAAACAAACCGATCAAGCTGTGATCTCGCGCCACTTAACGTGGTATTAACCATTTTGGTAGAAGCCTGATCCCAAGTTTAACTCTTCCTTGGCGGGTGCTGGAAATGCAGGGCTTTGATATTCAGATTATACTTTTGGTTGTGGCGGTTTCTTTGACTGTGGCTATGGCATCTTCTTGGTTTTTAACCAATGTTGGAAAAAAGAAGCGTAAATCCACCTATCAGATCATGCTAGAAAGTGACGCTGAAACCGCGTTTTTGTTCGAGGATGACACCCTGATTGATGCAACCGATTCGGCCTATGAATTATTGGGGCCCAAAACAGAAAAGGCGCCGGATTTGCAGCGTTTGATCTCTGCGCTCAAATCTCGATTTTCAACTCTTGCGGATGATTTAAGGGCGCTGGGTGAGCAGGGTGACCTGACAATCATGCCCGACAATCCAGACGATACCGCCCGCATCAAGGCGCAATGGTGGAATGGCTTTGCCCGGCTGGTATTGGTTGATTCGATTGATAATACCGAATCCCCCTTGCGCACTAACACCAATATCGCCGCCCTGGAAGCAGAGCTGGATATTTTGCGCAGAACCACCAAGCTGGCACCCTATTTGGTCTGGCAAGAGCAAGCAAATGGGGTGATTGACTGGGCCAATGCGGCCTATCTGGCTCTAGCCAATTCGCAAAAGCCTGGCCAGAATCACAACAGCTGGCCTCCGGCGCGACTGTTTGAAATCAGTCAGGATCAGATCAACGAACCCAACCCAAAAACCATCCGTACCTCGATCGATAGGGGCAAGGGGAAAAGCCCGCTCTGGTTTGATATTTCCTGCAAAAAGGTCAATGAGTCAAAGCTATGTTTTGCCACCCCAGCAGATGAGGCGGTCAAGGCTGAAACCACGCAAAAGACCTTTATCCAGACCCTGACCAAGACATTTGCGCATATCTCGACCGGGCTGGCAATTTTTGACAAATCCCGCAAACTGGTGCTGTTCAACCCGGCGCTGACCGATATGACCAAACTGCCTTTTGCCTTTCTCAGCATGAAACCCACGCTGTTTGCCACACTGGACCGTTTGCGCGAAAGCCAAATGATGCCAGAGCCCAGGGATTACAAAAGCTGGCGCGATAAAATGGCGGCTCTGGAGCGGGCCGCCACTGATGGCAATTACGAAGAAATCTGGAACCTGCCGGGCGGGCAAACCTATCGCGTCACCGGGCGGCCTTACCCGGATGGGGCGGTGGCGCTGATGTTTGAGGATATCTCGGCCGAAATATCCCTGACCCGCAATTTCCGCCGCGAACTGGAAATCAGCCAATCGGTGCTGGATACTCTGGACGATGCGGTGGCGGTGTTTTCCTCGACCGGGACGATTCTGATGTCAAACACGGCTTATACCGAGCTGTGGGGGGTTGACCCCAGCTCGACCTTTGGTGAATTCGGCATTGCCGACGCCATCCGCAACTGGCAGGAAGTCTGCGATCCAACGCCTTTATGGGATGAATTGCAGGCCTTCATCACCAATCCCGGCCAACGCACCGAATGGTATGGGGACGCCATGCTGGATGATGGCCGCCCGCTGGCTTGCCGGTTCTCGCCACTGTCCAGTGGCACCACCCTAGTGCAATTCCGCGTTTTGCAGCCGCAGAACGAAAATGAGCCCCTGCCCGGCTGACAAAATTGCACAAAGGCCATATCACAGCTTTGCCTTGCTGTCTGGTCGGGGTAATGTCAGGGCATGTGTTCAATTCAACTTAGACTTGCCTGTGAAAATGAAACCTTGGCGCTGGCGCAAAAACTTGCGCCCTGGCTTGGGGCTGGGGATGTGGTTTTGCTTGAAGGGCCAATCGGGGCGGGCAAAAGCTTTTTCGCCCGCGCGCTGATTCTGTCGCTGCTGCCCGAGCCCGAAGACATCCCTTCGCCGACTTTCACTCTTGTGCAAAGCTATGACGCGGGGCGTTTTGACATCTGGCATTGCGATCTATACCGGTTAAGCAGCAGTTTTGAGGCTCAGGAGCTGGGGCTGGAGGATGCTTTTGAAACCGCGCTTTGCCTGATTGAGTGGCCCGACCGGCTGGCGAGCCTCACGCCGCAAAACGCTCTGACGATTGAGCTGCAAACAACCGACATTCCTGACGAACGTCTGATCCGGCTCAGCGCAACCGATCCGCGCTGGGCAAAGATATTGGAGCGGCTGGATGGAGCGTAGCCAGCTTATCGACGCATTTCTGGGCCAAAACGGCTGGGGCGCAGCGCGGCGCAGGCATCTTGCCGGGGATGCCTCTGATCGCAAATATCTGCGTTTGTTTGATGATCAGACCAGCGAAACCGCCATTTTGATGGATGCGCCCCCGGGTCAGGACATCGACAATTTTATCCGCATCACCGACTATCTGCGCCAAAACCAACTGAACGCCCCGCGCATTCTGGCACAAGATGCGCCGCATGGCTTGTTACTGTTGCAGGATTTCGGCGATGCTCTGTTTGCGCGCTTGTTGCAAAGCCAACCGGAACTGGAAACCACGCTATACCGCGCCGCGGTGGATGTATTGATCAAACTGCACCGCAGCACCCCGCCGCGTGGTCTGCTGGACTATTCGGCCGAGGTGATGGCCGAGTTTATCTCTCCGGTCTTTGAATTCTATCCGGGTCACAAGCCGCAAATGGCCGCGGTCCAATCCGAGCTGCACGCCCTGCTGCACAAACACTGTACCGACCCGCCGGTGATCGCACTGCGCGACTACCATGCCGAAAACCTGATCTGGTTGCCCGAAAACACCGGCACGCAACGGGTTGGGCTGCTGGATTATCAGGACGCAGTTCTGGCGCAGCCCGCCTATGATCTGGTCTCTCTGCTTCAGGACGCCCGTCGCGATGTTTCCGCTGAGAGTCAGGCCAAAATGATCCGGTATTACACCGACCGCATCAAGGCTGACAAAAACGCCTTTCAGCTGAATTACGCCCTGCAAGGTGCCCAGCGCAATCTTCGGATTATCGGCATTTTCGCCCGCCTGTGCACTGTCGCGGCCAAGCCCGGCTATCTTGACCTGATCCCCCGGGTGTGGCGAAATCTGCAACAGAACCTGACCCACCCCGAACTTGGCCGACTGAATGATCTGGTGTCCGCCGCCCTGCCCGCCCCCAGCCCGGCCATTTTGGAGCAACTGAGAACACAATGCCCACCCAACCCAACGCCATAATGCTGTTCGCCGCCGGGTTTGGCACCCGGATGCAAGAGCTGACCAAAGACAGGCCCAAGCCTCTGATCAAGGTTGCCGGCACGGCTTTGATCGACCACGCGCTGGCCATGATTGCAGATGCACATATCGGTAAAACGGTGGTCAACACCCACTACCTGCCCCAGATGATGGCCACGCATCTGGCTGGCAAAAACGTGACTATTTCCCATGAAACCGAGATTCTGGAAACCGGAGGCGGCCTGCGTCATGCGCTGCCCCTGCTGGGTCAGGGGCCGGTTTTTACCCTGAATTCGGACGCGGTGTGGCGTGGCCAGAATCCGTTAAAGGCCTTGGCCAATGCATGGGACCCTGACAAGATGGATGCGCTTTTGTTGCTGATCCCGCCGGAAAATACCCTTGGCCATACCGGCAACGGGGATTTTGAAATCAGCAACACCGGAGCCCTGACACGCAGCCCCGGCCTGGTCTATTCTGGTGCGCAGATCATCAAGACGGACAGGCTGCATGACATTGACCAAACCCGCTTTTCGTTGAATGTGTTGTGGAATGAGATGATTCGGCATAACCGAGTTTTTGGGCATGTGTATGATGGCAAGTGGTGCGATGTAGGAAGCCCGCAAGGCATTGAAACCGCTGAAAAAATGCTAAAGGGTGCCCATGTTTAGCCCCACAAAAGCCCCCAGAGTCTTCGGCATCCCGCTGGGGGTAGATTTCCCGGATGCGCTGGTGCAGGGGGTGCTGGCCAGAACCTCGGGCATGGCGCCGGAATATCTGCCCAGCGTTGAAATCTTTGTAAACACCCACCGGATGCAGCGCCGGATTCATGATATTTTCACCTCCGGCCCCGCCCGCCTGCTGCCCAAAATCCGCCTGATCACCGATCTCAGCCAAAGTGTTGATGTGCTGGGCCTGCCCCCCGCAGTCTCCAAACTCAGACGCAGGCTTGAGTTGTCGCAGATGGTCGCCCGGCTGATCAAAATCCAGCCTGATCTTGCCCCGCGTGCGGCGGTGTTTGATCTGGCCGATAGTCTGGCCGACTTGATGGACGAAATGCAAAGCGAAGGTGTGGCCCCCGATGTTTTGGCAAAAATCGACGTGTCGAATCATTCGGAACACTGGGAGCGGTCGCTCAAATTCATTCAGCTGATTCAAGGCTATTTCGGTGAGGATGCGCAAAACCACCCCGATACCGAAAGCCGCCAGCGTCTGGTAGTCGAGCTGCTCGCCGCGAAATGGCAGACGGCCCCGCCCAAACATCCAGTGATCATTGCCGGTTCGACCGGATCACGTGGGGCAACGCATATATTGATGAGCGCCGTGGCCCGCTTGCCCCAAGGGGCGATTGTTTTGCCCGGCTTTGATTTTGACCTGCCCGAGCCCATCTGGACAGTGCTAGACGATGCCTTGACCAGCGCCGACCACCCGCAATTCCGGTTTCGCGCCCTGCAAAAGAGCCTTGAGATCAGCCCCGGCGATGTGCAGCCTTGGTCCGATGCAAAACCCTTCAGCGCCCCCAGAAACCGGCTGGTTTCAATGGCGTTGCGCCCCGCGCCGGTGACGGATCAATGGATGTCCGAGGGCAAAGACCTGATCCATCTGCAACAGGCGACCGAAAAAATGGCCTTGGTGCAAGCACCATCTTTGCGCGCCGAAGCGCTGGCAATTGCCCTGAAATTACGCGAATGCGCCGAAACCGGCAAAACGGCGGCGCTGATCACCCCGGATCGGGTGCTGACCCGGCAAGTCACCGCCGCGCTCGACCGGTGGCGGATTGAGCCCGATGACAGCGCTGGCTTGCCCCTGACCATGTCGGCTCCGGGCCGGTTTTTGCTGCAAGTTGCGGCTCTGTTCGGGCAGATTTTGACCTCGGAGGCGCTGCTTGCCCTGCTCAAACACCCTCTGACCCATAGCGGGCAGGATGAGCGCGGCGACCATTTGCGCTGGACCCGCGATCTGGAACTGCACATTCGCCAAAAAGGCCCGCCTTTTCCCAGCGCCCAAAGCCTGACGCGCTGGGCTGCAGAGGGCAAAGATGACGGGCGGCGCGAATGGGCCGCTTGGCTGGGCGGTTTGCTGGAGGGGCTGCAACAGGTCAACAAGCGCAGTCTGGGCGATCACTTTCAACACCATTTGCAACTGGCCGAGTCTCTAGCCTCCGGCCCCGGTGAAACCGGCAGCGGGCAGCTGTGGGAAAAACCCGCCGGCATCAAGGCCCGCAAACAGGTAGACGAGCTGCAACAGAACGCCGATTTTGGCGGGGATCTGGCTGCATTTGACTATCTGAACCTGTTACGCAACCTGCTGAGTCAGGCTCAGGTTCACGACCCAACCCGGCCCCATCCGGGCGTCATGATCTGGGGCACGCTGGAAGCGCGGGTTCAGGGGGCTGATCTGGTCATTTTGGGCGGCCTGAACGAAGGTATCTGGCCCAGCGCGCCCAATCCCGACCCGTGGCTGAACCGTCCGATGCGAAAAGAGGCCGGGTTGCTGTTGCCCGAGCGCCAGATCGGCCTGTCCGCCCATGATTTTCAACAGGCGATTGCGGCGAAAGAGGTCTGGCTGACCCGCGCCATCCGCGATTCCGAAGCACAAACTGTGCCATCGCGTTGGCTGAACCGGCTGGAAAACCTGCTAACCGGGCTGAAGGATACAGGCGGAGAGGCGGCCTTTGACGCGATGAAACACCGTGGGGATGCGCTGCTGACCATGGTTGACCAGCTTGAGGAAATCACCGATCAGCTTGCCCCCGCGCCGCGGCCTTCGCCTGCTCCGGGGCCGGATGCTCAGCCCAAATCGCTGTCTGTCACCGGCATCACCAAGCTGATCCGCGACCCATATGCGATTTACGCCAGCAAAATTCTGCATCTTTATCCGCTCAATCCGCTGCGTCAGGAGCCGGATGCACCGATGGCAGGCACCGTGATCCACCGGATTTTGGAGCGCTTTATCGACGAGCGCGGTCAGGAAACGCTGGATGATGCAAAATCGCGCCTGATGCAAATCGCAGATGAAGTGCTTGCCAAAGACGCGCCATGGCCCGCCGCCCGCTGTTTTTGGCGGGCCAAGCTGGCGCGGGTGGCTGATTGGTTTTTGGCAGGCGAGGAACAACGACGTGCCTTGGCGGCTCCTTTTGCGTTAGAGCAAAAGGGGGCGGCCAAAGTTGGGGCGCTCGATGTGACGCTGGTGGCCAAGGCGGACCGGATTGACCGATCGGCTGACGGGCTTACCTATATTTACGACTATAAAACCGGCAAGCCGCAGACCCAAAAGCAGCAGCTGGAATTTGACAAACAGCTTTTGCTGACGGCGGCGATGGTTGAAAACGCAGGCTTTGCCGGGCTGGCCGATACCCGGGTCGAACAGGCGGCCTATATCGGGATGGGATCAAAACCCGAGATCGTGACTGCGCCGTTAGATCAAGTCGGGACAGGGCAGGTTTGGGTTGAGTTAGAGACACTTTTGAGCAGCTATCTGACGGGTCAAAAGGGTTATACCTCGCGGCGGGCAATGGAAAAAATGAAGTATAATTATGACTATGATCACTTGGCGCGGTATGGGGAATGGGACGAAACCATGCCGGCAAAAAAGGTTAAGCTGACATGATCCGGCGCAATGAAGCAACCGAAATGCAGGTGCGGGCGGCCACGCCAGGGGCGTCTACATGGCTGTCGGCCAATGCGGGCTCGGGCAAGACGCGGGTGTTGACCGACCGGGTGGCGCGGCTGCTGCTGGATGGGGTATCGCCGCAGCATATTTTGTGTCTGACCTACACCACCGCAGCCGCCAGCGAGATGCAGAACCGGCTGTTCAAACGGCTGGGCGTTTGGGCGATGCAAGGCACAGACGAGCTGACCGCAGAGTTGCGTGAGTTGGGGTTTGAGCATGACATCAACACTGAAGAGCTGCAAAACGCCCGCAGGCTGTTTGCCCGCGCCATTGAAACGCCGGGTGGGCTGAAAATCCAGACGATCCACTCTTTTTGCGCCTCTTTGCTGCGGCGTTTCCCGCTTGAGGCCGGTGTTTCCCCGCAATTCAAAGAGATGGATGAGCGCACCTCAAAGCTGTTGCGCGCCAATATCGTTGAGGAAATGGCCGAGGGGGAGGATGTCTCGGCGATTGAGGCGATTGCCGCCTATCACTATGACAGCGATCTGGACAAGCTGACCTCGGAAATTGCCAAATATCGCGAGCTGTTTGGAGGGGGAACCAGCGTTGATGATATTTGGAAAATCTTTGGGCTCAAGGCCGGTTTCAACGCTGAGTCCATCCATAAAGCGGTGCTATTGGGGGGTGAGCGTGAGCTGCTGAAATCCGTTTTGCCCTATCTGGAAAATGGCAAAGCTACCGATGTGAAAGCAGCCGGCAAAATCAGAGAAGCGCTGCGCAAACCGGATCAGGCCGGGTTGGTTGAGGGTTTGGAATTAGCCTTTTTAACCCAAGCCGGAATCGTGTCAAAGCGCGGTACTCCAACCAAAGATGTGGCTCTTGACCTGGGCGATTTATTTGATCCGCTTGAAAAGCTAAAAGCAAGGATTGAAGAGGGCAAAAACCTGAAAAATAGTCTCTATTCTGCGGAAAAGACGCTTGCTCTTTACAAATTCGCCAACAGGTTTTTACCCCTTTATGCCGAACAAAAGCAGCAAAAAGGTTGGCTGGATTTCGATGATCTGATCCTGCTGACCGCCAAATTGCTGAACAATCCAGCGGTTGCCCAGTGGGTTTTGTTCCGTCTGGATGGCGGCATTAACCATATTCTGGTTGATGAAGCCCAAGACACCAGCCCGCAGCAATGGCATGTGATTGAGCGTCTGGCGCAGGAATTCAGCGCTGGCGAAGGCACCCATAGCGGCCAGCCCCGCACGATTTTCGTTGTCGGCGATGAAAAGCAATCCATCTACTCGTTTCAGGGCGCCGACCCGGATGAATTTGATCGGATGAAGCGGCATTTTGCGCAAAAGCTAGCCGAGGCACATACGCCGCTGAACGAATTGCAACTGACCTATTCCTTCCGCTCGGCCGAACCCATCATGCGGCTGGTGGATTGCACGTTTCAAAACCGCGATGGGTTGGATTTTGCCAGCAACACCAAACATATCGCTTTTAAAGAGCAGATGCCGGGCCGGGTTGACCATTGGCCAATGATCGCCAAATCTGACGCGGCCGAGCAAAAAGAATGGTATGATCCCACCGATATGCTGGCCAATAACAATGAAAAAATCATTCTGGCCCGGCAGGTTGCGGAAAACATCCGCAAACTCTGCGATAATGGCGATCTGATCCCACAGGAAATTGGGAATTCAGGCAAATATGAGATGCGCCCGGTGACCGAAGGGGATTTTCTGATCCTTGTGCGTAACAGGCGCTCTGGTTTGTTTCAAGAGATCATCCGGGCTTGCAAATCCGCCGGTCTGGCGATTGCCGGGGCGGACCGTCTGAAAATCGGGGGCGAGCTGGCGGTGAAGGATTTGACCGCGCTGCTGTCCTTTCTGGCCACGCCCGAAGACGATCTGTCACTGGCCGCGGTGCTGCGCTCACCTCTGTTTGACTGGGACGAACAAGCGCTGTTCGATCTGGCCCACAAACGGGAAAAGGGCAGCTTTTTATGGGCCGCTCTGCGCAATCAGGATCGGCATCAGGATGATCTGGAAATCCTGAATGATTTGCGCAAACATGCGGACTTTTTAAGGCCATATGAGCTGCTCGAACGGGTTTTGACCCGGTTTGAGGGCCGCAAAAACCTGCTGGCCCGTCTGGGGGCCGAAGCCGAGGACGGCATTGATGCGCTACTGGATCAGGCGATGAATTATGAGCGGCTCAGCATCCCCAGCCTGACGGGTTTCATCACATGGATGCAAACCGAAGAGGTCGAGATCAAACGGCAGATGGACAGCGGCAGCAACCAGATCCGGGTGATGACGGTGCATGGGGCCAAGGGGCTGGAATCTCCGATTGTTATTCTGCCGGATACCGCCGAATGGCCGCTGCGGATTCGGGGTGAGATTTATCAAACCGATGCCGGGCCAGTCTGGCAGGTAACGGCGGACAAAAGCCCGGAAATAGTCTCTAACACACGGGATATCATGCGTCAGAACCAAAAACGCGAGCGTATGAGGTTACTCTATGTGGCGATGACGCGGGCGGAAAAATGGTTGATCATTTGCGGGGCCGGGACGGATAAAAATGGCCAAAGCTGGCACGGCATCACCAAATCCGGCATGGAAACCGCCGGGGCGGTGCAGCATTCTTTTGACAATGGCCCCGGCTTGCGCCTGCAATCGGGCGACTGGACCGGGCCGCTGGCCGAGGCCAAGCCCGACTCCGAGCAAGCCACAGCCACGCTCCCGGATTGGGCGCTCCAACCGGCCGAGACTCCTGCACGGCCGGCCAAGGCGCTGTCGCCCTCTGATTTGGGCGGGGCCAAGGCGATTTATAATGACGATCAGGGGCTATCAGAAGAGCAGGCCATGCAACGGGGCAGCCGAATCCATGTGTTGCTGGAGCATCTGCCCAATCATCCGCGCCCAGACTGGCCGCAACTGGCGAAAAACATGCTGCCGGATTGCGACGAGGCCGCGTTCAACGACATATTCAACGAGGTTCACGTGGTTCTGACCCACCCGGATCTGGCGTTTATCTTTGCGCCGGGCACCTTGTCCGAGGTTCCGGTTTTTGCCCGTCCTGAGGCTGTGAACGGGCAATCGGTTTATGGTGAGGTTGATCGGCTGGTGATTTCGGAGGATCACATATTGATCGTTGATTTCAAATCGAACGCCGTTGTTCCTGCCACAGAACAAGACGTTCCTGACGGGATATTGCGACAAATGGGGGCTTATAAGGCCATGTTAGAGATGGTTTACCCCAATCACCGCATTGAAACCGCGATCCTGTGGACCAATAATGCGTCGCTGATGCGCCTTGCCCCTGAAACCGTAAACGCGGCATTTTGCCAAAGCGCCATGCCTTGACCTCAAAGTTGCATCTGCTTAGTTTGCGCCGAAACCCCACCCGCAAGGAGAATATCAAATGGCGACCGTAGCAGTATCAGACGCAACATATGAAGCAGAAGTCCTGAAATCCGATCTACCAGTTGTGGTCGATTTCTGGGCAGAGTGGTGCGGACCGTGCAAGCAAATCGGCCCTGCGCTGGAAGAACTGGCGGCGGAAATGGCCGGAAAGGTCAAGATCGCCAAGGTGAATGTGGACGAAAACCCGAATACTCCGGCACAGATGGGCATCCGCGGTATTCCGGCTCTTTTCTTGGTCAAAGATGGTCAGGTTATTGCCAACAAGGTTGGCGCCGCCCCCAAAGCCGCCATTAAAAGCTGGATTGAAGAATCGCTGTAAAAGGCCGCAAATCATCGCAAAAGGGGTGCATTCCGCGCCCCTTTTTTGTTGCCCGCTTGTGTTGTTTGGGCGGCATTGCCATATAGGTTCAGACAAAGCAGGAGGAAAACATGGCAGAAGATCAATTTCCCGGTTGGCATGGCACCACGATTATTGGTGTAAAAAAGGATGGCAAGGTAGTGATCGCCGGGGATGGTCAGGTGAGCCTTGGTCAGACGGTGATCAAAGGCACCGCCAAAAAGGTGCGCCGCCTGTCGCCCGGCGGGTTTGACGTTGTCGCTGGGTTTGCTGGGTCAACGGCCGATGCGTTCACCCTGCTTGAGCGGCTTGAGGCCAAGCTGGAGGCCACTCCGGGGCAGTTGGCCCGGGCCTCGGTTGAGCTGGCCAAGGATTGGCGCACTGATAAATACCTGCAAAAACTCGAAGCTATGCTGATCGTTTCCGATGGGGCAGATATTTTCGTCATCACCGGCGCCGGCGACGTGTTAGAGCCCGAACATGACGTGACGGCCATTGGATCGGGCGGGAACTATGCTCTGGCCGCGGCGCGGGGGATGATGGATAGCGCACTGAGCGCCGAAGACATCGCCCGCAAAGCCATGGCGATTGCCGCTGACATCTGCGTTTATACCAATGGCAATCTGACTGTTGAGAGCATTTCGAAATGATCTCCAAAGACGATCTTCGCGCCGCAGTTGGCTCGGGCCTTTTGTCCGAGGCGCAGGCAGCATCGCTTTCTGCGTTGGCCGACAGCCGCCGGGGTGCCCGTGAAAACCTTTCCGAAACCGATGAACCGTTTGAGCTGTTCCGGGGCTTTAATGAGGTGTTCATCATTATCGGCCTGCTCATTCTGACGTTCGGCTGGATCACCACGATGGGGGTCAATATTGCGGTCAGCCCAACCAATCCGCAATCCCAGGTTGTGAGCTGGGCCGTTGTTGGGGCCGCGATCCTTTGGGTGTTTTCCGAATACTTCATTCGCCGCCGACGCATGATCGGCCCGGCCATCACCCTAGCTGCCCTGTTTGCGGCCAATGCCACGGTTGGGCTGGTTGCCCATTTTTCGCATGTGTTCATGGTGGTGCAGCAAGATTACGCATCGCTGCTGATGCCGGTGGGCCTGACCACCGTTGCGGTCGCCCTTTATTGGTTCCGCTTTCGGGTGCCGTTTGCCATGGCCCTGATCGCGCTTGGCATCATGGCATTCGCGCTTATCGCCGGTGCCACCCAAGCCGGAAGCCCCTCAAGCCCGACCGAGCTATTCCTGCTGTCGGCCGATGGCACTTTTGCATGGATCACTCTAGCCGTTGGTCTGGTGGTTTTCATCATCGCCATGATGTTTGACATGAGTGATCCGCACCGCGTCACCCTGCGGTCTTCGCAAGGGTTCTGGCTGCATGTGATCGCCGCGCCCGCGCTGGTCAACACCATCTCGCTGACCCTGCTCAAAGAGGGCTCAGCCAGCGGAAATCTGATCCTTTTTGCCGTTCTGGTGCTGTTTGCTATTGTCGCCATCATCATTGACCGGCGCTCTTTCCTGATTGCCGCTATCGGGTATTGCGTGACCCTTTCAGTTACCGTCCTTGACGGAACCAGCGCGGCCTGGACCGTTTTGATCCTGGGCTTTTTGCTGGTGTTCATGGGTGCCTTCTGGGCCCGGATCCGCGCAACAATTCTGCAGCCATTGGGTGGTATTCTGCCGCTTGATCGCCTTCCCCCCTGCCACTGATCGAAAGACTAAAATGACTGACCTAACCCCCCGCGAAATCGTATCCGAGCTTGACCGTTTCATCATCGGCCAAAAAGACGCCAAACGCGCCGTGGCTGTGGCGCTGCGCAACCGTTGGCGGCGCAAACAGCTGGGCGATGATCTGCGAGAAGAGGTTTACCCGAAAAACATCCTGATGATCGGGCCCACCGGTGTTGGCAAAACCGAAATCAGCCGCCGTTTGGCCAAGCTGGCGCGGGCGCCCTTTATCAAGGTCGAAGCCACGAAATTCACCGAAGTTGGCTATGTTGGCCGCGATGTTGAGCAGATCATCCGCGATCTGGTGGACGGTTCGATCACCATGACCCGCGAACATATGCGTCAAGAGGTTAAGGCCAAGGCCCGCGAGGCTGCCGAAACTCGGGTGATCGAGGCCATCGCCGGCCCGGATGCGCGTGAAGGCACCCGCAACATGTTCCGCAAAAAGCTGCACGCCGGCGAGCTGGATGATACGGTGATCGAGCTGGATATCACCGATCAGTCAAACCCGATGTCGATGTTTGAAATCCCCGGCCAGCCGGGGCAGAGCATGGGCATGATGAATATTGGCGATATTCTGGGCTCGGCCATGGGTGGGCGCACGGTGCGGCGCAAAATGACCGTGTCCGAAAGCTATGATGTGCTGATCGGCGAAGAGGCCGACAAGCTGCTGGATGATGAAACCGTCACCCGTGCCGCTGTCAATGAGGTTGAACAAAACGGCATCGTTTTTCTGGACGAAATCGACAAGGTCTGCGCCCGCAAAAGCGCCGGTGGGGCTGATGTTTCACGGGAAGGTGTGCAGCGCGATCTGCTGCCTTTGATCGAGGGCACGACCGTTTCCACCAAACACGGCCCGATCAAAACCGATCATATTCTGTTTATTGCCTCTGGTGCGTTTCATGTGGCCAAGCCCTCAGACCTGTTGCCCGAACTTCAGGGCCGTTTGCCGATCCGGGTGGAATTGCGCGCCCTGACGGAACAGGATTTCGTGCGCATCCTGACCGAAACCGACAATGCCCTGACCCGGCAATATACCGCCCTGATGGCCACCGAAAAGGTCACGGTCGAGTTTACTGAAAACGGCATCAGCGCCCTTGCAAAAATCGCCGCCGAGGTCAACAAATCAGTTGAAAATATCGGCGCAAGGCGGCTTTATACGGTTATGGAGCGAGTATTTGAAGAGCTGTCTTTCAACGCACCCGATCGCTCGGGTGATCATATCAAAGTGGATTCAGGTTTTGTTGAGGAAAATCTGGGCGAACTTTCACGATCCATGGATGTCAGCCGCTATGTCTTGTAACCCATGACCCTGTTTTGGCGCATATTCTGGATCACCAGCCTTGCGGCGCTGGCGGCTTGCACGCCACGCGGGATTGTCTCGGTGTTTCCAGAAGCCGCGCTGGTCGGGCAGGTGCGCAGCATTTTTGTCGGCAGCACCCGGGGCATGAACCCGGATGGCAGTTTTAACAAAACCCGGGCGGAAAATCTGTCATTTCATCGCTATGATGTTTCGATCCCGCCAGATCGCAAGCCCGGGAAAATCACCTGGCCGGGTTCCAATCCCGACCCGAAAAAGCATTTTCTGACCACGGGCATCAATCATTTCAGCTCAGCCCACGGATTTGAGAAACACCTGTCCCAAACCCTCAAAAGTCTGCCCCCAAAGCAACGTGAAGTTGTGGTTTTCGTGCATGGTTTTAACAACAGCTTTGCCGAGGGTCTTTACCGCTTTGCCCAGCTTACAAACGATCTGGCCCTGCCCAACCCGACCGTTCATTATTCATGGCCCAGCGCGGCGAACCCTCTGGGGTATGTTTATGATCGTGATAGCGCCTTGTTCGCCCGCGATGGACTCGAGGAGATGTTGAAAACCATCAAGGCCGCCGGGGGAAAGAAAATCTTGCTGGTGGGGCATTCGATGGGATCTCTGCTGGTGATGGAGACCCTGCGCCAGATGGCGATTGAAAATCCACGAGGATTTGCTGACTATTTCAGCGGGATCATCCTGATTTCGCCGGATATAGATATTGATCTGTTTCACCAACAGGCGGCAAAAATCGGAGATTTACCCCAACCCTTTGCCATTTTCATATCGCAAAAAGATCGAGCGCTGAGACTGTCCGCCCGCCTTTCCGGCAAGCACAAACGGCTGGGCAATATCCGCAATGTCTCGGAGTTGGCGGAACTGCAGGTAACCCTGATTGATGTCACCAATTTTTACGGCAGTCCATCTGGCCATTTCACAGCCGCGACCTCGCCGGCCTTATTGCGAATTTTGGGTAAAGTCGGGAATGTGGATGCGGCGTTCAGGAATGATCGCACAGGCCGGGCCGGGTTGTTGCCCGGAACAATTCTGACGGTACAAAAAGCCACCCATATCATTCTGTCCCCGGCAACGGCAGCGCAATAGGCACCTATCGGTGTCGCCTCAGATAGACGTAATAAGCCCCCTCACCGCCATGTTTTTGGTGCGCCGGTGTGATTTGCAAAATCAGCTGCGCCAGCGGCGGGATGGTCAACCAGTGGGGAACCTGTTGACGTAAGACTCCGCGGCGTTCGGGGATGATGGTATCGCTGGTGTCGGATTTGCCCTTGCCAGTGACCACCAAAACCAGCCGTTTGCCCTGTGCATGTGCGGAAATGATAAACCCGGTCAGCGCCGGATGCGCCCGGGCCAGAGTCATCCCGTGCAGGTCAATCTTGCCCTCTGGTCCCAACTTGCCGCGTTTCATTTTGCCATAGGATTTGCGATCCATATGAACCGGAGCATTTTTAAGGTGTTCGGTGATGTGCGGGGTCAGATTATGCGCCGGGTTCGGGCTCTGGGCCTTTTGACCCAGCCGGAATTCCTCAAGCTGGGGCTTGGCGTGGGTAACATGGATTTTATCAACCGACTGCTTTACCGGACGCAGGCGCTCGGGGTGCAACGGCTTGGATTGTTCGGCCACACGCTGCCATAATTCGCGCTCTTCCGGGTGTAATCCGCGTGGTTTTCGCCTCATTGCAGCGCCTCGGGCACCAGCTCAAACGCCTGCTGGACCGGCATCAAAACCACCATCCGGCCCGTATCGCGCACCTTTCCCGCCGCACGTCCGGCCTGATCGCCCGAGCCATAAAAAATATCCGCCCGCTGCGCCCCTTTGATCGCCGATCCGGTATCCTGAGCCACCATCAAACGCCGGATCACATCATGGCCGGTTTTTTCCAGCCACACCGGCGCACCCAGCGGCGTGAATTTCGGATCAACCGCCACGGTGCGCCCGCCGGTGATCGAGCGGTTCATCGCGCCAATCGGCCCCTTATCGGCGGGCACTTTGGTGATTTTGCGAAAGAACACAAAAGAGGGATTGTGGCGCAGTAGCTCAGCCCCCAACCGGGGGTTTCGACGCACCCAATTCTGAATGACTTGCGCAGAAACCTGATGTTTTGAATAGACCCCGCGCCGGATCAGCTCCTGACCAATTGAGCGGTAATTGCGATTGTTCGAACCCCCATATCCCACTCGCATCATCCGGCCATTGGTCAGCCGAATGCGGCCCGATCCCTGAATTTGCAGAAAGAACAGCTCTACCGGATCATCCACCCAGACCAACTCTAACCCACGACCCGCAAGGGCTCCGGTTTCTTCAATCTGACGCCGGGTCAGCCATGAGCTGCCGGATCGGACTTCGGGCGGTTTGCGATAGAGCGGGTAACGAAAGCGGGCGGTTTGTGTGAGGGACCCATTCAGCTCGGGCTCGAAATAGCCGGTGAACAGGGCCGGTTTGCCGTCTTCGATCAGAACCGGGCGGAAAAAGGTTTCAAAATAGCTTTTGGCGTTGGGTTTGGTTTTGGCGAATTTACACAGGGCCGACCAATCGCCGGTTTTGTTGATAGAGCAGGTTTGCAGGAACACATGCAGGGCGCGATCGTGGTCATCCTGTTGCCAACCCAGAAGGTCTGAGAATTCCAGCAAGGTGTATTTGGCAGCGCTCGCTTTGGACGGATCGGTTGTGGCCATTACCATAAGCACCAGTATTGACCACAAGGCATGTTTCATTCCCCTGTTGCAACCAGCTTCCAGTTTGGATCATCCGAGGTCATGCTGCGGGCAAAGGTCCAGCTGTCTTTTTGCTGTTTCACTTCATTGGGGCTGCCCTGAACGGCCTTGCCATCGCTGTCATAAACGACAGAGGTGGTTTCGCCGATAAACCGAACCGTGATTTCGGCCAGTTTTTTGTTCACTTTGTATTTTGCATCCAGCAGCTTGGTTTCGCGCACGCCGATGAATTCAGATTCGATGGTCAGACCCTGCTGCTTGCGGTTTTCGATCACCTCAGAGAAGGTCTCAAACACCTCATCAGACAGAAACGGTTTCAGGTTTTCAATCTCGCCGTGCTCAAAACCCATCAGGATCATCTCATAGGCACCGCGTGCGCCCTGCAAAAATTGGCTGACGGAAAAATCAGGGTTGGCGGCTTTCATCTTTTCCAGCTCATTGGCCACCGCGCTGCCTTCTTCGACATGATCGGTAATGTCGCGGTCCACCCCGCCTTCAATCACCTCGAATTGCGGCTGGGTTGGCTGGCGCTCGATAATCTCCGGCGGTTTTTCAAACCCCTCACGCGTACCCAGAACGCCTCTGAGCTTGAGGATCAGAAACAGGGCAATTCCTGCCAAAACAATTAATTGGATTGTACCGGGGGTCATTCAGATCCTCATTTTTCGTAACTCAGGGCATGGAAACATGCGATGTTCGAACATATGTTGTAAGCGCTGGGCCAATTCAAGTCCAGCCCGGTATATGAGGGCAAGATGTGGTTATTTCTACTGTTTATAACGGTTCCGCTGATTGAAATTGCGTTATTTATCCAGATCGGCGGTATTCTGGGGCTATGGTATACGCTTGCGGTGGTAGTCCTGACGGCCATACTGGGCACTTGGCTGGTGCGCAATCAGGGGATCGCGGCCATGACCGAGGTCAGGGGCTCGTTTTCTGAATTGCGCGACCCGAGCGAGCCGCTGGCAAACGGAGCGATGATCCTGTTTGCCGGTGCGCTATTGTTAACACCCGGATTTTTCACCGATGTGGTCGGGTTTTTACTGTTGTTCCCACCGTTTCGCAGCGCTGCTTTTCACTATTTGAAAAAGCGCGTTACCGTGCAGAGCTTTACGGTTGTTGGGGGCACCCCGTCCCGGCGCGGTCGCCCGGATGACGTTGTTGATGTGGAATATACCGAAGTTACCACAAAAAAACCGCGATCCGGCAAACCTTCGGGCTGGACCAAGGATTGAGCCCAGCAAACGGACCTGCTAACACCAACCCAACGTAAATTCCTATCAGGAGAAGATAACATGGCCGAAAACGGCGCAGAAACCCCACAAGTCAAAATGCAAGTTCTGGCCCAGTTCATCAAGGATATGTCCTTTGAAAATGCTGTTGCCCAAAAGGGTATTGATGGCGAAGTCCAGCCTGACATTGAAGTTCAGGTTAATTTGGACGCTAAAAAACGTAATGTTGAGCATCAATATGAGGTGGTCAGCAAGTTCAAGATCAACTCGAAAAACAAAGAGGGCGGTCAGCCGCTGTTTTTGCTGGAGCTGGAATATGGTGGGATTTTCCACATTGAGAACGTGCCAGAAGACCAGCTGCACCCCTTCCTGCTGATTGAGTGCCCCCGGATGCTGTTCCCCTATGCCCGCCGCATTGTCGGAGACATCACCCGCGATGGTGGCTTCCCGCCGCTGAGTCTGGAAAACATTGATTTTCTTGCGCTTTATCGCGCCGAGCTGGCCCGCCGGGCCGAGGCAGAAGCAGCCGCTAAACCCGCTGACGCCTAAAGTTTCGACCAGATTGCATCGTCGCCCATTTCCTTGACAAAGGCATCATGGGCGGCGATTTCATCTTTGGTCAGTTTGCTGGCCAACGGTGTGGGCCGCGGTTTTGCCCGCCAGCTGCTATCGGTGCGGGTTTTGCTGCGGCGCTCAACCACGTTCAGGGCAAAGCCGGATTGACGTCCGCCCAGCAGTTCCAGATAGACTTCGGCTAGGATCTCGGAATCGAGCAACGCGCCATGCAAGGTGCGGGCCGAATTATCTATGCTAAAGCGCCGACACAACCCATCCAGAGATGCGTTCGCCCCCGGGAATTTTCGGCGGGCGATGGCCAGAGTGTCTAAGGAACGCTCCATCGGAATAATGGGCCGCTTTACCCAGCTCAGCTCGGCATTGAGAAATTTCATGTCAAAGCTGGCATTGTGGATGACCAGCTTGGAATCCTGAATGAAATCCAGAAACTCTTGCGCAATATCCTTGAAAACAGGTTTATCCGCGAGGAATTCATCACCCAGACCATGCACCTTGAAGGCTTCTTCGGGCATGGAGCGTTCGGGGTTGATATATTGGTGATAGGTATTGCCGGTGGGCATATGGTTGAACAGCTCAACCGCGCCGATTTCGACAATCCGATCCCCCTGATCCGGGTCAAAGCCGGTGGTTTCTGTATCCAATACGATTTCACGCATCACTATTCTTTCTAATCTGGCGCAGCAGTTCGGCAACCTGACTTTGCGCTTGTTCAAGGGTGCTGGTGTCGATCACATAATCAGCCCGCTTGCATTTTTCATCATTCGGCATCTGTTTGGCAAGGATCGAGGCAAAATGTTCAGGCGTCGTGTTGCCGCGGGCCAAGACCCGTTGCCGCTGCACATCCGCCGGCACCGACACCACAGCCACCGCATCCATTTCCTTGTCCGCTCCTGTTTCGAACAGCAAAGGGATGTCCAAAACCACAATGTCTGACGTGGCGGATGCAATAAACGCGGCCCGGTCGGCTGCGACCAGCGGATGCACGATAGCCTCAATTTGCGCAAGCGCACCGGGGTCTGTTTGCATCCATCGCTTCAACTGCTCACGATCCACCGCCCCGTCAATCACCGCCGCAGGGTGGCGTTTTCTGATCGGCTCAACCGCCGGGCCGCCTTTATCATACAGCCGGTGAACGGCCTTATCCGCATCCCAGACCGGGATGCCCAGATCGGCAAACATCGCCGCAGTTGTGGATTTCCCCATACCGATCGAGCCGGTGAGGCCAATGAGAAAAGGACGCTTGCTCATGCTGACAGTACCGCTTGGCGCAGGGCCTGATCGACCACCGGACGCTTATGAAACCAGCGCTCAAAGGCCGGGACGGCCTGATGTAACAACATCCCCAGACCATCAACCGTTCTGCACCCCTTTTCCCAGGCTTTGATCAGGAACTGAGTCTGCAGCGGCGTATAAACCAGATCAGTCACAACCGCATCAGTAGATAAGCCATCCAGCCCGATCTGTAGCTGAGAATGCCCGACCATTCCAAGTGACGTGGTGTTCACCACGGTTGAAGCTCCTTTAAGCATAGTTTCGGCCTCGGCCCAGTCAACGATCTGCAATTTATCGCCGAATTCCTGCTGCAAAGCCTCAGCCCGGGCGCGGGTGCGGTTTGTCAGCCTGATTTCGCTGGCTCCGGCCTGAAGCAGCGCACAAATCACCGCACGGGACGCGCCGCCAGCCCCGATCACCGCAGCGGGCCCGGCATCGGCGCTCCACCCCGCAGCGGAGTGGCGCAGATTTTCGATAAAGCCGTAACCGTCTGTATTATCAGCATGAATCCGACCATCTTCTTGAAAGGTCAGGGTATTTGCCGCCCCGATCACGGCTGCCTGATCCGTCACAATATCCGCAATCTCCAAGGCTTGTTCTTTGTGAGGAATGGTGATGTTGACCCCGACAAATCCCATTTTCGGCAGGGTTCTGAGAACCTGTTTCAGGTTTTCGGGGGAAACATCCAGAGGGATATAGTCCCCAGCAATTTGATAGCTGTTCAGCCAGTGTTTATGCAAAATCGGAGATTTGCTATGAGCAATCGGCGATCCGATCACGCCGGCCAGTGGGATTTTATTTGCACTCATAATTCCAACACTCCCCGTTTGGATAGATAGGATAGCAGCTCCAGCAATGGCAGGCCAAGCACCACGAAATAATCTCCGGCAATGGATGAAAACAGGCGCGATCCTTCTGCCTCGAGCTTGTAAGAACCGACGCAGCCTTGAATATCCGGCCAGTTTCTATCCAGATAGCTTTGCAGATAACTATTTGAAAAATCGTGCATTTTCAAAGTGGTTTTGCCGACATGTTGCCAGATTTCCTGCCCATTCTGACAAATGGCGACTGCGGAATATAGAGTGTGGCTTTGGCCCCGCAAGTCTTGCAGCTGTTGTTTTGCCTGATCTATTTTTTCTGGCTTGGTTAGTATTTTTCCATTTAAATCAAGGATTTGATCACATCCAATCACCAGAGCATCCGGCCGTTGCCGCGAAACCACCCGGGCTTTTTCCACCGCCAAAAGCGCAGCGACTTGCCCGGAGGGAACAGAATTTTGCTCTGCCTGGCTTCTAATTAACCCTTCATCAATACAAGCATCTGTAGAGTGAAAAGACACACCCGCATTCACCAGAAGCTGGCGGCGAATTGCTGATTTTGAGGCTAAGACTATCGGTTCATTCATCGTGATCTCTGTGGATAAGCCCCGGTAAAAACCGCGGGTAAAGCAGTGCTTAAAAGCGGCTGTTTTGTTTCCTGTTTAAAAACCCGTAGCTATAAACAAGTTCAAGGATTTTACACACTGTTAAGAAGGATAATTTCAAATTGTGGTTAACCAGTTGTTTTTGTGTTATCCCCTTTATCCAGTAACGGCATTTTCACTAAAAACATGGCGTTATTGGTCGTTATACACAGGTTTTTAAACTTCGGTAAATCTCTGGAAAACTCGGGTATAATCATTTAATCCCCAGAAACTGGCCAGACTACTTAAATCATCATCTTTTCTTTTATATTTATTTTATTAGAAAGGGTTTCAAAAATGTGAGGACAAACCCAATGTGGGAAGCGTTTACCGATTTCCTTTCTGATTATTATCTCTGGACAAAATCCCTTCATATCATTGCTGTCATTCCATGGATGGCCGGGCTGTTTTATCTGCCCCGATTGTTTGTTTACCATGTTGAGGTGATTGAACGGGGCATTGAGCCGGAAGAGGTGTTTCACACAATGGAGCGCAAGCTTCTGAAAATTATCATGAATCCGGCGATGACGGTTTCCTTGTTCTTTGGTACTTTGCTGTTGATGACGCCTGGGATCGTCGATTGGTCTTCGGTCTGGATCTGGTTGAAACTGGCGGCGATTGCCCTGTTGTGCTGGTTTCATGTCTGGCTGATCTACAGACGGCGCGATTTTGCTGCCGGGCAGAACACCAGAAGTGGTAAGCAATACCGCATAATGAATGAGATGCCGACAGTCCTGATGATCATCATCGTGTTTTCAGTTGTGTTGAAATATTAGAAATCGTTGACTCGGCCAGACCAAGCCATTAGTTAGAACGTCATCCTGCCGTCCGGCGGGCGTTTTTCATCTATATTTTGCGCAAGGCACCCTGTTTGGGGTGTTCAAGGATTTGTTCCCATGACCAAAGAAACCCTCAATCTTTCTGATCTGAAAGCCAAGAAACCCAAAGACCTGCTGTCGATGGCAGAAGAATTGGAAATCGAAAACGCTTCTACCATGCGTAAGGGCGAGATCATGTTTTCGATCCTGAAAGAACGGGCCGAGGATGGCTGGGAAGTGCTGGGCGATGGCGTGCTTGAGGTGTTGCAAGACGGTTTTGGGTTTTTGCGCTCGACTGAAGCAAACTATCTGCCCGGTCCTGATGATATTTACGTTTCGCCGGACATGATCCGCCAGCACTCGCTGCGCACTGGGGACACGATTGAGGGTGTGATCAAGGCGCCCGACGACAATGAGCGTTACTTTGCCATGACCAAAGTCACCAAGATCAACTTTGGTGAGCCCGAGAAAAACAAGCACAAGATCAGTTTTGACAATCTGACCCCGCTTTACCCGGAAGAACGCTTTAACCTTGAGCTTTCCGACCCGACGGTTAAGGATAAATCCTCGCGGATCATTGACCTGATTGCACCGATCGGGAAGGGGCAGCGTTGTTTGATCGTGGCACCGCCCAGAACGGGTAAGACGGTTTTGCTGCAAAATATCGCGACCTCTTTGGCGCAGAATCATCCTGAATGCTATCTGATCGTGTTGCTGATCGACGAGCGGCCCGAAGAGGTGACCGATATGCAAAGAAGCGTCAAGGGTGAGGTTGTTTCCTCGACCTTTGATGAACCGGCTGCCCGCCACGTTGCGGTTTCCGAGATGGTGATCGAAAAGGCCAAGCGTCTGGTCGAGCATAAGCGCGATGTGGTGATCCTGCTGGATTCGATCACACGCCTGGGTCGGGCCTTTAACACCGTTGTGCCGTCCTCTGGCAAGGTTCTGACCGGCGGTGTGGATGCAAACGCCCTGCAACGCCCAAAACGCTTTTTCGGCGCTGCTCGTAATATTGAGGAGGGCGGCTCGCTCACCATCATTTCCACGGCGCTGATTGATACCGGCAGCCGCATGGATGAGGTGATTTTTGAGGAATTCAAAGGCACCGGTAATTCGGAAATCGTGCTGGATCGCAAGGTCGCTGATAAGCGGGTGTTCCCGGCTATGGATATTCTGAAATCTGGCACTCGAAAAGAAGAACTGCTGGTGAATAAGGTTGATCTGCAAAAAACCTATGTGTTGCGGCGTATTCTGAACCCGATGGGCACGACAGATGCGATTGAGTTCCTGATGTCCAAGCTGAAGCAAACTAAGTCAAATGCTGAGTTCTTTGAATCTATGAATACATAACCTATTGTTTTTAAACAATAAGTTGGTCAGAAAATGGATACGATTTATGCCTTAGCGACGGCACCGGGGAAATCTGGTGTGGCGGTGATCAGGATATCTGGTCCACGGGCGTTGATTGCTGCGGAAAAAATGGCAGGTAAACTGCCGGATTTTCGTATGTCTGGCCTGCGTCGTTTGCGCTCGCATGATGGAGATCTGATAGATCAGATATTGCTGTTGTGCTTTGAAAAGGGGCACAGTTTTACCGGTGAAAATGTTGCGGAATTTCACTTGCATGGTGGGCCGGCCACGGTCAAGGCAACGCTGAAATCACTTTCGAAAATTGACGGTTTACGTATGGCTGATCCGGGTGAATTCACCCGCCGGGCATTGGAAAATGGCTGTTTGGATTTGGCGCAGATCGAAGGGCTTTCGGATCTGTTGGAGGCAGAAACCGAAGCGCAAAGAAAACAGGCTTTGCGGGTTTTTTCCGGGGCGTTGGGGGATGTCGCTGAGGGGTGGCGAACAGACTTGATCCGCGCTGCTGCGTTGCTTGAGGCAACAATAGATTTTGCGGATGAAGAAGTCCCGGTTGATGTCACACCAGAGGTTTCAGAGCTGATTGATGTTGTGGTTACCTCCTTGAAAAAAGAGGCGGACAGCAGCCATATTGCTGAGCGGATTCGCGATGGGTTTGAGGTGGCTATCGTTGGCGCACCGAATGTTGGCAAGTCGTCGTTGTTGAATAAGCTCGCTGGTCGGAATGCTGCGATTACCTCTGAAATTGCAGGCACCACCCGCGATGTAATTGAGGTTCGGATGGATCTTAAGGGCTTGCCGGTGACCATTCTTGATACTGCCGGTTTGCGTCAGACGGATGATACAATCGAAGGGATCGGGATTGAGCTGGCGCTCCAACGTGCGAAAAATGCCGATTTGCGGGTGTTTTTATATGAAGATCAGACGCTGGATTTTGGCCTGGAACCAGATGCGAATGATATTGTTGTGCGCGGTAAGGCCGATCTGTATGATGGAGATCAGTTTTCTGTATCTGGCAAAACCGGGATTGGTCTGGAAGAACTGACAAACCGCATTTCCGCTGTGTTGGAAAAGCGAGCGATTTGTGCAGGGAGCGCTATTCGAGAGCGGCACAGAATAGCGATTGAGCGAGCCATTGTGGCATTGGGTGCGGTAAAGGATGAGTTGGCTTCTGAAGCTGAGCGGTCTGAAATTGCGGCGGCTGAGTTGCATAATGCCATTCGCGCCCTTGATAGTTTGGTTGGTCGTGTCGATGTTGAACAAATACTGGATGAGATTTTCGCCAGTTTTTGTCTTGGAAAATAAGGATTGTTTCACGTGAAACATCGGGATTTCGATGTAATTGTTGTTGGCGGTGGTCATGCCGGAACGGACGCTGCCCATGCGTCTGCCCGGATGGGTGCTAAAACCGCTTTGGTTACCTTATTAAAAACAGATATTGGCGTTATGTCCTGCAACCCGGCTATAGGAGGGTTAGGAAAAGGGCATTTGGTGCGTGAAATTGATGCGTTGGATGGGGTAATGGGCCGGGTTGCAGACCGCGCTGGCATTCAATTTAGGTTGTTAAATCGGCGAAAAGGCCCGGCGGTGCAGGGGCCGCGTGCGCAGGCCGATCGAAAATTATACAGTCAGGCGATGCAGTCCGAAATTTTTTCATGTCAGAACCTTCAGGTTATTGAGGGCGAGGTTTCTGACCTGATGATGAATGATTCTGTCATATCAGGAATTGTGCTTGCGGATGGCTCAGAAATTTTTGCTCCGGCTGTTATCCTGACGACGGGAACCTTTTTGCGCGGAGTCATCCATATTGGCGATGTATCAAAACCTGGCGGTCGAATGGGGGATAGGCCCTCGATTAAACTTGCCGAACGCTTAGATAATTTTGGTTTGGCTTTGGGCCGCTTGAAAACTGGAACTCCACCGCGGCTGGATGGGCGTAGTATTAATTGGGATATTTTAGAGAGCCAACCGGGCGATGATGATCCGGTGATGTTCTCATTCCTATCGGAAAAGCCAGAAGTTCAGCAGGTGTCATGCGGAATCACCCACACAAATAGCCGAACCCATGATATTATTCGCGACAACCTTGGACGGTCTGCGATGTATGGCGGGAAAATTGATGGGGTTGGCCCACGATATTGCCCCTCGATTGAGGATAAAATTGTCCGATTTGCCGATAAAACATCGCACCAGATCTTTTTGGAGCCGGAGGGTTTGAATGATGATACCGTTTATCCGAACGGAATCTCGACATCTTTACCCCAGGAGGTTCAAGAACAGTATGTTAACTCAATCGTCGGGCTTGAGAATGCAAAAATACTCCAGCCGGGATATGCGATTGAGTATGATTACGTTGATCCTAGAGCTTTGACGGCTTCGTTGGCGGTGAAAAATGTTGCTGGGTTGTTTTTTGCGGGTCAGATTAATGGCACCACAGGTTATGAGGAGGCAGCTGCGCAGGGTCTTGTGGCTGGCTTGAATGCTGCAAACTATGCGAAGCAAAAGGAAGAGGTGCTTTTTAGCCGTTCTGATTCCTATATTGGTGTTATGATTGACGATCTGATCACACGCGGCGTTTCTGAACCCTATCGCATGTTCACCTCTCGCGCTGAATTTCGGTTATCGTTACGTGCTGATAATGCAGACCAAAGGTTAACTCAAAAAGGCATTTCCATTGGTTGTGTTGGTGTGGAACGTGAAAAAGCGTTTCAAAATAAGATGAAACAGATAAACCAGACTGTTTCTTACCTTACAAAAATGTCATTTACGCCCAAAGAAGTTGCTGCGCATGATGTTAAAATTAACCAAGATGGTAAGCGCAGAAATGGCTTTGAACTGCTGACATTCCAAGGGGTTAACTTCCAAAAGCTGCTACGGTTGATGCCGGAGCTGGCGACGACCCCGCTCGATATTCAGCGACAAATTGAATTCGATGCGCTTTACTCTAACTACATTGATCGGCAACAGAAGGACGTAGCTGCAATCAAGCGGGATGAACAGTATAAAATCCCAGAGGGGTTTGATTATAAAGCTGTAATCGGGCTTTCAACTGAGCTACAAACAAAACTACATGCGGTTCGCCCAGCAACCATAGCTCAAGCGGGCCGGATTGATGGTATGACACCGGCCGCTTTGACGCTATTGTTGGCTCGGCTGAGGCAGCGGGCACAACAGAAAGAACTATAGTGCTTACAGAACGTGATGCTTTTCAAAACAGGTTTGGTGTTTCACGTGAAACACTGGAGCGCCTTGATATCTATGCTGGGCTTTTAAAAAAATGGAACCCAGCAATAAACCTCGTTTCCAAAACTACAATCCAGAATTTGTGGCAGCGGCACTTTTTCGATTCTGCTCAAATATACCAATTCCGGTCAGATGAACCCAAAAAATGGGCTGATTTAGGCAGTGGCGGAGGATTCCCAGCCCTTGTGTTGGCAATTCTTGATGTAGATACATCACCTCAATCAAGTTTTGTGTTGGTTGAAAGTGACTTGCGAAAATCGACATTTCTCAGAACGGTGATTCGAGAGTTGGGCTTAAATGCAACAGTAATTACCAAAAGAATTGAAGAAGCCGACCGTCTTAACGCTGATATCCTGACGGCCCGCGCTTTGGCACCCCTGGATAAATTACTGGAATACGCTAATTTGCACCTAAACCCAAACGGGTTTGCCGTTTTTCCAAAAGGTGAAAAATTCAGAAGTGAGATAAAAGAAGCTTTGGCTCATTGGCGCTTTGATGTAAAAGAAACTGTTAGCGAAACAAACCCCAATGGGGCACTTCTAAGAATCGGAGGCATATCACATGTCTGACCCCACACGGCCAAAAGGACCACGAATTATCGCCGTTGCAAACCAAAAAGGCGGTGTCGGTAAGACGACGACTTCTATTAATTTGGGTGCGGCACTTGTTCGGGATGGTTTTAACGTATTGCTGGTTGATTTGGACCCGCAGGGAAATGCCTCCACCGGGTTGGGTGTTGAGCTTTCTGATCGTGATTATAACACTTATGACTTACTGTTGGGTGATGCTCCTTTGCAGGAGGTCATAAAGGAATCTGACATTGAGGGGTTTTGGATTGTCCCTGCGACAACAGATCTTAGTTCTGCCGATATTGAGCTGATTTCAAATGAAAAACGCAGCTATTTGCTTTACGACGCGCTAAGGCAACCTGCGATTGATCAGTATAATCTGGACTACATTTTGATTGATTGTCCGCCTTCTTTGAATTTGCTGACAGCTAATGCCATGGTTGCGGCGAATTCTGTTCTAATTCCGCTGCAAAGCGAGTTTTTTGCCCTTGAAGGCTTGTCCCAGCTCATGCTTACCGTTCGCGAAGTTCGTCAGACTGCAAATAAAAACCTACGTATTGAGGGTGTCGTTTTAACCATGTATGATGGGCGGAACCGGCTGTCTCAGCAGGTTGAAGAGGATGCGCGTGAAAATCTGGGGGAACTGGTTTTCAAAACAGTTATTCCTCGGAATGTCCGGGTTAGTGAGGCTCCATCATTTGCAATGCCGGTAACAGAATATGATCCGGATTCAAAAGGAAGCCAGGCTTATAGCCAATTAGCAAAAGAATTATCTGCAAAATATCTGAGCAGTTAAGTAAAGGGAAATTTATTATGGCTAATAAAAAACGCGATCGGCGCGGTTTGGGGCGTGGCTTGTCTGCGCTTATGTCTGATGTTGCACTTGACAACACGGAAAGTACGATTTCCGGCAACCGGGTTGATCAGTATATTCCCATAGAAAATATTTTTCCAAACCCAGACCAACCTCGTAGAGATTTTGACAAAGAAGATCTTGAGGATTTGGCTTCCTCGATTAAGGAAAAAGGCGTTATCCAGCCTCTGATTGTGCGCAAAATTAGCGACGAGCCAGATGGCTATGAAATTGTTGCCGGTGAGCGGCGTTGGCGGGCATCACAAATGGCTCAGCTGCATCAGCTGCCCGTGATTATCCGGGAATATACGGATACTGAAGTTCTTGAAATTGCGATTATCGAAAACATCCAGCGCGCTGACCTGAATCCGGTGGAAGAGGCCGCAGGGTATCAGCAGCTTATGGATAAATTTGGCCACACCCAAGAAAAACTGGCATCTGTTTTGGGAAAAAGCCGCAGCCATATTGCAAACCTGATGCGCTTGTTGAAGTTACCGGAAGAGGTTTTGGAATATTTGCGTGATGGGGCAATAAGCGCTGGCCATGCGAGGGCGTTGATTACTACAGATAACCCGGCGGAGCTTGCTCGGGTTGTGGTTAAAAAAGGCCTCTCTGTTCGGGAGACAGAAAATCTGGCCAAGGCGCCGATCGAAAAGCCTGCGAATAAAGCTATAAAAGCCGAAAAAGATGCAGATACCCGCGCGTTAGAAACTGATTTATCGGCTAATTTGGGTATGAAAGTTGTGGTTGATCATGCGCCCGGTAAGGAATCTGGTAGGCTGACAATTAACTACAAAACACTTGAACAATTGGATGATTTGTGCCGAATCCTGACAGTTAGCCCGCTGGGCGGGTCCAAATAAAAGCTGAAACCAAACCAAGTACGATAGCCTGAATTATAATTACAATCGTATTTAAACCCAGCAATAGAGATAATAGAAAAACGGCGGCGATTGAGAGCGTAGAGTAGATCTTGGCTGATCTGCTTATAGATCGGTCTTGTCGCCAGTTTTCGATAAATGGTCCAAAAACATCGTGGGTCAGCAGCCAGTTATGTAGGTTTTCGGATGATTTTGAAAAGAAAAATGCTGCTAAAATAACCAATGGTACGGTTGGGAGTAGTGGCACAAATGCGCCGATTGTGCCGATCGCAAGGGATAATAAGCCCAGGATTAACCATACAATCCGCATGGCTTATTCTGTCAACAATTCGCGAATTATCGCGTTGAGCACCGGCCTACCTTCGGCTGTTGTCTTTAGGTGGTTTTCGTTAATTTTGACCATGCCAATTTCTTCCAACGCATTGATTTTATTTGTATTTATTTTCTTGCCAGCGATTTTTTCGTATCGATTCAGATCGATCCCTTCGCGGATACGAAGACCCATCATCAGGTACTCATCTGCACACTCATCTGCGGATTGAACTGTGCTTGCTAAATCTCCATTACCAGATTCCCGAACGGCTTTTAACCATGTTTTTGGGTCGGAGTGGGCTTCGGTTGCATAGCGCTTACTTCCTATAGTCAGGCGTCCATGCGCTCCGGGGCCAATGCCGGCGTAGTCTCCCGCTTGCCAATAGATTAAATTATGGCGTGATTCAGCACCGATTTTCGCATGATTAGAGACTTCATAGGCATGAAAACCAGCCGAATTTGTTAACTCTTGGGTTAGTTCATACATATCCGCAGACAGATCTTCCTGAGGTAGGCCGTGCAGGCCGCCAGCGGCTTGTCGGCGGGCGAAGGCTGTGCCTTTCTCGATGGTTAACTGATAGAGCGACAGGTGATCTGCCGACATTTTCAGTGCTTCAGTGAGTTCGGAACGCCATTGCGCCAATGTCTGATCCTGCCGCGCGTAGATCAGATCAAAACTGATCCGGTCAAACACGTTTCCAGCAATCTCAAACGCAGCGCGGGCTTCGGCTGCGCTGTGTAGCCGGCCAAGTTTTCTGAGGTCGTGGTCATTGAGCGCCTGAATCCCCATGGACACCCGGTTTACGCCCGCTTGCCTATAGCCAGAAAACCGCCCGGCTTCTACTGAGGTTGGGTTGGCCTCCAACGTGATTTCTATATTGTTGCTAAAGGCCCAAGTCTCGCGGGCTTTTGTCAGGATGCTGTCAACGGTTTCCGGGTCCATCAGGCTGGGTGTGCCACCGCCGAAATAGACTGATTTCAGCAGTTTAGAGACTGTTTTTGCGCCAATACGTTCAATTTCCTGACAATACGCTGCTGCCCATTCGGTTTGGTTTACTGTGTTCGAAACGTGTGAGTTAAAGTCGCAATAGGGGCATTTTGATTGGCAGAATGGCCAGTGGATATACAGGCCAAACCCGCCATGTTGCCAGTCTTCAAGCAAAGCAATCCTCGACCAGTTTGGCAAACGCATCCGCCCGGTGGCTTATTTGCTTTTTTCGATCCGGGTCCATTTCACCAAAGGTCATGATTTCGCCATTAGGTAGAAAAATGGGGTCGAACCCAAAGCCCCGATCCCCGCGCATCGGCCAAACCAGACAGCCTTTTACTTGACCTTCAAAGATTTCGTCATGGCCATCGGGCCAAGCTAGGCACAAGGTGCAGTTAAAGGCGGCGCGCCGGGGTTCGGGGGCGTTTTTTTCTTCTAGCAAATTCCAAACCTTGGCCATTGCCATCGGAAAATCACGCCCATTCGGGGTTTCGGCCCAATCGGCGGTGTAAACTCCCGGGGCTCCGTCAAGAGCGTCGACCGTGATGCCGCTATCATCTGACAGCGCTGGTAGGCCGCTGGCTTGGGCTGCAGCGTGGGCTTTGATCCGGGCGTTGCCGGCAAAGGTGGACTCGGTTTCTTCGGGTTCTGGCAGTCCCAGCTTGCCGGCCGAGGTCACATCAATACCGAAAGGTGCCAGCAGTTGGGTGATCTCGATCAGCTTGCCATCATTATGGGTGGCAATCACCAGCTTTTTGTCTCTAAACCGGCGCATTTAGCGAGCCGCTGCCTGTTGCGCCTGGACCAATTCAGCCACGCCTTTTTCGGCCAAATCCAGCAATCCGTTCATTTGGTCGCGCGAATAGGTCGAGCCTTCGGCGGACATTTGCACTTCGATCATCTGCCCATTGCCAAGCATGACGAAGTTCCCATCAACTCCGGCTTCGCTATCTTCGGGATAGTCCAGATCCAACACCATCTGGCCAGCGTAAATGCCGCAGCTAACGGCCGCGACAGGCTCAATCAGGGGGTCAGTCACAACGTCTCCAGCCTTGATCAATTTATTAACCGCCAGCCGCAATGCGACCCAACCGCCGGTAATAGAGGCACATCGCGTGCCGCCATCGGCCTGAATGACGTCGCAATCCACGGTGATTTGACGCTCGCCCAAGGCCACCCGGTCAACCCCGGCCCGCAACGAGCGCCCAATCAGCCGCTGAATTTCCTGAGTGCGCCCGGATTGCCCATTTTTGGCCTCACGCCGCATCCGGGTGTTAGTGGCGCGGGGCAGCATTCCATATTCCGCTGTCACCCACCCCAGCCCGGTGCCTTTCAGGAACCGCGGCACAGTTGAGTCAATCGTGGCGGTGCAGAGAACATGGGTGTCTCCGCATTTGATCAGACAAGAGCCTTCGGCATGTTTGGTGATGCCGGTTTCGATTGAAATCGGGCGCATTTCGTCTACATTTCTACCTGATGGGCGCATGATGTGTCCTTTATGAATGGGTTACTGTGAAATACCTGTGCCATTGATGTAAAAGCAACCTGAAAGTGCGCCATGACCCACGGCAGTGAGATATTTAAAGAGTTGAACGACCGAAGCCGCGAGGTTTTTCGGCTTGTGGTCGAGAGCTATTTAGCCACCGGAGATCCGATCGGTTCACGTACCCTGACACGCAGCCTGAGCGAAAAGGTGAGCGCGGCGACCATTCGTAATGTGATGCAGGATCTTGAGCATCTGGGGCTGCTTAATTCGCCGCATATTTCTGCCGGGCGGGTGCCGACCCAGATGGGGTTGCGGATGTTTGTCGATGGGTTGCTTGAGGTTGGTGATCTGCAACAGGAGGATCGGCAGAAAATTGACGCAACCCTTGGTGGGGAAAACACCGATGTAGCCACTATGCTGGATCGGGTTGGTTCGGCCCTGTCGGGGATGACGCATGGCGCGTCTTTGGTGCTGGCCCCGAAACATGAAGCGCCAATCAAGCATATCGAATTTGTCAGCCTTGCGCCGGATCGGGCGCTGGTGGTGCTGGTTTTTGCCGATGGGCAGGTGGAAAACCGGGTGTTTACGCCTCCGGTTGGGCAAACGCCGTCTTCTTTGCGCGAGGCGGCCAATTTTCTGAATGCTTTGGCTGAGGGGCGTAGTTTGAGTGAGCTGCGCAAAAGCGTGGGCCATCAGATCAGCGCCCGGCGTCAGGAAATTGATGATCTGGCGCGTGAATTTGTCGAAAACGGCTTTGCGCTGTGGGATGATCACGACGAAAGCTATGAGCGTCTGATCGTGCGGGGGCGGGCCAATTTGCTGGAAAATGGCCCCGACACCGATGATCTGGAACGGATGCGCAACCTGTTTGACGATCTGGAACGCAAGCGAGACATCGCCAGGTTCCTGGAATTGGCCGAAGATGGTGAGGGGGTGCGCATATTTATCGGCTCGGAAAACAAATTATTTTCGCTTTCGGGTTCCTCTTTGGTGGTTTCCCCCTATATGAATGCTGAGCGAAAGATTATAGGTGCGATTGGCGTGATCGGCCCGACTCGGCTGAATTATGGGCGGATTGTGCCGATTGTGGATTACACAGCGCAGCTGGTCGGAAAGATGATTTCTGATCAGGGCTAAGGAAGAAAAAATGGCAGACCCAAATAAAGAACAGTTTTTAGACGATATCGAAGAGCTTGAGGCAGAGCTGGATCGCATCGAAGAGGATGAAGCGCAGGACGTTGATCCGCTGGAACAGTTGCGCGCCGAGCGTGACGAGTACAAAAACCGGTTTATGCGGGCTTTGGCCGATGCGGAAAACTCCCGTAAACGCAGCGAACGTGATCGCCGCGAGGCTGAGAATTACGGTGGGTCCAAGCTGGCCCGTGACATGCTGCCGGTTTACGACAATATGAAACGCGCGATTGAGGCCGCCTCGGGTGAACAGCAAGCTTCCGGTGCGTTGATCGAGGGTGTTGAGTTGACCATGCGCGAATTGCTGAATGTGTTTGCAAAGCACGGGATCACTATCATTTCCCCCGAAATTGGCGAAAGATTCGACCCTAACATCCATGAATCCATGTTTGAGGCGCCCCTACCGCAAACTCAGGCCGGCGACATCATTCAGGTATCTTCCGATGGCTTCATGCTGCATGATCGCCTGTTGCGGCCTGCCCAGGTTGGGGTGTCTTCGACGCCCAAGGCTTAGTTAAGTTCCTTTAACTCATAAATCAGGGCGAGCGCGTCTTTCGGGCTTAGTTCGTCCGGGTTCACCTCGACCAAGCGTGCTTCGACCCTTGAATCACGCTTGGGGCTTGGTGCTGGCAGTGGTGTCGTCGAAAACAGTGGCAAATCGTCAATCAGCGCTTTTTGCCCAACACTGCCCTCGCGTTCACCCTTTTCCAGCATTTCCAACACCACCCGGGCGCGGGCAATCACGCTGTCAGGCAATCCAGCCAGACGCGCCACCTGCACGCCGTAAGACCGGTCTGCCGCCCCCTTTTTGACTTCGTGCAGGAAAATCACATCGCCATCCCATTCCTTGACCGAAACCGTGGCGTTTTCAACGCCGCTTAGCTTTTGGGTGAGCGCGGTCATTTCGTGGTAATGGGTGGCAAACAGGGCGCGGCATTTGTTGACATCGTGCAGATGCTCCAAAGTGGCCCAAGCGATTGAAAGACCGTCATAGGTTGCGGTGCCGCGGCCGATTTCATCGAGAATAACCAATGCGCGATCATCGGCCTGGTTCAAAATAGCTGCGGTTTCGACCATTTCGACCATAAAAGTCGAACGCCCCCGCGCCAGATCATCCGATGCGCCAACTCGGCTGAACAGCTGTGAGACCATGCCAATATGAGCATGTTTGGCCGGCACATAGCAGCCGATTTGCGCCAGAAGGGCGATAATCGCGTTTTGGCGCAGAAAGGTCGATTTCCCCGACATATTCGGGCCAGTCAAAAGCCAGATATTCGCGTCATCGCCGGCATCCGCCAAATCACAATCATTGGCGATGAAGGGTGCGCCACCTTGTTTGCGTAGGGCGTGTTCAACCACTGGGTGGCGGCCCTGTTCGATTTTGAAAATTCGGCTGTTATCAACGACTGGCTTGCTCCAGTTTTCACCTGCGGCCAGATCGGCAAAGGCACAAGCCAAATCAATCTCAGCAAGGGCAGAGGCAGCGTTTGTAATCAGGGCAGATTTATCTAGAATAGACTGTTTTAAGCTGGAATAGAGCCGCTTTTCAATCTCAAGTGCCCGGTTTCCTGCGTTCAGAATTTTGGTCTCCATTTCCGACAATGCTACGGTGGTAAACCGCACTGAATTTGCGGTGGTTTGCCGGTGGATAAAGGTTTCGGAAAGGGGTTCGGACAGCATTTTTTTCGCATGGGTGGTGGTGGTTTCAATGAAATACCCAAGCACGTTATTATGCTTGATCTTCAGAGCGCTGATTTCGGTGAGTGCGCTGTATTCGGACTGCATCGCGGCAATCACGCTGCGGCCTTCGTCACGCAAGGTGCGGGCCTCGTCCAGATCCTGATCAAACCCCGGCGCGATAAAACCACCATCCCGCGCCAATAGCGGAGGTTCCGCGATCAGGGCGTTTTCCAGCAAAAGCTGCAATTCCTGATGGCCGGATAGCGATTTTGCTGCTTCGGACAGAATTTCCGGCAATTCTTTGTCCGATAACTGTGCCGCGATGTTTTCAGCTTGCGCCAAAGCATCACGCACGGCTGATAAATCACGTGGGCCACCGCGATCCAGACCCAAGCGCGACACCGCCCGATCCATATCCGGGCATTTCCGCAGATTTTCGCGTAACCGATCAGCCAGATCGGTGTTTTCCAGCATGAAATCCACGGATTGCAACCGGGCATGAATGGCGGCCAAATCGCGTGATGGGCTGGACAGCCGTTTTTCCAGCAGCCGCCCCCCCGCTGCGGTAATGGTGCGGTCAATCACCGACAGCAGCGACCCTTCACGCCCCCCGGATACCCCATGCGTCAGCTCCAGATTGCGCCTAGTGGCGGCGTCAATTTGCATGGTGCTTTGGGCGCTTTCCTGAGTGGGCGGCCTTAGCAATGGCAGCTTGCCTTTTTGGGTAATGTCGAGCCATTCGACAATCGCTCCCATGGCAGATTTTTCAGCGCGATTATACTGCCCAAAGGCGTCAAGAGTGCTGACTTTGAACAGCCCCAACAAACGCTTTTCCGCTGAAGTGCTGTCAAAACTAGAGCCTGCCAGAGCCGTCAGGGAAATACCGAATTCAGTCACTAATTCGGCCAAATCAGCCTCTAATTTCTCAGAAACCACCAGTTCCTGTGGGGCAAGTCGGGCCAGTTCGGGGCCGAGCCTGACCCGTGGGCAGCGCATAACGTGAAACGTGCCGGTCGAAATATCGACCCAAGCCAATGCCCCCTGATCGCGGATTTCGGAATAAGCCGCCAGATAGTTGTGGCTGCGAGCCTTCAGAAGCGAGTCTTCGGTCAGTGTGCCGGGGGTCACAAGGCGGACGACTTCGCGTTTTACCACCGCTTTAGAGCCGCGTTTTTTGGCTTCGGCGGGGTCTTCCATCTGCTCACACACCGCAACGCGATAGCCCTTGCGAATGAGGGTCAGGAAATACCCTTCAGCCGCCCGCACCGGCACGCCGCACATCGGAATATCGTTGCCCAAATGCTTGCCACGCTTGGTTAACGCAATGTCCAGCGCTTGTGCCGCGGTCACCGCATCATCAAAGAACATCTCGTAAAAATCGCCCATGCGGTAAAACAGCAGGGCGTCTTTATACTCGGCCTTGATTTCAAGAAACTGCGCCATCATGGGGGTGACGGATGTTTTGCTCATATGCTCGCTCCGGTTCCGGTTGCGCCAAGTGTATAAACTCAGGCGAATCCGGGAAAGATCAAAAGCAGTATATTGAGGCCATGAAAGAAAAAATATAAGAAGGCCTGACACCCACAAGGAAACGGAATATGACACAGAATAACAAGATCACCTCGGAAGAGGCATTGGCGTATCATGCAGACCCAAAACCGGGGAAATTTGAGGTTTCAGCGACCAAGCCAATGACGTCTCAGCGTGATCTTTCGCTGGCTTACAGCCCGGGTGTGGCTATTCCGGTTGAAGAGATCGCTGAAAATCACGAGCTGGCTTATGATTATACCAACAAAGGCAACATGGTTGCGGTTATCAGCAACGGCACGGCGATTCTGGGTCTGGGTAATCTGGGCGCGCTGGCGTCCAAGCCGGTGATGGAGGGCAAAGCGGTGCTGTTCAAGCGCTTTGCTGATGTCAATTCGATTGATCTTGAGCTGGATACCGAAGACCCTGAGGCATTTATCAATGCGGTTCGGTTAATGGGCCCAGCCTTTGGCGGCATTAACCTTGAGGATATCAAGGCACCTGAGTGCTTTATCATCGAGCAACGTTTGAAAGAAGAGATGAACATTCCGGTGTTCCACGATGATCAGCACGGCACGGCGGTGATTTGCGCTGCGGGCCTGCTGAATGCGCTGCATCTGTCGGGCAAGAAAATTGAGGATTGTCGCATCGTTGTAAACGGTGCCGGGGCGGCTGGTATTGCCTGCATTGAGCTGATCAAATCCATGGGCGCTCAGCATGATAATTGCCTGCTCTGTGACACCAAAGGCGTGATTTATAACGGGCGCGAAGAGGGCATGAACCAGTGGAAATCGGCCCATGCGGCGAACACCGATTTGCGCACGCTGGAAGAGGCGATGAAGGGCGCAGATGTGTTTCTGGGGGTGTCGGTCAAGGGGGCTGTGACACAGGAAATGGTCTCTAACATGGCTAAAGACCCGGTTATTTTCGCCATGGCCAACCCGGACCCCGAGATCACCCCCGAGGACGCCCACGCCGTGCGGCAGGATGCCATCGTGGCTACGGGGCGTTCGGATTACCCCAATCAGGTGAATAATGTTCTGGGTTTTCCTTACCTGTTTCGCGGGGCGCTCGACATCCATGCACGCGCCATCAATGATGAGATGAAAATCGCCTGCGCCCGCGCCTTGGCCGAACTTGCCCGCGAGGATGTGCCTGATGAGGTGGCGATGGCGTATGGCCGTAACCTGACCTTTGGCCGCGATTATATCATCCCAACGCCGTTTGATCCGCGTTTGATCCACAAAATTCCTCCCGCCGTTGCCAAGGCGGGGATGGATACCGGCGTGGCGCGGCGTCCGATTGTTGATATGGTTGGTTATGAAGAGTCGCTGAAGGCACGGCTGGACCCGACCGCTTCGATTTTGCGCGGCATTTATAGCCGGGCCAAGGCGGCGCAGAGCCGGATGATCTTCGCCGAAGGTGATGATGTGCGGGTGTTGCGCGCTGCGGTGGCTTATCAGCGGGCTGGCTTGGGGCAAGCTCTGGTTGTTGGGCGAGAGCCGGACGTCAAGCAAAAGCTGGAAGCTGCCGGTTTGGCCGATGCGGTGAGTGAACTCGAAGTGGTGAATGCCGCCAACACCACGCATCTTAACCAATACAAAGATTTCCTTTACGAGCGCTTGCAGCGCAAAGGTTATGATTACTCTGACATTCACCGTCTGGCCTCGCGCGATCGGCATGTTTTTGCGGCGTTGATGCTGGCGCATGGGCATGGCGATGGCTTGGTGACGGGTGCAACGCGTAAATCCGCCTATGTGTTGGAATTGATCAACCATGTGTTTGACGCCCGGGCCGCGGATGGGGCTGTGGGCGTGACGGCGGTGCTGCATAATGGGAAAATTGTGCTGATTTCTGATACGCTGGTGCATGAGTGGCCGGACGAATACGATCTGGCGACCATTGCCGAACGCGGTGCAGATGTGGCAAAATCCCTAGGGTTAGAGCCGCGTGTGGCCTTTGTAAGCTTCTCGACATTCGGCTATCCGGTTTCGGAACGCGCCGAGAAAATGCACCTTGCCCCGGCGGTGTTGAATGAGCGCGGTGCCAGCTTTGAATATGAAGGCGAAATGGCGGTGGATGTGGCCCTGAATGCTCAGGCGATGGCGCAGTATCCGTTTACGCGTTTGTCCGGGCCGGCCAATGTGTTGGTTGTTCCGGCGCGGCATTCGGCTTCGATTTCGGTGAAATTGATGCAGGAAATGGCCGGGGCCACGGTGATTGGGCCGATTTTGACCGGGATTGATAAGTCAATTCAGATTTGCTCGACTGTTTCGACGGCCAATGACATTATGAATATGGCGGTTCTGGCGGCGTGTAAGGTTGGTTAATGCTGGCTGTGGCGCAGATAGGCATCGACAAAGCGTTGGCGGGCGGCGGGCAGAGGCTTGTTGCCCAGTGATGGTGCCAGCCAGTTGTTCAGGAAATGCCCGGTCAGCTTCAAGCCTTGGTTTATTTCGTGATCCGGTGCCGGGCCTTGGCCCAAAAGGCAGAGCGGTAATGGCAACAGACGGCTGGCCCATTCGCCGGCCCCCTCTGCGCTGACAGCATGGCCTGATTTTGGCGAAACATATGCCAGATCTTCGCGGCTGCCCGTGACAACGCAGCGGCGCAAATCCAGCCCAAAGCCCAGCTCTTCCAGCAGCGCCATTTCCCAGCGTAAATAGGCCAGCGGCCAGCCTTCAGTATTGCCTAACAGGTCGAATAGGGTCACACTTTGTTGGTAAAGCACCGGATGAGCTTCGCGTTCGGGCAGGGTAAAAGCCAGCAGGGCGCAGACCGAATTCAGCGCCGCCAGCGTCAGCCGATCCGCCAATATGGTGGCTGAGCGGCTGCGGATGGGTTCAACCGCATAGTTCCCCAGATGAGTTTCAAGCCGGGCGCTCCAAGTCAGGTCGAGCTGCGCCCCGGGTTGCAAAATCGGCCCCATTTTGCGCCCGGCCCCGCCGCGCACCAACCCGGCGTGGCGGCCATGCTGTTCGGTGAAAACTTCGATGATCGACGCGGTTTCACCGTGTTTCTGAACCTTTAGCAAAACGCCCTGATCATGCCATTCCATCAGCCTTACCCGCTATGACAGGCTCGGATCATCCAGCAAATGCTGCCCGTGCCGGTTTTCAACCTCAATCACCCACATATCAGAATCAAATGATTTTTGCTTGTTCAGATAGGCGTCAATTTTGGCCTCGGTCGCTTTGAGTATGCAAATCCAAGCGCGTTCGCCGGTTTGCAGATCAAAGGAACGCTGATAGATCTCGGCATTGCCGTCCAGCGTGTTCAGCTTTACCCAAACCACTCCGGCAGTCAGATCGCCTTTTTGTGTGACAAAAGCGGGGATATTCGCCAGATTCAGCCGCTGTAGATAGGCTTGCACCCAAAATTCTGCAGTGAGCCGGATCATGCATTCCCGTCTTTGAAGTTCAGGCCCATTTCGGAATAGCGCTCGGCCTCATTCAGCCAGTTTGGCCGGACTTTGACCTGCAAAAACAGATGCACTTTGCGGCCCAAGAACTCTTCCAACTCCTCGCGAGAGGCTTTGCCTATGGCTTTGATGGTTTCGCCTTTGTGGCCAAGAATAATACCCTTGTGGCCATCGCGCATGACGTAAATCAGTTGCTCGATCCGAACTGAGCCATCTTTGCGATCTTGCCATTTTTCGGTTTCGACGGTTAGCTGATAGGGTAATTCCTGATGCAGGCGCAGGGTCAGCTTTTCGCGGGTGATTTCGGCGGCGATCATGCGCAGGGGCAAGTCGGCGATTTGGTCTTCGGGGTAGAGCCACGGCCCCGCGGGCACATTTTCCGCGAGCCATTTGCGCAAATCCTGAACGCCGTGGCCTTTTTCAGCCGAGATCATAAAGGTTTCGTCAAAGCGGTATAAGTCATTCAGTTCCTTGGTCAGCGCCAGCAGCTTGTCCGACTTTACCTTGTCGATTTTGTTGATCGCCAGCGCCACGGGGCGCCCGCCGGCGCGTTCGTTTAGGGCATCAAGAATGACTTTGACGCCAGCGGTGACGCCACGATGTGCTTCGACCAACAGCACCACCAGATCCGCATCGGCGGCTCCGCTCCAAGCGGCGGCGACCATAGCGCGGTCGAGATGGCGGCGCGGCGTGAAAATGCCGGGGGTGTCGACAAAAACCAGCTGAGCCTGATTTTCCATCGCCACGCCACGGATGCGGGCGCGGGTGGTTTGAACCTTGTGGGTGACGATCGAGACTTTGGCCCCAACCATTTGATTGAGAAGGGTCGATTTGCCCGCATTCGGTTCGCCAATCAGGGCAATGAATCCGGCCTGTGTGTCAGTCATTTTCGGTCTCCAATCGGGCCAGCAGGATTGTGGCAGCGGCCTGTTCGGCCTGACGTTTTGAGTTGGCGCTGGCTGATTCGGCCTCGCCATTTTGTAGCTGGGCCTGGATGGTGAACAGCGGTGCATGGTCAGGGCCACTGCGGGCAAGTTCGGTGTATTTGGGCGGCGGTAATTTGCGCGCCTGAGCCCATTCCTGCAAGGCGGTTTTGGCATCGCGGGCGTCTGCTTTGACTTGCTCAATGCGCTTGCCCCACAGCCGGATGACCAGTTTGCGGGCCTGTTCAAAGCCACCATCCAGATAGACCGCCGCCAGCACGGCCTCCATCGCGTCGGCCAGCAGAGCCTGTTTGCGCCGCCCGCCTGATATCATTTCCGAGCGCCCTAGTTTCAGCACCGCACCCAGATCAAATTCACGGGCGACATCGGCGCAGCTTTCCTTGCGCACCAAGGCGTTGAATTGCGGGGCCATTTGGCCTTCGGTTGCGTTTTCGTCATTAGCGAACAGAGCCTCAGCGATGATCAGGCCTAGCACCCGGTCGCCCAGGAACTCCAGCCGCTGATTGTCTTTGCGGGTGGACGAGGACATCGAGGAATGGGTGACGGCCTGATGCAACAGCTCGGGCTGTTTGAAATTATAGCCAATGCGGCCGCAAAAGGCCCGGAGTTCAGACGAAAGTTTCACTGAATTGCCTTGAAATACCGATCTGATCGCCATGTCCAGAAGAAAAACAGGGATTTACCGGCGGATGAGAACATAACCCGATCTGCCCGGCCGATGAAGTTTTCAAATGGCACATAACCTACGCCTTGGCGGTTTTGTGAAACTCTGCTGTCGGAAGAATTATCCCGGTTGTCGCCCATCAGGAAATAGTGGCCCTCGGGTACCGTATAAATGCCGGTATTATCGGTGAGGTGGTTGCCAATGTCCAGAATGCTGTGCGAGACCCCGTTGGGCAGGGTTTCTTTCATGCGGGTTTTTTCGCAAATACCTCCAAAACCCGGATTGTTTTTGCATTTTGGTTGGTTGCCGGCCCAGCCCTGTTTTGCATATGTTTCCGTAAAGATGCCGGCATCTTCCAATTTCACAGGCTGACCGTTGATATGCAGCACACCGTTTTTCATCTGAATTTTGTCGCCCGGCATCCCGACCCGCCCGGAAATCGGGCAGGCCGCAAAGGGGCAGGAGTATTTGGAATAGCCATAGGCCATTTTGTTCACGAACAGGAAATCTCCGATCAGCAAGGTGTCTTTCATTGACCCGGACGGGATCCAGAAGGGTTGGAAAAACAATGTGCGGAAAATGCCTGCGATCAGCAGTGCCCAGAACACCGTTTTAATCATCTCCCAGATGCCATCGGGTTTGTCTGTGTTTTTTGCCATAACGGGTCTATTCCTGCTCGGGTTGTCGGTTTGGAGGCTACATGGAGTGCCGGGCGCTCAGAGTCAAGTTTTCGGGCCAGATCGGGCGTCATCCATCAGGCGGCGCATTTTTGCAATGGCGTCTTGCAGGCCGATAAAGATGGATTCTCCGATCAGGAAATGGCCGATATTCAGCTCCATCACCTCGGGGAAGGCGGCGATGGGCTGGACTGTGTCGTAAGTGATGCCGTGACCGGCGTGAACTTCGAGCCCGACCGAGTGGGCATGGCGGGCCATTTGCCGCAGTTTTTCCAGTTCAAGCTCGGCGGTTTTCAGATCCCCTTCGTGGAAGGCATCGCAGTAGGCGCCAGTGTGCAGTTCGACAACATCCGCGCCGATACGGGCTGCGGCGTCGATTTGGTGGGCATCGGCGTCGATAAACAGCGAAACCCGGCAGCCTGCGTTGCGAATGGGGTCAATGAAACTGGCCAGCCGATTGTCGCCACCTGCTACCTCAAGGCCACCCTCGGTGGTCAATTCCTCCCGCTTTTCCGGCACGATGCAAACCGCATGGGGCTTATGGCGTAGCGCAATCGCCTGCATTTCAGCTGTGGCGGCCATTTCAAAATTTAGCGGCACGGAAAGAATTTCCATCAGGCCATCAATATCAGCATCGGAAATATGGCGCCGGTCTTCCCGCAGATGGGCGGTGATGCCGTCGGCCCCGGCGGCCTCGGCCAGTTTGGCGGCGCGCAAAGGGTCAGGATAGCTGCTGCCGCGCGCATTGCGCACGGTTGCAACATGGTCGATATTGATGCCGAGCCGCAGATTTCCCAATGGTTTTCCGTTCATTCTGAAGGTTCCCTAAACTAAGAGCGTTACAAAACACCTAACCTGTTTGATCGTTGTCGTCAGCTTTCTTTGCGGCTTTTCTGGCGCGAATTTCGGCCAGTTTGGCCATGAGCTTGCCTTTGCGGTGGTTCTGATAGGCGGTGATGATCGGCACGCTGACATAATAGCAGATTGAACATGGCCCAAAAGTTGTGCCGTAAATCCTGCCAGGCACCACCGAATTTGCCCATTAGAGACAGATCTGCACCTTTTTGATAAACCGTTCCCAATATCTGGTGCCCCAATTTCAGGCTGCTGACGGCAATGAAGGGAAAGGTAATGGGGTTGCCGAAAAAGGTGGCCATGATGCCGGCGATTATGTTGCCGCGAATGATGAAGGATATCAGCGCGGCGGCGACAAAGTGAAAGCCGAAAAATGGCGTAAAGCTGACGATCACGCCGGCAAATACACCCCGGGCGATGCGATGCGGAGGGTCAGGCAAGCGGCGCAACCGATGCCAGACGTAACGCGCAGCCCGACCCCAGCCGCCTTTGGGGTAGAGGAGTTCCCAAAAAGTGCGCCAGAATGGTCGTTTATCACGTCTTTTAAAAACCAAACCAATCGTTCCTATCTATCTTTTCGTGCTGTTGCTATGGCTTGCGGGTCGGATCGCGATGGCGTTCGATTGCGGCAACATCGGTATCGGCCTTTAATGCCATTATGACGGCATGCATATGCTCTATGTCTCTTAATTCAACCTCTATAAGAAGTCTGTAAAAATCTGGTTTGCGGTCCAAAAAGACCAGATTGGCGATATTGGCTTTTTGTTCGCCGATTATGGTGCAAATGCGCCCCAAAACTCCGGCGTCATTGCTGATGGTGATTTGCAGATTAACTTTGTGAGTGGCCGAATGTTTTCCGCTGTGCCAGTGCAGATCAACCCAGCGGCCAGCCTGATCTTCGAAATCCGATAAAACCGGACAATCGATGGCATGAACGATCACACCCTTGCCGCGATAGCTGATGCCAACAATACGTTCACCGGGGATCGGCTGGCAGCAGCGGGCCAGATCAAAGGTCTGGCCATGTTCCAGCCCGACAACGGCCTGAGCAGGCTCAATTTCGTCGCCGCTGCGGGTGTTCAGCTCGGGGTAAAGCACAGAAATCACCTCGCGGGCGTTGATTTCGGCGCTGCCAATACGGGCCAGCAATTCATCCATATTGGCTAGCCGCATATGTTTAGAAGCCGTCTCTAACGCCTTGTCAGAGACCTTTTTGCCGATATGTTGAAAGGACACCCGCGTCAGCTCGCGCCCCAGTTTGATAAAGCGATTGCGGTTTTGGCTGCGCAGAGACTTGCGGATCGCTGATTTGGCCCGCCCGGTGGTGGCGATGTCCAGCCATGTGGCTTGCGGGTGTTGCCCTTGGGCCGTGGTAATGGTGACGGATTGACCGTTTTTCAATCGGGTCCAGAGCGGCACCCGGATGCCATCGACCTGGGCACCGACACAGCTGTCACCAATCCGCGTATGGATTGCATAGGCAAAATCCAAAGGCGTGGCACCGCGGGGCAGTTTGACGACTTCGCCTTTGGGGGTAAAGCAAAACACCTGATCGGAATACATCTCGAGCTTGACATGTTCCAGAAACTCATCATGGCCGCCGGTGGCGTCTAGGCGCTCGTTCAGGCCGGATACCCATTTGGCCGGGTCCACCGCGAACGGGTTTTCCGAGCGCACTCCGTCACGATAAGACCAATGCGCGGCAACGCCGGATTCGGCAACATCGTGCATTTGCTGAGTTCGGATCTGAACCTCGACCTGCTTGCCATCGCGCCCGGATACTGTGGTTTGGATCGAGCGATAGCCGTTGGATTTGGGCTGGCTGATATAGTCTTTGAAACGGCCCGGAACAGCACTCCAGCGGCGGTGAATGGCCCCGAGCACCCTATAGCAATCGGTTTCGTTTTCGGTGATCACCCGAAAGCCGTAAATATCCGAGAGCCGCGAAAATCCTTGCTCTTTTTCCGCCATTTTGCGCCAGATCGAGTAGGGCTTTTTGGCGCGGCCAAACACCTCGGCTTTGATATGATCGCGCTTCAGGATAAAACGGATGTCGTCGGTGATTTTCTGAATCACATCGCCGCTTTCCTTTTGTAGGGTGATAAAGCGGCGCATGATCGAGTTTCGCGCCTTGGGGTTCAGCACGGAAAAGGCCAAATCCTCCAGCTCTTCCCGCATCCATTGCATTCCCATCCGGCCCGCCAGAGGGGCGAAAATATCCATGGTCTCCTGCGCCTTTTGTGCCTGCTTATCCGGGCGCATGGATTTGATGGTGCGCATATTGTGCAGACGGTCGGCCAGCTTGACCAGAATCACCCGCAAATCCTTGGACATGGCCATAAACAGCTTGCGGAAATTTTCGGCCTGTTTGGTTTCGGATGAGGACAGTTGCAGATTGGTCAGCTTGGTGACACCATCAACCAGCTCGGCCACCTCTGTGCCGAACAGCTCGGCGACCTCGGTATAGGTCGATTCGGTGTCTTCAATGGTGTCGTGCAGCAGAGCAGTGATGATGGTGGCGTCATCCAGCCGCTGATGGGCTAGAATCGCCGCAACGGCGACCGGATGAGTGAAATAGGGCTCGCCCGAGTGGCGGAACTGACCTTCATGCATCCGAGCCCCATACTCAAAGGCTCGTCTTAGTTTATCAGCGTCTGTTTTGGGATTGTAGTTGCGAACCAGCGCGATCAGGTCATCGACTGTGATCTTGTCCGGCATCTGGTTCGCACCTTTCTGCGATGTGGCGTTATGGCTGGCCTTGCGCTTCCATCAATGCGCGCAGCAGCTTTTCTTCGGACATATCGTCCTCTTCGGGCTTGTCGGCTTCGGTACCGACCATCAATGCCATGGCGTCTTCTTCGGGCTCGTCGACCTCGATCTGAGTTTGCTGGCTTTCGATCATGCGTTCACGCAGGTCAGCGGCCAGCTGGGTTTCCTCGGCGATTTCACGCAGAGAAACCACAGGGTTCTTATCATTGTCGCGGTCAACAGTAATTGGATCACCAGCGGCAATCTCACGGGCTCGATGGGCCGCAAGCATGACCAGATCAAACCGGTTTGGAACCTTATCAACGCAATCTTCAACCGTAACGCGGGCCATGGGGCGACTCCTGAGCAATTTGTTAGAGGGGGCATGTTTAGGGGCTTTATCCGCTGTTGACAAGTGCTGAATCAGCGCTGGCTATAACAGATTGACTTGGGCAATGTCAGCCGGATCCAGCTCATCGCGGAGCTGGCGTGCGGTTTTGCCAAAAACCGGGTGGGTCCAGTCGGGGGCGATTTCGGCCAGTGGCACCAAAACAAAGGCCCGGTCCTGGATGCGGGGATGAGGCAAAATCAACTCTTGCGGGGCGATCTGTTTTTGTTTTTCCAGCGGCAGCTGTTGCCAATGGTCAAAGGTCTTTTGGTCCGGGAGGATTTGCTGATCATAGGCGAGCAGATCCAGATCAATTACCCGGGCCTGCCATCGCCCCAAGCGCTGCCGGCCCAGCGCATTTTCGACCTCGTGCAAATGTGATAATAGTTTCTGTGCCGTCATTTTTGTGTGGATCAGAGCCACCGCATTCACATAATCCGGCCCGGTTCCAGCGGGGAAACATGGGGTGCTGTAAAAGGCACTAATCCTTAGGATAGATAATCCTTTTTGCTCCATTTTCTCAAGCGCCTGTTGCAATAGTGCTCGGGGGGTATTTTGCTGAAAGCTCAGATTAGACCCCAAGGCAATCAAGGCTGCGCCGGGGCTGGAATGTGTATCAGGGGGTTGCAACATCTTCCATGAATCCTTAATTTGCTGGGAATAATTTGGTTTCGCTTATCGATATTACTACCACCACTCACTCACGGATATCCAAGCCGAAACCACTTACCGGAAGGAAAAATTTATGTTTTACAAAGACGAACGGATCGCCCTGTTCATCGATGGATCAAATTTATATGCAGCGGCCAAGTCACTTGGGTTTGATATTGATTATAAATTGCTTCGCACCGAATTCATGCGGCGCGGCAAATTGTTGCGGGCGTTTTATTATACGGCCCTGTTGGAAAATGATGATTACTCGCCAATCCGTCCTTTGGTCGATTGGCTGCATTATAACGGCTACACAATGGTGACAAAACCGGCCAAGGAATACACTGATTCCATGGGCCGGCGTAAGATCAAGGGCAATATGGATATTGAACTGGCGGTTAATGCGCTGGAACTGGCCCCGCATGTTGACCATATGGTGATTTTCTCGGGCGATGGTGATTTCCGTCCGCTGGTTGAAAGCCTGCAGCGTCAAGGTGTGCGGGTTTCAGTCGTGTCAACCATTCGGTCTCAGCCGCCGATGATTTCCGATGATCTGCGCCGTCAGGTTGATAACTTCATTGATCTGGATGATTTGCGCGAGGTGATTGGCCGCCCTCCTCGCGAGATAGATACGCAACACTCTGCCGGTCGTGACCGGGGCTAATACTGATAAAAGGTCGGGGCAGAGCGGCTCTGTTTTAGGGAAAAATGCCTGAATTATTTATCTATACGGACGGTGCGTGTTCGGGCAACCCTGGGCCGGGTGGCTGGGGTGCGCTGATGGTTGCGCGGGATGGTGATACGGTTCTGAAAGAGCGCGAGCTTTGTGGTGGTGAGGCCCACACCACCAACAACCGGATGGAGTTGCTGGGCGCGATCAACGGGTTGGAGGCGCTGGAACGTCCGGTCAAAGTGACGCTTGTGACCGATAGTGCCTATGTTAAAAATGGAGTGACCAGCTGGATACATGGTTGGAAGCGCAATGGCTGGCGCACTTCGGCGAAAAAACCGGTAAAAAACGTTGAGTTGTGGCAGCAGCTGGATCAGGCACAAGCCCGCCATGATGTGGTCTGGCAATGGGTCAAGGGCCATGCGGGTCATCCGGAAAACGAACGCGCCGATGAGCTGGCCCGCCGTGGTATGGAGCCTTTTAAGCAGAGTTAGAGACTGTTTTACAACATTTGTAGCAACTGATTGTGGCGATCGGTAAAATCCTGACGCACCTCAACCGGCGGGCGCAGGCGGATTTGCAAATCTTTGACCAGTTCGGGGCTGGGTGTGCCGAACAGTTTGTTGGCCTCCGCTTTTGTGAAACCAGCGATTTGCGTGGCCTCAAGCCATGCGCTGATCGTATCGGCCTTTTTGATTTTCTTTTTGACCGCCACCGGGATCACCGCAGGCAGGCCAAACCGAATGTGAATTGCCGCTGTCAGCCTTTCGTCCAAAGCACCATATCCCGGGCCAACTGCAGATTTGACCGGAGAAATCATGTCTCCGATCACATATTCCGGCGCGTCATGCAGCAAGGCGGCCAGACGCCATTTCACGGGCGCTTTGGGCTGGATTAGAGAATAAATCTGCTCAACCAGAATGGAATGCTCGGCCACCGAATAGGCATAATCCCCCATGGTTTGCCCATTCCAGCGCGCCACAAAGGCCAGCCCGTGGGCAATGTCGTCAATTTCAATATCCACCGGGGTTGGGTCCAGCAGATCAAGCCGGCGTCCAGAGAGCATCCGTTGCCAGGCACGGGATTTGGTGGCCATGGGGTATCCTTTGGGCTGATTGACAAAACTATGCTGGCTGATTGTGCCGCATTTGCACGGGCGCGTCATCGGGAAAGTGTGCCGGTGGGCTGAATTTTCGGTGCTCGGGGTGATGCGTTGCTCTTGGGCTCAGGGAATGTTATGGCCCGCGGGACGGATTACAAAATCGCAAGGAAACAGCCCAATGGCGACCGACTATATTATCAAGGACATCAATCTGGCCGAATTTGGCCGCAAGGAACTGAACATCGCCGAAACTGAAATGCCCGGCCTGATGGCGTTGCGGGAAGAATATGGTGACAGCAAGCCGTTGAAAGGCGCGCGCATTGCGGGTTCTTTGCACATGACGATCCAAACCGCGGTGTTGATCGAAACGCTGGTTGCGCTGGGCGCGGATGTGCGCTGGGCGTCTTGTAACATTTTCTCGACTCAAGACCACGCGGCGGCGGCGATTGCGGCGGGTGGGACTCCGGTATTTGCCGTCAAAGGTGAAACGCTGGAGGAATACTGGAATTACGCCGATCGGATCTTCATGTTCAAGGAAGGCACCTGCAACATGATTCTGGACGATGGTGGCGATGCGACCATGTATATCCTGATCGGTGCCCGGGTGGAAAATGGTGAAACTGACCTGATCGAAACCCCCGGTTCGGAAGAAGAAGTGGCGCTGTTTGCTCAGATCAAAAAGCGTCTGAAGGAAAGCCCCGGCTGGTTCACCAAGCAACGCGCAGAGATCAAAGGCGTTTCCGAGGAAACCACCACCGGCGTTCACCGTCTTTATGATCTGGTCAAGCAAGGCCAGCTGCCGTTCCCGGCAATCAACGTCAATGACAGTGTGACCAAGTCGAAATTTGACAACAAATATGGCTGTAAGGAATCGCTGGTTGACGGTATCCGCCGCGCCACCGATGTGATGATGGCCGGCAAGGTGGCTGTGGTTTGTGGCTATGGCGATGTAGGTAAGGGTTCGGCTGCGTCTCTGTCTGGGGCCGGTGCACGGGTGAAAGTGACCGAAGTCGACCCGATTTGTGCTTTGCAGGCCGCTATGGACGGCTATGAGGTGGTGCGTTTGGAAGATGTGGTGGCAGATGCTGACATCTTTATCACCACAACCGGCAACAAAGACGTGATCCGCATCGAGCACATGCGCGAGATGAAGGATATGGCGATTGTCGGCAATATCGGCCATTTTGACAATGAAATTCAGGTGGCCAGTCTGAAAAACCACAAATGGACCAATATCAAGGATCAGGTGGACATGATCGAAATGCCCTCGGGCAACCGCATCATTCTGCTGTCTGAGGGCCGTTTGCTGAACCTTGGCAACGCCACCGGGCATCCTTCGTTTGTGATGTCGGCTTCGTTCACCAACCAGACTCTGGCGCAGATCGAGTTGTGGACCAAGGGCGAGAAGTACAAGAATGATGTTTACATCCTGCCCAAGCATCTGGACGAAAAAGTCGCGCGGCTTCACCTGAACCGGATTGGTGTGCAGCTGTCCGAGCTGAGCCAGGAACAGGCCGATTATATTGGTGTGTCGGTTGATGGGCCGTTCAAGCCCGAACATTACCGCTATTAAATGGTGCGTTTGACACAACCCCGAAATCTGCGGGGTTGTGTTTTAGCCGATGCCAGTGCTGCCGGCAAAAATATCTTTGTTTTTGTCAGGATTGGCGCTAGCTTGGCGGCGGTGGCCTATGTTGGGCTGTTATAAACGAAGCAAGGCTTCAAATTTTTTGTGGGAGTAAACCTTATGGGTAAAAGAGATGACCTGATTGCAAAATATGCGGATGATCTGAAAAACAAATGCGGCATCACGCCGGATATGGATCTGTTGAAAAAAGTGACAATCGGTTGTGGTCCTGCAATTTACAACGCTGACGCTTCGACCGTTGCCGCCACGCAGCAGGACGAGCTGGACACCGTGAAAAACAACTTCCTGATCAAAAAGCTGGGTCTGGCCGATGGGCCGGAACTGATGGAAGCGATCAACAAGGTTCTGGATACGTATGGCCGTTCCGAGCGCAGCAAATATCGTGCTGTAGTTTATTATATGCTGGCCAAAGAGTTCGGTAAGGAATCTGTTTACGGCTAAGTCTGTGGCGAAAACCGATTAGTGGGGCCGTTGTCGCCCCTTTGAAAAACGCCCGCTTTTGTTGGGCGTTTTTTGTTGTCTGGGCTTTTGAATCATATTGTTCCTATTTCGGGTTTGCTTGGAATCAGCACAACGTCTAATGTCATTTTATCAGGTCAGGACGGCCGGAACCTAATTTAAATTCACGTGTGGTGCGTAGGGAGCACGTGGGGTGATGGAGGGTTCTGGGGGGTCGGAGCCCTCCAATTTTTTTGGGCACTGATTTGATTATCTCATCATGAGGCGTTTGGCGTGGGCTCGGTTTGAACCGGAGTGCGGATGGTCTGTGAATCCTTCTGCTTTATGCCTGATCTTGTATTTCGCTTGCTCCTTGGGGCGCATCGGTCTATATGCCTCCAGTGGCGATTCAAATGCCACTTGTTTGAAACGATGAAAGCCGTGGTTGGTCCTATCGCTCGTGACCATATCCGGCAAGGAGAGAGCGACATGAAATTGCATGAACTGCGCGACAACCCAGGCGCAACAAAACCCCGCAAACGCATTGGCCGTGGTCCCGGTTCGGGCACTGGTAAGACCGGTGGCCGTGGTATCAAGGGTCAGAAATCGCGTTCCGGCGTGGCGATCAAAGGTTTTGAAGGCGGGCAAATGCCGCTCTACCAACGTCTGCCCAAGCGCGGCTTTAACAAGCCAAACCGCAAGAAATTTGCAGTTGTCAATCTGGGCATCGTGCAGAAATTCATCGACGCCAAAAAGCTGGACGCTGGCAAGGTGATCACCGAGCAGGCGCTGCTGGAGGCCGGTGTTGTGCGCCGCATTCTGGACGGTGTGCGCATTCTGGCCAAAGGCGAGGTGACATCCAAGGTGAATATCGAAGTCACCGGCGCTTCGGCATCGGCGGTTGCAGCTGTTGAAAAGGCTGGCGGATCGCTGAAAGTGACAAAGCCTGCAAAAGCGGCGGAATAAGCCTTGTTTGCGGTGCGTGCGCCGCTTACATAGACGTAAGTTTTCCTAACGCCGCGAAACCGGGAAACGGTTTTGCGGCGTTTTACGAACAGATATAAAGAGGCCCTGAATGGCATCTGCAGCAGAACAAATGGCAGCAAATATGAGCTGGGGCGCCTTGGGCAAATCCGGCGAGCTTCGCAGCCGCATTCTTTTCACCCTTGGGCTATTGATGGTTTACCGGCTGGGCACTTACATCCCAGTTCCCGGCATTGATGGCGTGGCGTTGCGCGAATTCATGGAAGGCGCTGCAGCCGGCCTTGGGGGTGTGTTGCAGATGTTCACCGGCGGGGCGCTGGGCCGGATGGGGATCTTTGCGCTGGGGATCATGCCTTATATCTCGGCTTCGATCATCATTCAGTTGCTGACCGCTATGTGGTCGCCTCTGGAACAATTGAAAAAAGAGGGTGAACAGGGTCGTAAAAAGATCAACCAATACACCCGCTATGGCACGGTGTTTCTGGCCACGTTTCAGGCTTATGGTCTGGCCAAATCGCTTGAAGCCGGTGATCTTGTGACCAATCCGGGTCTTTATTTTGAGGCGGCTACCGTGATCACTCTGGTCGGTGGCACCATGTTCCTGATGTGGTTGGGTGAGCAAATCACCGCCCGCGGTATCGGCAACGGCATTTCTCTGATCATCTTTGTCGGCATTGTGGCCGAGATTCCGGCGGCGCTGGTGCAGTTCTTGGCTCAGGGCCGCTCGGGCAGCATCAGCCCCGGGGTGATCGTGGCTGTGCTTGTCATGGTGGTTGTGGTGATTGCCTTTGTGGTGTTCATGGAACGCGCCATGCGTCAGGTGCATATTCAATATCCACGCCGTCAGGTTGGCATGAAAATTTACGATGGCTCCAGCTCGCACCTGCCGATCAAGGTCAACCCTGCCGGTGTGATCCCGACCATCTTTGCATCCTCGTTGTTGCTGCTGCCAACCACCATCGCCACATTTTCCGGTCAGCAAACCGGCCCGGTCATGTCGACGATTTTGGCCTATTTCGGCCCCGGCCAGCCGCTGTATCTGCTGTTTTTCGCAGCGATGATTGCGTTTTTCACGTTTTTCTATACTTACAACGTGGCGTTCAAGCCCGACGAAGTGGCTGATAACCTGAAAAAGCAAAACGGCTTTGTGCCCGGCATCCGTCCCGGTAAAAAGACAGAAGAATATCTGACCTATGTTGTGACACGCTTGCTGGTGTTGGGGGCGGCTTATCTGACGGCGGTCTCGCTGATGCCGGAAATTTTGCGTAACCAATTTGCCATTCCGTTCTACTTCAGTGGCACCTCGGTTCTGATTGTGGTCTCGGTGACGATGGACACCATTCAGCAGGTGCAATCGCATATGCTGGCGCATCAATACGAAGGTTTGATTGAAAAATCGCAACTGCGCGGCAACAAGAAGCGCCGCAGAAAACACACAGGAAGAAAATGAACATTATCCTCTTAGGGCCACCGGGTGCCGGCAAGGGCACACAAGCAAGACTTTTGGTAGAAGAGCGCGGCATGATCCAGTTATCTACTGGAGATATGCTGCGGGAAGCCAAAGATAGTGGCACTGAGATGGGCAATATGGTTGCCAAGGTCATGGCCGAGGGCAAGCTGGTCACCGATGAAATCGTGATCGGCCTGATCGAAGAAAAGCTTGCCGGTGATCACGGTGGCGGCTTTATCTTTGATGGATTTCCCCGGACTCTGGCGCAGGCGGATGCTCTGGGTGGGTTGCTGGAGAAATGCGGCCAGTCGCTGGATGCTGTGGTTGAGATGCGGGTGGATGATCAGGCTTTGGTCAAACGGATCACCGGGCGCTTTACCTGTGGCAGCTGCGGTGAGGTTTACCACAAAGACACCAAGCCCCCCAAGGTTGACGGTGTTTGCGATGAATGCGGTAAAAGCGACATGAAACATCGCGCGGATGACAACGAAGACAGCCTGCGCACCCGTTTGATGGAGTATTACAAGCTGACGTCGCCGCTGATCGGCTATTACTATGCCAAGGGCAAGCTGAAGCCCGTCAACGGGCTGGGTGAAATCTCGGAAGTTTCCGACGAAATTGCCAAGGCACTGGGTTAGGCGTTTTACACCCTTGACGAGATGTTAAAAACACCATAGATCACGACATCTGTTAACAGAATCAAGGTGCGGGACGGCTGTTGTCTGATTCGCACCTTTTCGGTTTTATTGATCGGCCCGGGAGGGATACCCCTTTTGGGCCGTGGTTGTGAAAAAAGGCTCTGGAATTACGGGGTCGCAACAAAAAAGGAAGCTAAAATTTGGCACGCATTGCTGGCGTAAATATCCCGACCCATAAACGGGTCCCGATCGCCCTGACTTATATCACCGGAATCGGCTCAACTTCTGCTACGGACATCTGCAAGGCCGTTAATATCGACGAAACACGTCGCGTTAACGAACTGTCGGATGCCGAGGTTCTGGCCATTCGTGAACATATTGACGCAAACTACACCGTTGAGGGTGATCTGCGTCGTGAAACTCAGATGAACATCAAACGCCTGATGGATCTGGGTTGCTATCGTGGTTTGCGCCATCGCCGCAATCTGCCTGTCCGTGGTCAACGCACCCACACCAACGCGCGCACCCGCAAAGGCCCTGCAAAGGCCATTGCTGGTAAGAAGAAATAAAGGGGAGTTGATAGCATGGCTCGTGACAAGACACGCCTGAAACGTAAGGTTCGTAAAAATATCGCATCCGGTGTTGCGCATATCAATTCGTCGTTCAACAACACCAAGATCCTGATCTCTGACGTTCAGGGCAACGCGATTTCCTGGTCCTCGGCCGGGCTGAAGGGCTTTCGTGGTTCTCGCAAATCCACCCCTTATGCGGCGCAAATGGCGGCTGAGGATGCTGGTAAGAAAGCCCAGGAACATGGCGTCAAAACGCTGGAAGTCGAAGTGCAAGGCCCCGGTTCCGGCCGTGAGTCTGCATTGCGCGCTCTGGCGGCGATTGGCATGAACATCACTTCGATCCGTGATGTAACTCCGATTGCCCATAACGGTTGTCGCCCACCAAAACGGCGCCGCGTATAATGAATTCTTTGCCCAGGCCGCAGTGTTGACTGCGGCTTGGGTTGTCAATTTTACCTCGGGTGTTTTCGGAAAACTGGACATGATCCGGGAACTTGAATGGAGGCGACACACATGATCCATAAAAACTGGCAAGAACTGATCAAGCCGACTCAGTTGGTTGTGACACCGGGCATGAACCCGGCGACTCAGGCCACTGTTATCGCAGAACCTCTGGAGCGCGGCTTTGGTCTGACCATGGGCAACGCCCTGCGCCGTGTGCTGATGTCGAGCCTGCAGGGCGCGGCCATCACCAGCGTGCATATTGACAATGTGCTGCACGAATTTTCGACCATTGCAGGTGTTCGTGAGGACGTCACCGACATCGTTCTGAACCTGAAAGGTGTTGCGCTTTCCATGGAAGTGGACGGGCCCAAGCGTCTGTCGATTTCGGCCAAAGGTCCGACCGTTGTGACCGCGGGCGATATCTCGGAAAGTGCGGGCATTGAGGTTCTGAACAAGGATCATGTGATCTGCCAGCTGGATGAGGGTGCCGAGCTGTTCATGGAACTGACCGTGAACACCGGCAAGGGCTATGTTTCGGCTGACAAGAACCGGCCCGAGGATGCACCGATCGGGCTGATCCCGATTGATGCGATCTATTCTCCGGTGCGCAAGGTGTCGTATGACGTGCAGCCGACCCGTGAAGGTCAGGTGCTGGATTATGACAAGCTGACGCTGAAGCTGGAAACCGACGGTTCGATCTCGGCCGAAGATGCGGTGGCGTTTGCTGCGCGGATTTTGCAGGATCAGCTTTCGATCTTTGTCAATTTCGACGATCCCGAGGCTGCAAACCGTCAGGAAGAAGACGATGGTCTGGAATTCAACCCGCTGCTGCTGAAAAAAGTGGACGAGCTGGAGCTTTCAGTGCGTTCGGCCAACTGCCTGAAAAACGACAACATCGTTTACATCGGCGATCTGATCCAGAAAACCGAAGCCGAAATGCTGCGCACGCCGAATTTTGGCCGCAAGTCTTTGAACGAAATCAAAGAAGTGCTGTCGGGGATGGGTCTGCATCTGGGTATGGATGTCGAAGACTGGCCGCCTGAGAATATCGAAGATCTGGCCAAGAAATTTGAAGACCAGTTCTAAACAGATCAGCGGCGCGGGTTTCGCGCCGCCTCAATGCCCGCGATATGCGGGGACATCAGGGCAATTCCGCCCCAAGGAGAGCCTCCACGCATGGGGGCCGGACAAAGCACAAAGCGACTGAAGTCAAAGGATAAGAAAAATGCGCCACGCAAGAGGCTACCGCCGTCTGAACCGCACCCACGAACACCGCAAGGCCATGTTTGCCAATATGGCTGGCTCTTTGATTGAGCATGAGCAGATCAAGACCACTCTGCCCAAGGCCAAAGAGTTGAAGCGCATCGCGGATAAGCTGATCACTCTGGGCAAACGCGGCGATCTGCACGCCCGTCGTCAGGCTGCATCCCGCCTGAAAGAGGAAAAGGACGTTGCAAAACTGTTTGACGTGCTTGGCCCGCGTTACAAAGAGCGCAATGGCGGCTATGTCCGGGTGCTGAAGGCCGGGTTCCGCTATGGTGATATGGCTCGCCTGGCTGCTGAAGAGGATGCCGCAGAGGAATAAATCTGCCGATATACCCGATCAGATCAAGCCCCGCCATTTGGTGGGGCTTTTTGGTCTTTGGGATGGTATTAACCGTTATTTCGCCATCGCCGCCATTTTGTGGCGGACCCGGGAAGATCATCATGGCAGCTCGGTCATTCGTGAGATCGACAATTTCACTCTGTCCATTCTGAATGCGCCGCGGGTGCGTTCGACCGAGGTCACCCGGGATGGGATGTCGTATTGGGAAGTGTCGCTGGCGTTGCTGCTGGAACTGCCCGAGCAAAGCGACGAGATCATTCACCACATCAATAGCCGTGCCGCCTATCGTTGGGATAAATTCTGCCTGCCTCAGAGCAACATCCACCCCACATATCTGCTGCCGAGCCGCCCCGGTCTCAGGGCTTTGCATGGCCATGATTTGGTAAGAACCGGCGGCTCCGATGACCGCTGTCATGGCCCTGGATCGGGCGGTGCGTCACAATCGGGCTGGGCCGCTTGCTCGACCGGAGGGATCATCTGCAACGCATGGCGCAAAACGATCGCGCCGTATTTGGCGTTCATATGGTGGAAATCATCCTCGGCATAGGTCATCCGCCGTCCGGCCAGCCGGTTGGCGACCTGTCCGAATTCACGGCGAGTCAGGCCGCAGGGCTCATAAATCGCATCCGGCGGATCAATCACCTCGATCCCGATCTGCTGATACAGCTTTGCCACCCGGGCGCGATACTGTTTCAGAAACGCCAACCCGCGGAAATCATCCCGGCCATAACGCGCCCACACCCCATAACGGGCATGATCGGCCGGGCAATCGGCCTGAGGGATCGGGGTCGGCAGACAAAACAGCCGCGGTTGCGTCCAGTTGTGCCAGTTCTCAGCCGGCAGGCGGCGGCGGATGACCTCATCGCAAAACGCCTCAAACGCCGCTTGCGACAGGCGGGGCAGGTGGGGGCGGGGGCAGACCCCATCAATGCTGAACCCCTCGAACTGGCGCAGAAAATCGACCTCATTGGTGTTGTGCCCCACCATCAGCACCCGGTCAAAGCCCGACATGTCAATGGTCAGGCGACGCATGGTTTTCTGCATGAATTTCACCTGATGGGCGCTGTATTGGGCCGGATCATGGATGCCAAAGCACAGCTTGTCGTCAAAGCTCAGCTGCCGGTAGAGGGTCGAATTGGTGGCAAAGAATTTGACCCGGATATCCGGGGAATCCTTGCGGATCAGCTTCCAGCCATTGCGCACAGCCGCAACATGAGAATTCCCGACGATCAATATCTTGGTGGTCATTTTGCAAACGCGTCCAACAGGGCCTCTTCGCAGACAAACTCATCTTCTGGGGGGGCATCGTCCGGGCGGACCGGTTGCGCTGGCGCGGGGGGGTCATCGGGCAGCGCGGTGTCATGGGCAGCCATGAACAGCGCCATCGCCTTGGCCACACCCTCGCGACGCACGCTGCGGTAATTGGCCTCGAAATGCTTGCCATGGGCGGTCTGAGAGGTGATGACCTCGTAAGAGGGGAAATAATCCACATCCTCAAAATCCTGCGCCAGCACCCCACACACCGCCCGCAGCACCGATTTCGAATAGGTCGAGGCCACCTCAACATGCTGTCCCGTGGCGGTGGCGGTCAGCGGCACCGGGGAAACCGTAACCAGAAACCGCGCCTTGCGGTTTTGCTGGCGGATGATGTGGCGCACCGCGCGAAAATCGGCCAGCACTTCGTCATAGCGGAAATTGCGGAACTGATAGCGTTCGGGCTGATACTGCCCGGCGATGGTGCCCGGAGCCGTTGGGTAAACGGTATCGCCCTGCTGCGAACACCAGGCTTCGGTCAGGCCAAAGGTAAAAACGAACAGGTCCAGATCACCAAACAGCCGCCGCACCGCCTGCAAATGCTGGGCGCGATGGTCCAGCACGTCCTGGGCGGTGGGCAGGCCTTCGGGTTCGACCGAGGGGCGCAGCGCATCATAAAACCGCCCGTCTTTTTCCCAGACCACCTCTTGGGGCTGAAACCCCTCAAAGGCTTCTCGCAGCAGCTGGCGCATTTGCCGCGCGGTGTAAACATTGCCGTAACGCGCCGAATACAGCCCATAGCCGAACCGGTTTTGCAGCTTGGGGGGGGCATTTGGCCCGGGTTCGGCATCCTGCACGTTATAGCCCGCCTGTTTCAGCGTGCGCCCGACATGTTGGGCAAAACACGACCCGGCCGTGACAATCCGGTGCTGGCGGGTGATCGCAAATTTGGGCGTATACAGATCGGACGCCTCGATCGCGCCGCGCTTGACCACGCCGCTGCGCCAATAGGCTTTGGCCGGGAGGTTCTGATAGGGCGATGACATAGGGTTAATCCGGGCTACACAAATCTGCAAAATGTTAGTCTATATCGTAAATCAGCTATTGTTTTTGCCCGAAGCTGTCAACCTTACCCCCCTACCACGGACCGGGTGCAAAGGGTGTTCTCAATAAGCGGGCTTTGCTCTATGAGGAGGGGTGGTTAACGAAAAGGTCGACAAGATGGGGCCAGCGCCGCCGGTAAATGTATCGGTTATCATGCCGCTGTTTAATGCCGGGCGCACTCTGGCGGCCAGTGTGGCTTCGGTGCGGGCGCAGAGCCATCCGGGCTGGGAATTGCTGCTGATTGATGATGCCTCGCAGGATGACAGCTTGGCCTTGGCGCAGCGTCTGGCGGCACAGGATCCGCGCATTCGGTTGTTGCAGATGCCGGGCCGCAGTGGAGCGGCAGCGGCGCGCAATTTAGGGTTGCAGACCGCCCGAGGGCGGTTCATCGGCTTTTTGGATGCGGATGATCTGTGGCACCCGGCCAAGCTGGAACGCCAGCTGGATTTTCACCTGCATAGCGGCGCGGCGCTCAGCTTTACCGGATATGCCCGGGTGTCTGACCCTGAAGGTGCGCTGATCACCCGGATGCCGGGGCTGGATCGGGTCGGGTATCGCCGGCTGCTGTGCAACAACCCGATCGGCTGCCTGACGGTGCTTTATGATACGGCGATCTGTGGCAAAATGCCGATGCCTTTGTTCAAACGTCAGCATGATTATGCGCTGTGGTTGCAGATCGTGCGCACTTTCGGCCCGGCCCGGGGGCTGAATCAGGATCTGGCGATTTACCGCGTGGGCCGGGGCTCGCTTTCGGCCAACAAGGCGGCGGCGGCGCTGGATATCTGGCGGATATTGCGCGGCCAAGAGGGGCTGAGCCTGCCACAAGCCGCCCGCTATTTCAGCCATTACGCCTGGCACGGGCTGCGCCACCGTCTGATCCAGCGTCCAAAGGCCGGTGCGCCGGTCCTGTTGTCGGCGGGCTCTCAGCCCTTTGAGGCCAATTTGCATCGTAAATAACGGGTTACGACTTCTGCCGAGCCCCCCTCTTGTGGCAGCACCCGCCGGGCCAGTTCGCTGCGCAATTCGGCAAGCGGGTCTTGCCCCCGGATCAGGATGCGCTCAAAAGCGCGGCGCAGCTCATCGGCGGTGTCAGCGGTATAAAACGCCGGCACCAACGCTCGCCCCGCCGTATTCATCGGCGCACTATCCGCCCGGCACAGGCGCAGGATGGGGTGCCCGGTGGGCAGATATTCGGCCAGAAACGAACCGCTATCGGTGATCATCAGATCCGAGCTGCGGAACAGGTCAAAATAATTGCCCGCCTCAAACTGCGCTGTATTCGGGGCCGCCTGCCATGCGTCAAGCCAATCGGCAAAAGCCCGGGCGGCACCGCGCCGGTGCATCTCGGCCCTCAGATTGGGGTGGGGTTTGAGCAGAAAATCCACCTGCGGATAACTGCGCACCAGTTCCAGCATGGTTGGCCCCGACCAGTCAAATGTGCCCATTTTCAGCGTGCTATCCAGCGTGTGATGCGGGGCAAAGATCACCCGTTTGCGCCCGGCCTGTCCTGGATGCGACCAATGGGGCACCGCGTTGCGCGCGGGCGCCGGGGACAGGTAGATATCCAGCTTGGGATACCCCGCCACGATCACCTGATAGGGCGGGGCCGGGCCGCTCATCGCCATTTTGCCGTGCCAGTCCGAAGCCGCAATATAAGCCCACAGATAGCGGTGGAAATCGGGCAGGCCGAATTGCATCCCGTCATTGCGGATGATCGGGTAGCCATAATGCAGATAGGCCGACAAGATGCCGCCTTTCAACAGCCGGCGGGGCAGATCCTGCATCCCCCAGGGCTGCTGGATCACGGCCAGATCAACCCCGATTTGCGCTTCGGGCTGCATCCGGTCGGTGGTGGCGTCATAAAGCGGCGGCCCCAGCGGGCCGATCATTTCGAAAAAGGCACTAACCCGCCGAAAATCCTCCCGCCGCTGCGCTCGAGGCAGGCGCAGGGCGACATCGGACAGGGTGACATGCAGGCTGACCTCAAAAGCCGGATCGCGGGCCAGCCGGGCAAAGAGCGGCCCCGCGCTCCATTTCGCCGGGTTGCACACCACAAACCCAATCCGCACCGGGCCGGGGCGGTTGCGCAGGGCGGTCTCGGCGGCTTTGATCCGCGCCCCGGGGTCGGGCGGGCGCAGCCGGTCCAGCAGCCGATACCCCCCACGCCGCGCCAGAGCCCGCACCCGCCAGCCAAACACGCCACCCCAGCGCGGCTCCGCCCCGGTCACGACAGCACCCCAGTCACGACAGCGCCCGGATCAGCGGCAGTTTCGGCGCGTCAGGGTCGAGTAGCTGATCCGCCATCTGCCCGGCGGCCTCGGGCTGATAGCCGGCAAATTGCGCCAGATCGGTGAATTTGGTGCGCAGCTCGGCCGGGCTCATGGCGGTTTCGGGCTCGCCCTTGGGCAGGTCGACCCGGGCGCTCAGGCTTTGGCCCGATGTCAGATGCAGCGTCACCACTGCCGGGCGGCGCGCGGGGATCAGCGCCGTCAGGGCCGGATCTTCGACCACCTGAACCCGGCGGGTCAGATCCAGCGTGGCGGCATCGCGCAACATCGCATCGCCAAACGCCGCCATGCCAGTTTCCCCCGAGATCAGGGCGGCGGCGACACAGTAAGGCACGCTCATCCTGGCCGAGCCGGGGCCGTGAATTTCGGTGTGATCATGCTGATACACCGCCAGACGATAGGTGCTGACATGCACGCGCGCGATCTGGTCGGGCGCGATGCCGTGGGCGTTGCGCAGCGACAGCGCCGCCTCGATCGGGGCATGGGCATAGCGGCAGGAGGCATAGGGTTTCAGGTAAACCGTTTCAACGCAATAGGGCGCGGCCACGGTCAGCTGGTCGAGGTCGGGCGCAGCCGGGCCGCTGAGGATGTCAAGCAGCCCCTGCGCCCCGCCCAGAACATCCGCCGCCCCGGCAAACCCGGCCATGGCCACCAGCCCGGCGGACAACCCGGCCTGCGCCGCCTGACCGCAATTATAGGGCTTTAAGTCTGATGCGCCCCGGATCACCGCCAGCAACCCCGAAGCGCCACTGGCCCCGGCCGACAGGGCCGCATTCATCTGCGCCGGCGAGGCCCCCAAGGCCGTCGCCACCCCGATTGCCGCGCCGATACAGCCAAACATGCCGGTGCCGTGCCAACCCTGATCCTTGGCCATGGGTTGCAGGCTGCAACCCATGCGGATGGCGGCCTCATAGCCCAGCAACAGCGCCCGCAGGAAGCTCTGTTCGGTGAGGTCAGGGTGATGCAAGGTCGAGATCAGCGCCGGCAGCACAACCGCGCCGGCATGGGTGATGCCGTAACGATGGCCGTCATCCAGCTCGGCGATGTGGCAGGACATGCCGTTGATCAGCGCCGCAGTTTTCGGATCGGCGCGGCGGCCAAATCCGACCACCGGCACCGGCCCTTCGCCGGCGCTGAGCCGCAACAGCGTCTGGCCGCGCCCGCGCTGCGCCCGCATGAGCGCGCCCCCGGCCAGCAGGCAACCCAGCCCATCCAGCAACCGCAACCGCACCACATCATAAAGGGCGTCATTGGCAGGGGTCTGGGCCAGATCCTGCAACCCGCGCAACAGCTGCGCCGCGGCCCCTTCGGCGCTCATGAGGCCGAGGCTCCGGCGCGGAACAGGGACAGATAGCAGGATTCATCCTCGATCACCCCATATGCATCGGCCAGACAGGAAATGCGTGTGGCCCAGCTGCGATGTGGGTTGATTTCGTTCATCTTGTTGTTATTGGCCGATTTGATCACCCCGCCCGATGTGCCCAGAATTTGCATGGCGTCCTCATATTCTTCGCGGGTGACGGCCTGCATGGCGTTGACATAGGGCAGATGCGAGGGGTGGATCACGGTTTTGCCGACAAAGCCATTGGCCTTGTCCAGCAGGATTTCGCGCAACAGCCCGTCGATCGCGTCATTCAGGATCGGGTTCATATTGCGCAGGCTGCGGGTCAGGTTTTCCTGCATCACCTGCTCCAGATCGTCGCGTTTATAGGCGAGGAAATATTCCCAGACGGCGGCCGATACCACATAGCCTTCTTCTGCCCGACCAAAGAAATTGAGGATATCGGCCAGCGCGTCGCGCACCGGCAGGATGTCATAAACCGAAGAGCTGATCCCCCGGCGCACCCCGAAAAACGAGGAAAAATCAGTGCCGCCGACCCGGATATTGAGGATATAATCGCGATAGCCGCGGCAAATTTCTAGCAGTTGGTGCAGCTCTTGCGTTCGGGTTTCGCGAAAGGCAATGGCCGCGCCTTCAAGGATGGGCATGGCGTAAAGCCGGGTTTCGAACCGTTCGTTCAACCCGACCAGATGATCCAGATACAGATGCGCATTGCTGCTGAAAAATTTCGGAAACACAAAGCCGGTCAGAACATTGGCCATGGCCGGGGTCAGGCGGTCTCCAAAGCGGCGGAATTGTTCGATATTGCGCACCCGCAGAAAAATCAGCGGCACATTTTCATCCGCCAGCGCACCGGCGGCGATTTTATCGGCCAGATAGTGGAGCTGCGCCAGCACGTTTTGTTCACCGCCGGGCAGATCGGCTTCGGCGATGGCGTCTTCGAAACACATGACCATGGAATGCATATCGGGCAGCGTTCTGGCCACGATCTTATCCACCACCTGTCGGGTTGAAGGCATATAAAGCGTGCCACCCAGACAATACCGCAATATATTATGTTCGGAAAAGCGGGAGAATGTGATCGGCCGGCGGTAAAAGACATCCGAAAGAGGGCCGGACAGGGCGGGGGTATTATAGCGCATCAGGGGTTCTTCCGAAGCAAGCGGGCGAGGGGGAGGAACGGAAAGGGGCCATATCTGATGTTGTTTTTCATGCGGTTTGATAAGGGTGTTTTCAAAGATTTGCTACCGAACCAAGGTGGCAGCCCGGCGCTTATCCCAAGTGCATATTGTCGATTTTCCAACGCGTCGGGGTTCAGGGTGATGCTCTTTGACCTCCTGTGTGGTCCGAGCGTAGGTCAAACGGTCGATTTTGGCAAGCGCGGTCAAGGGCAGAGCTAGGGTATGCACCAATCCGGCGCCTTTGATCTGCTTTGTCGCCTTAGTGGTTGTGGCGAGTGCCGGGTTGGTAACGTGGCCGATCACCAGCTTGCTGATACAGGTTAGCAATATGCTGTTCCATGCAATGAGATTTGACAAATGCCGCATTGCCGCTCAACCCGCAACGCGCTAACCTGCGGATATGACGCATATTCTCACTGACCGACTCATTGAAGAAATCGAAAACCGCCGCCAGGATCTGATCGAGCTGACTCAGGCTCTGATCCGCATCCCCACTCTGAACCCGCCGGGCACCAAATACCGCGAGATTTGCAGCTTTCTGGCCGAACGCCTTGGCAAGCGGGGGTTCCGGATCGAACTGATCCGCGCCCGTGGGGCGATTGCCGATAGCGACGCATACCCGCGCTGGAATCTGGTTGCCCGTCATCAGGGTGCCCATAACGGAGACTGCGTGCATTTCAACAGCCATCACGATGTTGTCGAGGTCGGCCATGGCTGGAGCCGCGATCCGTTTGGCGCAGAGCTGGATGGCGACAAAATCTATGGTCGCGGGGCGTGTGACATGAAGGGCGGGCTGGCGGCTTCGGTCATTGCGGCCGAAGCGTTCATTGCGATCTGCCCTGATTACGCCGGGGCGATTGAGATCAGCGCCACCGCTGATGAGGAATCCGGCGGCTATGGCGGCGTGGCCTATCTGGCCGAGCAGGGCTATTTCGATCCGGCGAAAGTCCAGCATGTGATCATCCCTGAACCGCTGCACAAAGACCGCATCTGTCTGGGCCATCGCGGCGTTTGGTGGGCCGAAATCGAGACGAAAGGGCGGATTGCCCATGGTTCGATGCCGTTTCTCGGTGATAGCGCGGTGCGCCATATGGGGGCGGTGTTGCAGGAAATGGAAACCCATCTGTTCCCATTGTTGGCGGGCAAACGCACCGATATGCCGGTGGTCCCGGATGGGGCGCGGCAATCGACACTGAACATCAATTCGATCCATGGCGGCGAGCCCGAGCAAGACCCTTCTTACACCGGCCTGCCCGCCGCCTGCGTGCCCGACCGTTGCCGTATCGTGATTGACCGGCGTTTTCTGATCGAAGAAGACATTGATCAGGTCAAAGCCGAAGTGACCCAAATGCTGGACAAAATCAAAGCCGAGCGGCCCAATTTTGAATACGATATCCGGGAATTGTTCGAGGTCCAGCCCTCAATGACCGAAACTAATGCGCCAGTGGTGCAGACCGTTGCCCGCGCCATTCAGCAGGTCATGGGCAAGAGCGCCGAATATGTGGTATCTCCCGGAACCTATGATCAAAAACACATTGACCGGATCGGCAAGCTGAAAAACTGCATCGCCTATGGGCCGGGGATATTGGAACTGGCCCATCAGCCGGATGAATGGGTCGGGGTGCAGGATATGATCGAAAGCAGTCAGGTCATGGCGCTGGCTTTGGCCGAGCTACTCTTGCCTAATAATAGAGCCTAATCGGCACATTAGAGCCTGTTTAGGCTGTGATCAGTCCCCAAAGGGCCGTTCCGGGTAATGCACATGCGCCAGATAAAGCCCCTGCGGCGGGCTAACCGGGCCACAAGCCTTGCGATCCCGGGCGGCAAGCGCTTCTCTCACATCTTCGGGCTGCCAAGCCCCTGCGCCCACCCGCTCAAGCGTGCCGACAAAACTGCGCACCTGATTGTGCAAAAAGCTGCGGGCCCGCAAATAAAAGCGAATTTCCTGACCATAGGGTATGTCTTGGGCGCTGATGCTCAGCTCATCCAGAGTCTTGATCGGCGATTGCGCCTGACAATGCGCCGACCGAAACGTGGTGAAATCATGCTGGCCCAGCAGATACGCCGCCCCCTGACGCATTGCGTCAACATCCAGCCGATGTTTCACCTGCCACACCCGCCCGCGCTCATGCACCACTGGCGCACGCCGGCTGATCAGGCGAAACAGATATTGCCGCTCTCGGGCCGAAAACCGAGCATGAAAATCGTCACTAATACAGGCGATTTCGACGATACTGACCGGATTGGGCTTCAGGTGATAATTCAACGCCTCCTGCAAGCGTTCGGGCATCCACGCTTTGCTCAAATCGCAATGCGCCACCTGACCTGTGGCATGAACCCCGGTATCGGTGCGCCCAGCGGCCTGAATGCCGGGGTGATCGGGTTCGAGCCTCTTCAGGGCATCCTCAACGGCACCCTGCACCGTGGGCAGATCGTTCTGACGCTGCCAGCCACAAAACGGCCCGCCATCATATTCTATTTTCATCGCATATCTGGGCATAATCCGTTAGCTACCCTGCGCTTGCGGATTTGGCAATCTTTGCGATGGGTAAAAGGGCGCGGGCCAAGACGGATAATGCGCAAACAACATTGCAGCCACCGGATCGGGTGTTTATCTTTGGTGGCAGGTGAAGGGGTAATGATGTGCGGATTTCCACAGTTTTAAACGGCCTGACAGCGGGCTGGATTGGGTCTGAGAGCAGCTTGCGGATTGGGGTGACGGGCCTCAGCCGGGCTGGCAAGACCGTGTTTATCACTTCGCTCGTGGCTAATTTGCTGAACCGGGGGCGGATGAGCCAGCTCAGCGGGGTCGCTAATGGCACGATCATCGCCGCTTATCTACAACCTCAGCCCGATGACACCATCCCGCGCTTTGAATACGAAACCCATCTGGCCGATCTGACCGGCACAGACCCGCGATGGCCGCAAAGCACAAGGACGGTTTCACAGCTGCGGCTGTCGCTGAAATTGCAGCCTCAGGGCCTGTTGGGGGCGGTTTCTTATCCGCGCGTGCTGCATCTGGACATTGTCGATTACCCCGGAGAGTGGCTGCTGGATCTGGGCCTGCTAGATAAGAGCTATCAGCAGTGGGCGGATAGCGTGCTGAATACTCTGCAAAACAGGGATTGCGCCCAAGACTTCCTGAACGCACTACCGGATGCGAACGCCAAATATGATGAGGACACAGCACAGGCTCTAACCCGCAGGTTTGTCTCTTATTTGCACGCTGCCCGGCAAGAGGGCTTTTCCGATTGCACCCCGGGGCGGTTTTTGTTGCCGGGCGATTTAGAGGGCTCTCCCGCCCTGACATTCGCTCCCATCCACAGCCCGCAAAACCCAAAGCGTGGCAGTTTGTGGTCTGAAATGCAGCGGCGTTTTGAGGCGTATAAAAAACAGGTCGTGCAGCCGTTTTTCCGCGATCATTTCGCCAAGATTGACCGTCAGGTCGTGCTGATGGATGCGCTGGGGGCCATTCATAACGGACCGCAAGCCGTCGAAGACATGCGCCACGCCATGACCGATGTGTTGACGGCTTTTCGCCCCGGCGCGGTCGGATTTCTGGCCTCGCTTTTTGGCATCCATCGGGTCGAGCGCATCCTGTTTGCTGCCACCAAAGCCGACCATTTGCACCACAGCCAACACGCCCGCCTGACCCAGATCGTCAGCGCCATGCTGCGCAAGGCCCGCGACAAAGCTGATTTTTCCGGGGCCTTGACCACCGCCATGGCGATTGCCTCTTACCGGGCCACGGTTGAGCAAAGCCTGAAACACCAGGGCGAAACGCTGGACTGTGTGCGCGGCACCTTGTTGGAAACTGGCAAGCAGGCGGCGTTTTATGCCGGGCAGTTGCCGGATGACCCGGCTCAGCTGCTCAACCTCGCGCGGCAAGGGGCCGAAAAATGGCTTGATGCGGATTATCAGATCATGAATTTTGCTCCTGCCCAAATGACGCTGAAACCGGATCAGGGGCCACCCCATATCCGGCTGGACCGGGCCATAGATTTCTTGATTGGGGATTATTTGACATGAGCCACAAAAACAACGCCCCTGTGTTGATTGAGCTGGACCAGCCCGAAAACGAAACCCCGACCGAGCTGACCCCAGCCACCGCCCCCGAAGTGCCGGAAACGGATCGACCAACCGGGCAGACCATGCAGGTTGTAACCCGAGTCGTTGCCCGCAAGCCTTCTGCCCTGACCCGTTGGTTCTGGGCGGTGCTGCTGGCTTTGCTGGGCTTTGCTCTGTCAGTCGCAGCCTGGGATTTCGTGACCGGGATGATCGCGCGCAATCCGTATCTGGGGTCTATTTCCATTGCGCTGATGGGGATGTTGGTGCTGGTTCTGCTGGCGCTGGCCTTGCGCGAGCTTTCCGGCTTTTGGCGCCTGAAAAAACTCGATCGCCTACACCGCGCTGCCGAACAGGCCATTGCAGAGGATGATCTGAAAGCTGCGCTGCATGTGACAGACGGGCTGGTTGCGCTCTATCACAAGCGCCCCGAAACCGAATGGGGCCGGGCCAATTTCGCCGAAAAGCACGGTGATCAATTCGATGCGCATGGTCTGTTGGGGCTGGCCGAAACCGAAATTCTGGCCCCGCTGGACCAAATGGCGATTGACGAGATCAGCGCCGCCGCCCGTCAGGTTGCCACCGTCACCGCCATTGTGCCGCTGGCCTTGGCCGATGTGGTGGTGGCTTTGGCGGCAAATGTGCGGATGATCCGGCGTATCGCTGAAATCTATGGGGGCCGGGCCGGAACCCTAGGCAGTTGGCGGCTGGCGCGTTCGGTCTTTGCGCATCTGGTCGCCACCGGGGCCGTAGCCGTCGGGGATGACATGATCAGCAGCTTGGCCGGGGGCGGTATGCTCAGCAAAATCTCGCGCCGGTTTGGTGAAGGGGTGATCAATGGCACCCTGACCGCCCGGGTTGGGGTTGCAGCCATGGAGGTTTGCCGCCCGGTGCCGTTTATAGCGCGGTCAAGACCCTCGGTCAGTGGCATCGTAAAACAGGCTCTAAAGCGCCTGTTTGGGTCTAAATCGTGACCCTCAGAACCCTTGGCGAGCCTTCAGCGCCGCCGAGATGGTGCCGTCATCCAGATAATCCAGCTCTCCGCCAATCGGCACACCACGGGCCAGAGTGGTGACGGTCACGTCCAGATCGGCCAGTTCATCAGCAATGTAATGCGCTGTGGTTTGACCATCGACGGTGGCGTTCAGGGCCAGAATAACCTCGGTGATATTTTCCGCCTCAACCCGGTCGCGCAATTTCGGAATCTGCAAATCCTCGGGCCCGATCGCGTCCAACGCCGACAGGGTACCCCCCAAAACGTGATACCGCCCCTTGAACATGGCGCTGCGCTCCATCGCCCACAGATCGGCCACATCCTCAACCACGCATAGCTCACCATTGGCGCGTTTTTCAGCGCTGCAAATATCGCAAATGTCGGTCGTGCCGACATTGCCGCAATTCAAACACTGGCGGGCAGTCGCCGCGACATTGGAGAGCACATCCGCCAGCGGTTCCATCAGCAGGGTGCGCTTTTTGATCATATGCAACACTGCCCGGCGGGCCGAGCGCGGGCCGAGCCCCGGCAGTTTGGCCATCAGCGCAATCAGATTTTCGATGTCATGGGTGGCGTTGCTCATCACCTTCCTGCCTTTGTTAGACCCCAAACGGGCTATAAACAGTCTCTAAAAAGGCAGTTTCATCCCGGCAGGCAGGCCCAACCCTTCGGTCAGCTTGGCCATCTCGCGTTGAGACCGCTCAGCCGCTTTGGCCTGCGCATCCTTGATTGCCGCCAAAATCAGATCCTCGACCACCTCTTTTTCGTCGGGGTGGAAAATCGAAGGGTCAATATCCAGCGCCACCAGATCGCCCTGTGCCGTTGCAGTCGCCTTGACCAGCCCGGCACCGGATTCTCCGACCACGGTGATCGCGGCCATTTCTTCTTGCAGGCTGCCCATTTTGTCCTGCATTTCCTTTGCGGCCTTCATCATCTTGGCCATATCGCCCATGCCTTTGAACATCCCCGGATTCCTCTGTGTTGTGTCTAGGTTTGGTTAACCCCCAAAATAGGCGCAGTGCGGGCCATTCACAAGGCGGCAGTTGCCAAAGCCGCAAGTGAATTAACAATTATCGAAAATTCGCCATATTGCTGCCGCATAACCGGGCTAGAAATGGCGAAAGCACAACATGCAAGCCGGAGGAAACATGCGCCTTATCGTCGGTATCGTGACCATTTTGGCCGGGTTCGCCACTGCTGGATTGGCCGGACCTTCGAACGCGCTGCGCCCCTTGCTGACAGGCAACGACAGCCGCGGCTGGGAAGCCGTGGGGCGGTTGGACATCGCCGGGCGCAATATGTGCACCGGTGCGATGATCGCCCCTGATCTGGTGCTGACGGCCGCCCATTGTTTGTTTGACAAAACCAGCGGCAAGAGGCTGCAGGATAATCGGATCAAGTTCCGCGCGGGTTGGCGCAGCGGGCGGGCAACGGCCTATGCCAATGTAAAACGCGCCGTGATCGCTCCGGATTACACATTTTCGCAAAACCCCGGAAATGAGCAGCTGCGCAACGACATCGCGGTGCTGCAACTGACACAGCCTATCCGCAAGACCTCGGTCACCCCATATGACACCGACCTGCACCCACGCAAAGGGGCGAATGTTGATATCGTGTCTTATGCCCATGACCGCGCACAATCGCCTTCTATCGAAGAAAGCTGCCGGGTTCTGGCCCGTCAAAGCGGAACGCTCGTGCTATCCTGTGATGTGGATTTCGGATCCTCCGGGGCACCAATCTTTGCCATAAAGGACGGCACACCAAGCATTGTCTCTGTGGTGTCGGCCATGGCTGAGGTTAAGGGGCGCAAAGTGGCTCTGGGCACCTCATTAGAGAAGCCTTTGGCGCTGATTTTGGCTGAGCTGAAAACCCAGAAAACCTATTTCAAAAAGGCAAATTCGGCCGGGAAAAAGCTCTTTCATCGCAATAACCGTAGCAGCATCTCGGCAAAGTTTATCCGCCCTTAGCTAAAGAAACAGACACATTTTTTTTAACTTGCCACTTGATTCCGGCAAGACACATTCTTATTGTTGAATTTGATTTCAAAAACCACCATCCATACCCCACTAACAAAAGGAAACGAAATGTCTTCTGAACGCGTTGTGCTGGCATTTGCCGGCGTTATGGTTTTGCTTTCGGTTGTTCTGACGCTTTATGTGCATCCCAAGTTTTTCTGGTTCACGGTATTCATTGGCGTCAACCTGTTCCAATCGGCCTTTACCGGCTTCTGCCCGGCCAAGATCTTTTTCGAAAAACTGGGTTTCAAATCCTCGGAAAAGAACTACGGCTAACAGAATATCGCAAAACCAAAAATTGGCCCGCGCCTTACCCCTCTGAGGCGCGGGCCTTTTTGTATCCATGCGCCAAACCGCGCAGCGAATCTAAGGGATTTGATCAAAACGGACGCTTTGATCCAAGTTAAACGCCTGCCTAATGCCCCAGAATCTGGCTGAGGAACAGCTTGGTGCGGTCGGATTGTGGGTTGTTAAAGAACTCTTCTGGCTCGTTCTGTTCAACAATCTGCCCCGCATCCATAAAGATCACCCGGTTGGCCACCTTACGCGCAAACCCCATTTCGTGAGTGACGCACAGCATGGTCATGCCCTCTTCGGCCAGCTCAATCATGGTATCCAGAACCTCAGCGATCATTTCCGGGTCCAGCGCCGAGGTGGGCTCGTCAAACAGCATGATGCGCGGCTTCATGCACAAAGAGCGCGCAATCGCCACACGCTGTTGCTGCCCGCCGGACAGCTGGCCGGGGTATTTATCGGCCTGCTCGGGGATTTTGACCTTTTCCAGGAAATGCATCGCGGTTTCCTCGGCCTCTTTGCGTGGGGTCTTGCGCACCCAGATCGGCGCCAAGGTGCAGTTCTCCAGAATGGTCAGATGTGGGAACAGGTTGAAATGCTGGAAACACATGCCAACTTCAGAGCGGATCTTGTCGATGTTTTTCAGATCCGAAGACAGCTCGGTCCCGTCCACGATGATCGAGCCCTTCTGGTGTTCCTCCAGCCGGTTGATGCAGCGGATCAGGGTCGATTTGCCCGACCCGGACGGGCCACAAATCACGATTCTCTCGCCGCGATTGACCGACAGGTTGATATCCTTGAGAACGTGAAACGCCCCATACCATTTGTTCATGTTAACGATTTCAATGGCCACTTCATCAGATACGGACATTGTCTTGGCGGTTGCGGAATCAGACATTTACGTCACTCCTTCTAGATTAATGGCCAGTCTGAAGCTTGCGCTCCAGATACATGGAATAGCGGGACATCGAGAAACAGAACAAGAAGAACACAAGGGCGACAAAGCCGTAGAGTTCCCAGATAATCCCGTTCCATTCTGTTTTGGATTGGATCAGCTTAACCCAGCCAATCGGATCAGACAGGGCGATGATCGACACCAGTGTGGTGTCTTTGAACAGGCCGATGAACGTCGACACAATCCCGGGGATCGAGATTTTCAGCGCTTGCGGCATGATGATCAGCTGCTGCGCCTGCCAGTAATCCAGACCCAACGCATCGGCGGCCTCGTATTGGCCACGGGGCAGAGCGGCCAGACCGCCGCGGATGACCTCGGCCATATAAGCGGCCGAAAAGATTACGATCATGATCATCACCCGCAGGATAATGTCAAACTCGGTCCCCTTGGGCAGGAAATAATTCAGCAGCGCCGAGGCTACAAACAGCAAGGTGATCAGCGGAACGCCGCGGATGAACTCGATAAAACCAATGCACATGGATCTGAGGATAATCAGGTTTGACAGCCGTCCCAGCGCCAACAAAATCCCCAACGGGAAGGACAGCACAATGCCGGTAATTCCCAGCAAAATTGCCAGCATGAACCCGCCAAATTCGCGGCTGGAAACCGGGGTAAGGCCAAACAGGCCAACCTCGTCATAAAGGCGGGTGATCACCAAATCCAGATTTGTGCGCCGGTCCTCCAGTTTCAGGGTGGCTTTGAGCGCGTCAACATCGGCCTCGGGGATGGTTTTGGCCAATTCTTTGGTGACTTCTTTAATGCTGTCAAATTTCGCAACGCTGGCTGGCAGATTTGCGCGGGCCTCAGCGGCCCGCTTGGTGATCTCATCCAGTTCTGCCTGATTTTTTGGCAAAGCCCGAATACCAAGCAAACGACGCTGCATTTGCTTGCGGATTTCATCGGCTTTGTTGCGCTTGGAAACCGCAGCGTTATAGGCCAGCTTGACCGGAGTTTTTTGCCGGATCAGCTCTGTCACCGAAACTCCGCTTGTCGCCCCAGCCTGGACGGCTGCGTCGATTTGTGCGTTCAGGTCATCCAGCTTTAGCTTGATCGGCTGCACGGCGGCATCCAGCCTCTCAACCTTGGCAATTTGCTCAGGAATTGCGACTCCAAGCCGTTCTGCTTCGTCCTGCATCCGGTTGCTGGCAATCGCATGGGTGATGCCTTGGCTCACCATACCCGCGAAGAACAGCCACCAGACCAAACTGGCGGCCACCGCAAGGATCAACGATCCCAATGAGCCTGTCACAAGACCTGCAAGCTTATGCACCACATAGCCAATCCCCAAACCCAGAGCAGCCACGATCGGCGTCCAGACCGGCCCGCCCCACAGCAACCAAGGGCAGATGAACAGCGCTGCCACCGAAACGATCAGCATCGCTTTTGGCAACCCGTTAAACAATATCGGAGCCAATGCGACAAACAGCAGAATCAGCGCCAGATTGGGCCGCCAGTACAGCTCGCTGGGGTAAAACCCATACATCAGGTGCCAGAACCGTTCCTGCACCACGCCCCAACAGGCGCGGCTGGCATGGTCGCTATCGCCCAAGGTCTCGGCAATGACCAAGCGACATTCGGCCAGCGAAGTCGCATTCCAGATGCCGCCAAAAACCCATGGAAGGATGGCCGACAAGGCGTAATAGATCACCACCAGAGAAACGATGGTTAAAACCCCACTCATCGGGGTTGAAAACAGGTTGGCCCGCAGCCAGCCGATCACCCCGATATTCGAGACTGGAGGAGGCTGATCACCCAGCATTTCGGTGCGCACATAGGCTTGAGTATTGCTCGCGGTCATATCAGCGCTCCTTCAGCTTGGTGCGTTCGTTATAGACATTCATCACGCCGGAAATGATCAAAGAGATGATCAGATAGCACATCATTAACAACAGGATCGATTCCATCTCGCGGCCTGTCTGGTTCATGGTCACGCCGCCCAATGTCTGGGTGATGTCCATATAGCCGGCAACCACCGCCAGCGATGAGTTTTTCGTCAGGTTCAGATATTGCGAGATCAGCGGCGGCACGATCACCCGCATGGCTTGAGGCAAAACAACCAGCCCCATGATGCGCTTGGACCGTAGCCCCAACGATTCGGCAGCTTCGGTCTGGCCCTTGGAAATGGCCAAGATCCCGGCGCGGACAATTTCGGCGATAAAGGCACCGGTATAAAGCGACAGCGCCAGCCACAGCGCCAGCAGCGAGCTGCGCATATGAATGCCGCCCTTGAAATTAAAGCCTTTGATCTCGGGATACCCAAGGTAAAAACCCAGAATATAAAGCACGATCAGCGTGGGCAGGAAGATAGCTGCGAGGCTCCAATACCATGTCGTCGGGCGCACGCCGGTTGCGTTTTGAATGTTTGTGGCGCGGTATTTGATCAGTTTGCTCAGCAAAATCCCGGAAATGAACACACATAGGATGGCAATCAGATCGAGGCTGATCTCAAACGAATTCCAGAAGACTGGCAAATCCCCCAGCCCGCTGGAAAACAACGGCTCGGGCAGGTAAACCCCGCGGTTGGTGATGGCGACACTGTCAAACAAACTCATCGAAGCGGTGGCATTTTCGCCGCGAAAGTCCTTGGGCGAGGGCAAGGTGTGGGAAAAAGCCACAACCGCCAGCGAAATCCACAGCAACACCGGCACATTTCTAAAGGTTTCCACATAGACCAACGCCAGCCGCGAAATGATCCAGTTTTTCGATAGCCGAAGCACCCCAACAAACACCCCGATAAATGTCGCCAGCGCACAGCCCATCACCGCCACCAACAGCGTGTTCAAAAGGCCAATCACCGCGGCGCGCATATGGGTGGATTGTGAGTTATATTCCAGCAGCTTTTGGTTAATGTCGTAATCCGAGGCTTCCCAAAGAAAACCGAACTCAAACGGCTTACCCGCCAGGGCCAGATTGACCCGCACATTATTAATCAACCAAACTGCAGCAACCATAAATGCGATCAGCGCAATCACCTGAATGGTTGTTGAACGATACCGCGTATCATTCAAAAGCATGGATAAGCGAAAGGACCCCTTCGAAGGGTCAGCGTTTGCTGTCGGCATTTGATACATCCCCATAGAAAACCGGCCTTTTTATTGGTGACACATAAGGGCGCGTCCCGGCTCGGCTTTTATTGTAATCAAAAATTGTATCTGCAGTCAGAAATCATGCAAATGCGAAAGGGCGCAGAACCGAATCTGCGCCCTTTTGCTTATGATTTTAGCGGAAAGGAGGCGAATAAATCAGACCGCCTTCAGTCCACAGCGCATTCAAACCACGCGCCAGACCAACCGGAGTCTTTTCACCAACATTGGCTTCAAAGATTTCACCAAAGTTACCATTGGCGGCAATCGCACGCTTGGCCCATTCAGCATCCAGACCCAGCATTTCGCCCATATTGCCTTCGCTGCCCAGAATACGGTTGATTTCAGGGTTTTTCGTCCCTTTGGCCAGCTCTTCGATATTGGCAGAGGTAATGCCAAACTCTTCAGCCGAAATCAGCGCGTTCAGAGTCCAGCGCACAATGTCGCCCCACTGGTTGTCGCCGTGACGCACCAACGGGCCCAGAGGCTCTTTGGAAACGATTTCAGGCAGGATCACGTGATCGGCAGGGTTTTTGAACGATGCACGGGTGGCCGCCAGACCAGAGGCATCAGTGGTGTAAACGTCACAGGCGTTCGACAGATATTGCTGCTGGCCTTCGGCGTTTGTCGCAACCGGAACGGGCTCGTAAGAGATGCCGTTGGCGCGGAAGAAATCCGCCAGGTTCAGCTCGGTGGTGGTGCCGGTCTGAATACAAACGGTTGCACCGTCCAGATCTTTGGCCGAGGTTACGCCCAAGGCCTTGGGAACCATAAAGCCCTGACCATCGTAATAGTTGATGCCAACGAATTCCATTTTCAGGTCAACGTCACGCGACAGGGTCCAAGTGGTGTTACGCGCCAGCAGATCAACTTCGCCGGAGTTCAGCGCAGTGAAACGGGTTTTGGTGCTGAGTGGAACGAACTGCACAGCGTCGCTGTCGCCCAGAACCGCAGCGGCAACCGCGCGGCAGATTGCGACATCATAGCCTTCCCATTTGCCGTTGGCATCGGGGGCAGCAAAGCCAACCAGACCTTCGTTCACGCCGCAATTCAGCTTGCCGCGCGCTTTGACATCATCAAGGGTGCCTGCCGAAGCAATGCCGGCCGCCAAGCCAGCAACTGTCAGCGCACCTAGAAATACGGATTTTTTCATGTTTACCTCTTCCTGATAGTCTGCCCATTTTTGGGCAGTTTAGTTGGCCCGAAACGGGCCGGGGGCGATACAAGGGAAACTTCCCTTTGATCCCCTCATTCTGAAGCAATTCCTAAGAATAGGTCAAGGGGCGTTTTGCAATTAACGCGTGTCGGGGCGGATTGGCGAAATTAATTGGCCATAAAATAAAACGTTGCCGCGTGCAAAAAATCGACTTTTTTGGCGGCAGCCGTGGCGCTGGCCTCGTCATCTTCGCCCCATTGCGCGATCTGCCAGTCCTCATCCACTCGGGAAAACGTCCAGAGTTGCTCGGGCGGCCATTTCTGGAAAACCACGGCAAAGCCAATGATCAGAGACCCCGATATCCCCACCAGATCGTGAAACCCTGCCAGTTGAAAGGCGCTCATATTCCGCACCCGCTGATGCAGCGCCTCCAACACCTCGGCGTCTTGCGCAACATGCATGATACCCGTGGCCGTTTTCAACGGCGCGCCCAAATCCCGAGCCGCCCATTGCAGCAGCGGATCCCATGCGGCCTGCTGGCGCTGGCACAGCTCTTTGGGGCTATCGGCCCGGTAGCACAGCAAATCCGAGCCCCCATACTCGGCCACCAGTGCTGCGACCTCGTCATGCATCGGCGCGACCTTGTCAATCGCAGCATTGGCCGAGCGGGTAAAGGGCATGGTGGTCGGGTCGATCTGCTCGCCCTGCGCCATTTGCGCCCATCCAGCAACACGGCATAGCCGCCCTCTGTCTTGTCAACGCTGGTCTGTTCCCAAAACCGCTTTTTGCCCCATTCCGCCATAAATCCAACCTTCAACAGAAATTCATCGCGCCGCAGGGCTTAAGCAAGCCACGGCGCATTGTCAAAATTCCTTACTATAGATAATCCTCAAACGGATCATCCGCCACATCGCCGCTCTCCCAGCCAAAAGTCTGCCATGTCTGGCGCATATGCTCTGGCATGGGGGCCACGATTTTCAGGGTTTCCCCGGTCACCGGATGCGGCAGGCTGATATAGCGGGCGTGCAGATGCATCTTTTTGCTGATCTCTCCGCCCAGCTGCGCCCCCCAGCCATCACCCTGATTTTCCTGACCCGAGCCACCATATTTGCCATCGCCGACAATCGGATGCCCCAGCTTGGCCATATGCACCCGCAGCTGATGCTTGCGCCCGGTGATCGGCACCAGAGCCAGCCAGGAACAGCGCTTGGCCGCCGCCGACAGCACCATATAATCGGTGGTGGCGCGTTTGGCACCGGGGGTGTGAGCGACCTCATCGGGGTGAATGCAAATCATCTTTTCCCCGGCCCCATGCGGCCCGTGACCGGCGGCCTGCACCAGACCGTAACGCACAGTGCCCATTTTGGGCGCGGGGCAACCGGCCACTGCGGCCCAGTAAATCTTGCGGGTTTCGCGGGCGCGAAAAGACTGAGTCAGCGCCGAAGCAACCTGACGGCTGCGGGCCAGCAGCAAAATGCCCGACGTATCCTTATCCAGCCGATGCACCAAACGCGGCTTTTGCGGATAACCAAAGCACAGCGCATCGGCCAGCATGTCCACATGCCGGGTTTGCTTGCTGCCGCCCTGCGTTGGCAACCCGGCTGGTTTGTTGATCGCAATGATGTGCTCATCTTTGTAAAGCACCGCATCCTGCATCATCCTGACGTCGGCATCGCTGATCATGTCATGGGTCTTGGCCCGAGCAGTGATCTCATGCGGTTCGGGCAGCGGCGGAACCCGCACGATCTGCCCCTCTTGAACCCGGGTGCTGGCCTTGACCCGGCCCCCATCTACCCGGATGTCGCCCTTACGGCACATCTTTTCAATGCGCCCTTGGGCAATATGCGGAAACAGGCGGCGAAACCAGCGATCCAGCCGTTGATCTCCGTCACCCTTGGCAACCTCGATTTTTTGCACAGCACTCATGCCCAAATCCCCCTTGTGACATACAGACCCAACATAATCGCCAAAAGCGACAAAACCACCGAGGCCGACCCATAAGCCGCCGCCAGCCCATACTGCCCGCGCTCATACAGCGTCATCACATCCAGCGAAAAGGCCGAAAACGTGGTAAATCCACCCAGCACCCCGGTCATCAGAAACGGAGCCAGCCGGGTGCCGCCCTTATGCGCCATCACCACCACCAGCACGCCCATCAGGAACGAGCCGATGATATTCACCGTGATCGTCCCCCAGGGAAAGCCGGTGCCAAAGGCCCGCAGCGTTGCCGTGCCAGTCAGATAGCGCAGCGAAGCGCCTATCGCGCCGCCGGCCGCGACCTGAAGAAGTGTGAGATAAGACATGCGCTCTCTTTCGTGGCTGTCTGGGCCGTTGTCAACTGCCCTGACGCTTGGCGCGCAATTTAGCAAAGAAATCCAGCCGTTTCTTTAACTCGCGCTCAAATCCGCGCTCAACCGGCTGATAATAAACCCCATGCTTCATAGTCTCGGGGAAATAGTTTTGCCCCGAAAACCCATCCTCGGCGTCATGGTCATAGGCATAGCCGGTGCCATAGCCCTGATCCTTCATCAAACTGGTAGGGGCGTTCAGGATGTGCTTGGGCGGGGGCTCGGACCCGGTTTTTTTCGCCGCTTTCATCGCCGCCTTATAGGCCACATAGGTGGCGTTGGATTTGGGGGCCAGCGCCAGATAGGTCACGGCCTGAGCCAGCGCCAATTCGCCTTCCGGGCTGCCCAAGCGCTCGTAAATCTGCCAGGCTTGCAGACAGATTTCCTGCGCCTGAGGGTCCGCCAACCCGATGTCCTCAACCGCCATCCGGGTGATGCGGCGCGCCAGATAGCGGGGGTCTTCGCCGCCGGTCAGCATCCGCGCCAGCCAGTAAAGCGCCGCGTCCGGGTCCGAACCGCGCACCGATTTGTGCAGGGCCGAGATCAGGTTGTAATGCTCGTCGCCGGATTTGTCATAAACCGCAGCCCGGCGCATCAGGCGACTGCCCAAGGCGGCGACATCCAGTTTTTCGCGGCTGTTCCACGCGCTGACCTGCTCAATCAAATTCAGCAGGGCGCGGCCATCGCCATCGGCCATCTCCAGCAGAGCCTCGCGGGCCTCGCCGGTCAAGGGCAGCGCCTTGTCCAGCTCTTTTTCGGCCCGTTGCGCCAAAAGCTCAAGATCGGCCAGCGTCAGCCGGTTCAGCACCAGCACCTGCGCCCGTGACAGCAACGCCGAGTTCAGCTCAAAGGACGGGTTTTCGGTGGTGGCCCCGACCAGCACAATGGTGCCGTCTTCCATATGCGGCAGAAACCCGTCCTGCTGGGCCTTGTTGAAGCGGTGGATTTCATCGACAAACAGCAACGTCCCCTTGCCGTTTTGCCGCCGGATCCGGGCCGCTTCGAACACCTTTTTCAGTTCAGGAATACCGGTGAAAATCGCGCTGATCTGCACGAATTCCATATCGGTTTCATCGGCCAGCAAACGTGCGATGGTGGTTTTACCCGTGCCCGGCGGCCCCCAGAACACCAACGACGACAAACTGCCGGTGGACAGCATCATCCCCAGCGGCGCCTCGGGCCCGATGATATGCCCCTGCCCAATCACCTGATCCAGAGATTTCGGCCGCAAATGATCGGCCAGCGGACGGGGTGCGCCCGCTGGTGACTTAAGAGAGGGTGTGTCGAACAAATCTGCCATAGGGCAAACTTATGCGCCCTGACCAAAATATAAAAGCAAAATGGTCAGTTGCGCCGGGCAGCCCCTAGTGGAACTTGTTGGCCAGATTGATCCGCACGCATTGATAATCTCCATCTCCGATGAACATCTTGCGGCCAATCGCCTCGGCATCCAGCCCGCAGCGGCCAAACCAGCGGGGCCAGTTGGCAGCGGTCAGAGCAATCAGCTTTGTTGCCCCCAATTCACGCGCGCTTTTGAGCATCGCGCCCACCATATAGGCATGAACCCGGCGGCGAATGCGCTCGGGCGTGGTGTGCGAGACAAACACCCGGGTGCTTTCCCAGATGTGTTCATCCACCGGAGCCTCTTCATACAGCAGATCCTGAGGAATGGTATCCAGCAACCCCCGCTGGGCATCCCGGATCATATAGCTGTAGATTCCACAACGCGCCGTAGTTGGGGTCAAGCGAATGCCGGCGTAAACCTCCCCCAGATTATGGATCGCAATCCAACGGCTGGCGGGGGTGTCGTATTGGTCATACTCCATATCCAGCGCCTCGGGCAGATCCCAATTTTTCTGTACGATAAAAGATTGCTTTCTGGCGCGAAAAAGATTTGCGAATAATTCCCCATGGTTGTGCATGTTTTCGAAAGAAAGTGTAGTGGTTTGCATGGCAGCCTCCAGTTTTTGTTGTAGTAACTCAAGCCTGAAAGCAGCAGATGCCGGTATGTGGTTAGAGCAGCCTGTAATCCTTAGCACGTTGCAACGCTTCGGCAGTGGTGCGAGCAAGTAACCGCTGCCGGGCAGAGGCCAGTCTGGCCTTTAATGCGCTTTCGGAAATGTTGAGTTTGGCAGCCGCAGCCGCATGTCGATCACCTGCTGCAATCAAGCGCAGAGCCTCGATTTGAGCCTTGGTCAGGCTCTCCGGCGGCTCACTCAGATCGTGGAGCCGGCGAACAATGCGCAAGATTTCAGTTATCTCGCTATTCGTGAATTCGCGGGTTTTCCGGGCAAAACTCGCGATTGTGCGGGAGCTGATCGGGCCACAAGACACCGACAAGCCAAAATTCAAACCATATTTACGCGCTTCTTCAAAAAGGCCGAACGGATCCGGGATTGTAAACTCGCTCCAACGGCAGGCACCTTCTGTGCTGAAACCCCAGGCAATGGTTGGGTCGCGCAAGGCAAATGCCTTTTCGTTATAGTAGTCCATCCATTTCTGATCATAAGTTGAAACCTGCATCAACGGAGCAGCGTAGCGGATGTGCAAACCGATGAAATACCCCGCGTCCGACAGTCGGGCGAGTTTTTCAAGTTCCTGCTTCATTTTCAACTTAATAGACATATCCTTTTAGACAGGCTCGCAGAAACCTCGTCAACCTATAATTGCCTCTGACGCTTTGACAATATCACAGGTTTCCTAACAAAAACTATTGCATAATTTGTATATCTCTATTGAATATCTTGGTGGGCTGCCCGCTGGGGTTTAGCTGGGCGGATTGGTGTGTTCGGGGGGACCTCGTTTGCGGTTCAATGGGATTTGGATTTGCAGCTGTTGGCCCCCTACCTATTGAAAATCGACCGAATAATACCCAAGCTCGGGGCACAGAGGTCTTTTCGCTATCTTCGCGTTTGCCGCTGCTGTTGCGTGACTGGTCCATTCAAAATTCAGCCATTATAGACAGTATCGTAAATTTTCTGTTTGGCTATATTTTGTCAACAGCCTCTAATCCAGCTGAATTTGTGCCTTGGCCGACTGACCTTTGGCGTCGATCACCGATAGCGAAACAAATCCGGGGCCAGAGAGTTCCAGCACGGATTGCCGCTCATAGGTAGAGACAACCATCGGCCTGCCATTGGCCAGCCAGGTAAAGGGCGCGACCCCATCGCGGACCTTGACCACCAGAAATGAGTCTTGGGTTTCCACAATGGCTCCGTCCGGCGGGAACGCCACGCTGGGTGCGTTGGGCGGCTTTTCAAACAACGCGGTGCGGGGCCGGAACTTTTGCAAGGGCTGTGGCAGTTCTGCATTGCTGACGGTCAAGGCCGCTGCTGGTGGACCGGGTAGCGGAGCCAGGCTGGGTTTGAGGCGGCCAAAGGCCTCGAACAGCACCGGAGCCGCCAATTCTCCGCCAAACGCACCCGGCACCGGGGTGCCATCGGCGCGCCCCATCCACACGCCCACCACATGCTGGCCATCAAAGCCCAGCGCCCAAGCGTCCCGGTGCCCATATGAGGTGCCGGTTTTATACGCCAGCCGGTTGCGCGGCGCATTGGGCGGCGGGGCAAGGCCCGATAGAATATCCGCCACATACCACGCCGCCACGGGCGAGATAATCGGGCGTGTTTGCCCGGGTTTGGGACTGTTTTTGCGCCAGATCAGCGGGCGCGGCTGGCCCGATTGGGCCAGGCTGGCATAAAGCTGGGTCAGGTCGGTCAGCGTCATGCCCAACCCGCCCAGCGCGATTGCCAGCCCCGGTCTGCCGCCCGGCACCACCGGTTTGGTGCCGGCCCGGCGCAGCGCGGTCATCAGCTTGGCCGGGCCCAGCGCTCGGGTCAGCCGGACAACCGGGATGTTCAAAGACAGTTGCAACGCCCGGCGCACCCGCAATGTGCCGCGATATTTGCCGTCGAAATTCTGCGGCATGTAGCTTCCAAAGGCGGTCGGGGTGTCGTCGATCAGGGTTTCGGGGTGGATTAGACCCTGATCAAAGCCCATCCCGTAAATCAACGGTTTGAGCGTAGAGCCCGGCGAGCGCAGCGCCCGGGTCATATCGACAAACCCAAGCCGACGATCCGAACGATAGGCGGCGGACCCGACCGAGGCCAAAATCTCGCCGCTCTGGTGATCCGCCGCGACAATGGCCACCGTCAGCTGATCCCCGCGGCCACGGATCGCGGTCTCGGCCAGCTTTTGCAGCTTCTCTTGCAGATTGGCATCAAGGGTCAGATGGTGCTGCGATTGCAACGGAGCCTTGCGCACCGCCAGATCGGCCATATGCGGAGCAAGCGCTGGGAAGGGATGTTTTGTGGGTGAAACAGGCTCTAACCTTGCGGAATCGGCGGTTTCGGGAGAGATGACCTTGGCCTCAACCATCCGCTGCAACACCCGATCCCGGGCCAAAGTCGCCGTTTTCGCGTGCCGGTCCGGGCGTCGGAGCTCCGGGGATTGCGGCAAAGCCACCAGCAAAGCCGATTGGGACGCCGTCAGACGGTGCGGCTCTTTGGCGAAATAGGCCCGGGTTGCGGCGCGGATACCCTCCAGATTGCCGCCAAAGGGGGCGCGGTTGAGGTAAAGCGTGAGGATCTGCTCTTTGCTCAGACGGCGCTCCAGCGCCAGCGCCAGCCGGATCTGGCGCAGCTTGCCGGCCCATTTCCCGGTGCTGCCATCCTCAAGCAAACGCGCCACCTGCATGGTCAGGGTCGAGCCGCCCGAAACGATTTTCCCCCGGGTTAGAGCCTGAAACCCGGCACGCAACATGGCGATCATGTCAACGCCGGTGTGCTGATAAAACCGTTTATCTTCATAAGCGATCAGCATTTTCAGATAATCGGCGTCGACCGCCTCAAGGCTGGTTTTCAACCGCCAACGCCCATCCGCCACCGTATAGGCCCGCAACAGGGTGCCGTTGCGGTCCAGAACCTCGGTCGAGGTGTCGGCGGTCAGGGTGGGCAGCTCGGTGTTGTCGACCCATTGATCAAACCCGTCCCGGGCCAGCGCTGCAACCAGCAGCGCCAGCGCCAGAAGGAACAGGCCATAGCGCTTGATCATGGCTTGATCGTGATCAGCCCCGTATCGGTATGGGCGCGGTATTCGGGCCGATACATATCCTCAACACTGGCCGCCGGATGGTGGTATCGCCCGGGAGAAATCGCCCGCACGATATAGGCCAGCCGGAAGGGTTTGGAATTGCGCAAATCCACCGCAGAGAGGAAACGGTTTGATCTGAACTCGGAGTGGCTGACATCGGATGTGGTATCGAGCCAACTCAGCGCTTTGGTGCTGCCCCCGGTCATCAGGCTGGGGTTGTCGATCTCAAACCCGGCGGGCAGAGGATCGTTGACCATCAACCGGCCTTCGGTATCGCCAAAAGGCTTGACCGTCAGCACCACCACCAAACGACTGCCCACCGCATGGCCGCTGGGGTCAACCGGCTGGCCGTCCATGGTGTAATAGCTGCGGGTGATGGCGTAACCATAGCCTCCGGCGGGTTCGGGCTGGTCGGGCACGCCAAAGGTGGTCATGGTGACGGTTTCATCCTGCGAGGTGCCGTTGCGGATGTCAAACCCGCTCTGGCTGGCGCCGTCTTGCAGCACCCGCACCAGCGGCCCCTGAACCGGCGCACCGTTGATGGTAAAGCCCTGCATGTTCGGATCACTGACCAGCGCCTTGACCGCCATCAGAGACCACACCGATTCCTGAGTCGAGTGGTATTCATCCTGCGCATAGGCATTCGAGACCTGATGGGCCAGAGCGTTGGTATCAAACGCGGTGCTGCCCGCATCCACGGCCAGTGCCAGCACAGCCGCCCCATCGCGCAAATCACTGCCATAGTCGCTGCGCCAGAAATTGGCTTCGTCCTGACCCAGACGGGTTTCGACAGTCCGAGCGGCCCGGGCGAACATGCGATCGGCACGCGGTTGGTCTCCGTAACTGGCCAAAGCCGCGCCCAGATGCGCCAGAGCCATCGGCGTGGCGAAATTGTCGGCCTTGGTGTCGCTGTAATAGCGCAGATCACCGATATTCGCCACACCTTCGCGGGCCAGAACGAACAGCGCATAGGCGACATCCTGACCGCCATCGTCAAATTCCGGCGCGTAATTGACCCGGTTGCGCAGATTGTCCATTGCGGCTCTAAACGCGCGATCAGGGACGTTATAGCCCTTGGCGCGGGCCTGGCTGAGGAAGTCGGTGACATAGGCATCCAGCCAGAAATCACCTTCAGAGGGCCCCCACAGACCAAAGGCACCGTTGCTGGACTGGTTGCTCAGCACCCGCTCGATCGCCTGATCAATGCGCTCGGTGATTTTGCCGTGGCTTTCCAGCCCCATCACCTTGGCAACCTCGTTCAGGTAAAGCAGTGGCAGGGCGCGGGATGTGGTTTGCTCGGTGCAGCCATAGGGGTAGCGATCCAGTGCGGCCAGCAGACCCGGCGCGTCGAACCGGGCCATGGGGCCGACCGACAGGAGCGCCGAGCCCGTGCCGGTTTGCAGGCCGGTGAACACGTTATCATCGAACAAGAAGCTCTGCCCCGCCGCCAGTTCAAAGCGGAAGGTGCGGGAAACTTCGGGATCATTGGCCTCGACCTGCAAGGCCAGCTGTTTGGTCAGAACCTTGCCATCGGGTGTGGTCAGCTGCACATTGATCTGATGTGCGCCGATTTCGCCGGCCTTGATCGGCACTGACAGGCTGGCTTTTTGCAGATCGCCCAAGCTGATTTGGGCCGGAACGGCGCTGTTATCCACCGCGATGCCCTGACCTGTTACCGCCAGCCCGATATTGCCCGAAGGCCCCGAGGCATGGGTGATTTCCAGCAACATCCGGCTGGAATCGCCCGGAGCCAGGAACCGTGGCAGGCTGGCATTCAGCACCACCGGATCGCGCACCAGAATGTCGGAGTCGGCCTTGCCAACACCGGCAGAGGACCACACCACCGCCATCAGGCGCACAGTGCCGTTGAACTCGGGCAGATCAAAGCGGGCCCGGGCGATGCCGTCCTCTCCGATCTGCACCGGACCTGTGAAATAGGCCACCAGCTCTTCTGTCGGGGGCGGAGATTGCAGCCGTGCTTCGCTGCCCGCATCACCGCCCGAACGGATCGTGCCCACAGCGCCATTCATGCCGTCAATCAGCCTGCCATAGACATCGCGCATCCCCACGCCCAGCTTGCGCTGGCCAAAGTAATGCCCGGGCGCGTCGGGGGTTTCAAAGCCGGTCAGGTTCAAAATCCCCAGATCAACCGCCGCGATGGTCGCATAGGCGGTTTCTCCGGGGGCGATGCCGTCAACCTTCAGCACCACATCCAGCGGTGCGCGGGGTTCGGCCTGAGCGGGCATCTCAAAACGCGCCGCCAGTTTACGCGCCCCCGGATCGACCGGCGCATAAGACAGCCCCAGCGCCCGGGCCGGGTTGTGGCCCTTGGCCGCGTCCATCGGTTTGATCACGGTGGCGGTGACATAAGCCCCCGCGCCCCATTGATCGGTGACCGACAGCGGCACAAGATTTTCACCTTTGCTGACATCCACCACCTTCATATCAATCAGACGGTTGGACACCACCGTGATCAGAGCCTTACCCGCGTAACGCGGCACAAGGCGCAGGGTGGCGGTTTCGCCGGTGGTATAGGCGGGTTTGTCCAGCGAGACTTCAAGCGTATCCGGGGTCGAGGACGCATCCGCAGGCGCATACCACCCGGCATAGAAGCTGGAGGACGAGGCCACATATTCGCCGCCGATCCCTTCGACAACCAGCTCATATTCGCCCCAATCCACATCGGCTTCGATCTCAATCGGCGCACCGTTCAGATCGGCCGAACCGCTTGCCACGCGCTTGCGGGTCTGGATGGCTTCCCAATCCCAGTTGCCATATTGCTGATACCACTGATAGCGGGTCTGGATGCGGTTGACCGACCATTTGACCTGCATTGGGGTTTGCGCCAGATTCTGGTCGATAGCGATCACCTGGAACCGTGCGGCGCTGCCTTCGGACACCACGTCTTCGAACAGCGGCTTGATGCCGATCATCGCCTTGGCCGGGGCAAGCGGCTTGACGATCTGGCGCTCAACCGGACGGCCCGAGCCCTCGGAGATCCGCGCGGTGAACTTTGCCTCGAGCGGCTGATTGGGATTGCCGACATCGGGGAATTCCACAGGCACCCGAACCACACCCTTGGCATCGGTTTGCAGCCCGGAATTCAGTGTTTTCAGCACCGGATCAAAACGCTCATCATAGCGGCCAAAGCTGTAGCCGGGATAGGCTTTGAGCCCGTTGACGGGGCGCAACAGAACCTCGCCCTCAAACGCCAGATCGGCACCGGGGGCGCCGAACAGGTAACGGGCATCGGCCGTCAGGACCGTGCCGTTTGCGACTTGCAGCGGTGTCTTGGGCAGGGTCAGATCGAAATCAATGCGCTCGGGCAGGAAATCTTCGATCAGAAAGCTGGTATCGGCCAAGGCAGGAGCCTCGGGATCGGTGAACAGCGCCAGTTTCCATGTGCCGCGTGGCACATTGGGGCCGGTGGGCAGGTTGAACACATGCCCGCCCAGACGCTCGGTCTGCGCATTGGAAACGTGGCGGCTGTATTCCACCCCATCCGGGCGGGTCAGAACCGCCGTGACCGGCAGCCCGACAATCGCATCTGCGGTGGCGTTGCGCACCAAAGCGGTGACGTTGATGGTTTCCCCCGCCCGATAAGCGCCACGGTCGGTGGTCAGGAACATGTCGATATGCTTGGCCGGCTCGCGCCCTTCGACGCCGCGATCCGACAGATCAAACGCCGGATCAGACAGCGACAGAAACGCAATGTCCTGATCCCCCTGTTTGGCCACGATCAGCGCCGGTTTCGCGCCGCCCGTGCCCCGCGCCAGCGCATCGGCAAAGCGCACATAGCCGCGTTCATCGGTTTTCTGTTCGGCCAGCACGGTGTTGGATTTGGACAGCAGGGCGACTTCGATCCCGGCCTTTGGCACCGCATCGCCCAGCCCACGGACAAAGACATGCACCCCGTCGGTGCCGCTCATGCTGGCAAGCCCCAGATCGGACAGCACAAACCACTGGGTCGCGGGCGGGTTGTCATAGGGATCGGCCCCCGGGATACCGGCCTGAAGGGCGTAAATCCCGGCGGGCAGGTCGCGGATCACCTCGCCCATCGGAAGGCGGGTGGTGACGTTTTTGTTCAGCTGATTCTGCACTTTTGCGGTGCCACGCCACAGCTCTTGCGCCACCTGGCTGGAAAATTTTTCAAGTTGCCAGCGGCTGATCGGATGCCCGAAATAGTCATCCTGAATGGCGCGCAACAAATTGCGGTCGCTGACCCGGCGCAGCACCAGCTCCAGCTCGGTCGCGTTCACCGTGTCAATCGGAATGCCGGCCTCAGTCGATTTCGGCAACACATAAGAGCGCCCGGGGAATTTGGCGCTGGGCGCGCGATCATTGACATAGATCGACAGCGCAACGTCCTTGAGTAGCGTTTCACCGGATTTGGCCGGCAGCCCTTCGCGCAGGGTGAAATCATAGCGCTTGCCATGCTCAACGCCAGAGATGCACAGGCTGTTGTCATTGGCCTCAATCGACAGATCCCCTTGCGGCAGCGCAACATAGGGGGCGTAGTCAACGGTTTTGGCCGCCAGAGGCTCGGAGAATTTGGCACAGATGCGCGGCTCGGCCAGATCGCTTTCAACGTCATGCTCAGACACCTTCAGCCCGTATTTCTGCACCGCATAGTCCAGCTTGGACAGCACTTCACGGGTGGGGGAAATCCGCTCGGCCAGCCGCAGCGCCCGGACCATCTTTTTGTTGCGGCCGTTCAGTTCCAGCGCATCGGCCATCACCAGAAGCGCCTGAGCCTTTTCCCCATCGGAAACGCTGCGCAAATAGGCATTCACCGCCGCAGATAACGCCCGGCGTTTTTGTTTGTTCTTATGAGAATAATCGCCGGAGCGGTCGTTATAAGAGGCCCGGGAATACTGGCTCCACAAATCGGCCATGTCATCCAGCGCCAGAGCCGCGCCGAAGTAATACTGCGCATCCCGGTAGCGGTTGTTGCTCATCGATTCGCGGCCCAACTGCCACAGCTCGGCAACACCCCTGTCGCGGGTGTCATATAAAATACCCACGCGCTGGGCCAGCAATTTGGCTTCGCTCAGATCGCTGGGGTGCAGAAAGGTCAGCTCGGCTGCGCGCATGGCGGCGCCGATCAGAATGTTGGGCTCGGTTTTGAAAACATAGGCCGAATAGGCGCCATCATAGGGTTTGATATCGCTGACTTTGCTTTTGGGAAAACAGGCTTTTGAGCGGTCATTAAAGGTAAAAGCCTGACAGCGTTTATCCGCCAGACAGGCATTCTGGCAGGCGCTGAGGGTGGTATCGAAAATGGATTGCAGATCAGAGCCGTAAAAATCCTGCCCCTTGACCAAAGCCGTGCGCCGGTCGGGGATAAAATCATTGGCCCAGATTGGCCCCGAGATAAGTGACAAAAGAACGAGGATGGATGAAATAAGGCGCATGATCTGCCCTCCCGATTTTAATAATACCCGATGGTCGCATAGTCGCCCCCGTTGTGGCAAATGAATAATCCGTTTGCGGGCATTTCAGAACAATCTTGCTGGCTTGCAGGGGGGCTTGATCCGCAAATAACGCCCGAATCCATAAAACACCGCAGCGGGGGCCAAAAATCGCCTTGCCGGGCGGTTAATTTCATTGACCCCTTTGAGAATCCCCATCATATCCCTTGGCTATGACAGAGCTTGATAAAATCCGTAATTTCTCGATCGTGGCGCATATTGACCACGGCAAATCCACCCTGGCTGATCGGTTGATTCAGGAAACCGGCACCGTCAAGGAACGTGACATGCAACAGCAGTTGCTGGACACGATGGACATCGAACGCGAGCGCGGCATCACCATCAAGGCCAACACTGTGCGCATTGATTACCGGGCCGATGACGGGCAGGATTATGTGCTGAACCTGATCGACACCCCCGGCCATGTGGATTTTGCCTATGAGGTGTCGCGCAGCATGAGGGCGGTTGAGGGCTCTTTGCTGGTTGTGGACAGCTCGCAAGGGGTTGAGGCCCAGACGCTGGCCAATGTGTATCAGGCGATTGAGGCCGGTCATGAAATTGTGCCGGTGCTGAACAAGATCGACCTGCCTGCCTCCGAACCCGAGCGCGTGGCCGAGCAGATCGAGGATGTGATCGGCATTGATGCCAGTGGTGCCATTCTGGTGTCGGCCAAGACCGGTCAGGGTATCCATGAGACTCTGGAAGCCATCGTAAACGAGCTGCCCGCCCCCAGCGGCGAGCGTGATGCTCCGCTGAAAGCGATGCTGGTGGACAGCTGGTATGACGCTTATCTGGGGGTGATCGTTCTGGTGCGGATTATCGACGGGGTGCTGAAAAAGGGCGACCGGATCAGGATGATGAACACCAATGCGCTTTATCTGGTGGACCGGGTCGGGGTGTTTTGCCCGCAGATGGAGCATATCGACGTGCTCGGCCCCGGCGAGATGGGCTTTCTGACCGCCAGCATCAAACAGGTCAGCGACACCCGGGTGGGCGATACCATCACCCACGAAAAACAGGGCTGCAAAGAGCCGCTGCCGGGGTTCAGGCCGGCTCAGCCCGTGGTGTTTTGTGGTCTGTTCCCGGTTGACAGTGCCGAATTTGAGGATTTGCGCGAGGCAATCTCCAAGCTGTCGCTCAATGATGCGTCGTTCAGCTCGGAAATGGAGACCTCGGCGGCGCTGGGCTTTGGCTTTCGCTGTGGGTTTTTGGGGCTGCTGCATCTCGAGGTGATCCGCGATCGGCTGGAGCGCGAATATGACATTGATCTGATCACCACCGCGCCCAGCGTGATTTACCATGTCTATCTGCGCGACGGCAGCATGATCGAGCTACACAACCCCGCGGACATGCCGGATATGTCGCTGGTCGACCATCTGGAAGAGCCCCGCATCAAGGCCACCATTTTGGTGCCCGATGAATATCTGGGCGATGTGCTGAAACTGTGCCATGACCGGCGCGGTTTGCAGCTGGACCTGACCTATGCCGGCAGCCGCGCCATGGTGGTGTATGATCTGCCGCTGAACGAGGTGGTGTTTGATTTTTACGACCGGCTGAAATCGGTTACCAAGGGTTATGCTTCGTTTGATTACAGCCTTGAGGGCTATCGCGAGGATCGGTTGGTCAAGATGTCGATTCTGGTCAATGAAGAGCCCGTGGATGCGTTATCTACCATGGTGCATCAGGACCGGGCCGAAGCCCGTGGCCGGGCGATGGTGGAAAAGCTTAAGGATCTGATCCCCCGGCATATGTTCAAGATCCCGATTCAGGCGGCGATTGGCGGGCGGGTGATTGCCCGTGAAACCCTGTCGGCGATGCGCAAGGATGTGACCGCGAAATGCTATGGCGGCGATGCCTCGCGCAAGAAAAAGCTGCTGGAAAAGCAGAAAAAGGGCAAAAAGAAAATGCGCCAGTTCGGCAAGGTGGAGATTCCGCAGAGCGCGTTTATCAGTGCTTTGAAAATGGATGAATAAGACGGGGACAAGACCCCCTCGAAACCTTGTCTGAATACCGCATATGCGGGGTTGCGCTGCCTGAACAGGCGCAGCCCGGCCATGCAGTCTGACGGCCCTTACCTACCCCTTGGCCACCCATTGACGCACGGCATCACCAAAGCTTTCAAACAGTGGGCGTGATACCGGATCACTGCCCGCCTGATATTCCGGGTGCCATTGCACGGCCATCGTGAAACCGGGGGCGTCCTTGACATAGAGCGCCTCGGGCGTGCCGTCATCGGCAATCCCATCTACCACGATACGCTCCCCGGCCTGTTTGATGCCCTGGCCGTGCAATGTGTTGGTCATCACCTCTTGCGCACCAACCACCTGATGAAACTTGCCTCCCTCCTGAAAATGCACGCAATGGCGCAGGGCGAATTTTTCTTCCAGCGTGCCATCAGGCGGCATACGGTGGTTCATCCGGCCCTCAAGCTCGCGGATCTCGGGGTAGAGCGTGCCACCCATCGCCACATTGACCTCCTGAAAGCCGCGGCAAATCGCAAAGAACGGCTTGCCCATCTCAACACAGGCGCGGATCAACGGCAGGGTGATCTCATCCCGGCAGCGGTCAAAAGCCCCATGGGCGGGGGTCTCGGCCTCGCCATATTCCGAAGGGTGGACATTGGGCCGGCCGCCGGTGAACAGAAAACCATCGCAGGCCTCCAGAAGCTCGGCCACCGAAGTATAGCGCGGGCTGGCGGCGATGGTCAGGGGCAGACAGTCGGCAACCTTGCTGATGGCCTCGATATTCATCTCGCCGGCAGCAAAGGCCGGATAATCGCCGTCTATCAAATATTGGTTCCCAATGATTCCAACAACTGGTCGCATCGCCATAGTCCTGTCTGTTTGATCGCGTTTCCTGAATTTGCAGCACTATAGGCCAAACCCGATACGTTTGTCATCGCACAGTGTTGCACATTTGGCCGCGCTGCTGTGCAAATTTCCAAAGCCTGCCGATAAATGCCGGGCGGGCGCGCAGATGGCTTTGCATTCAGGCGGGCTTCGTGCGAAACATTCGGCAACCACACGAAAAAACAAGGCTCCTCCCATGATCCTATACCCCGCAATCGACCTGAAAGACGGCCAAGCCGTGCGCCTGATCCGAGGCGACATGAACCAGACCACGGTTTTCAACGACAGTCCCGCGGCGCAGGCCAAAAGCTTTGTGGATGCTGGTTGCGAATGGTTGCATCTGGTGGACCTGAACGGCGCCTTTGCCGGAGAGCCCGTGAATGGCGCTGCCGTCGAGGCGATTCTGGCCGCCACCAAAGTGCCTGCTCAGCTGGGCGGTGGCATTCGCGATATGGCGACGATCGCCCGCTGGGTGGAAAAAGGCATCGCCCGGGTGATTTTGGGCACGGTTGCGGTGGAAAACCCCGATCTGGTGCATCAGGCGGCCAAAGAGTTCCCCGGAAAGATCGCCATCGGTCTGGACGCCCGCAACGGCATGGTCGCCACCCGCGGCTGGGCCGAGGAAACCGATCTCAACGTCACCGATCTGGCCAAATCCTTTGAGGATGCCGGGGTCGCCGCCATCATCTATACCGACATCAATCGTGACGGTGCCATGCAAGGGCCGAATGTCGAGGCCACCGCCGCGCTGGCCCGGGCTGTGCGTATTCCGGTGATTGCTTCGGGCGGGGTCAGTTCGATGGCGGATTTGCAGGCACTCAAGGATTGCGGAGCCGATCTGAACGGGGCGATTTCCGGGCGGGCGCTTTATGACGGGGCGATTGATCTGAAGGCCGCGCTGGCCCTGATGCGCGGCTGAGCACCTTATAACCCACGGGAAAGCACGCTGAATGCCTGATCCATTCCACATGCTGGGCGATATCGTCACCTATGATCTGCTGCGGCTGACGGCAGAAACCCGGCTGGCCGATGCGGTGCATTTCTTTGTCATGGATGTCAGCAAAATCTTTTTCCTGCTGGTGCTGGTGATTTTCATCATCGGCTTTTTCCGCTCGATGCTGACCCCGGAACAGGTGCGCAAAGTGGTCGCCGGCAAATCACGGTTCGTGTCTTATCCGCTGGCGGTCAGTCTGGGGGCAGTGACTCCGTTTTGTTCATGCTCTTCGGTGCCGCTGTTCATCGGCTTTCTCGAAGCCGGCATCCCGCTGGGCGTGACCATGGCGTTTCTGATCGCTTCGCCCATGATCAACGAAGTCGCTCTGGTGGTGCTGACGGCGGCTCTGGGCTGGGAAGTGGCGTTGCTCTACCTGATAACCGGGCTGACGGTGGGGGTGATCGGCGGGCTGGTGATCGAGTTTCTGAAGCTGGAAAAATGGGTTGAGGGCTATGTCTGGCAGATCCGAATGGGCGAGGCTCCGGGCCCGGCGGCGCTGAATGGGCTGCAGGACCGGCTGCGCTTTGCCTGGGGCGAGGTCAAAACCATCGTGACCCGCATCTGGCTCTATGTGCTGATCGGCGTTGGCATCGGGGCCGGTCTGCATGGGTTCGTGCCGCAGGAATTTTTCATCCAATATGCCTCGGCCGACAATCTGCTGGCGGTGCCGGCGGCGGTTCTGGTGGGCATTCCGCTTTATTCCAACGCCACCGGCGTGATCCCGATTGTCGAAGCGCTGCTGGCCAAAGGCGTGCCGATTGGCACCGTTTTGGCGCTGATGATGTCGGTCGCCGCCATTTCCCTGCCCGAAATGATCATCCTGCGCAAAGTTCTGAAACCGCAGCTGATTGCCACCTTTGTCGCAATCCTGTTTATTGCATTCATCGGGGTTGGCTATCTGTTCAACGCCCTGCTTATCTGAAGGAAAGAAAACCATGCAAACATTCAAGGTTCTGGGCTCGGGTTGCAAGAAATGCAATGTGACGGCTGAGATGATCCAGCAAAAGGCTGACGCATTGGGGCTGAGCGTTAAGGTGGAAAAGGTCACCGATATGGCCGAGATCATGGGCTATGGCGTGATGTCGACCCCCGGCGTGGTGCTGAATGAAACGGTGGTGCATAGTGGCAGCGTGCCCAGCGCCAAACAGGTCGAAGGCTGGCTAAAGGGCTGAGCTGGCGCTAGCATCTGCGCTGCATTGCGCCTAGAGTTCCACCATTCGTTAAAACAGGGCCAAACCATGCTCAAAACCCGAATTATCCCCTGCCTTGATGTGGCCGAGGGCCGCGTTGTCAAAGGCGTGAATTTCGTTGATCTGATTGATGCCGGAGACCCGGTGGATGCGGCCAAGGCCTATGATGCCGCCGGCGCGGATGAGCTGTGTTTCCTCGACATCATGGCCACCGAGGAAAACCGCGGCACCATGTTTGATCTGGCCACCCGCACGGCGGAACAATGCTTTATGCCGCTGACCATCGGCGGCGGGGTGCGCAATTCGGATGATGTGCGCAATCTGCTGCTGGCAGGGGCGGACAAGGTTTCGTTCAACTCGGCCGCCGTGGCCAACCCGGATGTGATTGCCGATGCCGCCAACCATTTCGGCAGCCAGTGCATTGTGGTGGCGATTGATGCCAAAACCGTTGCGCCGGGCAAATGGCAGATTTTCACCCATGGCGGGCGGCGCGCCACCGGCATTGATGCGGTGGAATTTGCCAAGTTGGTGGTCTCGAAAGGTGCGGGTGAAATCCTGCTGACCAGCATGGACCGCGACGGCACCAAGCAGGGGTTCAATCTGCCTCTGACCCGGGCGATTTCAGACGCGGTGCCGGTGCCGGTGATTGCCTCGGGCGGGGTGGGCGATCTGGATCATTTGGTGGAGGGCGTCACCGAGGGCGGTGCTTCGGCGGTGCTGGCGGCTTCGATCTTTCACTTTGGCACTTACACGATTGGGCAGGCCAAACAGCACATGGCGGATGCCGGTATCCCGATGAGGTTGACATGAACACGCTAGAACGGCTTTTCGCCACGATCGAGGCCCGCAAGGGGGCTGATCCTGATAGTTCCTGGACAGCGAAATTGCTGGCGAAGGGGCCGGAAAAATGCGCCGAAAAATTCGGGGAAGAGGCGGTGGAGGCGATCATCGAAGCCGTCAAAAACGACCCTGCGCGGCTGACCTCTGAGGCTGCGGATGTGCTTTATCACCTGCTGGTAATGCTAGCTGCTCGCAATGTCACGCTGGCCGATGTACTGGCCGAGCTGGAGCGCCGTGAAGGTGTGTCGGGGATTGAGGAAAAAGCGGGGCGGTGATTGGCCCTTGTGCCTCTAAGAGCCCAGATATTCCTGAATAACCCAGCTTTGTAACGCATCGCCCCGAAGCGAAGAGATAAACCGCGCCCCGGCCGGGTCTTCGAGGTGATAAAAAAACACAACGCGCCGGTTCTGGCGGTATTCCGCCCGGACATATTCACCGTCTTCTGAGCCAGCTCCGCCAATCTCGGGATCAAAGCCCAGCGCCTGAAGGGTGTTCACCAAGCGCTCCAACTGCGCCTCATAGGCGGGCGAGAAGCGCTCCCAGATCTCGGTTGGCTCGGGGCCGGTCAGGCCCCAAGCGAATGGTTCATTGTCGCGCGGGCGGGGGAAGCGGATTGGCATAGGTTTCTCTTTTGCTGTGTAAACGGGCTTCATCCGCCTGCAAGAACGCTTATTCAGACACGCAGTTTTGGTGGCTGTCTTTGTCCATTTCATTCTCTAACATGGCGGTTTTGCCCTTGGTCCACCACACATATTCCCCCGAAGCATATTTCGCACCCGAGGCCGAGACAACATTCACGAAAATACGCATCTCGCCCTTGATAGGCACAATGGCCAGCGTGTTGGGGCCGGAATTGATGTATTGAACAACAAAGGGCTCAGCCCCGTCACAGGAATAAATCTCGGATGTGACGCTGCTTGTGGCATCGGCTGCCAGAGGGATAGACAGGCTGACATCCGCGCTGGCCGCCGTGGCGCTGGCAAGCAGGGTGAGTGCAATGGAACTGATACGCATCATGTGATCTCCTTAAATTGACGCGCCATCATAGCGGTGGGGCAAACCCTTGTCAGCAGGAATATTGGGGGCGGCGGTTCTCAGCCGGGTGGCGTTATGGAATGCAGTGGGCCGGTCTTGTTCGGTGTTTCTGCGCGTGTTAGGGTCTATTAAGCGAAAAAGGTGAGGCATGAAACGCAGTTGGGAGATAAAAAATGGAGAGCTCCCGGACGCGTTGCGTTCGGAGTTTGAAGACATCACACACCCCAACAGCCCTTTTGACACAGAGGGCTAGCCCGTGCCCCCATGGCAGGCATTTTTGTATCTTGAACACCGCAGCATGGGGGCTGGAGAGGACTAAGTATGAAATGTCTGACTATATTGAAGCTGTTTCCAAAACCACTTTGCCCCACGGCTCTGGCGCGGCTGAGATCGTCAAAAGCTATGACCCTGACAAATGGGCGGCGCTGTTGACCCATTTGCGGCGGATTGACCTGTCGCCCGATGGGTTTGAAGCATTGTGCAGCAGTGAGCCGCGCGACGCTCCCAAATTTGCGGAAAATGTTTTCGCCAAACCCTGCCCGGAATAGGCTGGATTAGAGCCTTATTGACCCAGCCTTACCGGTTCATTTGTTGCAGGATTGCGCAACTGCCTCGCCCGCCCAGCCGCTGCGTGCGCGGATCGTGGTTGAGGAAATATCCAGCATTGGCGCATTGACAAAACTCCAGGCCGGCAGAGGGGCGGTGGGCAAGTGGGTGGACTCAGAGCCTGGCAATTTGTGCTGTCGATAGATTTTCGCCGCTTTGCTGGTGCGGGCGCGCATCCGGTCATTGGGGCGGGCGATGATCCCGACCGCGACATGATCCATGATCCAGCGCCAATCCTGCCAGTGGTCAAATTGCGTCAGATTATCCGCCCCCATCAGCCAGACAAATTTCACACCCAAGCGCCGCTTTAGCAAGGCTCGCAGAGTTTCAGCCGTGTAGCGGGTGCCGATACGGGCTTCGAAATCTGTCACCCTGATACGCGGATGCGCTGCGATGTCTCGACAAGCCTGCAAGCGTTGGTGCATCGGAGCAGGCGGGTTTGGTTTGAGCGGATTGCCCGGCGACACCAGCCACCAGACCTGATGCAACCCAAATCGTTTGAGCGCCACCTTCGAGATATGCAGATGCCCCAAATGCGGTGGATCGAATGACCCTCCCAACAGGCCGATGCGCTGGCCCGGGGGGGCATATGGCAAATCATTGTTCATGGCTGACAGGTTAACCAATATCGGGGCAGATGTGAAAGGGCTGAGGCTGTATAGCTGACCGGAGTGGGTTTTGCCCCCAAGATCAGCGCAGTATCCGTGCTGCCTCACGGCAAGAGCCCTTTGTGTCGATCGGCGTGGCTTACGGGTCAAGCGGGGGGTGGGCGTGCGCTCAGGATGCGCGATGCCAGAGCCAAGGTGACAGCCCCTTAGAGCCACCCCAGCGCAACACAAAGCGCTGCACCCGGCCCGGCGATCAGGCCACCAGCCGTCAGGCTGTTGGCCGTCACCCCGCGCCAGGGTGGCTGCCTGCTGATCCAGCGCCCTATCAATGATTGGGCACAGATGACGATCAGGCATGGGCAGCCTTTTAGGTCAGGATTCGCCGACCAGCTGATCCCATGCATCAATCGCCTTGGCACCATACATCAGGGACGGCCCGCCGCCCATCTGGATAGCCATGGCCACCACATCGGCCATTTCCTCGCGGGTGCCGCCTGCTTTGGCCAGCGCCTGAACGTGAAAGCCGATGCAATCGGTGCAACGATCCGCAATGGTGTCAGGAATGGCCTTGTTGAGGCGGCGCAGCTGGCCGCTGGTGTCGTTCATATGTGTTTTCCAATCCATAAGAGCATCCTTTGCTTTTGTTTGTTCTATAAGCTTGCTATGCAGACCCAAGCCCGGCTTTGACTAAAGCGACTGGGGCGCGAGCCGCAAGCACATTTAGGTGCAAGAGCAGATAAAAGACAGAGCCATGCGACATTGGGTCGCTTTTCTTTGCGACCCAAACGCTTTAGCCAGCATCCAGAATAACAAAAAGACAGTATGACATGGCAGATCTTCCCCCTAGATTTCCGGTGACAAGTGCGCAAATTGATCAGGTTATGCAGGTGTTTTATGCCTCGGTGCGCCACGACCAGACCCTTGGCCCGATTTTTGAGCGCCATATCGGCACCGATGCCGAATCGTGGGATCATCACATCGCCAAAATCAGCCGGTTCTGGCACCGTGGCATTCTGCACGAAGGCGAATATAGTGGCAATCCGATGACAGCGCACACCCGGGCGGGTGACATTTACGCACACCACTTTGACATTTGGCTGGCGCTGTTTGACCGTGCTCTTGCTCAGGTTCTGCCTGCCGAACCCGCGGCGCAGTGGTCGGCGCTGGCCCATCGCATGGGGCGCGGGCTGCGGATGGGGGTCAAAGACATCAACCAACCCGAAGGCGCGGTTCCTGATCTAAGCTGAATCCGGGTCGTTTTTCTGCCTCGCCTGCTTTTCAGCCTTTTTCTGGCGTTCCAGCCGCCTTTGCTGGCGTCTTTTACGCCGGGCACGGCGCTCTTTTCTGCGCTGGGCGATCTCGGCTTTGCGCTGTGCTTCGTCGGCGTCATCAACCGGTTCGTCTGGCGCGTCCTCATCGGGTTTTTCGGGCTCGGCTTCTCCGGCCCCATCGTCTTGTGGCCCGGTTTCATCGGGCGCAGTTTCATCCGGTGCGGGCTCCTCCGGCCCATCCCCCCATTGCGCCGTCATGCGCTGATTGACCCAAGCCAACCCGGCCAGAGACAAGCCCAGCCCAAGGAAAGAGGCCACCCGGATCAGCCCCGCCAGCCCGGACATGTCGATCAGGAACACTTTGGCCACTGTCAGCCCGATGCCGATCATTGCCAGACGCCGCACCAAAACCGAGCGTTTGGCAAAAGCAATCCCCAGCAGCACCACCGACACCAGCAGCATGGCAATGGTATAGCTGTAAAGCTCGCCATCGGTGGTGCCGGGATTGGCTAGCATGTCGCCCTGCCAGAACCGGCGGATTTCAAGCCCGACGTAAAGTGCGCTCAGCATGGCGCAAACCACCCCAAAGGTGGCGCGCAGCTTCCGGCCGAGATGGGTAAAGCGCCAGGCCACCACGCCAAACAGCAAACCGGGCAGCAGATAGGCGATCATCAGGCTGTCAAACAGCATCGGCCCACGCACCAGCTCGTGATTGTTCGTAAGCGGGTTGCCAAAAGTCAGAAGCATCCCCAGCGCCACCACCCCGAGCAGCCCGAACAGACAGGCCAGCACCAGCCGCACCCAGCCGATGATCCCGCCCAGCTGCATCCGATACAGCTGATTGGCGGCTGAGATCAGCCAGACCAGCGCGAACAAGGCCACCGGAATGCTGGCGCCGCGGGTGCCTTCGAACAGGCGGGCCAGCCAGATCGACAAGAACAGCCCGGCAATGGTCCAGACGGCGGACTCCATCACCACAATGGCCGCGATGCGTTGACGCTGTTGCAAGACCAGCCATGCGGCGGCAAACAGCGCGACTACCCCGGCATATCCCAGCGCGAATTCCCAAAATGCCGCTTGGTATCCCCAGAAAACTCCGGGGTCGACCAGCAGGCGATAGCCGACCACCACGCCTCCGATTTGCACAAAGACCGACAGTAATGGCAAATCCAGCTTGCGGTCGATTACCGCTGCCAGCAGCACCATCACCGCCAGCGCCACTGTCAGGGCCACGCTGGACAGCATCACCATCAGGGCAAAGCTGATCATGGTCATCGCGCCCAAGGCCAGAATGGCGATGGGGCGGCGCTCTTGCGGGTGCAGCCGTGCGTCATAGAGGGCGAATGCCGTCAACAAAATCGCCACCGCCATGGCGTGCCAAGCCCAGAGCGCCTGTCCCAGAACCCAAACCGGCAGCCACCAGATTTCCAGAGCCGTCACCACAAGCGGGGCAAACAGCGCTGACAAGGCGACCCACGCCAGCCGGTATTCGCTTTCGCGCAAGCTGCGCCAAAAGCTCAGCGCGGTGCCCAACAACCCCAGCCCGACGATCAGCGTCACATCCCATGGCGGCGAAGTTTCGGGTGGCCGGCTGCGCCCGGCGGCGAATTCCAGATAGAGGCCGCCGATGCCTTCGCCCTGCGAAAACAGCACAAACAAAAAGCCCAGCATCGGCGCGATCACCGTGCTGCGCAGGGCCGGAGCGTGCATGAACCAGATCAGCGACATTGCCAGTAATGCGGCCAGAGCCAGAAGCGCCAGCCAGACTTCGGCGCTGCTGGAGGCGTGCAGGCTGACCAGCACTGCCGCGATGACCGCCGCGACAAAGCCGCCCGAAGCAATCCGGGTGGGGAATTGTGGCCAGTCCGGTTTGCGCGTGGCTCTGCGATAGAGCGAAGACAGCACGGTTTCGCCCTGATGTTGCGGCCAGAATTGCAGGGGCGGCACCATGGCCGACACGATTGCGGTGATCAGCGCAAAGGCCAAAAAGCCCGGCCCGCCCGCGCCGGCGGCAAAGATCAGCCATGCCGCGCCAAAGCCGAAAATCAGGCCCATAGTTGAAACCCAGGCCCAGCGCTTGATCGCGTCGACCAGCATTGCCACCAATATGATCAGCGCGAAATAGTAGTAGAACAGCCAGCCATTTTCGCTGCTGCCCCCCACCAAAAACGGAGCCGCCGTGGCACCGATAATCCCGACCATCGCCAGCAACGGGCCATAAAACCAGCCCAACGTAACGGCCAGCGCTGAAACGGCGATCAGCCCGAGCAGCGCCATTTCCGGCCCGATCAGCCCGTAAAGCTGCCGTGCGGCCAGAACTCCGGCAAACAGCGCCACCAACCCAGCCCCGGAAAACACCGAGGGCAGATAGGCGGTGTGGCTGTCGGCCTCATCCCCGCTGCGGCGTCGGATCCATTCGCCGGCCACGATCAGAGCAGCCCCCAGCGCCAAAGCCCCCATCACACGCCAGATTGGCGTCAGATAGCCGTTTTCGATGCCATATTGCACGAAAAACACCCCGGCCAGCGCCAAGGACACTGCGGCAATGGCGTAAAACCAATTTTGCTTGAGCCATGCGCTTAAGGCGCTGGCTTTTTCCGTGGTAAACACAAAAGCGGCGGGCGGGGTCTCGGGGGTATGGTCGGGTTCGTCCGCCACCACGTCCAGCTTGGGCGTTTCGAGGGGAACAATCGTTGGCTCGGTGATGATGTCGGGCTCAGGCTCGGAGCGTTCCGCCTGAGGGGCGACTACAGGAGCGGGCAGCGGCATTTCGGGTTGGGCATCAGGCGCGTCAACGGTGTCTTGGGGTTGCAACTGCTTCAACAGGGTTCGTAACTCTGTGACCTGTTTTTTCAACTTCAAGTGACTGAAAAATAAGTAAATGAGCAGCAGTAATGCTAAAAAACCAATTCCCAAAACGACCCCCGCGCACAAACCTGCCTATATTGTGTGGCAATCTAGCTGGCCAAGGTCAATACCGCAAGCCTGCGACACAGACAGGCATTTGCGCTGTGCAAAAGGCCGGAGCGGATGAGTCGCTCAACCCGTTTCCAATCAGGCTGTTAGGCTGGCGAAGACATGGCACCCGTTATATAGTGACCACAGGATCATACCCCGCGCTGGCCTTGTGGGCGGGTGTTGTTTATGAATAAATTTGATCACGGATGAAAATATGACAGACACTGTAACACGCAAAGGGATTATTCTGGCCGGGGGCTCGGGCACCCGGTTGCATCCGGTGACGCTGGCCGTTTCAAAACAGCTGCTGCCGGTTTATAACAAGCCGATGATCTATTACCCGCTCTCGGTGCTGATGCTGGCCGGCATCCGCGATATTCTGATCATCACCACGCCCGAAGATCAGGATCAGTTCCGCCGCCTGCTGGGCGATGGCGCGTCCTTTGGGGTGCGGTTGCAATATGCGGTGCAGCCCAGCCCCGATGGTCTGGCACAGGCCTTTGTGATCGGCGAAGAGTTCATCGGCAATGACAATGTCTGTCTGGTGCTGGGCGACAACATCTTTTACGGGGCGACGTTTTCCGCGATCCTGCACCGGGCCGCGAGTTCGGATAACGGGGCCACCGTGTTTGCCTATCCGGTGCATGACCCGGAACGCTTTGGCGTGGTTGAATTTGACGACAACCACAAAGTGCTGTCGATCGAGGAAAAACCCAGCCAGCCGAAATCGCATTACGCCGTCACCGGGCTGTATTTCTACGATCATCGGGTGGTTGAGTTTGCCAAACAGGTCCGGCCCTCGGCCCGGGGGGAGCTGGAGATCACCGATCTGAACCAGCTCTATCTGGAGGATGGCAGCCTGTTTGTAGAATTGCTGGGCCGGGGCTTTGCCTGGCTCGACACCGGCACGCATGAATCGTTGCTGGATGCCTCGACCTTTGTGGAAACGGTGCAGTCGCGGCAGGGCTATCAGGTGGCCTGCCTTGAGGAAATCGCCTATTCCCGCGGCTGGATCAGCCGCGAAACCCTGCTGGAGCAAGGGCGCAAGATGCAAAAGAATACCTATGGGCGTTACCTGCTGGCGCTGGCCGAGGGCCGTTGATGAGCGACAAAATCTATGTGACCAAGCCCTATCTGCCCCCCTTGCAGGACTATATCGGGCATCTGCAACAAATCTGGGACAGCGGGATGCTGACCAATGGCGGCCCGCAGCACCAGTTGTTGGAAGAACGGCTGGCCGATTATCTGGGCGTGCCGCATCTGTCGTTGTTCAACAACTGCACCACCGCCCTGATTACCGCTTTTCAGGCGCTGCGGCTGCATGGCGAAGTCATCACCACGCCCTTTTCCTTCGTGGCTTCGGCCAATGTGCTGATCTGGAGCAACAACGTCCCGGTTTTCGTCGACATTGACCCGGAAACGCTGAATCTGGACCCGGACAAGATCGAAGCCGCCATCACCGATAAAACCTGCGCCATTCTGCCGGTGCATTGCTATGGCAATCCCTGCGCCATGGACGCAATCGAAGCCATCGCGGCACGGCACAATCTGCGGGTGATTTATGACGCGGCCCATGCGTTTGGGGTGCAGGATGACCGGGGCAGCATTCTGGCGCGCGGAGATCTGTCGGCGGTCAGTTTCCATGCTACCAAAGTGTTCAATACCTTTGAGGGCGGTGCGCTGATCTGCCAGAGCCCGGAGATGAAAAAGCGCATTGATGATCTGAAAAATTTCGGCATCCAGGACGAGCTGACCGTGATTACCGCCGGCAGCAATGGCAAGATGAGCGAAGTCTGCGCCGCGATGGGTCTGGTGCAGCTTAACTATATTGATCAGGCGATTGCCGGGCGCCGGCGCGTGGATGCGGCTTATCGGGCGGCTCTGGCCGGTATTGACGGGCTGAGGGTGCTGCCGAGGTTGCATCAGAGGGTCTCGAGCTATGCGTATTTCCCGATCATGGTCGAGGATGATTATCCGCTGACCCGGGATGAACTTTATGATGCGCTGCGTCAGGATAACATCCTGCCCCGGCGGTATTTTTACCCGTTGATTTCCGATTTCCCGATGTATCGCAATTTGCCCTCATCCGATCCTGACAATCTGCCGGTGGCGCATCAGATCGCCAAACGTGTCCTGTGCCTGCCGATCTATTCCGACCTGGCCGAGGCCGACATCACCCGGATCACCGATATTCTGGCCCGCGGCAAAATCGGTTAACAGATTACGGCTGCCCCCAAAGGCCCTGAGCGGCTCTGAACGCGGCGTTAGGCTCTATCCCCGATGCGCTCCGTCCGCCAGAGATTTGACGAAAGCCAGCACTTGTTCGACACTTTCGCCCGCCGCAATCCTGCTGACAATGGCTGATCCCACCACCGCACCATCGGCGACCTTGGCCACGGCCTCGGCCTTGTCCGGGGTGTTGATGCCAAAGCCTACCACAACCGGAATATCGGTCTTGGCCTTGATGCGGGCGACTTCAGGGCCGACATCGGCGGCTTCGGCCTCGGCCGCGCCGGTGATGCCGTTGATCGACACATAATACAAAAACCCCGAAGTATTCTGCAGTACTTTCGGCAAGCGCTGATCATCGGTGGTGGGGGTGGCCAGACGGATGAAATTCATCCCCGCCTTTTGCGCCGGAATGCACAGCTCGCTATCCTCTTCCGGGGGCAGATCGACCACGATCATGCCATCAATCCCGGCCGCCTTGGCGTCCTCCAGAAACCGATCCACCCCGCGATTATAAATCGGGTTGTAATAGCCCATCAACACAATCGGCGTCTGATCGTCGGTCTTACGAAAGGCGCGGGCCATCTCAAGCGTGCGCTCCAAACTCATCCCCGCAGCCAGAGCCCGCTGCCCCGCCATCTGGATCGTCGGCCCATCGGCCATCGGGTCGGTAAAAGGCAGGCCCAGCTCAATGATATCAACCCCGGCACCGGGCAGACCCTTGACGATTTGCAGCGAAGTCTCAAAATCCGGGTCTCCGGCCATGACATAAGACACAAAGGCTTTCTTATTGGCGCGGCGCAATGCGGCAAATTTTTGCTCGATCCGGGTCATGGGGGCTCCTTTTGCTGGTTCATCATGGTTTGCGTTAATTGGCGTCAAAAATCAATGCCTGCCTGACATGTGCGCTTGACCTTGGGCGGCGCTGACCCTAGGGCATGGGGAAATCAAAGTAAGGAGAACGGCCATGGGCTTTAAAATGGGGATTGTCGGGTTGCCCAATGTCGGGAAATCCACTTTGTTTAATGCGCTCACCAAAACCGCAGCGGCGCAGGCGGCGAATTTTCCGTTTTGCACGATCGAGCCCAATGTCGGCGAAGTCGGCGTGCCCGATCAGCGGCTGGACAAGCTGGCCGCGATTGCCGGATCGCAGCAGATCATCCCGACCCGGATGACCTTTGTCGATATTGCCGGGCTGGTCAAAGGGGCCAGCAAAGGCGAAGGTCTGGGCAATCAGTTTCTGGCCAATATCCGCGAGGTTGACGCCATCGCCCATGTGCTGCGCTGTTTCGAGGATGGCGATGTGACCCATGTCGAGGGCCGGGTTGATCCGGTCGAGGATGCGCAGACCATCGAAACCGAGCTGATGCTGGCCGATATGGAATCCATCGAAAAGCGCCTGCAAGGGCTGGTGCGCAAGGTGCGTGGCGGCGACAAAGAGGCGGTGCAGCAGGAACGCTTGCTCAAGGCGGCGCTGGCGATGCTGGAGGATGGCAAGCCGGCCCGTTGTGTCGAGGTGGACGAAGAGGATGCCAAGGCGTGGAAAATGCTGCAACTGCTGACCACCAAGCCGGTTTTGTATGTGTGCAATGTCGAAGAGGATGCCTCGGCCAGCGGCAACGCGCATTCGGCCAAAGTGGCTGAAATGGCGGCGGCTGAGGGCAATGCGCATGTGGTGATCTCGGCCCAGATCGAAGAGGAAATCAGCCAGCTGGACGCCGAAGAGGCCGAGATGTTCTTGTCCGAAATGGGCCTGCAAGAGGCCGGGCTGGATCGGCTGATCCGCGCCGGTTACGATCTGCTGCATCTTGAGACTTATTTCACCGTCGGCCCCAAAGAGGCCCGCGCCTGGACCATCAAACAGGGCACTCTGGCCCCCAAGGCCGCCGGGGTGATCCATGGCGATTTTGAGCGTGGCTTTATCCGGGCCGAGACCATCGCCTATGATGATTTCATCGCCCATAACGGTGAACAAGGGGCCAAAGAGGCTGGGAAAATGCGCATCGAAGGCAAGACCTATGAGGTCAAAGACGGCGATGTGATGCACTTTTTGTTCAACACCTGATGGCGGGCGGCCCGGCTGCTGCGGTGCAAATGGCCGTTGGGCCGGGCTGTGTTTTTTGGGCCACTCATCGCCTTTGGCGCATTGCAGACCGGCTTTACACGACTCAGCGGCAAACCTATACCAAACGGGCTTTGGTCCTGCCGGTTACGCGGTGGGTGAATAGGGAATACGGTGCGCTCTATAGCCAAACGACACAATTCTGATTGTGCCTTTTGGCTATGGGTCTCTGATTTGACGCTGATGCTTCGTGGATTTTGGGATCGAAATCTACTCCCGTCAGCTATACCGGATCAGATCTGATCGTTCAGGCAATTCCGTGACTGCCCCCGCAACTGTAAGCGGAGAGCAACGCCGAACAGATCCACTGCGCCCAAGGCGCGGGAAGGCCCGGCCGCGCATCGACCCGCAAGTCAGGAGACCTGCCAGAGCGTTCACCCAGCCTGCATGCGGGGCGCGCGCAAGGCTACGGTCTGTCCGTTGTGGTGGCATTTCGCCGTGACCGGATGGGCTGCCTATCTGGTTTTGACAATCCCAAATAGCCCGCGCAGCCCTTGCGCGGTGCCAATAGGAGGACGAGGCCCATGAATGCCCGTATTCTATCCACCAGTGCGCTTGTCTGTGTGCTGAGCGCTCCTGCCTTTGCGCAGGATGCAATCCCCCCCGCCGGTTACGCCGATCTGGGAACCATCATCCTTTCCGGCGGTCTGTCGCCGGTTGAGGCCGAACGCTATGGCCGCTCTGCCAGCGTCATCACCCGCCGCGATATTCAAGAGCGCGGCCTGACCACGGTTCAGGATGCCTTGCGGGCGGTTCCAGGCGTATCTGTCAATGGCTCAGGCAGCAGCTTTACCCAGGTGCGCATTCGCGGTGGCGAGGCCAACCACACGCTGATCCTGATCGACGGGGTGCCCGCCGCTGGCGGCGATGGGGAATATATCCTGACTGGCCTTGAGGTTTCGAATATCGAGCGCATCGAGGTTCTGCGTGGGCCACAATCGGTCTATTATGGCTCGAATGCGTCTTCTGGTGTGGTTAACATCATCACCCAGCGCGGTGCGTCTGGCCGTGAACTCCGCGGCACGATCGAGGCCGGCGGCGGCACCACGGCCACCGCGTTTTTGTCGTCGCGTAATGATCGCGGCGGGCTGTCCTTGTCGCTGTCGCATATGGATGATCGGGGCTATGATTATTCCGGCAGCGATGGCGAACGCGATGGCATCACCCGCAGCACCGCGATTCTGTCGGGCGATTATGCGCTCAATGACGACCTCAAGCTGGGCTTTACCCTGCGCCGTTCCAACGAAGACTATGACTATGACAGCACCAGCTGGGCCGCGCTGGTCCCAAGCGACTATGTGGTGGACGACCCAACCCAGACCTCGGAACGGGACGAGATGACGGCCTCGGTCTATGCCGAATATTTCATGATGGATCGCCGCATGTCGCACCGGCTGGCCTATAACGTCACCGATAACGAGCAATCCTATAATGGCGGCGCTCCGACCGAAACCGAAACCCGGGCGCTGAACTACCGGTTGAGCTGGGCGATGGATGGGCGCGATGTGGATGGCACCGATCATCTGCTGAACCTGCTGATCGATTCATCCGAAGATTCCAGCAGCTCGAACCCGATCTATAACCGCGAAAGCACCTCTTACGCGCTGGAATATCGCGGCACTTTTGCCGAGCGGCTGAATGTGCAGCTGGGCGTGCGCTATGATGACAATGACGTTTTCGAAGACATCACCGTCTGGAATGCAGCCGCGTCTTATCGCTTTGACAACGGGATACGGCTGCACGCTTCTGCTGGCACGGGGTCGGTCAACCCCAGCTATTTCGAGCTGTATGCAAGTGCCTGGGGCTATACCGGCAACCCCAATCTGGAGCCCGAGCGCAACCGCAGCTATGACATCGGGCTTGAGTTCCCGATCCTTGGGGATCGTGGCACGCTGGATGTGACCTATTTCAACGAAAAGCTGACCGATGAGATCACCTCGATTTCCACCGGGCCGGGCACCTTCACCTATATCAACCAGACCGGAGACAGCACCCGCGAGGGCGTCGAAATCACCGGTAAGCTGGCCGCGAATGATTGGTTGGATGTGCGGATGGGCTATACCTATCTGGAAGCGCGTAACCCCGATGGCAGCGTTGAAATCCGCCGTCCACGGCACGAGCTGTCGCTGGGGGCCACCATGGATGCGTTCAAAGGGCGGGGCTCGATTTCGGCCGATCTGCGGCATGTGTCGGGCAATTACGATACCCAGTTCTTTGGGGCTTATCCAACGCTGGAGCTGCCCTCTTTTACCACGGTTGACTTGTCAGCCCGTTACCGGCTGAATGACCGCGTAACGCTGACCGGGCGGGTTGTGAACCTGTTTGACACCGATGCAACCGATGTCTGGGGCTATGCCACACGTCCGATGACGGCTTATGTCGGGCTGGAAGCCCGGTTCTGACATGGCTCTGGTCCGTTGCGTGACCAATGCACTGGCCGGGGCGGCGTTGGCCGTTGCCCCGGTTTTCGGGTGGGCGCAGACCAGCGCGCCCACCGAAACCGCCCCGATGCGGGTGGTGTCGATGAATCTTTGCACCGACCAGCTGGCGATGCTGCTGGCCGCGCCGGGGCAGTTGCTGTCGGTGTCTTATCTGGCATTTGACCCGATGGGCTCGGCCATGGCGGATGAGGCGAAGGCCTATCAGCGCAATCACGGTCTGGCCGAAGAAATCTATCTGCTGGAACCGGATCTGGTGATCGCCGGCAGTTTTTCGACCCGCGCCACGGTCGCCATGTTGCGCCGTCTGGGCCTGCCGGTGGCGGTGATGGAGCCCGCCTATTCGCTGGAGGATGTGCGCGCGCGTATCCTTGAGATGGGCGAGATTTTGCACCGGCAGGAGGCCGCCGCCGAGATGGTCGCCCAATATGACGCCGATCTGGCCCGTATCCGGCAGAATGTGCCGCAAACGCACCCGCTGGCCGCCCTCTATGCCGCGAATGGTTATACTTCGGGCGATCGCTCACTCAGGGGCCAGATTCTGACGGCGGCGGGGTTTCGCAACGCCGCGGTCGAGGCCGGATTTCCGATGGGCGGTGTGTTCCCGCTCGAACTGCTGGCGCTTTCCGACCCGGATGCGCTGATTTTGGGGCGGCGCTATCCGGCGGCCTCGCGTTCAGAAGAGATTTTGGATCATCCGGTGGTGCAGGCGCTGGCCTCGAACCGGATGCAGGGCAGCGTCACCGACCGCGATTGGGTGTGTGGCACGCCTTATGTGCTGCGGGCGATCTCGGGGTTGGCGGCGCTGCATGATCAACCAAAGGAAGCCCAATGAGCCGACTGACCGCCCTCCTCACCACATTGCTGCTGATCCTGCTGGTGGCCTCACTGCTGATCGGCCCGGCGGGGGTGCCGATGCGCGACAGCTTGAACGCGCTGTTTCACGACACCGGCACGCCAATGACGCTGGTGATGCGCGAAATCCGCCTGCCCCGTGCGCTGTTGGCGGCGCTGGTGGGGGCCGGGCTGGGGCTGTCGGGGGCGGCGATGCAGGGCTATTTGCGCAATCCGCTGGCCGATCCGGGGTTGATCGGGGTATCGGCCTCGGCCGCCTTCGGGGCGGTGCTGTCGATCCAGACCGGGCTGGCGGCGGCATTTGCGCTCAGCCTGCCGTTGTCGGCTTTGGGCGGAGCGCTGATCGGAGTGTTTCTGGTGCTGCTGTTGGCCGGGCCGCGAGGGTCTTCGATCACGCTGATCCTGGCGGGCGTTGCGGTGTCGTCGCTGGCCGGGGCGCTGACTGCACTGGCGCTGAACCTGTCGCCCAACCCGTTTGCCGCCAATGAAATCGTGTTCTGGATGATGGGCTCGCTGGCGGATCGCTCGATGGATCATTTGTGGCTGGCGCTGCCCTTCATCGCTCTGGGCGCGGTGATGCTGGCGGCTCTGGGTCGTGGGCTGGACGCCCTGACATTGGGCGAGGACGCCGCCGAAGCAATGGGCATCAGCCTGCCCCGCTTGCGGCTGATGCTGGTGCTGGGGGTGGCCTCGATCGTGGGCGCGTCAACGGCGGTGGCCGGAGCCATCGGCTTTATCGGTCTGGTGGTGCCGCATATCCTGCGCCCAATGGTGCGGGCGCGGCCCTCGGCGTTGCTGTGGAGCTCGGCCCTTGGTGGCGCAATCCTGCTGCTGGCCGCCGATATCGTGGTGCGGGTGGTGCTGCCGGCCCGCGACCTGAAACTGGGCGTGGTCACGGCGCTGATCGGCGCACCGCTGTTTTTGCACCTGATCTACAAAACCCGGAGGCAGAGTCCATGACCCTGCTAACCGCCTCAGCCCTGAGCGTCACCCGCGGCAACCGCCCGATCCTGCATGATGTCAGCATGAAGATTGACACCGGCGAGGTGGTCGGGCTGATCGGCCCAAACGGTGCGGGCAAAACCACCCTGATGCGCGCCGCTCTTGGCCTGATCCCCGGCGAAGGCCACAGCAGCCTGGTCGCGCTCAGCGCCCGTGATCGCGCCAAGGCCGTGGCCTGGTTGCCGCAGGCGCGTGAACTGGCTTGGCCGGTGGATGTGGAGACCGTGGTTGCACTGGGGCGGTTGCCGCATTTGGCGATGGGGCAGACTCCGGGGCTTAAGGACCGCGCTGCGATTGAAAGCGCCCTCAACGACATGTCCCTGACCGAAATGCGTCGCCGCGCCGTCACGCAGCTATCGGGGGGCGAACAGGCCCGGGTGCTGATCGCCCGCACCTTGGCGCAGGAAACGCCGCTGGTGGTGGCGGATGAGCCTATCGCCGGGCTGGATCCGGCGCATCAGATCGCCACGATGCAGATTTTTCAGAGTCTTGCGGCGCGGGGGCAATCGGTGCTGGTGTCGCTGCATGATCTGGGTCTGGCGGTGCGCCATTGTTCGCGGCTGATCCTGCTGTCCGAGGGGCGCATCATGGCCGATGGCCCGGCGGATGAGGTGTTGTCGCCGGACAATCTGAGCGCCCATTTCGGCATCACCGCGCATTTTGAAACCGGCACCAAAGGCCCGATCTTTCAACCGCTGACCGTGCTGGAATGAGCCCGCGCCTGACCCTTACCCGCCCTTGGCTTGAGATGCGGCTGACCCGGCCCATGCTGGTCCTGAGCTGGACCCTGAACGCGCCGGGGTTCACCCACACGGATCGTTTGCTCTGGCGCGAGGTGCGCAACGCCGATCTGCCCCCTGATCTGGATGTCGTCGCATGGCTGCAAGACGAACTGGACAGGCGCGGGGATGGCAGCGTGCCCTGTCTTCTGACCTCGTGCAACATCGCCCGTTTCGTGCAGAACCGCGCTGAAATCGAGGGGATCCACGCCCATGCCGCCGTCACGCTGGGCCTGTCCAATGGCGAGCGCATCGGCACCCGCATGGCCCGCGATCCCGCCGCCTGGGGGACGATCAACATCGCGGTGGAATGTTCACTGCCGCTGGCTCAATCGGCGCTGCTGGAAGGGATCAGCATCATTGCTCAGGCCCGTACCGCCGCCCTGATCGACCACGCCCCGCACATCGCCACCGGACAAATCACCGGCACCGGCACCGACTGCATTGCTCTGGCCGCGCCCGAAGGGGCCGAGCGTTATGCCGGTTTGCACACCCCACAGGCCGAAGCCATCGGCCGCGCCGTCTATGATGCCGTTGCCCAAGCCACGCGCGACTGGAGAAAGGATACCAAACATGCCCCTTGAAACATTGCTGCAACAGGCGCTCACTGATCCTGAAACCGGCTGGAACATGGGCTCTTTCGGCGCGATTGCCGAATTTCACCATGTCGCCGGTGATCCGATGCCTACTCCGCCGGGGCCGCTGACTCAGGTTACAACACGCGGCGGGGTGCGGATCGACCGGCTTGAGGGGGTGCGGCCCGTCGCCTGGGAGATGCTCAGCCCGAAAGCGCATCGCTGGTCGCAGGGCATTTCGCTGTGCCTGCCCAAAGAAGAGGCCGCGATGCATAAACGCCCGGTTCTGACGGCGCTTGGCCCCGACAGCGGTGCGATCCGCCCCGAGGACCGCGCCGCCGAGCTGTTCGATATGGGGCTGGCCCAGCATCAGGTGGATTTCTGCATCCGCACCGCCGACCCGGAATTGCGCGCCCTGCTGCACGCGCAAAACGGGCGCTCGCTGTTTGAGATCGACAACCCTGCGATGGGCGCGATCCTCAAGGCGCATCCGGCGCGGGTGGCTCTGACCCGGGTCGGGCGGGTTGAAGTCTATCAGATGATCGGTGGCCCCGATACCGGTGGCAAATCGCCCGAGGGGCCGCACACCCATGTTTTGCCGAAATTGCTGCGCTCTGGTCGGACGCATTCGGCCAATACGCCGATCCCAAAGGGCTGGGTGCCGTGCTGTAGTCTGCACCCGGAAAACCCGGTGATTGATCGGATGGGGGCCGACAAGGTGCCGAACCGCGCTGCCTATGAGCAGTTCCAGAGCTATCTGGCATGGTGGGGCATCCCCGAATATCTCGCGGCCAAAGCCGTTGTGAACACCGCGCTGGCCGAAGGGCGCGGGCCGGAGCATGTGGCCGAGCCCTCAACCCGTCTGGGCCGTACCGGCCTGCGCACGGCGCTGCGGCAAGCCCAGAGGTTCCAGTCTGATGCTCCGAGTTTAGGCGCATGGGTGGCGGCGTTTGACAAAGCCGCCGGGGACGGCGCGGCGGTGGATACGCATGAAGAGATGCACCAATAGCGGACCCGGGCGCAGGGCAATTTGATCGCGTATTGCCGGGTGCCGGTGATCCTTTAACCCCCTTTTCAGGGTATTTCATGCGAGGCCATAACGCGGCCCGCCGCGTCTACCCGGCATCAACCCGTTGCATAATCGACACCCAGCTGCCCCCATAGCGACGTTGGTCGTGCAAATCATAGCCTTCATCTGCGGGCTGAGGGCTGTCCTCTTCCCAGATGATCAGCGCATCCGGTGCCAGCCAACCGCCTTTGCGGGCGGTATTCAGGGCGGCTTGGCCCAGTTTTTTGCCATAGGGCGGGTCGAGAAAAATCAGATCATAAGGCGCGTCCGGGTTTGGCGGCAAGCGCAGCGCGTTCACCGCCATCAGTTTCGTGTCGGCCTGACGGTGCAGCAGCCGGATGTTCTGGCGGATCAGCCCCTGCGCCTTGCGGCCATCATCGACAAAGGTCACATGCCGCGCCCCGCGTGAGAGCGCCTCCAACCCCAACGCTCCGGTGCCGGCAAACAGGTCCAGCACCCGGGTGCCGCTGATCGGATCGCCATAGGCGCCGCCCATCAGCACCGAAAACAGGCTCTCGCGCACCCGGTCCGAAGTGGGGCGCAGATGCGCGGCGGTGTCCCCGCGACCGACCGAGGCCAGACGGATTCCACGATGCTGCCCGGCGATGATCCTCATGGTTTAAGCAGGGATTTCAGATCGGTGTCCGGCGCGGCGATGGCTTCGGGCGCGGGCGATATCCCGGCCTCGATCAGCCGTTTGCCGATCATATAAGCGCGGGGGTCGTTCATCGAATCCACCGCCAGCAGCTGATCACCGGCGTAATACCAATGCGACCGGGCATTGGCGGCATCGCCGGGGCGCACCACCACGCGGTCATAGTCGGTGTTCAGCCCGGCGATTTGCAGTTTCACATCATACTGATCCGACCAGAACCACGGTTTGGCCACATAATCCTTGCCCGCGCCCAGCATATTTTCGGCGACCAGCTCGGCCTGATCAATTGCGTTGGGCACGCTTTCCAGCCGGATGCGTTTGCCCTGATGCGGAAACGAAGCGCAATCGCCCGCCGCCCAGATATGCGCATCTGAAGTCTGACCCTGCGCATCGGTCTTGATGCCGTCCTCAATCGCCAGCCCCGCCGCCTGGGCCAGAGCGGTTGCCGGAGCAATCCCGATCCCGGTAATGACAAAATCCACGGCGATGTCCTGCCCGTTGCTCAGCCTGGCGCTGCGCACCCGCTCATCGCCCGAGAGCTGCTCCAGCCCGACCCCTTCGAAGATGTTCACCCCGTGGCGGCGGTGCAGATCGCGGAAATAGTCCGAAGTCTGCGGTGCCGCGACCCGTTGCAAAATACGATCTGCCATCTCTACCAGAGTGACATTCAACCCCTGCTTGGCCGCAACCGCCGCCGCCTCAAGCCCGATATAGCCGCCCCCCACGATCAGCACATTGCGCCCGGCCTGAAATTCGCCCTTCATGCTGTCAATATCGGCCAGACTGCGCACCACATAGACCCCCTGCAGATCGCCGCCAATATGCGCGGGCAGGTGGTGCGGGGTGGAGCCTGTGGTCAGGGCGAGCTTGTCATAGGGCAGAGCCTCATCCCCCAGCCAAACCGTTTTCGCCGCCGGGTCAATCGCGGTGACGGTGCTGTTGAGGCGCAGCTCAATCTGCTGGCTTTCATAGAATTGCTCGGGCCGCAAGAACAGGCGGCTGCGCTCCATGTCGCCCAAAAGATACGCTTTGGACAGGGGCGGGCGCTGATAAGGCGGCACGCTTTCCTGACCGATCAGGGTGATGCGGCCCTCATAGCCCAGACTGCGCAGCTTGGCGGTGAGGGATGCGCCAGCTTGTCCGGCACCGATGGCAATGATGTGGGTCATGACAAGATCCGTGATGGCTGATTTGGTTTCACCGTAACCCGGGCGACCGTTTGAAGCAAATCGGCCCCGCCGGGCTCAGCTGTGGATTTCGGCGGGGTAGTTTTCAAAGGTGACGGTGTCGGCGATTTTGCGGGCCTCAGCCTCCTGCTCAACGCTGCGCACGGTCCAGCAGTTGATGCTGGCTCCGGCGGCTTTCAGTTCGGTCAGGCGGGGGTTGTCCAGATCATCGTGGCGGTGGCTGACGAAACAGGCATTCAGCCGCTCGTAATCGGGGATGGTCCGCAAATGGCTGCGGGTTTGGCTGTTCAGGGTGGGCCAATGCTCGGCCGGGAAATAACAGGTGACCAGACCGCGCGGAGTTTGGGGCGACAACTCGGCCATTTTGGCGATGGAATGAGGGTTGAAGCTCATCACCGCGGCGGGGCCGGTGTAGTGGGCCAGCGCCTCGGCCACCGATTGTTCGAGCGTCCCGATATTGCCGCCCATCGCGCCATCCTGATCTTTCAGCTCGATCAACAGCGGCACCCGGCCGGCGACCAGATTGAGGATCTCCGGCAGATCGGGGATGGTTTCGTCACAGCCCTTCAGGCCGATCCGGGTTAGCTCGGCATGGGAAAAGGTGCGCGCCGCGCCTTTTTTGTCGGTCAGGCGCGACAGTTCGTAATCGTGGAACACCATGGCATGGCCGTCCGAGGACAGCTGCAAATCCATCTCGATGCCATAACCAGCCTCGACCGCCGCCGCAAACGCGGCGCGCGAATTTTCAATGCAGCCTTTTTTAGCATCGTGATAGCCACGATGGGCAAAGGCATCGGTTAAGAAACCGTCAGGCAGTTGGGTCATTTGATCTGAAACACACCGTCGATTTCAACCGCAACGCCCAGCGGCAAAGACGGGGCGCTGACGGCGGCGCGGGCGTGGCGGCCGGCGTCGCCAAACAGCTCGACCAGAAAATCCGAGGCTCCGTTCACCACCTGAGGCTGCTGGGTAAAGTCGCTGGTCGAATTTACAAACCCGCCCAGTTTCACCACCCGCACCAGCCGCGACAGATCGCCTCCGCAAGCAGCTTTCAGCTGCGCCACCAGACCGAGGGCACAGGCTTTGGCCGCAGCCATGCCAGCCTCGACATCCATATCATCGCCCAGCTTGCCGGTGATCAGCCCATCCGGGCCGGCGGAAATCTGGCCCGAGATAAACACCAGATCGCCGGAAACCACATAAGGCACATAATTGGCCGCCGGGGCCGGGGCGTCGGGCAGGGTGATGCCCAGCTCTTGCAGGCGGGCTTCGTAAGAGTTGCTCATTTTTGTCTCCGTGGTCTATGGCGTTTGACGGTCTATGGCGTTTGACGAAATACCTGAAACATAGAGCATCACTCAGGCGCGTTGAACTCTATGATTTCAGGCAGCGTCTGAGTGATTCAGGTTTTTCGCATGACGCGATATCGTTTTTTGGCAACGCTATCCGGGATTTACGCCCAAGAAAACCGCTAATTTCACTCGCGAAACGCTTTGCTGAAATAATCGGTCAGCGGTTTCAGCAGATAGGCCAGCGGGGTGCGGTCATTGGTGCGGATAAAGGCCTGCACCGGCATCCCCGGAATCAGGGTGGCGTTTGGTGGCAGTTTGGCCAGCTCGCCATCCAGCATCACGATTTCCGAGCGGTAAAACCGTGCCTGTGTGCGCTCATCGGTAAAGGCATCGGCTGACATTTTTACCACGCGGCCCTTTAGCTCGGGCGTGTTGCGGGAATCGAAAACCGGAAAGCGCAGCGTGACATCCTGACCGACAAAGACCTGATCAATGTTGTTGATATGCACCTTGGCCGAGATCACCAGCGGGCGGTCCTGAGGGATCAGGAACAGCACCGGCTCGGCGGCTTTGATCACCGCGCGGGGGGCGAAAAACTGCTGGCCATAAACCACGCCCGAAACCGGAGCGCGAATTTCCAGCCGCGACAGCCTTTCCTGCAAGGCGCTGCGCTTTTCTTTCATCTCCAGCTCGCGGAAGTGCAGATCGCGCAGATTGCTGATTGCTTCTTCCTGGCGGCGGGTTTCGAATTTCAGAATTTCAATATCAATTTCGGTGATGCGCCCTTGGGCCTGCGCCTTGGTCGAGGTCAGCTCGCCCATGGTGCCCTCAAGTCGGGCTTGCTCGCGTTGCAGGCTCAGCACCCGGGTGGCCTGCGCCAAGCCGCGATCCAGCAGCGATTGCTGATCTCTCAGCTCTTTTTCAATCAGCTCAAGCTGCGCCGTCAGCGCGGTTTGCTGGGCGGTGATGCCGCGGATCTGATCGGCAATCTGGCCACTGCGCTTGCGCATCTGGGCAATCTCCTGATCCAGAGTATTCCGCCGGGCAACGAACAGGCGTTGTTGCCCCTGCATCAGGCTGTTGACGTCATCCGAAAGGGTGGCCATCTCGGTCAGTTCGGGATCGAATGTGACGTGCTTGGCCCCGTCACGCTCGGCCTCAAACCGGCCACGGCGGGCGATCAGTTCGAAAATCTGGCTCTGCACCACGGTTAGTTCCGACTGCAGCGTGCTGGCGTCAAGGCGCAGCAGCATATCGCCGGCATTGACCTGATCGCCCTCCTGCACCAGAATTTCAGCAATCACCCCGCCTTCGGGATGTTGCACGATCTGGCGGTTCTGATCGACTTCGATCTGCCCTTCGGCAATCACCGCGCCCGAGATATTGGCCAGCACCGCCCAGCTGCCAAAGCCGCCGACCAGCAGGATCACCGATAAAAACCCCAAAATCAGGGGCCGGCGCGCCGACCAGCCCTTTTGTGCGTTCAGGCTCATGTCACACCCCCGCCCGTTTTGCTGCTGCGGATTTGTGCGTGGTTTTTCACCACCCGTTTCAGCACTTCATCGCGCGGGCCAAAGGCCGTTACCGCGCCGTTTTCCAGCATCAACAGCAAGTCGCATTCCTGAATGGCCGCCGGCCGGTGGGCCATGATCATCACCGATTTGCCATCGGCCTTCATCTGACGAATCGTCGCGTTCAATGCTTGTGAGCCCTCATTGTCGAGGTTCGAATTCGGCTCATCCAGCACCAGAATCACCGGATCACTATAGAGCGCACGGGCCAGACCGATACGTTGCAGCTGCCCGCCCGACAGCTGACCACCATTAGCAGTGACGCGGGTGTCATAGCCATCGGGGAACGCCAGAATCATGTTATGCGCCGCCGCCCGCTTGGCGGCCTTGATCACTGCGGCATCGTCCGGGCTCAGCGACATGCGGGCGATGTTTTCGGCGATGGTGCCGTCAAACACTTGCACCCTCTGGGGCAGATAGCCGATATGCAGGCCGCGAATGTCCGGGTCATATTGATCCAACGCCGCGCCATCCAACCGGATCTTGCCGCCCACAGGCCGCCAGACCCCGGTGATCGCCCGCGCCAAGGTTGATTTCCCGGCCCCCGAAGGCCCGATCACCCCCAGAGCCAGCCCCGGCTTCAGCACAAAATTCACCGATTTCAGCGCCGCTTGCTGCTGCCCCGGCGCGACCACCGTCACCTGTTGCGCGGTGAGCAGAGCCTTGGGGGTCGGCAGAGCTGTGCGGGCGGGTTCGGTCGGGATTTGTGACAGCAGATGCGCCAGATTATCCCAGCCTTTAGACGCCGCCTGCACCAGCTGCCATTGGCCGATCGCCTGCTCAATCGGGGCCAGAGCCCGGCCCATCAGGATCGAGCCCGCAATCATCGCCCCCGCCGTCAGCTGGTTTTGCAGCACCAGATACGCCCCCAGCCCCAGCATGGCAGATTGCAGGAACAGCCGGAACGTTTTGGTCAGCACCGAAAAACCGCCCGTGGCATCCGAGGCCCGCACCGTAGCGGCCAGCGCCTGTTCCCGCGCCAGATTCCAGCGTCCGAACGCTGCACCCTGCATCCCCAGGCTCTGCACCAGCTCGCTTTCCCTGCGCATATGCTCGGCCATCTGGTTGGCGGTGTGGATGTTGCTGTTGGCCTGTAAAACCGGCTCTCGCGTGATGCGTTGGTTCAGAATTGTGATGAAAATCAACAGCCCGCCGCCGCTGAGCGCCAGAATGCCCAGCCATGGGTGGAACAAAAAGATCCCGGCCAGAAACAGCGGCGTCCAGGGGATATCAAAAATCGCGGTCAGAACCGGCGAGGTCAGCAAGCGCTGCACCGCCTCCAGATCGCGCAAACCGCTATTGGTTTCCTGTGTGCCCTGCCCGGTGACATTGGCCCGCAGCACCGCCGCAAATACCCGGTGATCCAGACTGTCCTGAAACCGGGCGCCGATCCGGGCCAGAACCCGGCCCCGGGCGTAATCCAGCAGCCCCATCATCAGGAACAAAAATGCCGCCAGAACCGACAACGCCAGCAGCGTTTCCTGAGACCCGCTGCCCAGCACCCGATCATAAATCTGTAGCATATAAATCGGCCCGGTCAGCATCAGCACATTGACGAACACGCTGAACAAACCCACCGCCCAGAACAACGATCTGCTCTTGCGGCGTGCTGCCCTCAGCTCGGTCAGGCCCGCGTTACGATCATGCTGCTGCATCTTGCCCCTTTACATTTCTACGCCAAATCATTTGCTGTTTAGCAGGGCAAGTGTTAAATTCTTGTATCCAATCTGTCACAGGCTGTTACCATTTCCGGATTTCTGCTGGGCATTCTTGCCGCAGATATTATGTAAATCGAAGTTATAAAAGAAGCTGTTCAGAATGCCATTATTTATTATGGGAAAACTGCGAAAATTAAATTCTACCCGGTTATGGGCCGGTGTTTTGCTGGTGGCGCTGGCGGCCTGCACGGCCCCAGAGCCGCATGGCATTAACGACCCGAACGAAGCGATTAACCGCAAGACCCATCAATTCAACCGCGATCTGGATCGCGTGTTGATTCGGCGGGTTGCCGGCGCTTATGGTCGCGGTCTGCCGAAACCCGTGCGTCAGGGCATTGGCAATTTTGCCTCGAATCTGAACCTGCCCAGCGTGGTGGTGAATGACATTTTGCAGCTCAAGATCGGCATGGCGCTGAAAAATTCGACCCGGTTTCTGATAAATTCAACTGTTGGTATTGGTGGGGTGCTTGACCCGTCTACCGCTCTGGGTCTGCCCGAGAAGCGCACCGATTTTGGCGAAACCCTGCATGTTTGGGGTGTTGGCGAGGGTGACTATGTTGAGGTGCCGTTTATTGGCCCTTCGACTGAGCGTGACGTGGCCGGTATGGTGGTCGATGTGTTTACCAACCCGCTGTCGGTTCTGGCCCCCAAACCCGAGAAATACATGGTCCCGGCGGCCAAAGGGGTTGCCAAGCTGGGAGATCGCCACGATTTTGCCAAATCGGTGAACTCTGTTTTGTATGAAAGTGCCGACAGCTATGCTCAGGCCCGGTTGATCTATTTGCAACATCGCAGATTCCAGCTGGGACAAGAGCTGAGCTTTGATGAATCCCCTGAAGAAGGAGAAGACGCCTATGAAGATTTTTACGCCGACTAAGCCAACCCGGCGCAATGTGACGTTTGGGCTGGTCTCTGCCCTGGCGCTGGGTGGTTTTGCCCAGCCCGCTGCGGCCGTCAGCAATAAGGCCGCAGCCGGTCTGGTGACGAATGTGGTCAATGACATCAACAGGGTGATTGCTTCGGGCAAATCCGAAGCCCGGATGATCGTTGATTTTGAAAAGATCTTTGTCAGATATTCCGATGTGCGCTATCTGGCCAGCTATGCTTTGGGCGTGGATGGTCGCCGCGCCAGCGCTGCGCAGAAGCGCGGTTTTCAAAAGGCGTTTCAGGGCTATATTGCCCGCAAATATGGCAAGCAGTTTCGCACCTTTATTGGTGGGCGTCTGGAAATCGAGCGCACCAAGACCGTGAAAAAACATGTCGAAGTGCGCGCGATGGCGCATTTGCGGGGTCAGGCGCCGTTTGATGTGACGTTTTTCGTGTCTGATAAATCGGGCAAGCCGCTATTTTACAATATGTATATCGAAGGCATCAACATGCTGCTGACCGAACGCAGCGAAATCGGAGCGATGCTGGATAAGCGCCGGGGCAATATCGACAGGCTGATCAAGGATCTGAGAAAGGTGGGTTAGGCCCGCCCGCCCCTGCCTTTGGGGCTAATGCCCGGTTCTCAGCTCTTTGGACAAGGACAGTGGCGGAGTCTTGCCCGACAAACGCGCCCGGTAAATCGGCAGAGATTCCGAAACCCGCATCACATAATTGCGGGTTTCGCGAAATGGGATGTGTTCGATCCAGTCGACCACATCCACCCCGGCTGATCTGGGGTCTCCAAACCGGCTGACCCACGAGCGCACACGGCTGGGGCCGGCATTGTAACCCACCGAGATCAGAATCGGCGACGGGCCAAATTCATTGCGCAGATCGGCCAGATAGCGGCTGCCCAGCTGTGCATTATAGTGCCAGTCGCTCAGCAAACGGGCCTTGTCATAGTCCAGCCCCAGATCCTCGGCCACGGACTTGGCGGTTTTGGGCATCAGCTGCATCAGCCCTTTTGCGCCAACGCCGCTTTGCACCAGAGGGTTAAACTCGCTCTCGCGGCGGGCGATGGCCAGCGCCAGTTCGGGCAGCACCGGCAGTTTTTCACGGGCCAGATCATGCAGCGGGTAGTAGGCACGATGCAGAACCAGCTGTCGTTTGGCGCCTTGCTTGGCGATCATCAGTGCCAGATGCGGTTCGTCCAGAAAAAACGCCAGATCGGCCAGCTGCCCCAATTCGACCCGGTTCAGGGTCTCGGCGACTTGCAGGAAAAACCGTTTTGATAAGGCGGATTGCCCGGATTGGTGCAGGATCAGTGCCGCATAAAGAACGCTTGAGGACATGAAGCGGGCCTTGCGCCAATCTGGGAAAGTCTCGGACCCGGTGAGGGCCGCATCCATCGGCAAGCCCGCCCGCTCGGCGGCCAGCAAGCCATAAAAGCTGGTCTGATACTCGGCCCCATAGGCATAGGACGCGCGTGCCGACTCTGTATCATTCATCGCCTCATAAGCACGGCCCTCCCAATAGGCGGCGCGGCCCAGACTGATGGGCGTTTTCACCGCAACGCGAAAGCTATGGAAATGCGCCAGCGCGGCCTTTGGGTCTTGCAGATAGCGCAGTGCCAAATAGCCCGATAGCCACTCAAGATCGGCATAATCGGACCCTTCGCCAAGATGGTGCGATGAGGCAATCCGATAGGCTAGGGCACCATCCCCGGCGCGCATCATCTGACGTGCCAAAGCGCGGCGCTGATTAGCCCAACGCAGCGGTTCTCCCAGGGTTTGGGCCGATTTGCTTTGCGCAAGCAACAGCGCGATGGCGCTTTCGGTGCGGCCTTTGCGCAGCCGCCACAGGAACCGCTCATAGGCAAGGCCGGGATCGGATTGCAGTTGCTCGGGAACAGCGGCAATCAGGCTGTCGACATTTTTCGCACTGCGGCGCAGAGCAATCCGGGCCTCGGCCAGTGCCTGCCAATCCGGCCCAACCAGATCAAACATCCGCTGTGCATCGGTGAACCGACCGCGCCAGAGCAGCATATCCAACCGCGCGGTGTGGTGCGGGGCCAGAAGCTCGGGGTATTTTGTGCTGTAGGCGGTAAATTCGGACTGGCTCAGCCCAAGCCTGCGCCACGCCAAAACGATTTCGGCCGCCGCATCGCCGTTTTTGCCCATCGCGGCATAGGCTGCGGCCAGCCAAAACGCGCCGTTGCCGGTGCGAGGTCTTTGGTTTTCAAAATAAGCGATCACATCTGCGGTTGGGGTGTCTGCCGAAATTTTCGCTTCGCCCTTGCGGTGCATCAGGGGCAGACCGGGCCAATCGGGGTTGCGCGTTATAAAGGCGTGATATTCGCCCAGACTGCCGACCCCGGCCCGCAAACGGTGCCATTGCACAATGTCCTTAGCTACCTGGTTTTCGGTTTCAACCAGCTGAAGGGCATTTTGCCAGTTGCCCCTAGAGATTTCGGCAAATGCATCCGCCAGAGCATTGCGGGGCTGTTGCTCTTGCCCCGCCGCCAAACCGGCCCAGAGCAACAGGGGAAATAGCAGGGATATGGCACGCATTGGGTTCAATTCACCTTCTGGTTTGTTATGATCCTATATCGTCGCATCACGCCGACCAAATAAGCGCAACACATCAGCTTGGCATTCCGCGCAACTGGCGCTAGTTTGCCGCTGCACAGGAAGGGGTGGTGAATCGCACCATCTCGACCAATATAAAAGGAGACGTGTCATGTTCAAAGGTTCATTTACCGCATTGGTCACGCCATTCAAAAATGGCGCACTGGATATTGACGCGCTCAAACAGCTTGTCGAATGGCAGATCGCCGAGGGCAGCAATGGTCTGGTGCCGATGGGCACCACAGGCGAAAGCCCTACCGTCAGCCATGAAGAGCATGAACATGCCATTGAGGTCGTGGTCAAGGCCGCTGCGGGCCGGGTGCCGGTGATTGCCGGGGCGGGGTCGAACAACACCGCCGAATCCGCGCGTTACATGGCATTTGCCAAAAAGATCGGGGCCGATGCGGCGCTGGTGGTCACGCCTTATTATAACAAGCCCACTCAGGCCGGGCTGATTGCGCATTTCACCGCGCTGCATGAGGGCTGTGATCTGCCGATTTTCATCTACAACATCCCCGGGCGCTCGGCGGTGGATATGACACCGGAAACGATGGGCGAACTGGCTAAATTGCCCCGCATCATCGGCGTCAAGGACGCAACCGGAGATCTGGCACGCGTCAGTCAGCAGCGTCTGACCTGCGGCAAAGAATTCATCCAGATTTCCGGCGAGGACGCAACCGCGCATGGTTTTAACGCTCAAGGCGGGGTTGGTTGTATTTCCGTCACGGCCAATGTCGCCCCGCGCCTGTGTGCGCAGATGCAGGCGGCAACGCTGGCTGGGGATTTCGCCAAAGCGCTGGACATCCAAGACCGGCTGATGCCGCTGCATATCGCGATTTTCACCGAGCCGGGGCTGGTGGGGGCGAAATATGCGCTCTCGAAACTGGGCAAATGCAGCCCCGAAGTGCGGTCTCCGCTGGTTGAGCTGACCGATGCGACCAAGGCCAAAATTGACGCCGCCATGGCCCATGCCGGGTTGCTGGGTTAGGGGCAAAACTCGCCTTGGCGGGGGCTGAATTCTTAGCTGGACAGAAAACCCCGGCTGTGATTCTATGCGCCGCATGAACACCACCACGCGCAATCTGCCCTATCTTGTGACCGCCATAATTTCGCTTGCGATGATTGTCGCGCTGTTGCTGATGGGGCGGGTTCCGATCTGTGAATGCGGCACGGTCAAATTGTGGTATTTCGAGCTGATGACCTCGGAAGGCTCGCAGCATTTGATTGATTGGTATACCCCGTCGCATCTGCTGCATGGGATCATCTTTTACGCCCTTTTGTGGCTGTTCGCCCGGCACATGCCGATAGGCTGGCGGCTGGCGATTGCCACGCTGATCGAAGCCCTTTGGGAAGTGGTCGAAAACACCCCGGCGATCATTGAGCGCTATCGTGAGGTCACAATTGCGCTGGATTATTACGGTGATAGTGTGGTCAACTCGGCAGCGGACCTGCTGGCGATGCTGATCGGGTTCTGGCTGGCTCGGCGGTTGCCGGTCTGGGCCAGCGTTGCGGTGGTGGTTGGGTTCGAAGTTTTGACGACGGTGCTGATCCGCGATGGGCTGGCGCTGAACATTATCATGCTGGTTGCGCCGTTCCAGACAATTCTGGACTGGCAATCAGCGCTATAACCAAGGTGATGAAATGGATATCGTAATTCTGGGCGCAGCACGCACGGCGATTGGCACATTCGGGGGGGCTCTGGCGGGGGTGACTCCAGCTGAATTAGGCACTGTTGTTGCCAAATCAGCGATGGAACGCGCCGCCATCAGCCCCGAGAAAATCGGCCATGTGGTGTTTGGCAATGTGATCAACACCTGGGCGCAGGATATGTATTTGTCCCGCGTTGCGGCGATGGGGGCCGGCGTGCCCGAAACCACTCCGGCGATGAATGTCAATCGGCTGTGTGGCTCGGGCGCACAGGCGGTTGTGTCGGCGACACAGTCTCTAATGCTGGGGGATTGCGACTTTGCGCTGGCCGGAGGCGCCGAATCCATGAGCCGCGCGCCTTATATCGTGCCTCAGGCGCGTTGGGGTCAGAAAATGGGCGATGTGTCGGTGCAGGACATGCTGCTGGGCACGCTGAACTGCCCGTTCAACGCGGTGCATATGGGGATCACGGCGGAAAATGTGGCCGCAGAATACGGGATCAGCCGGCAGGATCAGGATGACTTTGCCCTGCAAAGCCAGGAACGGACGGCACATGCGATCAAAGAGGGTTATTTCGCCGACCAGATCACTCCGGTTGCTGTGAAAAAGCGCCGTGAGCTGGTGGATTTTGACCGTGACGAACACCCCAAAGACACCACCGCCGAAGCGCTGGCCGGGTTGCGTCCGGCCTTTAAAAAGGATGGCAGCGTGACGGCGGGGAATGCTTCGGGCATCAATGACGGTGCCGCTGCGCTGGTGCTGGCCCGTGCTGAGGCCGCCGAAAAGGCCGGATTAGTGCCGCTTGCGCGGATCACCGGCTATGCCCATGCCGGCGTTGCCCCGGATGTGATGGGGATTGGTCCGATCCCGGCGGTGCGGGCTTTGCTTGAGAAAACCGGCCTGAAGGTGGATGATTTCGACGTGATCGAGTCAAACGAAGCCTTTGCCGCCCAAGCGCTGGCGGTCAATCAGGCCGGGATGATCACCATGTGCATTGGCGGCGGGCAAGGGATTGCTGTGTCGATTGAGCGGCTCTAAGGGTTCGATTTAACAGAATTGATTGTTGTCGGGCTCTTGCTGGCGTCTTTGTCGTGCGCCTGATAGGGCTGCGCAAGGCCCGGCGGCGGGGCTGGTCTGGGGCGCACATCAAACGCCAGACCAGCGCAGAGGTCTCGTTATCTTTGGAATGCGGACCGTGATTTATCGCAAAAGCACACCGGCGAAAACAAGGCGATTATGTAAGAAATGCTGTCATTTTATCCGGTGCCTTGAAATTTACGGTTTTATCCACTAGAAGGGCGAGCCCGGCTGAATTTCTGGAAACCCTTGAAATTTACCGAATGATCAAAATTTTATAGAGCGGTGGAGAGTCCAAACCCTGCCGCCGCTCTGTCCTGCCAACCTGGCCTGTATCCTGTCATGCGGCCATAATGTGAAAAGGTGTGCAACCCGTGCGGAAGCAAAACACAACCAGCCTCTATGATCCTTTACTTGAACACAGCGCTTGTGGCGTCGGGTTTCTGACCCGTAAAGACAGCAAACAAACCCACGAACTGTTGGAAAAGGGTCACGAGGCATTGTGTGCGGTGCCCCATCGTGGCGGCATGTCTGCCGAAGGTGTGGGTGACGGGGCCGGTGTGTCTGTGGATCTGTCGCTGCGGTTTTTCAGCAAGCTGACGGGTCATGATCTGAAGGCCGGGGCTTTTGGGGTGGGCAATTTCTTTTTGCCCGATGATGCGGATCAGTATGAGGCTGCGGATGCTCTGATCGAGGGCTGCTTCGACAAGGCCGGGCTGAGGGTGCTGTTGCGCCGCGATGTGCCGGTTGACAATGAGCAGATTGGCGCGCGTGCCGTCAAATGGCAGCTTCCGATCCGTCAATGGGTTTTTGAGGCCAAAGACGGCACCAAGGGCGCGGCGCTGGATAAGCTGATCCACCATACCTTGCTGGATATCGAGGCCGTGGCCTACACCACCCCGGCGCTGTCTGGGCTTTACCCGTTGTCGCTGTCGGCGCATATGCAGGTGCTGAAGGGGCGGCTGAATTCATGGGAGATTGTGCCTTATTTCCGGGATCTGAACGACCCGGATCATCAGGTGCATACCATGTATTTCCACACCCGTTTTTCCACCAACACCGATCCGCACCCGACCATGGCGCAGCCCTTCCGGCTGATGGCGCATAATGGCGAGCTGAACACGGATAAGAAAAACCGCCTGTCCGAAGCCGCCGTGGCCATGGCCAAGAGCAGCGATATCATCCGGCCCAAGGGGCAATCCGACAGTTGCCGGCTGGACCAGACCCTGAATGCCCGGGTTTATCAAGATGACCTTGATCTGGTGACGGCTGTGGTGTCGATGATGCCCCCGGCTTGGGAAAATGACAGCAGCCTGTCTCCGGAAGTGCGGGCGATGTTTGAGTATTTCTCGCTGTATGAAGAAAAGAATGACGGCCCGGCGGCGGTGATTTTTGGCGATGGCACGGTGATTGGCGCACGTCTGGACCGTCTGGGCCTGCGCCCGTTGCGCAGCACTGAAACCGATACCTATCTGTCGGTGATGTCCGAGGCTGGGCAGATTTACTTCCCGCCCGAAAGCGTCATTCGGCGGGGCCGGATCGAAGCGGGCGGGATGCTGTATTTCGACCATTCTCAGGGTCGGATCTTTGAGACCCATGAGGCGTTAGAGATGATGGCCGCGCGACGGGATTACAAGGCGCTGCTCAAGACGGCTCAGGTCAATATCGACGATCTGCCTGATGCCGAACAGGATGCAGCTGCCGCTGCCAGCCGCTATGAGGGCGATTTGCAGCGCGCTGCCCGCTATGTCGGCTATACCCACAATCAGGAAAGCTTCCGGTTTTTGATGGACCCGATGCTGGATACGGGGATGGAGAAGGTCTCGGCCATGGGCTATGGCAACGCGATCAATGCGCTGTCGGATACTGAAGGCGGGGTGGCCAAGTATTTTGCCCAGCGTTTTGCGCAGGTGACGAACCCGCCGCTGGATTCGATCCGTGAATCTGAAGGGATGACTCTGCGGGTGGCGTTGGGTGAAAAACCGCATGGTGGCCCGACCGGGTCGCCGCAGATCGTTGTGAATTCACCGATCCTGAAAATGACGGAAATTCTGCGCATCAAGGCCCAGGACAAGACCCCATGGGCGCGGTTTGACATGCTCTATAGCCCGATCTTTGACGATCCCAAGGCCAATGAAAAAGCGCTGACCGATGCGATTGACGCGCTGGGCAATCAGGTGGCTGATTTTGCCCGCGAAACCGGCGGTATCGCCATTGTCACGGATCGGCATATCAGCCGCTCGAAGGCGGCGATTCCGATGATTTTGGCGGTTTCGGCCATCAACCAGCGCCTGATCGAAGAGGGCTTGCGTCTGCGGGCCTCGCTGGTGATCGAAAGTGGTCAGATTTCGTCGGCGCATCACATCGCCTGTGCGCTGGGCTTTGGTGGTTCGGCGGTTTACCCGCTGGGTGTGCGGATGCGGGCCGAGGAAAAATACGGTGATCAGGCGGTCAAGGCCTATGCTAAATTCACCAAGGCGGCGGAAAAATCGCTGATGAAAACCATGGGTAAGGTGGGCCTCTGCACGGTGGAAAGCTATTCGGGCGGCGAATTTTTCGAGCCGAGCTTTCTGGATACCGATGATCCGGTGTTCAAAAAATACTTTCCCAATATGAAAACGCCGGTGGGTGGGGTGCAGTTTGACACCATCGCTCAGTCGGTGGCCGATTGGCACAAACGCGCGCTTGAGGTTCAGGGCGATGACGACGTGCCCATGCTGGGCCTGTTCAAGGAACGCGCCGGCGGGGCGGGGCATTCTTATGGTCTGACGGCGGTGCGTGGTTTTGTCGATATGACGGAAGAGCAGCTCGAATATGCCGATCCAGAGGCGGATCAGGATACTGACCCGTTCCGTATGCTGACTCTGGGCCAGATGAATGATGCGTTTGGCATTGATGATGCGGGTTATGTCAATACCAGCTTTGAAAAGCTGAGTGATGACAAGATCAACAATTTCAAGATCACCCCCGGATACCGCGCCTTTAGCCGGATGATGGCCAAGGAACGCCATGCCCGCCCGGCGGCGTTGCGCGATGTTCTGGCGTTTCCGGCCGATATTTCCAAGCTGACCAAAGTCGCGGACATCAAGCGCGAGATGATGCTGTTCAACCGCGCCGGCAACCGTGATTTCATGATCCGCGGCATTCATTGTGAAACCATTTCTGAGGGCGAGTTCAAGATTACTCTGACCGGCCCGAATGCCGGGGATATTGCCCGTCTGGATGCGGTTTCACAGACTTTGGTCGAGCGGTTCCGCGGTGACATTACCGGCCATTGGCTGGAGGGCGGTGCGCTGTTTGTGCAGGCCAAGGGGTCTGCCGATGATTACCTGTCGCGTATCATTCCTTGCGCTGATCCGGTGCCGCTGTCCGAAGTGCAACCGGCCTGTGAAATTACCGCCCGGCTGGCCTCGGGTGCGATGAGCCACGGCGCTCTGGTCGCCACCGCGCATGAGATGGTCGCCCATGGCACCAATATGGCCGGTGGTTTGTCTAACTCTGGCGAAGGCGGCGAGAATATCCGCCGGTTCGGCACTATTCGGGCCTCAAAGATCAAACAGTTCGCTTCGGGCCGGTTCGGGGTTTGGGCCGGTTATCTGGCGGACCCGAATCTCGAACAGATCGAGATCAAGATCGGCCAAGGTGCCAAGCCCGGCGAGGGCGGCCAGCTGCCCGCGCCCAAGGTCACGGTTGAAATCGCCGCGGCACGGGGCGGCACGCCGGGGGTTGAGCTGATCTCGCCCCCGCCGCATCACGATACCTATTCGATCGAAGATCTGGCGCAGCTGATCCACGATGCTAAGGCCGCGCGGGTCAAGGTTGTGGTCAAGTTGGTCAGCTCGGAAGGGATCGGCACCATCGCCGTTGGTGTGGCCAAGGCCGGGGCCGATGTGATCAATGTCGCGGGGAATACCGGCGGCACCGGGGCGGCTTCGGTGACGTCTTTGAAATACACCGGCCGCGCGGCCGAGCTGGGCATTGCCGAAGTGCATCAGGCGCTGTGTGCCAATGGTCTGCGGGCCAAGGTGGTGCTGCGCGGTTCGGGCGCGATGCAGACGGGTTCGGACGTGGTCAAGGCATCGCTGATGGGGGCCGATAGTTTCGAATTTGGCACCACCGCATTGATGATGCTGAAATGCGTCATGGCGAAAAACTGCAACATCAAATGCCCGGCGGGGCTGACCACCAACCCCGAGGTGTTTGATGGCGATCCGCGCGCGTTGGCGCAATATCTGCTGAACCTGTCGCATGAGGTGCGGGAAATTCTGGCGCGTCTGGGCCTGCGCAGTCTGGACGAGGCCCGTGGCCGCGCCGATCTGCTGCATCTACTGGATCACCCGGCTTCGGTGGGGCAGTTGAACATGCGCCAGATGCTGACCAATGTGCCCGAGGTCAAGGTGGATGGTCCGATCTATCTGGAGCGTCAGTTCGGCTTTGATGATGCCTTGATCGAGCAGGTGAAAGCCGCGCTGATTGAGGAAAAACGCACCACGATCCGCATTGAGGATAACCGCAGCCTGAACAACCGTGATAAAACGGTCGGTGGGCAGCTTTCGCTGGACATTGAGCGGATGCTGAATTACGAACTGCCGGATGCTGAACAACTGCCTGCGGTGATGGTTGACACGCAGGACCGCCGCTTTTTCGCGCCGCGTTCGATCACGGTTGTGACCGATGGATCAGCCGGGCAGAGCTTTGGCGCGTGGTGCAATGACGGCATGGTGATGGAGCATACCGGCACCTGTAACGATGGCGTCGGCAAGGGGGCTTCGGGCGGTGAGATCATCGTCAAATCACCCAAAGGCGGCGGCCGTGGCCCCGGTGAAAACGTGCTGATCGGCAACTTTGCCCTGTTCGGGGCCACCGGTGGGCGCACCTTTATCGAAGGGCAGGCCGGGGATCGTTTTGCGGTGCGGAACTCTGGCGCCACTGTGGTGGTCGAAGGGGTTGGCGATTTCTGCGCTGAATACATGACCAATGGCGCGGTGCTGAATATCGGCAGCTTTGCCAAGGGATTTGGCAACGGGATGTCTGGGGGCTTTGCCTATCAGTATGATCCCGAAGGCCAGCTGGAACATGCCATTGCCAAGGATTCGGTGCTGATCGGGTCGTTGGATGACGACAGCGATCACGCCCAGCTGCACGCCGATGCGGTTTATCAGATGCTGACCTGGCATGTTGAGGCCACGCAGTCCGAAAAAGCCACCCGTCTGTTGAAAAACTGGGAACAAGAGCGCAAGCATTTCGCCTATGTCATGCCGCGTGCCTTGTTGCAGTATCAGGATGCTGATGCCATTCTGGCCGCCAAACCGCGCAAGGATTTGGTCGAGGAACTGGCCACGGCGCTGTCCAACCACCAGATTACCAGGCTGAAAAAGGCCTGGAAAGACGGGGTGCCGGTGCAGCATGGGCTGGTGCCCAACATGGGTGAAACCGATACCGAGGATATGTATAGGCTGCTCAACAGCTGGACGGTGCTGGAAACGGCGCAGCGCATTGCCGCCAAACGGATCGGGGCCGATTCCAAAGACCCTCGGGTGCAGAAAACCGCCCGCAATCTGGTGCTGACCGAAGATTTTGCCCTGATGAACCAGCTTGCCAAATACGCCCGCGAGGCGGTTTCCGGCTATGATGATGCAGGGGTGGCGGCGCTGGTGGCCAGCAAGCGTTTGGGCGATTTCAAGCGCTCGCTGAACCTGCGCAACATCTTGTCGATGGACAGCCCCGGAACTTATGGCTGGATCCTCTATCAAAGTCGCAAAAACCGCGAGCATCTGGGCCACATCCCCAGCTTTGAAGAGCTGTTCGCCAAAAGCGCCCTTCCCGATATTGCAGCTGCTCAAAGGAAAGCGTCATGATTACGCCTTATACCGTGAGACCTCGGGCGATAATGAAAGCGCCCCGGCGCTGAACATCCTGTTTGGCACCCAGACCGGCAATGCCGAAATGGTGGCCGAAGAGGCCGCAGCGATGGCCAAATCCATCGGCTTTGCCCCGGTGGTCAGCGAGCTGGACGCGATCGAGATGGATCAGCTGGCGGCGATGCAGCAGGTGATCATTGTGGTGTCGACCTATGGCGAAGGCGAAATGCCCGATAATGCTCAGCTGTTCTGGGACGCGCTGTCTGCCAGCACCGCGCCGCGTCTGGAAGGCATGAAATACGGCATTCTGGCGCTGGGCGATACCGGCTATGATCAGTTCTGTCAGGCCGGCAAGCTGATTGATACCCGGTTTGAGCAGCTCGGGGCGGAACGCCTTGCGCCGCGGGTGGATTGTGATGTGGATTTTGAGGATATGGCCAGCGAGTGGGTGGCCAATACGTTGCCTCTGGTTTCGGATGGTGATCTGGATGCCGCTGCCTTACCAACCCCTTCCAAGCCCGCCGCCAAATCCGGCTGGTCGCGCAAGAACCCCTATATGGCGACGATTGTTGACAATCATTGCCTGTCGGGGCCGCGCTCGGCCAAGGAAATCCGCCATATTGCCTTTGATCTGGGTGATAGTGGGTTGGAGTATCAGGCCGGCGATGCCATGGGCGTGATGCCGGTGAACAATGCCGATCTGGTCAATTTGCTGCTGAAACGGGTGAATGCCGATTATGACACCCAGATTGCCGGGCAGGACGCGCCACTGGGGCATGTTTTGACCCATGATCTGGAAATCTCGACCCCACCCAAAAGCCTGATCAACGCGATTGCTGACAAATCCGGCCATGAGGAATTGCAGCGCATTCTGGACAATGGTGATAAAGAGGCGCTGGAAAGCTTCCTCTGGGGCCGTGATACGCTGGATTTGCTGAACCTGAACCCGGACCAAGAGATCGCCCCCGAAGAGCTGCTGGGCTGGCTCAAGCCATTGCAGCACCGGGCTTATTCGATTTCCTCCAGCCCCAAGGCGCATCCGGGCGAGGTGCATCTGACCGTTGCCGCGGTGCGTTGGGTGTTTGACCGGCGCCCGCATATGGGGGTTTGTTCGACCTTTCTGGCCGATCAGATGGCCGAGGGGCAGGCGGCGGGGATATTCATGACTCCGAACAAATCCTTCCGGGTGCCCGAGGATAATGACGCGCCGGTGATCATGGTCGGACCCGGCACCGGGATTGCTCCGTTCCGGGCGTTTTTGCAAGAACGTCAGGCGCGTGGGGCCAAGGGCAAGAACTGGTTGTTCTTTGGAGATCAGCACCGCGAGAGCGACTTTATCTATGAGGATGAAATCGGCGAGATGAGCAAATCCGGGATGCTGAACCGTCTGGATCTGGCCTTTTCCCGGGATCAGGCGGAAAAGGTTTATGTGCAGGACCGGATGCGCCAGAATGGCAAGGCTCTGTTCGCGTGGTTGCAGGATGGCGGGCATTTTTACGTCTGCGGCGATGCGCTGCGCATGGCGCGGGATGTGGATGCCGCGCTGCTGGAAATCGTGCAGAGCGAAGGTGCGATGTCGCTCGAGGATGCCGAGGACTATATGAAAACCCTGAAAAAGGAAAAACGCTATTTGCGGGATGTTTATTAAGACGCCGCGGCGGTAAAGTTGGTGATTTGCCCGCCGGAACTGTGGGCAAATTGCCGCAAGAGTGAAAATTAAATTAATTTAACATAGATCAAGCGGCGGTTCTTTGTAGAATGCCGCTCAAGAATCGTTTGGCTTGCGGATGCGTTTGCGTTTGGGGCCACGTTGCATATCCCAGCTATTTGCCAGGTTTCACAGTATGACTTTCCTTGCTGTCTCGTGAGAGGGTGGTTTGGTGTGTCTGCTGTATGCATCTCATCGTTATAACATTGTAGGGTGATGGATATGATAAAACACACAGCAAAACTCACAACCGCTTCGGCGCTTGCGCTGTCTTGCGGACTGGCCAGTGGGGCGGTTGCGCAGGACCAAACCTGGCTTGATCTGGGGCAGATCACGCTTTTGGGTTCTGGCTTTGAAACATCGGTGATGGAAAGCCCGGCCTCGGTGACAGTGGTTGAGTGAAGGTGGCAACCGCGTTTTGATCAAGATTGATGGTCAGGCTTTGACCGACCACACCGATTACGGCACACCTGTGCTGATTGATCCATCGACGATTGAGCGCATCGAAGTTGTGCGGGGCGCATCGTCTGTGATCAGCGGTTCGCGCGCCATTGGTGGTGTGATTAATATCGTGACCAAAGGTGGTGGCGATAAGCCATTCGGAGGCAGCTTCTCGGCCGGTTATTTTTCGGCCACGAAGGGTTATCGCACCTCTTTGTCATTTGGCGGCAAGAGCGGTGCGTTTGATTATCGTCTGTCATTGGGTAAGCGCGACGAAGGTGACCGCGAAAGCGCGGATGGCCCGCTGGTGCCGTCCGATATCGAAGATCAGAACGTTTCCGCGCATCTGGGCTATGATTTCGGCAACCATTACGTTTCGTTCAAGGCCAGCAAATTTGATATGGGTTCGACCCCCTATATCGACCCTCTGGGGTTAACACCGGGCATGACAATGTCGATGCATTTGCCCAAGCGTGACCTGACCAAGATGAGCCTGCATTATGAGGGCAAAGAACTGACGCCGTGGTTAACCAGCCTGAAAGCGGCGGCGTATCATCAAACCGTTGATCGTGTATTTGATGTTAACATTGCCCAGCCTTACACGTCCAGACCGCCTGCGCCGCCCGTGCCTCCTGGCACCAGATTTCAGGTGCTGAGCAGCAGTGTGGATGAGCAAACGACCTTTGGGTTCAATGTGGATGCCATTCTGGAATTCGCCGAGGGCAACCGCACCAAGGTTGGCCTGCAATATGAAGATGACTCGCTGGACGCGTCCAAGACGGCCACGGGCACATTGCTGTTCCCCGCGCCCATTCCGCCTGTGCCTGTTTTCACACGCACGCCTCAAAACGAAGCCAGCATTAAGACCACTTCGGTTTATGCGCAGCATGAGGTTGATCTGGGCAATACTCTGACTGCGTTTGCCGGTCTTCGGTACTACAATGTGGATGCTCAGCTAGAGAAAACCAACACGGCCAATCCGCTGTCCAAGAATTCCGACAGCACGGTTTTGGGCTCTGCCGGGCTGGTGTGGACACCGAATGAACAATGGGCGCTGCGTTTCAATGTCAATCAGGGGTATAGCTATCCAACTCTGGTGCAGATGTTCCTGCAAACAACGGCGGGCGCAACGCTTAACCCAAATCCGAATCTAAAGCCTGAAGAGTCGACCTCGTTTGAAATTGGGACGCGTTTTGATGGTGGCAATACGGTTGTTGATGCAACTTTGTTTTACACCGATTCAACAAACTACATCGCATCGGTGCCGGATCTTTCTACTCCTAACCCGAGAGATCTGATTCACCAAAACCTTGCGGCGGCGAAAACATATGGGTTGGAGCTGTATGCGGAACATGCTGTCGCCAATTCCAGCTGGACGCCTTATGTGTCGGCGACTTTGATGAACCGTGAATATCAGTTCGCAAATGGCTTTAAGTCAACGGATGTTGGTGAGCCATCAATCTTTGGTAAAGTCGGTGTGCGCTATGATTGGGAGCTGGGCAATGTTTCCGGGACTCTTGATGCGTATTTGCAGGGCGAAGGTGGTTCGCGTTCTGTAGATGAAACCGGCGCTGTTTCATTGGGCAGTGACAAATCCGGCTATGGGATCTTTAACATCGAAGCGGATGCCCAACTGGCCGAGAATTTGCACCTGAATGCAAGTGTGAATAACATTCTGGACCGCTCTTACCGGCCCAGCAGTGGCATCCGGGGTGCCGGGCGCAATGTAAAGCTGAACCTGACCTGGAAGTTCTAGGGCGGCTCTGTGGAGCTTTTGAAAACAGCGCTGTTGATGCTAACTGTTAGTGTCAACGGCAACATCCGGGCCACCATATCTGTCACTGAGACGGATATGGTGGCCCGTCACGAACAGATTGGGGCAGTTTCGGCCATTCTTGAGGGTTCGGATCAAGGGGCAGAATTGCACACCCGGAGTGGAAAATGGCACTCAAACCTATTGCACGGTTTCCAGCCAAAGACTAATCCATAGATAAATTCACAGCACTGGCCAAAGGGGCGAGCATGTCAAAGAAAAGAGCTATCATAACCTTCCTGATCATGACGTTGTTGCTGATTGCGCTGGCGCTCGTCATTACCGTGGTGCGCGGCGGAGATGATATGTATCCGCTTGATCCTAAGCTGATCGTGGGGTTGACGCTGTATACATTTGTTGGTGTGATCAAAAGCTTTGGTGTGGTTGTCGGGCTGAATGTTTTTGCCGGATACCTGATCAAATGGCCGTCTTCCATCGTGCTGTGGATCCCGATTGGCACCGTTTTCGTGCTGGTGGCGCATCAGCAGCTGGCGGGTAGTTTTGGCCTGATGTCGCTGGATCGCATCGGCCGGATTGATGCGTTTTTGATGTATCTGCCCGCTGTCAGCCTGGCCAGTTTCGCCGGGGGGCTGTTGCGAAATTTGTTTGGCAAATTCTGAACGGGCAAACCCGGCGCGGCTCAGGTACTCGGGTCGTCGATCAGTGGGCTTGGTTTGGCCAGCCCGGTCAGGGCTTGCGGGTCGGTGATCTGCACGTTCTGGCCATCAACCAGCACACCATAGGGACGCAGATTTTTGATGGCGCGTGACAGGTTTTCCGGCGTCATCCCCAAAATCGAGGCCAGCTTGCGCTTTTCGATATCCAGCGTAAATGTATCCGGCAACCCATTCTTTTTCTGCCATTTCAGCAGATAATTCGCCAGCCGTTCGAGCGAAGTGCGTAACTTCAGCCCTTTGATGCTTTTGACTGCGCCCCGGTAACAATGGGCCAATTCCATCACCACCGCGCGGGCAAACTCCGGGTCTTGCTGAAAGACCGAGCGCACATCTTCGGCCGGCAACATAATCACCCGGGTTTTTTCCAAAGTGCGGGCGGACATCAAGTTGGGCGCATCCCGGATCGCGGCGGCCAGAATAAATGTTGCCCCGGCCCGCAGGATGGTCATCGCGGTTTCGTGCCGGTTCCAATCGGCGAACAATTCCACGCTGCCATCAACGACAATATGCAGAAAATCGCAGCGATCCCCTTCCAGAATAAGATCAACCTGAGGTGGGAAATCCTGCACATAAGCAGCTCTTACCAGCTGACTAAAGCTGTCTTCGGCCATGTCCTGAAACAGCATAAGGGATCGGATTTTCGGTATATCGCTGACGCGCATCATAATACTCGCTGGCTTGGTTGATTGATATATATCAATTGAAAAGCAGGGTGTTTGTCAAGCTTAAATCTAAAAGTTTTTTCTCAGCTGCCTGAACTTTGCATTCAGGCGACATGACAAATCTTTGTAACCCATTTATTTTAAAGGAAAAATACCATTTATTGATCTGGATCAAACTGATTACGCCGCCTGGCCTATTGACTGGAGGTTAGTAAAGGGCGCGATTGGGCAGAGGTCTGGCCGTGCCGTTTAGCCGAAAATGAGCAACGCGTATTTTTAGATTCTAGTAGGGGACAGACTATGGAGCTACAAAACAAAGCCACAAATCTCTGGGGAAATTTCTTCAGAGTCGACATGGTGCAGATCAGAACATTCCACATGACTTGGTTTGCATTCTTTGCATGTTTCTTCGCCTGGTTCGGTATCGCACCAATGATGATTGTGGTGCGGGAAGAGCTGGGTCTGACAAAAACACAAGTGGGTTGGACGATCATTGCCTCAATCGCGGCAACGGTGTTTGCCCGGTTCTTTATTGGCTGGCTGTGCGACCGCATCGGCCCGCGCCTGTCATATACATGGCTGCTGATTTTTGGGTCTATTCCGGTGGCGGGTATCGGTCTGGCTGATGACTTTACAACCTTTTTGTTGTTCCGTCTGGCGATTGGTGTGATCGGGGCGTCCTTTGTGATTACTCAGTATCATACGTCGGTTATGTTTGCACCGAACGTTGTCGGCACGGCAAACGCAACCAGCGCCGGTTGGGGCAATCTGGGTGGGGGTGTGACGCAGGTCGTCATGCCGCTGATTTTCACCGGCTTTGTGGTTGGGTTTCATTTTACCGATGCGCAGGCTTGGCGTGCTGCGATGGTTTCGGTCGGTATTGTTACGTTTCTGATCGGGATTGCTTATTTCTTTTTCACTCAGGATGCGCCTGACGGGAACTACAAAGAGTTGCGCGCCAAAAATATGCTGTCGGCCAAAAACAAGGTGACGGGTGCCTATATGATGGCGATGACCGATTACCGGGTCTGGATGCTGTTTGTGATTTATGGTGCCTGCTTTGGGATCGAGCTGACCGTGAACAACGTGGCGGCGCTGTATTTCTTTGACTACTTTGACGGCATCACTTTGGTGACCGCGGGTATGATTGCCTGTTCATCGCGCTGTTGGGCGAAGGCCTGGCGCTGATGCTGTTCAGCCAGATGCCAATCCTTATTCTGGCCATTCCAACCCTGATCATCTTTTCGCTGTTCACCCAGATGTCCGAAGGCGCAACCTATTCCGTGGTTCCGTTCGTGAACAAACGGGCGCTGGGGGCAATTGCCGGGACAGTTGGTGCGGGCGGTAACGCTGGTGCGGTTGCGGCCGGGTTCCTGTTTAAAGGCGAGCTGCCCTGGGATCAGGTGTTCCTGATTATCGGTATGATCGTCACCGGCGTGTCGTTCCTGGCGCTGTTCATCCGGTTCTCGCCTGAAAAAGAGGCCGAAGAGAAAGCACTGTTCGAAGCTGCCAATGTGAAAATCATGCAGCACCGTGCGGATGAGGCGAATGCCGCTTTGGCGAAGTCTTTGAAGGTTATCCAAGACTACAACAGCACGCATGACGAAAAAGTTGAAGTCAATACCTAAGAAATAAACTGGCGGGCCAGAGGTGGCCCGCCATTCAACATACCCAAGGAGGGACAACGTGGGACAAGATCTAAGAAACTGGGATGTCGAGAATGAGGCCTTTTGGTCCTCGACCGGCAAATCCATAGCCAACCGCAATCTGTGGGTGTCGATCCCCAGCTTGCTGTGTGGCTTTGCTGTGTGGCTATACTGGGGGATCATCACCGTTCAGATGATCAACCTCGGTTTTGGCTTTGAGAAATCACAACTCTTTACGCTGGGCGCGATTGCCGGTCTGACGGGGGCGACGCTGCGTATCCCGTCGACGTTCTTTATCCGGCTGGCCGGTGGGCGGAACACCATCTTTTTCACCACCGCATTACTGATGATCCCGGCGATTGGCACGGGCTTTGCGCTGAGCAATCCTGATACCCCTCTGTGGCAGTTCCAGATTCTGGCGTTCCTGTCGGGGATCGGGGGCGGTAACTTTGCCTCTTCCATGTCTAATATCAGCTTTTTCTACCCCAAAAGAATGCAAGGTTATTCGCTGGGGATGAATGCGGGTCTGGGGAATTTTGGTGTGACAACCATGCAGATCGTTATCCCTCTGGTGATGACTTTTGGTCTGTTTGGTGGCGAAAGCCGCACATTGACCATCAAATCCGGCACCATCTTTAAACAAATCCCGGCCGGGTCCGAGACCTACATCCAGAACGCCGGCTTTGTCTGGCTGATTGCTCTGATCCCGCTGGCTGTGCTGGGTTGGACCATGATGAACAACATCCGTGACGAGCATGTTTCGCCGGATGCAGACAGTGCGCTGGCCGCGTTTGGTGCGATCACCGGGATGCTGCTGGTTGGTTTCCTGACTGCGGCCTTTGGTCTGTGGCTGTTGCTGCCAACTGTTCCCGGCGGTTTGCCAACATCGGGTCTGGGTCTGTCGAAGTGGATTACCCTGCCGATCGTGATCGTGCTGACCGTTGTGTTGCTGAGAATGATCCCCGGTTCGGTGGGTCGCAGCCTAGGGCACCAGTATAAGATTTTCGGCAACAAGCACACTTGGGCGATGACCGTGATCTATACCATGACATTTGGTAGCTTCATCGGTTACTCGGCCGCTTTTGCGCTGGCGATCAAGGTTATCTTTGGCTTCCAGCACATCATGGTTGATGGCGTGATGACCCACAATGTGGCCAACGCAAACGGGCCTTCGGCGCTGATGTATGCCTGGATGGGCCCATTCATCGGGGCGCTGATCCGTCCGGTTGGCGGGGCGATTTCGGATAAGCTGGGCGGTGCCCGGGTGACTCAGTGGATTTCCATCGTGATGGTGGCTTCGGCGCTGGGTGTGGCTTATTTCATGAAGCAAGCTTACGCTTCGGAAACGCCCGAGCAATACTTCCTGCCCTTCATGATCCTGTTCCTGGTGCTGTTTGCCATGACTGGTATCGGCAATGGCTCGACCTTCAGAACCATCTCGGTGGTGTTTGATCGCGAACAGGCCGGGCCGGTGCTGGGCTGGACTTCGGCGGTGGCTGCTTATGGCGCGTTCATCATCCCCAAAGTGTTTGGTGAGCAAATCAAGGCCGCAACCCCTGAATACGCTCTGTATGGATTTGCGATCTTCTACGCTGTCTGTATCGCCATCAACTGGTGGTTCTATATGCGGCCAAACGCCTATGTGAAGAACCCATAAGACTTAAGCCAGATTGCCCCGGCGTGTTCGCGCCGGGGCACCCCAAGCTAAAGGAGAATAACCATGAGCCATTTGCTCGACCGTTTGAACTTTTTCCAATCGAAACGACTCGATACATTTTCTGACGGACACGGTGAAACCACCCGTGAAAATCGAGACTGGGAAGATGCCTATCGGGATCGTTGGCGCCACGACAAGGTTGTGCGCTCGACCCATGGCGTGAACTGCACCGGCTCATGCTCGTGGAAGATTTACGTCAAATCCGGGATTGTGACATGGGAAACCCAGCAGACCGACTATCCGCGCACCCGCCCCGATCTGCCAAACCACGAACCGCGCGGTTGTCCGCGTGGGGCCTCCTATAGCTGGTATTTGTATTCTGCCAACCGGGTAAAAAACCCGCTGGTGCGTGGCAGCCTGATGCGGCTGTGGCGCAAAATGCGCAAAACCAAGAAGCCGGTTGAGGCTTGGGCCGCGATTCAGAACGACCCGATCCTGCGGGCCTCTTACACCAAAATCCGCGGTAAGGGCGGTTTTGTGCGCGCGACCTGGGATGAGGCAACCGAAATCAACGCTGCCGCAAACGCTTATACCATCAAGACATACGGCCCAGACCGGGTTTTCGGCTTTTCGCCGATTCCTGCGATGTCGATGGTGTCTTATGCCGCTGGTGCGCGCTATTTGTCCTTGTTGGGCGGCGTTTGCTTGTCGTTCTATGACTGGTATTGCGATTTGCCGCCAGCCAGCCCGATGCTGTGGGGCGAACAGACTGACGTTCCTGAAAGTGCCGATTGGTACAACTCCGGCTTCCTGATGCTTTGGGGTAGTAACGTGCCGCAAACCCGGACACCGGATGCGCATTTCTACACCGAAGCGCGTTATAAAGGCACCAAATCGGTGGTGATCTCGCCGGACTATTCCGAGGCTTCCAAGTTTGCCGATGTGTGGCTGGCCCCGGTGGCCGGGACGGATTCGGCGCTGGCGATGGCCTTTGGTCACGTCATCCTGCGTGAATTCCATCTGGATCATGTTTCCGAGTATTTTGACGATTACACCCGTCAATACACCGATTTCCCGATGCTGGTTGAGATCGATGAAAAAGACGGCCGTTTCGTGCCCGGCAAACAAATCCGCGCCGATGATATCGAAGGCAAGCTGGGCGTTACCAACAACCCGGATTGGAAGACTCTGGCCTTTGATGAAAACACTGGCGATCTGGTGGTTCCCAATGGCTCGATCGGGTTCCGCTGGGGTGAAGATGGCGAATGGAACCTGAAACAACTGGCGCAGGGCAAAGAGGTGCGTTTGCGCAAATCTCTGATCGAAGAGGGCCACCATGACGATGTGATCGGCATTGATTTCCCCTATTTCGGCGGTCAGGCAACCGAGCGTTTCGTGAATTGCCAACATCCCGAGGTTCTGACCCACAACGTGCCGGTCAAAAAGGTGAAACTGGAAGGTGGGCGCGAGGCTTATGTCGCCACTGTGTTTGACCTCTATTGTGCCAATTACGGTTTGGACCGTGGTTTGGGCGGGGATTATGTGTCGAAGAATTATGATGACGATATCCCTTACACCCCGGCATGGTGCGAGAAAATCACCGGTGTGCCGCGTGACAAGGTGATCAAAGTTGCCCGGGCTTTTGCCGATAATGCGGACAAGACCCATGGTAAATCCATGGTCATCATCGGGGCCGGGGTTAACCACTGGTATCACATGGACAGCAACTATCGCGGTGTGATGAACATACTGGCGTTCTGCGGCACAACCGGTAAATCCGGCGGTGGCTGGGCGCATTATGTGGGTCAGGAAAAACTGCGACCGCAAACCGGCTGGACTCCGCTGACATTCGCTCTGGATTGGCACCGTCCGCCACGGCATATGAACTCGACCAGCGCCTGGTATGCACACACCTGTCAGTGGCGTTATGAAACGATGGATGTCAATGATATCCTGTCGCCCACCGCGCCTGATGGTGACTGGAACCTGCAACTGATTGATTACAACATTCAGTCCGAGCGCATGGGCTGGTTGCCCTCGGCCCCGCAGCTGAAAACCAACCCGCTGGAAGTCAGCAAAATGGCCAAAGAGGCTGGGAAAGACATTCCCGCCTATGTGGCCGAAAAGCTGAAATCGGGCGAATTGGAGATGGCGTGCGAAGACCCGGATCATCCGAACAACTGGATGCGCAACCTGTTCGTGTGGCGCTCAAACTTGCTGGGGGCGTCCGCTAAGGGGCATGAGTATTTCATCAAGCACCTGCTGGGCACCGATAACGGCGTGATGGCGCAAGATCTGGAAGAAGCGGGCCGCCTGTTGCCAAAAGAGGCCAAGTGGCATTCCAAAGCCCCCGAGGGCAAGTTGGATCTGCTGGTCACGATTGATTTCAGAATGTCCACCACGGCGGTTTATTCCGACATCGTTCTGCCAACGGCGTCCTGGTATGAAAAGGACGATCTGAACACCTCGGACATGCACCCGTTCATTCACCCGCTTCAGGCGGCAGTTGATCCGGCTTACGAGTCCAAAACCGACTGGGAGATTTTCAAGCTGCTGGCCAAGCGCCTGTCGGAAATCGCGCCCGAGGTTCTGGGCGTGGAAACCGATATCATGCAGCTGCCCATGCAGCATGACAGCCCCGGTGAGATCACTCAGCCGGTTGTGCGTGACTGGAAGAAAGGTGAATGCGATCTGATCCCGGGTAAAACCGCGCCGGCCTATATTCCGGTCGAGCGGGACTATTCGCAGATCTATGACAAGTTCACTTCGGTTGGTCCACTGATGCATGATGTGGGCAACGGCGGTAAGGGCATCGCTTGGGATACCAAGGTTGAGGTGCAGAACCTGAAAGACCTGAACGGCGTTGTGCTGAAGGATGGTGTTTCCAAGGGTCTGGCCAAGCTGGACACGGCCATTGATGCGGCTGAAATGATCCTGATGCTGGCCCCGGAAACCAATGGTCAGGTTGCGGTCAAGGCTTGGGGTGAGCTGAGCAGAGCCACCGGGATTGATCACACCCATCTGGCAAAGCCCAAAGAGGACGAAAAGATCCGGTTCCGCGATATTGCGGTGCAGCCACGCAAGATTATCAGCTCTCCGACCTGGTCGGGGCTGGAGGATGAGCATGTCAGCTATAACGCCGGCTACACCAATGTTCACGAGCGCATCCCATGGCGCACCGTGTCTGGCCGTCAGCAGCTGTATCAGGATCACCTGTGGCTGCGGGCCTTTGGGGAAGCGTTCTGCGTCTATCGGCCTCCGGTCGATTTGAAAACCATCAACTCGCTGGTGCAGGACGATCCGAACGAACCGCATGTGGTGCTGAACTTTATCACGCCGCACCAGAAATGGGGCATTCACTCGACCTATTCTGACAACCTGCACATGCTGACGCTGAACCGCGGCGGCCCTGTGGTGTGGATTTCGGAAGTGGATGCGAAAAAGGCCGGCATTGTCGATAACGACTGGATCGAAGCCTATAACGCAAATGGTTCTCTGGTGGCCCGTGCGGTTGTGTCTCAGCGCATGAAAGAAGGCACGACCTTCATGTATCACGCGCAGGAGAAGATCGTGAATGTTCCGGGGTCGCAGAAAACCGGCATTCGTGGAGGCATCCACAATTCGGTGACCCGGACCATGACCAAACCAACCCATATGGTGGGTGCTTATGCGCAGCTATCTTACGGGTTTAACTACTACGGCACAGTTGGTTCCAACCGGGACGAATTTGTTGTGGTTCGCAAGATGAACAAGGTGGATTGGCTGGATAAGCCCGCGACCCAAGATATGGAGGCAGCAGAATGAGAATCCGCGCACAAATAGGAATGGTGTTGAACCTGGATAAATGCATCGGGTGCCACACCTGTTCGGTCACTTGTAAAAACGTCTGGACCAGCCGGGACGGTGTTGAATACGCTTGGTTCAACAATGTCGAATCCAAGCCCGGCATCGGTTACCCCAAGGATTGGGAGAACCAGAAAAAATGGAATGGCGGCTGGGTGCGCACCAAGCGTGGTAAGCTCCAGCCCAAGCAGGGGGCCAAATGGCGCATTCTGTCCAACATTTTTGGCAACCCCGATCTGCCGGAAATTGACGACTATTATGAGCCGTTCGATTTCGATCACGATCACCTGAAATCGGCCCCGCTGATGGAGCATTTCCCAACCGCGCGCCCCTATTCCAAGATTACCGGCGAGCGGATCGAGAAAATCGAATGGGCTCCGAACTGGGAAGAAATCCTGGGCGGCGAATTTGAAAAGCGCAGCAAGGATTACAACTTTGAGGGCATTCAAAAGGACATCTATGGTGAATACGAAAATACATTCATGATGTATTTGCCACGGCTGTGCGAACACTGCCTGAACCCGGCCTGTGTGGCGTCTTGCCCATCCGGCGCGATTTACAAGCGTGAAGAAGATGGCATCGTGCTGATTGACCAGGAAAAATGCCGCGGCTGGCGGATGTGTATTTCCGGCTGTCCCTACAAAAAGATCTACTACAACTGGGAAAGCGGCAAATCGGAAAAATGCACCTTCTGCTATCCCCGGATCGAATCCGGGATGCCAACGGTGTGTTCGGAAACCTGCGTGGGGCGGATTCGGTATCTGGGCGTTATGCTCTATGATGCCGACCGGATCGAAGAAATGGCCAATACGCCCAACGAAAAGGATCTGTATTACGACCAGCTCGAGATGTTCCTTGACCCCAATGATCCCGAGATCGAGGCCAAGGCGATCGAGGCCGGTGTTCCTCGGGACTGGGTCAATGCGGCGAAAAAATCTCCGGTTTACAAAATGGCGATGGACTGGAAAATTGCTTTCCCGCTGCATCCCGAATACCGCACCTTGCCGATGGTTTGGTATATTCCACCGCTCAGCCCCATTCAGAACGCTGCCGAAGCCGGCGCGATTGGTCTGACCGATGTCGATATGCCGGATGTGCGCTCTTTGCGGATTCCGGTGCGGTATCTGGCCAATATGCTGACCGCTGGGGATGAAGAGCCAGTTGTGCAGGCATTGGAACGGATGCTGGCGATGCGCTCTTACATGCGGGCGAAAACCGTTGATGGGGTGATTGATGCCGGTATCGCCGAAAAGGTTGGCCTGACCCCAGAGCTGATCGAGGATATGTATCACATCATGTCGATCGCCAACTACGAAGATCGTTTCGTAGTGCCGACAACCCACCGGGAACATGCCGAACATGCGATGGATATCCGCACGGGTTGTGGCTTTACCGATGGCAATGGCTGTTCGACCGGGATCAGCTCGGGCACGATGTTCGGTGGCAAGAAGAAGAAAAGCGAGGGCGATTTCATCGTTCCGACCGTGCCCAGCGCATCGCGGAGGGTGTTTTAAATGATTATGTCGTTAAAAGCACTTTCGGCTTTGCTCAGCTATCCGTCGACCGAGCTTCAGCAGGCCGGGGATGAGTTGCGTCAGGCTCTGGCGCAAGACCCGCTGTTGTCGCAGGAGATGGTCGAAGGGTTGGCCCCGTTGATTGAGGCCTTGGAACAGGGTGATATTTACGACCTGCAAGAGGTCTATGTCATGCTGTTTGATCGCTCGCGCTCGCTCAGTCTGAACCTATTTGAGCATGTGCATGGCGAAAGCCGTGCGCGGGGCTCGGCGATGGTGGATTTGCTGGAAAATTACCGCGCCGCCGGGTTCGAACCGCAGACCAGCGAATTGCCCGATCACATTCCTGTTCTTTTGGAATTCCTCGCAATGCGTCCCGTTGACGAGGCGCAGGAGGTGCTGGCAGATGCCGCGCATATATTTGAGGTTCTTCGTACACGCCTTGCGCGCCGCGATAGCCTCTATGCCGCGGCGTTTGCTGCCCTCCTGCATATTTCCGCAACCGTCCCCGATCAGGAGGCCGTCGCAGAATTGCTGGCGGTGGAAGAGGACGACCCCAATGATCTGGAGGCCCTGGACGAAGTCTGGGAGGATAGCGAAGTCACCTTCGGCCCGGATCCCAACGCAGGCTGTCCACAGGTGCGCGATATGCTCGCCAATATGGACACCCCACGCAACCCGCCGCCCGCAGCGGCACAATAAGGAGACAGAGGCATGATACATGAATTTCTGTTCGGAACTTACCCCTATATCGCCCTGACCGTTTTGTTCTGGGGCTCGGTCCTGCGATTTGAGCGCGACCCTTACACATGGAAAACATCTTCCAGCCAACTTTTGCGCCGCAAACAGCTGATCTGGGGCTCGATCATGTTCCATGTCGGTATTTTGGGCATCTTTGCCGGTCACTTTGTCGGGTTGCTGACGCCGATTCAGGTTTTTGATTTCATCGGTATCAGCCATGGTGCCAAGCAGATGCTGGCGGTTGTGGCCGGTGGTCTGTTCGGGTTGCTCTGTCTGGCCGGTGGGTCGATGCTGCTGCATCGTCGTCTGACCGATAGCCGGGTGCGGGCCACGTCCAGTTTCAGCGATACCTGGATTTTGATCCTGCTGATGGTGCAGCTGCTGCTGGGGCTCAGCACGATCTTTGTCTCTCTTGGCCATCTGGATGGGCATGAGATGACCAAGTTCATGAGCTGGGCACAGGGGATTTTCTATTTCGATCCTCAGGCCGCCAGCTATGTGGCTGATGTGCATATCATCTTTAAAATCCACCTGCTGTTGGGTCTGACCATCTTTGTTTTGTTCCCGTTCACCCGCCTTGTGCATATGCTGTCTGTTCCGGTGCGTTACCTAACTCCGTTGCGTCCGGGCTATCAGATTGTGCGCTCGCGTCACCAGAATGAACGGTCGCGTAAATTGCGGGTCGGGCGTCTGGATCGGTTGGAGAAACGCTGATGGGAAATCCGCTTTTTCCTGCGGTGGTGGTGAATGGGTTTGAGATTTCCTCGGATGCGATTGCGACCGAGGCCCAGAACCACAAGGCGCCCAAGGGCAAACCCGGGCTTGCGTGGCGTCTGGCCGCGCGGGCCTTGGTGATCCGCGAGCTGTTGTTGCAAGAGGCGCGCAAGCGTGATTTGCAGCCTCAGCCGATCGAGCTGGAACCCGGCAAGATCGAAACCGACGAAGAGGCGATGATCCGCGAGGTTCTGGACCTAGGCGTCAAGCCCAATGCGCCGACCGAGGAAAATATGAAAAAGGTCTATGCCGCGCGCCCGGATATGTTCCGTTCGCCGACGTTGTATGAGCCCGCGCATATCCTGTTTTCCGCCGACCCCAAGGATAGTGACGCCCGTCAGATGGCCATGACCAAGGCGCAGGCGGTGATTGAAACACTGAAAAAATCACCGCGCGATTTTGGTCAGCTGGCCCGTGAGCTAAGCAACTGCCCGTCAAAGAATATGGATGGGCAGCTGGGCCAGTTGATGAGCGGCGATACCGTGCCGGAATTTGAGGCTGCCATGGATCGGCTTGCGGCGGGCGAGACCTGTTATGACCCGGTCGAGACCCGCTATGGTGTGCATGTTGTGCGCATGAACGCCAAAGCCGAGGGCGAGGTTCTGCCCTTTGAAAAGGTCCGGGATCAGATCAGCGAGATGCTGGAAAAGGCGGAATGGGTCGCAGCTGCCGATCGTTTTGTGAACGATCTGGTGGCTGGGGCTGAAATTTCGGGGATAGATATGACCATCGCGGCCTAGCACCCCGCGCGATGGAAATCTGCCCCGCTTGGCTGCGCCTGCTTGCCGTCCCTCAAGCAGGCGCAGCCTTAAATTTTTCCGACCCATGCAATGATGTCGAAAGCCGTGGGTCTACTATTCGCTGTCGTCTTTGCTGTCGGGCAGGTTAAAGAAGCTGTCAGCGTCAACTTTGGGGGCGCTGCTTTCGGCCGGGGTCTTGGTGGGGGTGAAGGTTTCCAGCTGTTCCATGATCGAAGGGGTCTCTTCTTCGGGCGCGGCCAGAGATTGCTCGGTCGAAACCAGCTTGCGGCGCTCATCATCCGACATCACACCACCTTCTTCCGCCTTTTTGGCGCTGGCTTTTTGCACGGCGGCGTCCAGTTCGCTCTGTTTACACAGCCCCAGTGCCACCGGGTCGATGGGTTGGATATTGGCAATGTTCCAATGGGTGCGCTCGCGCAGCGCCTGAATGGTCGGCTTGGTGGTGCCGATCAGTTTGCTGATCTGGCTGTCGGCCAGCTCGGGGTGGAATTTGACCAGCCACAGGATCGAAGCCGGGCGGTCCTGACGTTTGGACAGCGGCGTATAGCGTGGCCCGCGGCGCTTTTCCTCACCCACGGCGGCAGCATAGAATTTCAGCTTCAGCCTGTGGGCCGGGTCAGCCTCGCCCTTTTCGATTTCCTCGCGGGTCAGCTGGTTGTTCGAGATTGGATCAAACCCTTTGACCCCGGCGGCCACATCGCCATCGGCAATGCCCTGGACCTCAAGCTCGTGCAGGTCACAGAAATCTGCCACCTGTTTAAAGGTCAGGGTCGTGTTGTCCACCAGCCAGACGGCGGTTGCCTTTGCCATGATCGGTTTTGCCATTTTGAAATCTCCTAAAGCATGTCTTTCCCATGCCCTTGAATGGGCGGCTTCACCTTAAGAAGCAGGTTCGCATTGTCAGGGAACTTGCCCGCTATATAATAGGATTGGGTAAAAGAGGGAAGAGTAAATGCGTATAATTGTCATGTTCCTGCTGGCATTGGTTGGATTTGTTCCGGGGGGTGTGGCGCGGGCAGATAAAGCAGGGGCGTTTGACTATTACATCCTGTCGCTGTCCTGGTCGCCAAATTGGTGTGCGACAACCGGGGATGCGCAGCGCTCAACCCAATGCGATCGCCGGCATCAGTTCGGTTGGGTCCTGCATGGGTTGTGGCCACAATATGAGCGCGGACATCCCAGCTATTGCCACACGGCCATGCGCCCTCCGTCACGGGGCGAGACCCGGGCGATGGCCGATATCATGGGCACTGGCGGGTTGGCGTGGCATCAGTGGAAAAAGCATGGCAGTTGCTCGGGCCTGAGTGCGCAGCAGTATTTTGCGACTGCGCGCCGGGCCTATAATGCGGTTAAGCGCCCGCCAGTGTTGCGCAAGCTGGATCAGGCGGTGAAACTGCGGCCTTCGGTGATTGAGCAAGCGTTTTTACAGTCAAACCCCGGCTGGCAGGCAGATATGCTGACCATCACCTGCAAACGCGGCTATATTCAGGAGGTGCGTCTGTGCCTGACCAAAGACCTGAAACCGCGTAAATGTGGCGCGGATGCGGTGCGTGATTGCAGGTTGCACGGTGCGTTGTTTCAGCCGATCCGCTGATTGCGCCCTAGGGGCTGATCTGTTGCAAATCTGGCGCAGCGGGGGGCATCTTTCTGGCTTTACTTGAAGTTATGGAATCGTTAAATACATTCACGCTTGTGAATGCGAATAAGGATTCCCTTTTAATACTGTGATGATTGTGGTCAAAGTGGAGCCATTCATTTTGACGCCCGGCCAAAGGAACCCCGAATATGAAAACGATTTTATCATTTGCCGTCGCGCTGCTTGGTTTCGCGCCAATGCTGGCCCATGCCGAAACCCTGACGCTTGCCCCGCAGCCGATCACCGAATGGAAAGCGGTTTATGGTGTGGTCGAAACCCGCGATAAGGTGCCGGCCCGCGCCCGGGTCGCCGGCACGATTGTGGCGCTGGATGTTAGCGAAGGCGATCTGGTCAAGGCCGGGCAGCGTGTTGCGCTGATCAAGGATGACAAGCTGGCCTTTCAACTGGCGGCGATGGATTCGCAGATCGGAACCCTGAAACCGCGCCTGAAAACCGCCCAGACCGATCTGGAGCGCGGCGAAGAGCTGATCAAGCGCGGGGTGATTACCAAACAGCGGTTCGAGCAGCTGGCCAGTCAGGTTGATGTGCTTCTGGGTGAGATCAACACCATCGAATCCAAACAGGCGGTGATCAAGCAACAGGTCTCTGAGGGCGAAGTTGTTGCCCCCGAGGATGGGGTTGTCCTGTCGGTGCCGACTTCGAAGGGCGCGGTGGCCAATCCGGGGGAAAGCATTGCTGTTATCGGTGGCGGCGGCACCTTTTTGCGGCTGTCTATTCCTGAGCGCCACTCGGATTCGCTGGTCGCCGGGGAAGCGATTGAAATCGGCGAAGGCAAGACCGGCCAGTTGATCAAGGTTTACCCGCAGATCGAAGGCGGGCGTGTTCTGGCAGATGTCGAGGTTGCCGATCTGGATGAGCGCTTTATCGGGCGCCGGGTGCCGGTGCGCTTGCCCGTGGGGACGCGTCAGGCGCTGCTGGTGCCGGAAACGGCGGTTAAAATCCATGGCGGCATTGATTTCGTCACCGTCAACAATGGCGACCAGCCGGTGCGCCGCGCCGTGGTTCTGGGGGCAACTGTAAACCGCGACGGGCAGGTGCTGCACGAAGTTCTGACCGGCCTGGTGGCTGGCGATCAGGTGGTGACCGGCCATGAGTAACAAACCCGAACAAACAGAAAAGCTGGGCCTGGCCGGGTTTCTGACCCGCAGCTTTATTGCCTCTCCGCTGACGCCGCTGCTGCTGATCACCGCCTTTGCGGTGGGCTTTATCGCGCTGCTCAGCCTGCCCCGGGAGGAAGAGCCACAGATTTCGGTGCCTCTGGTTGACATTCATGTGCAGGCGCCGGGGCTGAAGGCCGAGGATGCGGTGAAGCTGATCACCGAACCGCTGGAGAATATGGTTAAAGGGATTGATCAGGTTGAGCATGTCTATTCCTCGACCAGCGATAACCAAGCCATGGTCACGGCGCGTTTTATCGTCGGTGTGCCGTCCGAGACTGCGATCCTGCGGGTGCATGACAAGATCCGCGCCAATATGGATCGGATTCCGGTGGGCATCCCCGAACCTTTGGTGATTGGCCGCGGCATCAATGATGTGGCGATTGTGGCGCTGACCTTTGCGCCTGCGCCCGGTCAGGGGGCGATGAACGCCAATGATCTGACCCGCATCGTGCGTGAGGTCGAAGCCGAGCTGGCGAAAATCGACGATGTTGGCCTGACCTATATCGTGGGCGAAACCACCGAGGCGTTGCGCGTGGCCCCTGACCCGGAAAAGCTGGCGCTTTACGGGGTGACTCTGCAACAGCTGGTGGGCAAGGTGCAGGGGGCCAATATTGCCACCCCGGCCGGCACGGTGCGCGATCAGGGCGAGCAGGCGGCGTTTATTCTGGGCAATACCTTTTCCACCCCCGATGAGATCGGCAATCTGAAACTGACTGCGCGCGATGGGCGTTCGGTTTATGTGCGGGATGTGGCGGATGTGCGCTTTGTCACCGATATGGATGAGGTGCATGTGGCCAGCCTCAGCCGTGATGCCAGCGGGGCGGTTGAGCGGATGCCGGCCGTTACTCTGGCCGTTGCCAAACGCGCCGGGGCCAATGCGGTGAATGTGGCCGAGCATATCCTGCACAAGGTCGATAGCCTCAAGGGCAGCCTGATCCCGGATAGCATCGCGGTAGAGGTCACCCGCGACTATGGCGAAACCGCCAATGAAAAAGCAAATGAGCTGTTGTTCCATCTGGGTCTGGCCACGGTTTCGATCGTGCTGCTGGTGCTGCTGTCGATCGGCTGGCGCGAAGCCATCGTGGTGGCGGTTGTCATCCCGGTGACGATCTTGCTGACTCTGTTTGCTTCGTGGATCATGGGCTATACCCTGAACCGGGTTTCGCTGTTCGCGCTGATTTTCTCGATCGGGATTTTGGTGGATGACGCCATTGTAGTGATCGAAAACATCGCCCGGCATTGGGGGATGAACAAGGACGGCAAAAGCCGCATCGGCGCTGCTATCACTGCTGTGGCCGAGGTCGGCAACCCGACCATCGTCGCTACCCTGACCGTGGTTGTGGCGCTGTTGCCGATGCTGTTTGTGTCCGGCCTGATGGGGCCGTATATGAGCCCGATCCCGGCCAATGCGTCGGCGGCGATGATCTTTTCGTTCTTTGTGGCGGTGATGATCACCCCATGGCTGATGATCAAGATCGCGGGCAAAGCCAAACTCCACCATGGTGCGGATGCCGAAACTGGGGGCAAGCTGGGGAAACTCTATGCCGTTGCCGCCCGTCCGATCCTGCGCAGCAAACTCGTCAGTATGCTGTTTTTGCTGATCGTGGTGGTGACGTCGTTCGGCTCTTTGGGGGCGATTTATACCAGCGATGTCACGGTGAAATTGCTGCCCTTTGACAATAAGAGCGAGCTGAATGTGGTGATTGATTTGCCCGAGGGCTCTTCGGTCGAGGCCACGGATGCTGTGGCGCAGCAGGCGGCGCGGATTGCGTTGGGGCTGGAAGAGGTGGTTTCGGTGCAGACTTATTCCGGCACGGCTTCTCCGTTTAATTTCAACGGCTTGGTGCGGCATTACTTCCTGCGTCAGCGGCCCGAGCTGGGCGATGTGCAGATCAAACTGCACGGCAAAGAGCATCGCAACCGCACCAGCCACCAGATCGCGCTTGAGCTGCGTGAATTGCTGGCGGAAATGGACGTGCCGCCGGGGACCAATATCAAAACGGTTGAGCCCCCACCCGGCCCGCCGGTGATCGCCACACTGCTGGCCGAGATTTACGGCCCCGATGCAGACACCCGCCGCGAAACCGCCCGCCAGATTCGTCAGGCGTTTGAAGCGGTGCCTTATGTGGTCGATGTCGATGACAGCTTTGGCGAGCGACCCAGACGGTTGCGCGCCCAGCTGTCTGCCGATGATCTCGAGTTCTACCGGGTGCAGGAACGCGATGCGCTGGACACGCTGCGGCTGCTCAATAGTGACGTGACCGTGGGCTATTCCCATCGCGGCATGGGCCGTCAGCCGATCCCGATTGTGGTCGGGCGTGACCGTGGGGACAAGGTGATTGACGAACGGCTGCTGGCCACTCCGGTGCCTGCCAATGTTCTGCCCGGTGATCGCGGCGTGGTTGAGCTGGGTGATGTGGTCAGCATCGCGCCTGAGCAAGCTTCGCTGCCGATTTTCCGCCACAATGGCCGCTATGCGGAAATGGTGATGGGGGAAATGGCCGGGCAGTTCGAGGCCCCGCTTTACGGCATGATCGCGGTTGGCAAAGAGCTGGGCAAGATCGACTGGCAAAAGCTGGGGGTCGAAAAACCCGAAATCATCCTGCACGGCCAGCCCGAGGACGAAAGCAAGCCCGCGCTGCTGTGGGATGGCGAATGGGAGGTTACTTGGGTGACATTCCGCGACATGGGCGCTGCGTTTGGTGTGGCCTTGCTGGGGATCTATATCCTGGTGGTAGCGCAGTTTGGGTCGTTCCGATTGCCGCTGGTGGTGCTGACTCCGGTGCCGCTGACATTCCTTGGCATCATGTTTGGGCACTGGTTGTTCAAGGCACCGTTCTCGGCAACCTCGATGATCGGCTTTATCGCGCTGGCGGGGATCATTGTGCGTAACTCGATCCTGCTGGTGGATTTCATCCGCCACGAAGGCGATGGCAAGGTGGATCTGGACGTGCTGATCGCCGCGGGCTCGACCCGGTTCAAACCGATCCTGCTGACAGCACTGGCAGCAATGATCGGGGCGGCGGTGATCCTGACCGATCCGATCTTTCAGGGGCTGGCGATTTCGCTGTTGTTTGGTCTGGCGACTTCGACCCTGCTGACGGTGCTGGTCATCCCGGCGATTTATCGGGTGTTCAAAATGTAAGCCCTAAAAACACCCAAAAGAGCGCGCATTGCTGCGCTCTTTTTATATCCCGGCTCCATGGCTTGCCTGCCGGCTTCATATCCGCAATGGACAAGCCCGAATTAGTCTGTATCTTGGGCCGGTCATAAAAAGCAGGTTTTCAAAGTTTTGCCCCAGCATAACCCAACCAAACGGCCATTGACGTTGCGCGATGTGTCGCACGCTGCCGGTGTTAGCGAGATGACCGTCAGCCGGGTGTTGCGCGGCCGTGGCGATGTTTCGGAAAAAACTCGGCAAAAAGTCACCGAAGCGGCGAAAAAGCTGGGCTATGTGCCGAATAAAATCGCCGGAGCATTGGCCTCGCAGCGGGTTAATCTGGTGGCGGTGATTATCCCGTCGCTGTCGAACATGGTGTTCCCCGATGTCATGACTTCGATTTCCGAGGTGCTGGACCAGACCCCGTTGCAGCCCGTGGTCGGGGTGACGAATTACCTGCCTCAGAAAGAAGAGCGGGTGTTGTTTGAAATGCTGTCCTGGCGCCCTTCGGGGCTGATTATTGCCGGGCTGGAACACACGGCCAATGCTCAGGCCATGCTGCGGGCCGCGGATGTGCCGATTGTCGAGATCATGGATCTGGATGGCGAACCGATTGATAGCATTGTCGGTCTGTCACAACGTCGGGCGGGTTATGAGATGGCGGATGAGATCATCCGTCAGGGCTATCGCAAGATCGCCTTTATGGGCACCAACATGCCGCTGGATCACCGGGCGCGCAAACGGTTTGAAGGCTTTACCGAAAGGCTGGCCAAATCCGGGATCGAGATTATGGATCAGGAGTTTTACTCGGGCGGTTCGGCGCTGATCAAGGGGCGCGAGATGACCGAAGCCTTGCTGAAACGCTCGCCCGATCTGGATTTCCTTTATTATTCAAACGATGTGATCGGGGCAGGAGGGCTGCTTTATTGCATTGAAAATGGTATTGATGTGCCGGGTCGGGTCGGTCTGGCTGGGTTTAATGGGGTTGAGCTGTTAAACGGGTTGTCCAAGCGTCTGGCCACCATGGATGCCGAGCGTCATAAGATTGGACGTATTGCGGCTGAGATCATTGCGGCCCGGGCTGCGGGGAAGCCGGCTGAAAACCGGGTCGAACTGGCCCCCAAGCTGCAATTTGGCGATACGCTGCAGCGCAACGGGTGAGGGGGGCTATTGCTGTCCCCTGCGTTTATGAATTTATACCACAAGAGGTTTGCATAGAGTTGCATCATGTCACAAGGCCGGGCGGGACAGCGTAGAAGTGCGCAATGCTATGCGAAGCGTAATTCGTTGTATTCTGCGGCATAGGATCGGTATCGCCCCAGACGGGCTTGACCTTTGGGGCAAAGGATTATCTATCTGATTGTCAACAACCTACCCTGAAAGTCGTCCGATGTCCGATCTGAAATCCACCTCTTTGCAAGTCACGTCTCTGAACTGTGCCTCTTGCTCGGCCCGGGCGGAAAAGGCGCTGAATGCCGCTGCCGGAGTCCAGCAGGCCAGTGTCAATCTGGCCAATGAGACTGCTCAGATCATCTATGACGATCCGGCCAGCGTCAACAGCCTGATGCAGGTTCTGGAGCAGGCCGGCTACCCCGCCGCTACGCGCGACATCAGCTTTGAGGTCGCGGGGATGTCCTGTGCCTCTTGCGTGGGTCGGGTTGAGCGGGCGCTGGCCAAAATCGACGGCGTGACCGAGGTCGCGGTGAATCTGGCCAGCGAAACCGCCACCGTCAGATTTGCCGCAAGGGCGGTCAGCCCCACTCAGATTCTGGCCACGGTCACCAAGGCGGGCTATCCGGCGAAAATGCCCTCGGACAAGCCCTCAGCCAATGACGACCAGGCCCGGCGCAAGGCTGATGAGATCAGCCATCTGGGCCGTTTGACACTGATCGCTGCGGCCTTGGCCCTGCCGGTGTTTGTGCTTGAGATGGGCGGCCATGTCATTCCCGGAATGCGCGATTGGGTCGATGCGACCATCGGCAACCAGAACAGCAAATATCTGCAATTCGTGCTGACCACGCTGGTGCTGTTCGGCCCCGGTTTGCGGTTTTACCGGCTGGGGATCGTGGCGTTGCTCAAGGGCGCGCCCGAGATGAACTCTCTGGTGGCGCTGGGCACGGCGGCGGCGTATTGCTTTTCGCTGATTGCCACCTTCGCCCCGCAAATCCTGCCCGCAGGCACCGCGCATGTCTATTACGAAGCCGCTGCGGTGATCGTGGTGCTGATCCTGCTGGGCCGTTGGCTTGAGGCCCGCGCCAAGGGGCGCACCGGGCAGGCGATCAGCAAACTGATCGGCCTTCAGGCCAAAACCGCGCGGGTGGAACGCGGTGGCGATGTGTTGGAGCTGCCGATAGATGAGATCGTGATCGGCGATCTGATCGAGGCTCGCCCCGGCGAGAAAATCGCCGTGGATGGGCAGGTGATCGGCGGCCAGTCCTATGTCAATGAAAGCATGATCACCGGCGAACCTGCTCCGGTTGCCAAAGCCGAAGGCGATGCCGTGGTGGGCGGGACGATCAACGGGCAGGGGGCGCTGCGGTATCGGGCGACTCATGTGGGGGCGGACACGGTTTTGGCGCAGATCATCCAGATGGTTGAACGCGCCCAAGGGGCCAAGCTGCCCATTCAGGGGCTGGTGGACAAGGTCACCGCGATTTTTGTGCCGGCGGTGTTGCTGGCGGCGCTGATCACCGTTGTGATCTGGCTGATGTTCGGGCCAGAGCCTGCGCTGAGTCTGGCGCTGGTGGCCGGGGTTTCGGTTCTGATCATCGCCTGCCCCTGCGCCATGGGGCTGGCCACGCCGACCTCGATCATGGTGGGCACCGGGCGGGCGGCGGAAATGGGCGTGCTGTTTCGCAAAGGCGATGCGCTGCAAATGCTGCAACAGGCTGACATCGTGGCGCTGGACAAAACCGGCACTCTGACGGCCGGCCAGCCCGAGCTGACCGATTACACCGTTGCGCAGGGTTTTCATTTCGACGATGTGCTGCGCCTTGCCGCGGCGGTCGAGGACAGTTCCGAGCATCCGGTTGCCAAGGCGATTTTACGCGCAGCGCGTGCGAAAAACATGACCCTGCCGATGGCTGAGGATTTCCAGTCGGTGACCGGCTTCGGGGCGCAGGCGCGGGTGGATGACAAACAGGTTCTGGTCGGGGCCGACCGCTTCATGATCCAGCAGGGCATTGAGCTGGGCCGGATGCAACAGCAGGGGGATGCCTTGGGGCAGGCGGGCAAGACTCCGCTCTATGTGGCGATTGACAACGCCGCCGTTGCGGTTCTGGCCGTGGCTGATCCGATCAAGGAAACCACACCGCAGGCCATCAAGGCTCTGCACGATCTGGGCCTGAAGGTGGCGATGATCACCGGCGACAACCAAGGCACTGCCGATGCCATTGCCCGTGATCTGGGGATTGATCATGTGGTGGCCGAAGTGCTGCCCGATGGCAAGGTTGATGCCCTGCAAGAGCTGCGCCAGCAGGGCGGCAAGCTGGCTTTTGTTGGCGACGGGATCAATGACGCGCCCGCGCTGGCCAGCGCTGATGTTGGCATTGCGATTGGCACCGGCACCGATGTGGCGATCGAGGCGGCGGATGTGGTGCTGATGTCGGGGGATCTGAACGGGGTGGTGAATGCCTTTGATATTTCCCGGCGCAGCATGAAAAACATCCGCCAGAACCTATTTTGGGCCTTTGGCTATAATGTGGTGCTGATCCCGGTGGCGGCGGGGGTGTTGTATCCGGTTTCCGGGGTGCTGTTGTCTCCGATGCTGGCGGCGGCGGCGATGTCACTGTCCAGCGTGTTTGTGTTGAGCAACGCCCTCAGGTTGCGCTGGGTCCAGCCCGCGCAGCACTGACCCGCCTTTGGTTTGTTTACGATCCGGGGATAACCGTTTTCATATTTGCGGCTAATCAATTTCATATTCTGGTCAAAGTTACTGTTTAGCCGGGGCATAGCGGCAGCAATAAGGGACCAGACTATGCGACGTGATCGTAACAAAGATGTTTTTGCCGAACGACTGGCGCGTTTGAATGCGTCCCCTTCCAAACCGGCCCCTCAGGCTCCGGTTGAAACCCCGCCCGTGAGGAAGCCTGCGGCAAAACCGCGAGTCAACAGCACGGTGCGCAAAATTCAGATTTGGGGGTTTGTCCTGCTGATGCTGGTGGTTGGCGGGGTTGTGGGCAATTATCTTTACCCGGATTTCGTCAAGACTCAGATCGCTCAGGCCAAAAAGGTGGGCGAGGATATGAAAGTGGTGACTAAGGTGCTGATACCGCAGGGGTCGACCGCAATCAACATTGCCGGTAAATCCTCTCATGGCCTGCAAACACCCAACTCCGTCAGTGCGCCGCGCTCGGCCCCCGGGCCCAAGATCAGCAAAGTGCCTGAGAAGCCGCAATCAGACGATTGGAAGGCCACGGATTATGTCGAGCAAACCGATACCGGCCGGATCATCTATTCGCCCGCGGTTCTGGGGACGCAGTTTGTGAAAATCAGCGATCTGTTTGCGGATTACCACGATTTCAAGACTTCGCCCGAGCTGAAAAATATCCGTCAGTTTCAGAATCTGGACAGCTGCACCCCCCGCCGTCCGGCTGCGGGTGAGAAGCTGATGGGGGTGCGGCTGGAGGGTGCCTATATGGCCGAAAACTTCACCACCGTGGATGATAAGCAAATCGCTGGGGCGCTGCTGCAAGCGGTCAAGAACAGCTCTGAGCAACGCTTGTCTTTGGCCTTGGGTCAAGAGGAAGGGCTGTTCGAAGATGCCGCGCTTGCCGGGCAGGCGGGCGATGAGATGAAATCGGTGGATGTTGTGATCACCGATACTTCGGCCCCAATCTATCTGGTGTTGCAGACCACATCGGGCAACATCATCTGGAATTTGCATCTGTCCGCAGGCGTGCGGCTGGCGCATGTCACATCCGTTGCCAATGGGGCGTCCGGGCTGGCGGGATTGCCGGCCGGGGTCAGCTATCAGGTGCTGGATGTTGCAGATTTTGTGCAGACCGATGATTTTGGCGCGACCCGGCTGGCCGAGGGGTGTGAGATCATGCCGTGGCGTATGCCCACCCCCGATTGGGGGATTTGGCAGCGGACCGAACAAACCGGCTCGGATTTTGCCAAGGTCCGCGTCAGAAAGAATGTCAGCCGCCACGCCACCTATCAGGCGTGGTATGAAAAAGCGTTCGGTGTGCCTGCGGATCTGAACACGATCAGCGCCAAGGT
>PDWJ01000039.1_pt1 | contig 181522 bp, 173 predicted proteins | sample 1430881 | NCBI WGS metagenome assembly PDWJ01 (sample SAMN01162460, study PRJNA174530) | Oral metagenome, whole genome shotgun sequencing project. | biome: Marine environment; feature: Marine mammal; material: Swab sample of the gingival sulcus; isolation source: swab sample of gingival sulcus...
AAGCTGTATTAGCACCCGCCAAAGGATGAGCAATTTTGGTGGCTAACATATTCGCCATTTGATCAGGCATCGCCCACATGCCTTTGCCAATCTGAGCTTTACCTTGCAAGCCACAAGCAAGACCTACATCAACATTGTTATCTTCATACGCTTTGATCCAAGTGGCATCTTTCATATCCCCCTTACGAATCATTGGACCCGCTTCCATCGAGGTATGAATTTCATCCCCTGTGCGATCTAAGAAACCTGTATTAATAAACACCACACGCTCTTTGGCTGCACGAATACATTCTTTCAGATTCACCGTAGTACGGCGCTCTTCGTCCATAATTCCGACTTTTAAAGTATTACGTGTCAAGCCTAAAGCATCTTCAACACGAGCAAACAACTCATTAGTGAATGCAACCTCATCCGGGCCGTGCATTTTGGGTTTTACAATATAGACCGAGCCTGTACGCGAATTCTTGCGCTGGGTATCCCCTTTTAGATCATGTATAGCAATCAGGCTGGTCACATATGCATCCATAATACCTTCAAAAACAGGTTTACCCGCTTTGTCCAAAATGGCTGGATTCGTCATTAAATGACCGACATTGCGCACAAACATCAGGCTACGCCCCGGCAAGCTCAGGTCAGAACCATCTAATGCCTGATATTCACGGTCAGGATTCATACGGCGTATAAAAGTCTTGCCCTGTTTAGTGACAGGCTCTTCCAAAGTGCCTTTCATTAAACCTAACCAATTACCATAGACTTGTACTTTATCAACCGCATCTACCGCCGCTACAGAATCTTCACAATCCATAATGGTGGTTAAGGCAGCTTCCATTATAAGATCATTAATGCCCGCCGCATCGTTTTTACCAATAGCGCCCTGACGGTCAATCTGAATCTCAAAATGTAGCCCATGATTTTGCAATAAAACAGCACTCGGCTCAGTTGCTGCGCCTTGATAAGCCACCAGTTTTTCAGGCTGTGTTAGCCTTGTCTGACTGCCATCCTGCAAAGTGACTTGTAATTTGCCATCCAACACGGCATAAGCTGTAACTTGTTTATGAGAGGCATTTTCTAGCGGTGCGGCTTCATCCAAGAAATCACGCGCAAACGCAATGACCTTTTCGCCACGAAGCGGATTAAAGCTTTTACCTGCTGCGGCACCGCCCTCATCCGAAATGGCATCTGTGCCATAGAGCGCATCATATAAACTGCCCCAACGTGCATTCACTGCGTTTAGCGCAAAACGGGCATTCATCACAGGAACAACTAATTGCGGCCCCGCCATCTTGGCAATTTCAGGATCGACATTGCTTGTACCAATTTGAAAATCATCGCCTTGAGGCAATAAATAACCAATATCTTGCAGAAAATGTTTGTAGGCCGCAAAGTCAGCTTTGGCTTTGTGCTCTAAATGCCACTGATCAATCCGCGCCTGAAAAGTATCACGGATTTTTAGCAATTCACGGTTACGCGGAGAAAACTCATCAAGGGCTAATGCCTGTGCCGGGCAATGCCTGTTTATTAATAAAATCATGTAGCAGTGTTGACACTTGCAAGCTACCAACCTGAATTCGCTCGCTCATTGCTGCGTTTCCTCCAAGAAAAAATTGAGATTGTCGACATTGTACTAATAAATGCAGTGCAACAAAAGCTAAGCATTCCCACAGAGTAAACTTGCGTCAACTCAATGTAAAAAGATGAACGGTCTGTAAGATGCTTTATTCTTATTCGTTTATTTATTCGTGGCAAACAGCATGAATTATTGGAAAATAGGATTATTAAGCGGATTAGTTGGCTTGCTGATAGGCCTTATATTAGCTTGGTTGTGGCTAAAACCACTGGGTAAACCTTTATTTGTTGAACTGGTCAATCTACGTCAAGAAACGGTTCCTTTGATTAGCATTGAACACGGCAACGAATATCTGCAAGAGCAAATTATACTAACGCAGCTACGTCCGGGTGAAAAACGGGTACTTACCCTCAATCATGAGCCTGGACGCGGTTATAGCATCAAAACTCAGTTAGATGGTCAGGATATTGATGTCTGTGTGGGTAAATGGTCTAAGAAATGGACGAATTACGTCATACTAACCAACAATGGTATTTTCAGCAAAGATTAATGTTAACCCAAACAAATAAAACAATCTGTTCAAAATTGCGTACAAAAAGAAGCCCTGCCAAAGGCAGGGCCTGAAAGGAAAGCTCAAAAAGCCTTCAGCACACGCCAAACAACTAACTGCAATTTAACGTGCCGCATCTTGTGCTTTCTTACGCTCCTGTGCTTCCTTGATAACTTCGTCAGCAACGTTCTTTGGACATGGAGCATAGTGTGAAAACTCCATCGAGAATTGACCACGACCTGAAGTCATAGTACGCAGGTCACCGATATAACCGAACATCTCGGACAGTGGCGCATCAGCTTTAACGCGCACACCAGCGGGACCCGGTTCTTGCGACTTAATCATCGCACGACGACGGTTCAAGTCACCGATTACGTCACCCACATGATCTTCAGGGGTAAACACGTCTACCTTCATGATAGGCTCCAGAATCTGCGGCCCAGCTTTAGGAATAGACTGGCGGAAAGCGCCTTTAGCTGCGATTTCAAACGCAATGGCAGAAGAGTCAACTGCGTGGTAAGCACCATCACGCAGTGTGATTTTGACGTCTACCATGGGATAGCCTGCCAATACACCTTTACTCATGCTTTCTTTAAAGCCTTTTTCAACCGCAGGCCAGAATTCACGAGGTACATTACCACCAACCACCACTGATTCAAAGCTAAAACCAGCACCTGCTTCATTGGGCTGAATGGTATAGTCAATTTTACCGTATTGACCCGAACCACCTGACTGCTTCTTATGGGTATAGCTGTCTTCAATTGATGCAGTAATTGATTCACGGTAAGCGACTTGTGGTTTGCCGACATCAACTTCGATATTATGAGCACGACGTAAAATGTCAACCTTAATATCCAAGTGCAACTCACCCATACCTTTCAGAATGGTCTCATTGGTTTCCTGATCGGTTTCGACACGGAAAGAAGGATCTTCCTGAACCATCTTATTCAGCACAACACCCAACTTTTCGGCAGCACCTTTGTTCTTCGGTGCAACCGCAATTGAGATAACTGGATCAGGGAATACCATAGGTTCTAAGGTAGCTGGATTATTTGGATCAGCCAGTGTATGACCCGTTTGTACGTTTTTCAAACCGATCAGAGCGACAATATCACCTGCTTGCGCTGTTTCGATTTCATTACGGTCATTAGCGTGCATTTCCACCATGCGGCCAACACGCTCAGTTTTACCTGTAAAGGTATTCAGTAGAGTATCGCCTTTTTTCAACTTACCAGAGTAAACACGCACAAAGTTCAACGCACCAAAGCGGTCATCCATAATCTTGAAGACCAAGGCGCGCACCGGACTATTAGGGTCAACTTCAGCAAACTTGCCGGTTTCATGACCTTCTAGGTCAACTTCAGGCTGTGGTTTAACTTCCGTTGGACTAGGTAAATAATCGACCACACCATCCAATACCAACTGCACACCTTTATTCTTGAAAGAAGAACCCGCGTAAGTTGGGAAGAAGTCAAGGTTAATCGTACCCTTGCGAATGCAACGCTTCAGGTCTTCAATGGCAGGCTCTTCGCCCCCCAAATACATTTCCATCAGCTCATCATCTTGCTCAACCGCCGTTTCGATCAGCTTTTCACGCCACGTTTCAACCTGATCCAGCATTGCTTCAGGTACATCTTTAAGCTCATAGCTTAATGGGTCTCCAGAATCATCCCAAATCCAAGCTTTGCGTGTTAATAAGTCAACTACACCGACAAAGTTTTCTTCAATACCGATCGGTAAAGTCATAACAACTGGCTTGGCGGCTAATACATCTTCAACCTGCTTTACCACGCGGTAAAAGTCAGCACCAATACGGTCTAATTTGTTCACATAAATAATGCGTGCAACTTCAGACTCGTTGGCATAGCGCCAATTAGTTTCAGACTGAGGCTCTACACCGCCTGAACCGCAGAAGACACCAATGCCACCGTCCAGCACTTTTAAGGAACGGTAAACTTCGATGGTAAAGTCAACGTGTCCGGGGGTATCAATAATATTAAAACGGTGTGGTTCCCACTGCTGGGTGCTACCAGGCCAGAAACAAGTCGTCGCGGCAGACTGGATAGTAATACCACGCTCGGCTTCCTGCTCCATAAAGTCCATAGTAGACTCACCATCATGCACTTCGCCTAGTTTGTGAATTTTGCCAGTCAGCTTCAGAATGCGTTCCGTGGTGGTTGTTTTGCCCGCGTCAACGTGCGCGAATATACCTATGTTCCGGTATTTGCTTAAATCCGTCATTGTTTGAGTCTCATATAAATACAATAACCTGCTAGCGACACTAGTCTCATACCAGTGAAGCTTGATAGCCTAATCTGCCAGCAGGAGTGTTTCTGCCGACCTACCTCTTTTTGCTATACCCTGATATTGATGCAATCAATTTTATTTCAGGGAGCGTTCCGATAAAGGCGGCAATCTTAATCGTCTGCCACTTGATTTGGAACCCCTTTTGTGCATTTAAACCAAGGTGCGGTATTGTATAGCATCTTGCACAAGGGAGTAAGTGGCTCAAAGAATACCTTACTCAGAAAGGCAGACTTCTGAATTAAAATACGAAGAAAGCCGATAAATGCTTAAAATTTCCAGTATGGGCGGGGATTAAACGCTAATGATTCCGCCATTAACTGATAAGCTTCACGTGCTTTTTTAGTTTCAGCCGGAGGTAAAACGATCTCTAGAATCAGATAAAGATCACCTGCCACCTGACTACCGCTGCCTGGAATACCTTTTCCTTTGAGACGCATTTTACGCCCAGTGCGAGAATTAGCCGGAACTTTGACCTCAGCCGAACCGCCGCCTGGCAAAGGTACAGCCACATTGGCTCCCAAAGCAGCCTCCCAAGGTGCGACAGGTACGGTGAGATATAAATCACGCTCCTCAATTTTATACAAAGGATGTTGTCGAAACTCCACTTCCAACAATAAATCACCTGCCCCCCTCAAGCCAGCCTGTCCCTGACCATTGAGGCGAATACGTTGGCCTGCTTTAATGCCTTTGGGAATATTGACGGTCAATGTACGTTGGCCGCTGGCACTGCTGAGCGTAAAAGTACGTTTAGCGCCTTGTAGTGCATCTTCCAAATCAATTTGAATCTTACTTTGTTGATCTTGGCCGCGCTGCTGTTGTCCAAAACCGCTACTACCCTGGTCTGGGCGACCCGTTCCAGCAAAGCCACCGCCAAAAATGCTGGAGAAAAAATCACTAAAATCACCAAAATCTGCCTGTGCACTGCCACTGGCACGTCTACTGCCAAAGTCAAAATGACTTTCCCAGCCGGGTGGTGGGCGAAACTCCTGACCTTGCTGCCAGTTAGAGCCCAACTGATCATAGGCTGCACGTTTATCACTATCATGCAAGACCTCATAAGCCTCGCCCACTGCTTTGAAACGCGCTTCAGCATCAGGCTCTTTACTTACATCAGGATGATATTTACGTGCCAAGCGACGATAAGCTTTACGAATTTCGTCATCACTGGCAGTGCGTTCAACACCCAATATCTTGTAATAGTCTTTGTATTCCACAGCTATCTTCTCCTTGCCTAAGCTCACCATACTGGGCGACAACCCATTAATCTATAGGCAGAAAATCCAATTACAAGTCTGGTATAAACACAAATTTTATTTTTTCGTATTTGTCAAGTTTTTTCCAAGCGTGCTCTTGAAGTCTGTTTGATCCGCCCTTATTCATTTAGCATAGACAAACAAAACCCATGTGAAACGATGGAGTAAATGATTATGTACGGAACTTTATTCAACTTTTCTGATGACCTGTTTGGTGAATTAGATAATCTGCAACGTCACTTACTAGGCGGGCGTGGCTTATTGTCCAATATTCGTCCTGTTGCGCGGGGTACTTTTCCTGCCATTAATTTAGGCTCTACCCCAACTTCAGTGGAAGTTTACGCCTTTGTACCTGGCGTTGATGCCAAAACACTGGATATTCAAATCGATAAAAACCTACTTACTGTACAAGGTGAGCGTCAGCTTGACCTGCCCGATGAGGACAGCAAAGCAACGGTTTATGCCCAAGAACGCTTCTCTGGTAAATTTAAGCGTGTTATCACTCTGCCAGATGATGTCGATGTCAATAAAGTGACCGCCAATTGTAAGGATGGTGTCCTGTGCATCTCCATTCAACGACGCGAAGAAGCACAACCTAAACGGGTTGAAATTCAATAATTAGCTAACAGGGAAAGATAAGCATGAATACCATGAGTTCAAATACACAAGACAAAACAGTAGACTCTGCAAAGCAGCATGCCGAAAAAGAACAGGCAACCTTACGCCCATTAGTCTCCATTGTAGAAGCCGACAATGGCTTTACCTTGACCGCAGAGATGCCCGGTGTTCCCAAGGAAAAAGCCAGTGTCCATGTTGAAAATGACACGCTGACATTGGAAGGTGAAATTGCCCTAACTATGCCAGACAATATGGAAGCTACGCATGCTGAAATACAGCTCGCTCGTTACAAGCGCGCCTTTACGCTCAGTCGTGAGTTGGATACCAGCAAGATTGAAGCCAGCCAAAAGGATGGTGTATTGACTGTACACATCCCTAAAGCTGAGCATGCACAGCCACGTAAGATTGAAGTACAGTTAGGCTAGTCTTAAAAAACGCTCCAAGCGTCCTCCCGCTGCTGTATTGGGCGCTTGGGTGAGCTTTAAATCTTTATGGGTGCAAATATGCCTCTACCTTATTACCTTGGTGCGCCACTGTGGTCACAAAATGAGTGGAAAGGCAATTTCTATACAGCCCAAGCCAAGGCGGGTGACTTCTTACACCAATATGCACGCTTTTTTAATGCGGTTGAAGGCAATACAACTTTTTATGCTACACCTTCAGCCGCTAATGTGGCGCGTTGGCTCGAGGCTACGCCGCCTGATTTCCGCTTCAGTTTTAAATTTCCCCGCGAAATTACCCATAAAGCCAAACTAGTGCAGGTCAACGCAGAGACCCAAACTTTTCTAAAGCGCCTAGCTCCACTAGGTGAGCGTTTGAATAACTTTATGCTGCAATTGCCTGCTTCTTTTTCACCAGAGAGGCTGCCTTTGCTAGAACAGTTTTTACGTGAATTGCCGACTGACTATGGTTATGCTGTAGAAGTGCGCCACCCAGCCTTTTTTACAGATGCCAATCAGCGACAACGTTATAATGAATTATTGAAAAAACGGGGTGTAGACCGCGTTATTTTTGAAAGCCGTCCAGTGCATTCAACGCCTGCCCTAGACGAAGCTACCCGCGAAGCTCAAGAGCGCAAACCTCGCTTACCCGTACAACTCGATGTTACGGCACAGTCTCCCATTTTGCGTTATATCGGCCACCCCGTATTGGAAGAAAATCAATCAAGATTAGAACCTTGGGCCGCTCAAACTGCACGCTGGCTACAAGCAGGCTTAACGCCTCGTATTTTTTTGCATACCCCTAACAACCTACAAGTACCAAAACTGGCCTTACAGTTTCATCACATGCTACAACAACGCTTGCCAGAGCTTCCTGATTTGCCTGCGTTTCCAAGCGATCAAGCTGATCAGGTTGCCTTACTATGATGGCAAGTTGCCAACCACACCAATGTGTAGCATCGTCACTATTGTCAAGCAAAAACATTTAAATACAGCTTGCCTGCCTATTACTGTTTTGCTACCCTTACGCGCCTTTAGTATTTGAATCAGTATTTAAATCGCAGTTTTGGAGAATTCCGATGGCTCGTGTATGCCAGGTAACAGGTAAGCGTCCGCTGACAGGTAATAATGTCTCGCATGCTAACAATAAGACCAAACGTCGTTTTCTGCCCAACTTGCATACGCATCGTTTTTGGGTTGATAGCGAACAGCGCTTTGTAAAATTGCGCCTTTCCGCCAAAGGCATGCGCATTATTGACAAGAAAGGCATTGATGCTGTCTTAGCTGAGCTGCGCGCGCGCGGCGAAAACGTTTAAGTTTAATTCGGGAGTAGACAAACATGGCCAAGAAAAGCGGTCGCGATAAAATCAAACTGGTGTCTACAGCTGAAACAGGCTATTACTACACCACTACCAAGAACAAACGTACCACTCCTGACAAGCTGGAGTTCAAAAAGTACGATCCCGTTGTTCGTAAGCATGTGCTCTTCAAGGAAGCTAAAATTAAGTAAACTGCAAATCTTCTGGCAGAGCATCGGCAACTACGATTTCAACAAAAAAGCCCGTATTAACGGGCTTTTTTGCGTTATGATAGTTCTGCTTTTTTGTTCAACTGTCTTAACGCTTTATTTTCGGAATAATGTATATGGAATTACTCATCTGGGGCATAGTCATTATTGGCATCTTGTTGGTTATCATACCTTTTTTATTAGGTTTGCTTGTTTCACCTCACCAACGCGCCACTCGCGTAGAACTTATTAAAGCACCTACAATAGATGTCTGGAATGCACTTAGCGACTTGTCACGCCAAACAGAGTGGCGTACTGACTTAAAAAGCGTGCAATTTAAAGATGATGATGATGGTATGCGCTGGGTGGAACTCACTAAGAAGGGCGAGCAGCTTGTCACCCGTAAAAAGAAAGAAGTAAACCAGAAAGAAATCTTGGTACAAATAGAAAAAGGCTCCAGAGTCAGAGGTACACGTCAAGCTATTCTTAGCTCAGTGCCTGGTGGAACGCGTGTAACCTTCACCGAAACTTCTGACATTAGAAGCCCTTTTAGCCGTATTATTGCACAAGTTGGCTCTACACTAGATAAACGCCTAAACAGCTACATTGCACAGCTCAAAAATCGTTTTAAACAATAAGGTTTTTGGCTTGGCAAATCCCACATTACGAAGCCATAGGCAACGCTGATTACAGCGCATAGTAAGTATGGCTGAAGCTTTGGCGTTAAAGCTGCTTTAATTTATACTGTGCGCTCTTGCCGAGAATCATCGGTGTCACTCAAGTAAACAAAAATGCAATCCGAATTTTGGCACGAGCGCTGGGAGCGCAATCAAATTGGTTTTCACCAACAAGATATTAACTTGCATCTGGAAACGTTTTGGAAACGCTTGCGCATTGCGCCTCAAGCCAGTGTTTTTGTGCCTTTATGTGGCAAAAGTCGTGATATGCTGTGGTTGCGCTCTCAAGGACATCCTGTATGGGGTGTGGAAATCAGTCCGATTGCAGTACGCGACTTTTTTGCTGAGCATGATTTAATACCTACGGTCACACAGCAAGGCAAGTTTGAGCGTTGGGAAGCCGATGGTTTGACTATTTTATTAGGTGATTTTTTTACACTATCGGCTGAAGATATTGCACATTGTGCTGCTGTTTATGATCGTGCTTCTCTGATTGCTTTGCCATTAGATATGCGCGCGGCTTATGTGGAGCATTTGCTTGCTATCCTGCCACCAGTAGTCACCATGCTCTTGATCACCGTCGCTTATGATCAGACTGTCGCCAAAGGGCCTCCTTTCGCGGTCTATGAGGCAGAAGTACGAGGCTATTATGAGGAATGGTTTGCGATTGAGCACATCTGCACAGTAGACGCGATTGAAGATTTACCCGGCTTTCGTAAGTATGGCATCGAGCGCTTGGATGAACATGTGTTTTTGTTAATGCCGCACTGATCTGATCAACGGTGCGGTGTGCTAGGCAAGCGCTGTATTTGATTCTGTCAGATAATGGACGGCGGTTTTCAGTTGACCATCAGGATGTAAGATTATTTCCCGCCAAGCTGGGTGAGTATGAATAAAACGTGGTTGATCTGAAGTGTGATCTAGTTGCACGCAGGTGGCAGGAGTGCCGTAAACAGCAATGCTATGTCCATTTTTTCGGCTGTAGGTGCTCGCAAATTCGTTGTGAATATGTCCAAAGCAAACGGCCTTAACCGATGGAAAAGCGGCCACTGTGTCCCAAAAAGTGGTGTTGTTCTGCAAGCCCCAAGGATCTATCCACGGGCTACCGATGGGTACAGGATGGTGATGAAGAAAGATTAGTGCATAACTATCCGTATGGAGTCCGGCTAAATAATGTTCAAGTTGATCCAGTTGCTCAGCTTGCAAAAATCCATCATTACGTTCTGCTGCGCTGGAATCTAAAAAGAGACAATGCCATTGCGCGAATTGAGTTGCACTAAAGGGTCGAATGGTTTTGCTTACCAGCGAGTTTAAGTGTACCTGCATTAAAGCAGGCACATCATGATTACCTGCTAATGCGTATACTGGCAAGCTAAAGTCTTTTAATAGCTCAGCAATGCGTTCATATGTGCCTGCCACTACTTCTTGCGCCAAATCACCGCTAATAATTAGAGCGTCAGCAGTGGCATACTGGTGTTGCAGATGCTTTAATAGTAACCGCAAATTGCGATTGGGTTGTACAGGCAGTGATGACCATTCTAGGTAAGCATCGGTATGGCTATAACAATGTGTATCGCTGATTTGCAGTAATTGAATAGTTTGGTTTTGGCTCATATTTATAATCCTGAAAGTACTTTATCCTCAGGGTAGCTAAGATGGTAGCCATATTCTATAGGTGTATTTTTGCCTGCTGGTATTTGCCTGACCCAAGCGACAACACCTTCTTTGTGCTCTACATTTTCTAGATCGGGTTTGTCGCCGGTGAGGCTGACACTAATATCCTCATTGCTAGCTACTGGTATGCTGTCATAAATAGTGATTTTGCGGCTATTATCATGTTGGTTGTTTATGCTAATACGATAAGCTCTTTCTAAATGATTGCGGGTGCTGATCAGGCCATAGCTACTGCTTTTCTCGGGGACAGGCTGGAAGTCAATATGCATGTGGTTGTCCTCGCCAAAAGAAAGCTTGAGTGTTTCGCCACTTTGTAAGGTTTCTATTGAGGTATTGCCAATCAAGCTACCATCCCGATACAGGGCAACCGAGCCCGCTAATAATGGTGCATCTGCGGTATAAGTTGATTGACTCACCAAAATAACACGTGGGTCAATTCGTGGATAACTATACAAGCCCAGTTCGGTTTTTAATGTTTGGCTGGACAGTGTTACCCGTCGGCTATCACTGCCACTGCTGAGAGTGAGCTTTCCTGGAACTTGGTATTCTGCATTAAATGTAGTGTTCAGGAGCTGACTATTTTGCAATTGTAGGGAAGCTGCGGGGGCGGATGCTTGGCGTTTTGCAGCGGAACGTGCTGAAAGATTAGCCTGTTTCAATGTTTCCACTGCTTCATCTTTAGCCATATCCGCCTCATAAAATTCCTCGGAACTGAAGGACAATTTGTCGTGCAGACGAACTATCCAGCTTTCCAGTGCTGGCAAACTGGCGCTATTGGAAGGATGTAAAGTGGAGAGTTGCACAGTTACATTGTTCCAGTCTTCGCCGGTCAATTGCTGTATTTCAGCTTGGGTTTGTAGAGTGAGCTGATTATTGTCTGTATCTAATTCAGCATTGTAAACAGGCTTCCAGCTAGCGCCCTTAATTTGATAGCGTAGGGTAAGTTGCAATTCAGTGGCTTCAGGCGCATTAACATATAATACGGCACTGCGGCTACGGGTTTCACCTGTGGCAATGGCAGCGAGTTGTTGATGTAGCTGCTGCAAACCGTCATCAAATGCTTTTAGAGTTTTGTCGGCGGCACGTATTTTAGCTTGTGCTTGTGCAGTGGCCTGATCTAGGGTATCCCATGCTTGTTGCCATTGTTCCAAAGGGAGAATGATCGTTTGTGGACTCGCCGAGCCTGTTGGTTTTTGCAATACCGTTGCTTGAATAACGAGTAATTGCTGTTCAGCACGGCTTTTCATATCCACGACTTCCCGACGTTTTTCCTGCCATTTTTCAATTTCAGCGCGCAGTAAACGTTCTTTTTCTTGGACGAGCTCAGTTTGTATATGTTGGGACAGATTGACACTACCGAGCGTTACCGGCCTGCTACTATGGCCGCTAATACGCAGTGATTCGGTTTGTAATTGCAGTGGTAAACCATTCAGCAGCAAGCGGCTTTCACCCGCTGCCAGTTTTACGGTGGCATGACGGGTAATGCGTGCACCGTCTGGGTAGACGGTGACAGCCTGAACATTGGAGGGTACGTCGAGCGTGGTGGCGTGACTGAAACCGGATAAAACCAGTAGCATACACAGACTGATTTGTCGGAGCTTGTTATTGGTCATGGTGTTGACTCCTTGATGGACTAATGATTGCATTATGCTATGTGCTCTTATCTAACGGAAGTGATCTGGGCTGATGATGCGCTTAATTGATACACATTGCCATTTTGATGATGTTTCTTTTGATCCTGATCGGCAAGATTTGTTGCAGTCCATGCGTCAAATAGGGGTGAGTGATTTGATTGTGCCTGCGATTACTGCACTTGCTTGGCCTGCTTTGGAAGCAATTTGTGCAACTGACCGTGGTTTGCATGCCGCTTATGGCTTACATCCCATTTACTTAGCTAAGCATTGTGAAAATGATTTGTACTTGTTGGAGAAACGCTTGGCGAAGGGTGGAGCGATTGCTGTCGGGGAGTGTGGACTGGATTATTTTGTGCCAGAACTAGCGATTGAGGTTCAGACAGACTTTTTTGTTGCACAATTACGCTTGGCTAAACAGTTTGATTTACCTGTTATTGTTCATGCACGTCGTTCTGTCGATCATGTGATTAAACAAATTCGTCGCATAGGTGGTTTGCGAGGTGTTGTGCATAGTTTTTCGGGAAGCCGACAACAAGCCGAAATATTGTTCCAACAAGGCTTTTTGTTAGGTGTTGGCGGGACGGTAACGTATGAACGGGCACAGCGTTTGCGGCGTGTGGTTGCACAAATGCCGGCAGAAGCCTTGTTATTGGAAACGGATGCACCAGATCAGCCCGACACTGCGTGGCGTGGTAAACGTAATGATCCTTTACGTTTACCCGTCATTGCCGCAACAGTGGCTGATCTACGTGGTGTTACGCTGCAACAGTTAGCTGCTTTTACCACAGCTAATGCACAACGCTTATTTGGTATAGACTAAATAAAGGTAGAATAATGAAGTATTTTTTTACAGTCTTGATGGCGCTGACGATTTTATTTGGTATCGGTTTGACCGTAACGCCTTACATTATGGAGTTTTTCTGGCCAGTAGGTAAAACCGCTTTCCAAAGTGCCAAACCAGAGGATACTCGCCATGCTGTAGCAGACTGGTTTGCTGTTCCGGTGGAGCAAGTTAAGTCAGCGGACTCTATTAGAAAACTTTCTTCACAAGGTAGTATGGCTTGGTTTCGTTTCTCCATGCCAGCACACCCCGTCGCCAATTTTATTGGTAGAAATCAATTGCAACAGTTGGAATTAACTTCCGATGTATTACAGCAAGTTTTTTTAGTGGACGCTCCCAGCGTGGATTGGTGGCAACCAGACTCTTTGGGACGTGAAACTTACTTTAAGGGCAATGATGGTAAAAGCGACGTTGCCTTGATTTACAACGCGGAACAAGAACAAGGTTTTATGCTTGTAAAAATTTTAATTAAGCAACAAGGGTTTTGAGGCATATGGCATGTTTTAACGCTAAAGTTGCCCAACCGCTTTATCGGCAAAAGATGGCCGAGCCTGAGGTTTGGCCTCATATTTATTGCGGTACAAATCTAGTGCGGTGCGTGTCCAGCGATGAATGGGTAGCACATTACCCTGACCAATAAGTTGTTGGATAGTTTGTTGTTGTTTGGGAGTGCATTCGGCCAATTGTCTATAGCTAGTAATACCTAATTGGCGTAATTTTCGTGCTATTTCAGTGGTGATGCCTTCGATTACCAAGAAATCATCATCAGGCAGAACTTTGTGTTTATGTCCAGAGGCATAAGGGATTGCATTGGATGGACTGTTTGGTAAAACTGTCAAGCTTTGGGCTTGATGTCTGTCCACTTGGCCTTTGAGTAAGCGCACAACATCTAATAGTTTCAAGATATGTTGCTCACGCTGTCTTAATAAAGCATTGGCATGATGTAGTTGGGTACGGCAATGTTCCAATTGTTGGCGTACCTTGCTAAACGTGACATGATCTGTGCGTGTTTCCAGTAAATCCATTAACTGTTTTCTTTGAGTTTCTTTTTTTCTGGATTGTTGACGATAGCGACACGCTCGCTCCACTAGTTTTTTGCGTGATTTGCGTAAACGCAGTAATTCATTCAGCCATGCTTTATCAATGCTACGGCGCATTAACTTATATATGCTCCAGCCAACGAGTACCCCCAGTACAAAAACTAGGAATAAGATCAAAGTAATTTGAATAGCTAGCAAGCTCATACACTACTCCTTTAACACCCTGAGTTTTACGCTGGGCAGATTAGATTGAGCCTCTGTGTCTTTGTCTTTATCCTCAATGATTAGACTTGTTGCAGCGATGCCTTGTTCAACAAGATAGTGGCGTACCGCTAGTGCCCGAGCGCGGCTGGCTTTGACTTGCCCCAATACCGTGCCGGTTTTTTCGGTATGCACACTAATTGCAATTGGTATATCGGGATATTGCTTGAGCAAGTCAACTAACTGATTGAGTGTTTGTTCAGCGCTGGGGGATAGAGCCGCACTAGCATATTGGAAAACTACTTGATCTAAGGGTAGCTTTGCTAATTTTTGTTCCAAAGTGCTGATTTGTTCTAGCGAGGTTTGGCTTAATACTGGTACCACTGTAGTCGCTTCTGGGGCGAGCGTTAATAGATTTTCGACTTTACGCACACCTTCTATTTGGTAAATTGAGGCAATAATTGGCTCAATCTGTTTTTCATCGCCAAGCAATCCGCTCACTTGAGCATCACGCCCATCGAAGGTTATTTTAACTGGAGGAAGATTCTGCTGAGCCAGTGCTTTATTTGACTGTTGAGTCAAACTTGTTTGAATAAACTCATACTTCCACAAGACTGTGGCACTCGCTAAACCTACACTAATAAAAAACACTACAGCAGACAGGCGTATAAAAACCTGTTTAACACTTTGCTTATTATTACTGGACATCCCATTCTCCCAAGCATTGTTTGATTCAAGCTTGAAATATAAAACATTCCAGTCATGTAGGGGGTAATTAAGTGGCATTAATTGACAGTCAGTAATAGTTAATCCTGACTATCAGTGTGAAATAGAGCACTGGCACATGCTATTTTAGGAGGCATGTGCGTGGCAGACTCCCTGATTAACTGTTTGAATGCTCTATAAATTGCCAATAGCGAGCTTGATATGACGCCATTTTTTAGGAAATAAAGGATAAAATTTCTTTAGCTTCCTGCTTTTGCTGTTGTCCGCCCTCCACTAACACCTCTTGTAGAATTGGTAGTGCTGATTGTGGATCTCGTAAATCAAGATAAGCACGGGCAATGTCTAGCTTTAGTGCAGCCTCAGCAGTGTCATCGTTAACAGTAGTATTGGATGGTAACCCTGTCAGTTCGGTTAATTCTGGATAAACCGTTTGTTCGGTAGGTGTAGTCGTCGTTACAGTACTGTTGGGCTCTGTCTCACGCAGACCCAATAATAAAGCATTATTATCGTCCGCAGTGTTAGCAGCAGCATGAGCCGGTGTCGATGTTGACTTGCTTTGTCGCCCTAAGAACCAAGCTAAAGGTAGGCTAAGTAACAGTAGCCCCCAAATCCACCAAGCTAAGGAGCGGCTTTGTTGATGTTGGGTCAATTCAGCATTAGCCAAAGCCGCGCGCGCTAATTGCAGTTCTTGTTGCGCTTGTGTTAGTTCATTACGCAAGACATCAGTTTCAGTGCTGCTTTTTGTATCTGTAGGGCTTGTTAGCGCTTGAGCATTTGCTAGCTGCTGTTTAAGTGCTTCATTTTCTGCACGGATTTCAACATTGGCAGCGTCCAGCGAATCAAGTTGCTCTTTGAGCATCTCGACTTCCATAGCGGCCATGTCCACCGGATTGCCGTTTTCATCCAACACAGGTTCAGCTTCTGTTCCCGACGTTGTGGTGGCGGGTGCGGCTTGCGCTTCAGCCAACTGAGTTTTGGCTTGTTCTAGTTCCTGTTTGAGTTTGGTATTTTCGTCACGAATCTCAAGATTGGCAGCGTCCAGCGAATCAAGTTGCTCTTTGAGCATTTCGACTTCTATAGCGGCCATGTCTACCGGGTTGCCGTTTTCATCCAACACAGGTTCAGCTTCTGTTCCCGATGTTGTGGCGGCGGGTGTAGCTTGTGCTTCAGCCAACTGAGTTTTGGCTTGTTCTAGTTCCTGTTTGAGTTTGGTATTTTCGTCACGAATTTCAAGATTGGCAGCGTCCAGCGAATCAAGTTGCTCTTTGAGCATCTCGACTTCCATAGCGGCCATGTCTACCGGATTGCCATTTTCATCCAACACAGGTTCAGCTTCTGTTCCCGACGGTATGGCGGCGGGTGTAGCTTGTGCTTCAGCCAACTGAGCTTTGGCTTGTTCTAATGCTTGCTTAAGTTTGGCATTTTCATCACGTAGTTGGGTACTAGTGGTTTCTAGTTTAGTTTGCGATTGTTGGGTATCTTTTTGTAACTGTTCTAGCTGTTGTTGTAAGCTTGCTTTTTCAGTAGTCAGGCGTTCAATCTGTTGGCTTAACTCGTTTTGACGATTTTGCGAAGTAGACGTAGTATGGGCGGCAGGTGAGCTTGTGGTAGCGGTTTCGGTTTCAGTTGGTTCATCGATAATACGAATACCTGGAATAGCTTTAATATCAATGAGTGTTAGCTGACGACCCACACGTAAGTAATTGATATTACCCTTGGCAAAAGCTTGGGGGTTTTTTTCCAGTAGATGTTGCATGATCAACAGTCGAGCATTGTTGTCAACTGGGTAATAGCGGGCAACGATTTCGCTTAGTGTATCATTGGGTTGAATTTCTATCGTGCGAGAAGCCGTTTGTGCAATGGCTGCTGTACTGGCCAGCAGCCCACTGAGAATAAGTCCTTGCCAATAGTGCTTTTTATTCATTTTAGCTTACCAGTGTATCCATTAAATCAATCATGAATTCTGCATCTTCTTGTTGCAGCATATCCCAACCGATAAATCCCAAGTTTTGTAATATATCTTGACCTTTAGGGTTATGGGACATACCTGCTAATAGTTCACACAAGCCGGCATGATGTTCTTTCATTCGTGGGGAGCTAAGTAACACATGGCGAATATCATGAATTTCGCTACGTATCAGTGGACGCAAGTCAGCACTAATGACATCGGATAGGTGGTCGTAAGCTTCAGCAAGAAAGAAACCAATATCAACTTTTTTATTTAATAGCTGCTTAGCCACAATAATAGGTGTATCGACTTGGTTAATTTGTAAATCTTCTGGCTTAATGTCAGCAGGTTCTAACATAATGCGACTAATCATATTGACATCGGGTGTATCAGTCAGCGCCACGTTACAAACACCGGGTAGGTCTTCTATACATAGCCAAGCTGCATCTTGATAAGTTGCTATAATAGCTTCATCTGATTTACCCATAGGGGCTGCCAAGGCAATAAAGCCTTTTTCACGCACCAAGGTAGAAGCATCAAAGGGATTGGCATAAATCAGATCAATCTGATCTTTTTGTATGGCCTCTCTTTGCGGTTGAAAACCATGAAACAATTCTAAGCGAATAGAGCAACCCAAATGGCGCTGCATCCAAGTATTGAAAATATACCAAGCTGCTATGCGGTCAGGGCTAATATCGGGGCTAATGGTAAAATAGTATCTCACGCTTTGCCCTCCTCCAGTCTTAGCCGCTTGTATAGAGCGACACATTCATTAACTTTAGAACGGGAAGGTTTGCGTCTTACAGAAGTATAGCCAGTAATAACACCTTGGCGGATATTGGGAATAATGGTGGCATAAACCCAATAATAAGCACCGTCTTTGCGTAAGTTTTTCACATAGCCAGACCATTTTTGACCGGCCTGAATGGTTGACCACATTTCAGCAAAAGCTAGGGAAGGCATGTCTGGGTGTCGCAAAATATGGTGAGCTTGACCTATAAGTTCTTCATGGCTGTAAGCGGACATATCAACAAAGGAGTTATTACAGTGTGTGATAATGCCCGTTAAATCAGTCCGTGAGACAATTAATTTGCCCTCTGGATAAGGAACTTCCTGTTCATTATAGAAAACCCGCCTACGACTTCCGTCTTGGAAAGTTAGCTCAGTTTCCGTGCAACCCGGTTGCACGTCTGTATATTTCATATCTTTCATGATATTTCTTCGGCTGCTAGGTTAGAGTGGCATGAAGAAATCGAGTCAGATAATTTTGGCAATGTTTTCCGCTGCGCGTTTAACATCTAAAAAAATCAGACCCAAACGGGCATTAGGTTTAGCCAGTACAGTTACGACAGCATCATTGCCTGCATGTGTCATTAGTATGTAACCTTGGTCACCCTTGATGAGTACTTGCTCTAAAGCGCCCCGCGCCAGCTCTTCTGCTGTGCGATCGCCCAGCGATAACATGGCGGCACTCATTGCCCCCACGCGGTCTTCGTCCATGCCCGATGGTAGCATAGAAGCCATCATCAAACCGTCTGTGGATAGAACGGCAGAGGCTTCTATATCTGCTGAGGAACCATTCAGGTCGCTAAGTATAGAATTCAACATTTCTGAACGCATCAGGCTTTTTCTCCTTGCATCTTAATCCAGATAAAGTGGTTTGGTAATAAAGGTTTTTATTGTTTCCCTTTTGTACCAGTGTATTACAAACTCTCTAGCCTTGTGTTGCCATAGCGCATTTCCAGAGCCCAAACCAGTTGTTTAAAGGTGATCTGGTTTAGCTGCGGCATACCGCCAATAATCAAGGTAAACTGGTTTACACCAATGTAAACAGGCCAAAAGCCCACCTCACTATTGCCACTGGCATCAATTAATCCCCATGCTCGTTGCCTATAGCCTAAATTGCCTCTCAATAATTCACGGTGACGCTTATAAACCATATTTAAATTAGCACTGAGAGCAGCTAACTCTTCAGCCGCTTCATGGGGAAAACCAGCACTTCCCAAGTAAAGCCCACGACTTTCCGCTAAAATAGCTTTGCCTTCATCAGATAAAGTACGCAGTAAAGGTGGTAATAAACGCTCTAAAGCATCGTCTGGTGCTGTTTCTGGTTTTTCTTGGCCGATAATTAAACCAGCTTCCTGCAACCAGTGGATAAACTCCAAGGCTCGCTTCTTCTTCAACTGACTTAGCTCGCAAGCAAGGTCTATATTGAATGCTGGCGTTTCACCTTGTTGCAATAAACGGTGCATAAAAGCGCGGCCAGCCTCGGGCGCGTCATCTTGAACCGCATAATAGACTCCGCCTGGCGTAGCGCCGATATAAAGGTTTTCATTTAGTATGTATTCGCTCATCAGGCTACCACCCCAGGATCCAGTGAGTACAGAAGTGCTTGAACGAGTGCACTAACATCGCTACGTTCGCGTGCATCTATTTCAAACACGGGGGCACGCAGGGCTAATTCATCCAGCCATTGCCGATATCTGCCTAGATTGGGCGTGGCTTGCAGATCCATGCGGGTCACACCGACGACCATTTGTTGTCTATTAATGAAGTCGCGGAAGGCATTGGTATAAAATTTCATGTCTTGAAAAGGATCTTTGCGCGTATTGTCTAATAATAAAATCAATCCTATTCCCCCCTTGGTCAGAATGTCCCACATGAAGTCAAAGCGTTCCTGGCCAGGCGTGCCATATAAGTGTACCCGCTCGTCTTCACCTAAGTGGATCAAACCGTAATCCATTGCTACAGTCGTTTGGGGTTTGCGGCTTTTGGTCATGTCGGAGGCATACTCATCCGTTGTGACAATATCAATGTCACTAATGGCAGCAATCGCTGTCGTTTTGCCTGCCCCGACGGGGCCTGTGAAAATAATCTTTTTGTTGGTTGTCATAAAGCCTATCTCGAACCCCCTCCGAGTAATCGTTTGAGCAAGCGCGCAAAGAGTCCACGGTTTTGCTGCGGCTCAGTTTTCTCCTTAATGGGTATAGTCCCTTGATGTTCAACTAACAAGCCTAGAGCACTTGCCGCTGTATGAAAAGCCGCAACATACCGTTGTGGTATGTCTAAACGTTGGGCTACCTCAAATAAAGTGCCAGGTTGTTGATGCCAGCTTGCAGCGATCCTCATGACATGGGGGATGGACTCCACTCTTGTCAGATTGGGCCAGTGGGTTAGTATTAGGGTTTGTCCTATATCGCTTGAACGACTCAGGCGACCACGGGCAGTCAGCAAACTAGATGTCCAAATCAGCCTTTCCACGCTGCTACTGTATTTTTGTAGTCTATTTTCCAGTTCAGCCAAATCCGTTGTGCTGGGAATGTGTAATTGTACCTGTCCGGGCTGTATAGGAGTACTGCATAGCTGGGCAAATTTTCCCGAATACCAGTTTATATCGCCAAAAACCTGATGTGAATGGGGTAGTAGCAAGATATTGTATCGCAAACCAATTTCGAGATGGACAGGTTGAGCTGATTGATTGGCGAGTCTAACTGCATCACGGATTTTACTGATTAAATAAGTTTCAGGTGTGTAAAACCAGTCCGTTTGTGTTGCTAGGTCTTTTAAGTGAGTATCTTCTCGTTCACCACATAATAATTGCCAACGCTGTACTTGTTCTGCTGTCGTTTGTGGGGATAGCGGTGTAATGGTTTTGGGCCGTGGTGGTTGAGGTCTTGGTTGCTTTGCTTCGTTTTCCGTTGGTTTATCTGTTTTAGCAGGAGAGATGCGAGGCTCTTGCGTAGCTTCTGTGACGGGCACTACTAAGGCTGGCTTTTGTAGGCGGCGTTTCTGGTGCATTAAACCAAATGGCTGTGGGGTAGCGGGAAGAGTCGTTGTGAAATCCACTTCTGTCTTGCTGCTGGAGCTGGTATCGACGACAGGATTTGAAGCCATTGTTTCAGGCAATAAAGCACGTACTTGGCTGGCTGCTTGCGTGAGTGCTTGTATGCTTAAAGGTTTGGCTACCCAGACTGTTTGTGGAATCTGTACCTCACGCATGGATAGAATAACACATGGGCGCTGTTGTTCAGCAGCGTGTTGTTGCCATTCCTGCTCAGTGTTTGGATGATCAAAGTCGGCAATGATGACTTCTGCTTCAGCCTCTGGCACCAGTTTAAATAAGTGCTTGCCTGCACCGGCAAAGAAAAACTCCAAAATTGCACGATTATGTGAGCTTACGCCCAGCAATGATACGCGCAAAGGGGTGCTGTTTGTACTTACCATACACACCGCCTATTGTTTAAATACTTCACTACCAAGACTCAGCCTCTTGTTTTAATTGTATCCATTTTCCCTCTACCTCCATGCCTTTTTCAGCTAGCCCACAGAGGAAATGATAAAGATCAGTTTGTTGACGGGTTGATTGATAGATGCCCATTAACTCTTGTTCCAATGCCTCATTGCCTCTACCTGCCAGTATTTCTTGTTCCAGTAAAAGACGAGCAGGCTCAACTTGACCATAAGCCAGATAGTCCTGTACCTCAGCCAGTGGATCGGCATAATGATCATTGTTGTGTGCTAGCTCTAAACGAAGCAGTTTGTGACGAATTTGGGTTTCACCGGTTGATAGCACTGAACCAAGAAACCAAATACCGAGTGATTGTTCGCTTGAACCATCTTCCAGCCACTGCGCAAATACGGCTTGTTCATTCTCATTTAAATGTGGCGCGGCTTGTTCTAGCAAGCGCTGTTTCAGGGCTGAGCCTGTCTTACCACGCAGAGCTAAGAATAAGTCCAACAGACTACCTGCTAAACGCTCTTGCAAGTCGATTTTGCAAGCCAACAAAACACGTCGCGCATGTGCACGCAAATCCAAGGGATAACGCCTTACCTGGTGAGACAGTAAACGCCAAGTACTATTGGGGTCATACTGATCCGTCAATTGAATAGCATAATCCTCATCCAACAGGAACTGTGTGGGCAAGCTAGGCATTGCTGGTGTATTTTTTTCTGCGAATAATGATTCTAACATTGTCGGGTGCTATCAAGCTTTTGAATACAACCATTTTATAGTTGATTCTGCGAATGATAGCATTACTTTTTATGACTAGTTGGTAAAATAATGTTAGGAAGGTAAAGTGCTGGTGTTATGTGCTTAACCGAACTGGATAAGAATAACACAAATCCAGGCTTGTTTGCTGAGTACCTTATTCAGGGAGAAGGACAGTGATTTATCTGGTTGGACAGATATTTTTGATTATTTGGGTGGCCGCTTTTATTGGGCTGATTTTAGGATGGTGGTCGCGTGGTTTAACGGAGACCGCTCAAGAAACTGTTTTGCCTATGCCTTCTGATACAGAGCTAGACCCGTTTGGTGCGCGCACTCGTCTGGAACAATGTCATCGTGATAATGCTAGTTTGCGACGTGAGTTACACGATGTTCAACAGCAACTAGTGCAGTGGAAACAGGCAGACGAATTGGCACAGCGTGGCGATGTATTGGAGCAGTTGCAGCAAAATGAAGCTCGTATCAATGCATTAATGGATGATTTGCAGGAGCGTGATGATACCATAGCTATTCTCAAGCAGGAGCTTGATCGTTTACGTTCATGATTAATCGAGAATCCGTAGCAAGGCGGAAACAATAAGGAGAAACAGGGTATGTCGAAAAAGGCTAGTGTGGCGGGTTCCGCTTCGCTGTTTGAAGCCGATATAGAGATTGTGGGAGATGTGTCATTTTCAGGTGAGCTTTACCTGCAAGGGCGGGTCAATGGCAATATCGTTGCCCCCGGCGAGTCTATGGCATCATTATACTTACAACAACGCAGCGAAGTGATCGGGGAAATACGTTCGCCTAATCTGGTGGTGTCCGGGAAAGTATCGGGTGATATTTTTTCTACTCGCCGTTTGACGCTGAAGTCCACGGCTGAGGTAGTCGGCAATATCCATTACTCCGAAATGTTGGTGGAAGAAGGTGCAACTGTGAACGGCACTTTAGTCACTTTGGGGCAGTTGGAGGATAATATCTAAGGGGGCTGCATGTCTTTTTATAAATATCACCTGTTTTTTTGTATTAACCAACGCAGTGATGGCGAGAATTGCTGTGCTGATTTTGATACGCAAGCTATGCGTGATTATGCTAAACAGCGCTGTAAGGCGCTGGGTTTGCATAAAGATGGGCAAGTTAGAATCAATACAGCAGGTTGTTTGAATCGATGTGAGTTAAGTCCCGTGGCAGTGGTTTATCCTGAAGCTATTTGGTATAGCTGGGTAGACAAGGACGATGTGGATGAAATCATTGATAGCCATTTTTTGAATGGCAAGCCTGTACAGCGCCTGATGCTTGATTAAATATGTGGGAACGCTTACGGCATTATGGACGTTTAATCCGTTTTGAACGGCCTATTGGGTCTTTGTTATTGTTGTGGCCTACTTGGTGGGCTCTGTGGATTGCTAGTCAAGCAGTGCCTGACTGGCGTTTGCTATTGATTTTTAGTTTGGGCGTATTTGTGATGCGTTCAGCAGGTTGCGCGATTAATGATATTGCTGATCGTCATGTGGATGGGCATGTTGAGCGCACCAAAGGACGACCTCTAGCAACCGGTGCTATCTCAGTGCAGGAAGCTTTGGGTGTATTTTTAGGTTTATTGCTGTTGGCTTTATTGCTGGTTTTGCAACTGAATACATTGACGATTTTGATGTCGTTTGTTGCTGTGCTGCTGGCAGTGACCTATCCTTTTATGAAGCGTTATCACCATTGGCCTCAGGTGCACTTGGGGGCTGCCTTTGGGTGGTCTATACCTATGGCGTTTACTGCGGTCACTGGCGAGTGGCCGCCGCTGAGTGCATGGTTATTATTTTGGGCTAACCTAGCTTGGACGACGGCCTATGACACTTTATATGCCATGTGTGACCGCGAGGATGATCTTAAAATTGGAGTGAAGTCGACTGCTATTTTGTTTGGTCGGCATGACCGTTTGATGGTCGCTTTATTGCAGTTGCTTACTTTATTTTTGCTGATCATGGTTGGTGTTATAGAAGCGTTAAACTGGCCTTATTATGTAGGTTTGTGTGTGGCCGCCAGTTTGTTTGTTTATCAGCAGTATTTGGTACGTGACAGGGATCGTTGGTTTAGTTTACAAGCTTTTTTGCATAATAACCGTGTCGGTTTGGTTGTTTTTCTTGGTATTGCGCTAAGCTATATTGCCTTGTAGGCGTTTCTGCTTTGCTTTAATTCCGCTACAATCGTGCTCCTTTCTTTTTATTCAACCCTTTTAAGTGTCAAAAAATTATGTCCAGACCCTCTAGTTTTATCCGTGAAGAATTGTTGCAATGTGGGCGTGGGAAGATGTTTGGCTCTGGTAATGCGCAATTGCCTGTTCCCAATATGTTGATGATGGATCGTATTGTCCATATTAGCGAAGAGGGCGGCGAGCATGGTAAAGGCTCTATCTTGGCCGAATTGGATATTAAACCAGATTTGTGGTTTTTTGATTGCCATTTTCCCGGTGACCCCGTGATGCCGGGTTGTTTGGGGCTGGATGCCATGTGGCAAATGGTTGGTTTTTATCTGGCATGGTTGGGTAACCCTGGTCACGGTCGCGCCTTGGGGGTTGGGGAAGTCAAGTTTTTTGGGCAAGTTTTACCAAGTGCCACCAAAGTGACTTATAAAATCTCACTCAAGCGTGTTATTACGCGCCGCTTAGTGATGGGTATTGCTGATGGCAGTCTAGAGGTTGACGGGCGCGAGATTTATACCGCGAAAGATTTACGGGTAGGTTTATTTAAGTCGACTGAGCATTTTTAAGTTGGACTTTTTCCCGGAAGATTTGCTAGTATACTGCGCTTTTCACAATAACCTGATTATCTTTTGAGGACACTCGGCATGAAGCCTGGCATTCATCCCAATTACAGAGAAGTCGTATTTCAGGATCTGACCAGCGGCTTCACATTCCTGACCCGCTCTACGGCAGAGACCAGAGATACTATTGAATATGAAGGCAAAGAATACCCTCTGATTAAGGTAGAGGTTTCTAGCCAATCACACGCATTTTACACAGGTAAGCAGTCTGTTAAGAGCACAGCAGGCCAGATTGATAAATTTAATCGCCGCTTCTTGCGTGATAAATAGTTGTAAATAACGACGCTTAAGCCGTGGTTTTTTGCAAAATAGAAAATAAAAAAGCGCTTTTAAGGCGCTTTTTTATTTTCTGCACAGTATGATGTTTTTTTAGTTTTGATTTGCTTTTAGGACGGAGGAGAGTATGACTCACAAGCTTAGACAGGATGCACTCAATTATCACGCCGAGCCTTGCCCAGGCAAAGTGGCTATACAAATTACCAAGCCTACCGCAACACAGTCGGATCTTTCTCTTGCCTACACCCCTGGTGTTGCTGAGCCGGTTAAAGAAATTCATCGTGACCCCGAAGATGCTTATCTTTATACCAGTAAAGGTAATTTGGTAGCGGTCATTACGGATGGCTCTGCCGTTTTAGGCTTGGGCAATGTGGGCGCATTAGCAGCTAAGCCAGTGATGGAAGGCAAGGGTGTGTTATTTAAGCAATTTGCCGGTGTGGATGTATTTGATATAGAGGTATCAACCCAAAATACAGAAGAGTTCATCAACACGGTCAAAAATATTGCTGGTACATTTGGCGGGATCAATCTTGAAGATATTGCGGCTCCTCGTTGTTTTGAAATTGAAAAACGCCTGCAAGAAGAGCTAGATATTCCAGTTTTCCATGATGATCAGCATGGTACGGCGGTTATTATTGCAGCCGGTTTGATAAATGCTTTAGAAATACAAGGTAAAACGCTTGAAGAGGCTAAAATCGTTTGCTTAGGGGCAGGCGCTGCGGCGATTGCTTCCATGAATCTGCTGACGGTTATGGGGGTGAGTAAAAATAATATTTATATGATTGATCGCAAAGGAATTATTCATTCAGGGCGTGAAGATTTGAATGAATATAAGCGTGCTTATGCCGTAGATACCGAATTACGTACATTGGCGGATGCTTGTCAGGGAGCGGACATCTTTATTGGTTTGTCAGGACCTGATTTGATGAGTTCCGATATGCTGAAAAGCATGGCAGATAAACCCATTGTATTTGCTTTATCTAATCCTGATCCTGAAATTGCTCCTGCACTAGCCATTAAAACCCGTGATGATGTTTTGATGGCAACGGGTCGTAGTGATTATCCTAATCAAATTAATAATGTTTTGGGCTTCCCTTACTTGTTTAGAGGCGCACTGGATGTGCGTGCAAGTGCCATCAATACAACAATGCTGGAAGCAGCGGTGAAAGCTTTGGCTGAGTTGGCACATGAGCCTGTGCCACAAGTTGTACTGGATGCTTATAAAGTGAGCAGCATGGAATTTGGTAAGGAATATATTATTCCGAAGCCACTGGATCCACGTTTACGTGATCGCGTTCCTGCTGCTGTCGCACGTGCTGCGGTAGAATCCGGTGTAGCACGTGCGCCGATGAAACAATAGTTAAGCGCTTAAAGTTCCTAGAAAGTGGGGGCGGCTTGATAGTTGGCTTCCACTTTTCGTTTGGGACCTTGCGAGGCAGATAAGCGCAGTCGTTCACCCTGTTGTCGAATCGCATAGCGTAAACCAATGCGATAGACTTGTTCAGCATTATCTTTTTCATTCATTGTTTCCAGTAGTTCGGCCAATTCTAGATAAGCTTCGGTATTTGGGCATTGATTGAGGCTGGCTTCGTAATAAGACTTAGCAACGCCCCACAATTGCTGTTGGCGATGTAAGCGTGCTAAGAGCAATAAAATAGCCGGATTATCCGCTTGCTGATCCAACCATTTTTCAGCTTGTTGAATCGCACTATTCAGTTGGCTATGCTGTAGTTGGCCATATAGATCCGCCAGTTCATTAATCCATTGTTTGCTTAAAGTGGCTTGAATGAATTGCGCGCACTGTGCATCTGCGCCTGCGGTATGCAATGCTTTCGCATACAGGCAAAGAGCATCGCATTGTTGGCGAATAACATTGGGTAATTTCTTCCAAAAAGCTTGTAGCTTATCGACTTGTTGTTGTTCTGCGTATTTATCAAATAAACCGCTTAAAGTAGCTGCCTTGACGGCAAGCATATTGTCACTGTTAAAAAGGTTCTGCTTTTGCAAGTCTGGTATTAAATCCAATAGAGCCTCCCAGTTTTTCTGACGATACAAAACTTTCGCTAGTAATTTGAGCACATAAGCATTTTTAGGCGCTTTGCGACGCAAATTATGGAGGGTGGCATAGGCTTGTTCTAATTGCTCGGTAGCTAATTGCATCTCAGCTTGGGAGACTCCAACTGCAATATGGGCGCGACTGTCACTTTCTATCGCTTTTTTGAGTAAATCATCACGGCGTTCTGTCGCTTCCAGCATGTGAGCAGCGCGTGCAGCACCTAGATAATTCAGTAAAGGGGTTTCGCTACGTTCAGCGTACTCGGTCAGGAGCTTTTCGGCTTTATCCCAGTGACCTTCAGTTAACTGGATTAGTCCTTGATTGAGATGACGAGCCGCTTTTTGGTGCAGGCGAAAATCGCGTAGGCGATAAAAGCGTTTGTGTAGACCAAACATTTTTTCTAACACATTGATAGTGAAATAAAACAGCGCAAAAAGCAGAAAGATATAGAATACCAACATGGCTGTTTTCATCTGTATGTGTTGCGTACCCCAACTGATTTCAGCTACTCCGGGATTGCTGTGCAAGGCATACATTACCCATAATAAGGCAGCGCTTAATACACCAAGAAAAATGATAAATCTGATCATGGTTGCTGCTCCTGTTCAGCGTCATAAATACGACGGGCTTTTTCCAACTGTACCAAGCTGCCTGAAATATCAGGTTGTTCTGGTGAGATATTAATCTTATCCAATTGATCCAACTGAGCTAAGAGCGGACGTAGTGCTGATGTAGGGTAGTAAGTTTGTAAAGTCGTGCGGATTAAGTCGACTTGTTGGTGATAATCTTGATCTTTTTCCTGTAAAGCCAGTAAGCGTAAGTTTTCCAGCCTTAATTGCAGCAATTGATACAAACTTTGACGGCTCGTTGTCGTCAAAGTGGTCGTAATGGGTTCATCTAGCTCAGTAATCAAAAAAGTCTGTCCAAGAAAATCACTGGCATTTTGTTTATATTGCTGCCAAATAGACAGTTCTTTGCTTTCCAAGTCTTCAGTCGAGCTTGTTTCTGGTGTGCTATTGGATTCTGTTGATGGGGAGGACTTGGTACTGGTCTGTACAACTTGGCCGGTGAAGTCTAGTGCAGGCAGATTGAGCGCTAATTTAGAAATGATTTGTGATATACCTAACAAATCAGTTTGTTGAATGTTTTCTAGCTTGCTTAAGTCACGGCCAATTTGCTGGCGTACTGGCATAAAACTAATAGAACCAATATCTCCCAAGCGTTCATCGGCTGACTTGAGCGCTGCAATGGCGGCTTGTGGATTATTAGCAAGGTGCAGTTGATAGCTTGCTGTTTTCAGCAAAAAGGCGACTTCTTCTAGCTTCCATTCTTGTGTGGTATTGGGCGTTGCGGCTTGTTGAGCCAGTGCTTGCAAATGCGTGACTTGTTCAACTTGTGCCGTTACTGTATTGGCGAATTGTTCTGTTTGGTTTTGCAAGGATTCCATGTTTTGCAGTTTGGTAGCTACGCTTGCTTTCAGTTCACTCAGCGTTTTTTCCAGATGCTTTTCAAAGCTTTGCATGGTCGTTGTATCACTTTTTCTTGCCAGTGTTTGCTGAAGCTGGAGAATCGCTGCTTGATTATTTTTGGCTTTTTCATTCATACGCTGCCAATGTTTGTAACCCGCTGCAATACCGGCTGCGGTAAAAAACAATGCGGTAAAGGCAATAAACAACGCAAAACCTGTACCGCGTTCTTTTGGGGGCACGTTGGAGGGCGGTGTGGCCTCTTGAGGCGGTTCGTAATCATTGGTGGAATGTGCAAGCTTGTCTATCATCGTTAAGCGTCTTGTTTGTTATGGTGGTTTTGCCAGTATAGCAAGGCCTGTAGCATAGCTTCATCGCTAGGGTTAGCTGCGCTAATTATCTGTTTAAAGCCAGCAGCCGATGCGTCCTGAGCGGTGCGCTCACTGCCTACTAGCAGAGGGACGTTTTGAATCCAGCCATTATCAACAGCGTCATGTGTGACTAAGCGCAGCAGTTGAGTTAAACTTTCACTACTGGTAATACAGATTATACCAAGCCAGCTTTGCTGGTGGAGGTGTATTAAGAAATGACTGTTTTGCTGAGCCTGACAGCGCTGGTAAACATTGGCATATTCCACATTTGCACCGCGTTCACGCAAGCTGTCTGCCAGAAATTCTCGTCCCCCTTGTCCCCGCACAATCAGTATGTTTTTCGCTTGAAGATTGTGCATGTCGGGTAATTCTAGTAGGTCTTCACTGCGAAAGCCTTGTGCAGGAAATAAAGCAACAGGTAAGTGGTGGTTTTGTAATGTTTGAGCAGTTTGTTTGCCGATGGCAGCAATACGGGTATTTTGCCAATGAGTGTAAGGAGGCAAGCAAGCTAGGGCGTGGATAACCGCATTGGCACTGATAAAAATAACAAGGTCATAAGTGCCACTGCTTAACTCTTTTAGCGTAGTGGGCGCTTGTTTTACAGGCTCAATCTGTAATAAAGGAAAGGTATGGGCGATAGCCCCCGCTTTTTGTAATAAGTCCACAAAGTTACCTGCCTGATGGCATGGGCGTGTAACGACAACATGTAAGCCGTACAAAGGCGGGGTAGCCATGCGAATACCTCATTCAAACTCAATATTTAATGTCTGCAAGATGTTGTCACCACCTTGTGCAAGCAAATCTTCGGCTAACCTAATGCCCAATGCTTCAGGTTTATGCGCTGAGCCATGATGGTCTGCACTAAACAAGGCTGAACCATCGGGGTAGCCAATCAAACCACGTAGACGTAAGTTTTCCTTTTGCAGTTCTGCATAGCCTGCAATGGGTACTTGGCAACCTCCATTCAGGCGTTGATTCATGGCACGCTCCGCTTTAACTCGGATCATGGTTTCTGAATGGATTAAGGGTTGTAACAATTGATTAATACGTTCGTCATGCTCACGGCACTCAATGCCTAGTGCGCCTTGACCCACCGCAGGTAAGCTTTGTTCGGGACTGAGTAAAGTAGTGATCCGCTCTTGAAAACCCATGCGCACCAATCCAGCGGCAGCCAGAATAATGGCATCGTAATCACCTTGATCCAATTTGTTCAGACGAGTATGAATATTGCCACGCAAGTCTTTAGTTTGCAGGTGAGGGTAGCGAGACAATAATTGGGTTTGGCGGCGTAAGCTACACGTACCAACAATAGCGCCTTTTGGTAATTCATCCAGTGATGTATAAGTATTAGAAACGAAGGCATCGCGTGGGTCTTCACGCTCCATAATCACAGGTAGGTGTAAACCTTCAGGGAAAAACATCGGTACATCTTTCATGGAATGCACGGCTATATCTGCTTTGCCTTCCAGCATACCCAGCTCCAGTTCCTTGACAAACAGCCCTTTGCCGCCAATACGGGATAAGGGGCTATCAAGCATTTGATCGCCTCGGGTTGTCATACCAACCAACTCAATCTCTAGGTGAGAATGTAGGTTTTTTAGGCAGGCTGCAACATGTTCGGCTTGCCAAAGAGCAAGGGGGCTGGTGCGAGTGGCTATACGAATAATTTCGGACATGATGGATGGGGGATTCTGTTGATGAAAATGAAAAGTTCGACTTTACGGTAAAAAAAACACAAGTTCCAGCCGGTCAGCCAAGCCTGACACAGGTATTTGTTAAAAGCTTGATTTTGCTGGACAGTCCATCACACTTTATTGGATGATTAAAATGATGAAGAATTTATTGGTTTTATTGGCTGTTGGCTTATTGATCTGGTTTTGGATCAGTAGTTTACGTAGTCGGGAGCAGGCTATTCAGGCCGCTGCACGTGCTTGTCGTGATATTGGCGCACAATTGTTGGATCAAACCGTTGCCCTACAAAGTTTGCGTCCGGCGCGAAATGCACGGGGGCGTATGGTATTTCGGCGGATTTATGCCTTTGAATTTAGTTTGGCGGGTTATGAGCGGCGGCAAGGGCGTGCTTTTATGCTCGGACATAAATTGGAGCAAATACAATTGGATCAAGCTGAAGGTTTGGTCATTGATGTGAAAAGTCACTCTACTTCCTGATATTCAGTGTTTCAAATGAGGTAGTAAGCATTTATGCAAGTCACTCTCGCTAATCCCAGAGGTTTTTGCGCTGGTGTTGATCGTGCTATTGAGATTGTTGATCGTGCCCTAGAAGTTTTGGGTGCACCTATTTATGTACGCCACGAAGTAGTGCATAACCGTTTTGTAGTGAATAATTTGCGAGAAAAAGGCGCTATTTTTGTAAAAGAGCTGGATGAAGTACCTGATGGTGCTACGGTGATTTTCAGTGCTCACGGTGTTTCGCGTACTGTGCAAGACGAGGCTGCACGTCGGCAGTTAAAAGTGTTTGATGCGACTTGTCCTTTGGTGACCAAGGTGCATGTCGAAGTGACACGTTATAGCCGCGAGGGGCGCGAGACTATTCTGATTGGTCACAAAAATCATCCAGAAGTGGAAGGCACTATGGGGCAGTATGAGACACGTCATGGTGGTCGTATTTATCGGGTGGATTCGCCAGAGGAAGTGGCTCAGCTCCAAGTGGATAATTCTGAAAAGTTGGCCTTTGTGACGCAAACGACTTTATCGGTTGATGATGCCTCTATTGTTATTGATGCCTTACGTGAGCGTTTTCCCGCAATCATTGGTCCCAAAAAGGATGATATTTGCTATGCGACTCAAAACCGTCAGGATGCGCTGAAGCAATTAGCGGATAGTTGCGATTTGGTATTAGTGGTTGGCTCTCCCAATAGTTCTAATTCCAATCGTTTACGTGAAATAGCAGAAAAGCGCGATACACTCGCTTATTTGATTGATGATGCTAGCGATATTCGTTCGGAGTGGTTGGAAGGGGTTGAGCATATAGGTTTAACTGCTGGGGCTTCTGCACCAGAAATTTTGGTGGCAGGTGTGATTGATCATTTGAAACAATTGGGCGTGCGTTCAGTACACATACAAAATGCGGGCATCACAGAAAATGTATCGTTTGTTTTGCCACGTGAATTGCGGCGTTTGTGATGAGATCATTTGGGTAAAATTCTTGCTATTTTCTGATAATTTTTGTGCTAGCCAGCCTTGAATTTTTCTGATTAACCCTTATCTCATTCAAGCGATTGAAACATGAAGGCGGTATTGCTGTGAGACAAGGATTTTGGAGACCCAAGATGAACCCCGCAGATGATAAGCAAATGAAAGAAGAGCAGAGCCATGCAGCAGAACAGGAGACTACGACCCCTACTCAAGATTCCGTGCAGGATGAAAACCTTGAGCCAGCGTCTGAACAAGGTGAAGCCGTAGATGTAGACGTTGTCGCCTTGCAAGGCCAGTTAGAAGCGGCCGAAGCTAAAGCGAATGAGCATTGGGAACAGATACTGCGGCTAAAGGCAGATATAGAGAATCAGCGGCGACGTTGCGAGAAGCAAGTCGAAGATGCGCATAAATATGCAGTGCAACGTTTTGTCGAAAACCTCTTACCTGTCAAAGATAGCCTAGAAATGGGGCTGCAAGCTGAAGGTGATCTGGGGCAGATTCGTGAAGGTATCGAACTGACTTTGAAGCAGTTCCAGACAGTGATGGATAAATTCAATATCGAAGTCGTTGACCCATTAGGACAGCCGTTTAATCCTGAATTGCATCAAGCAATGGGCATGCAGGCTAGTCCTGACTATGACAATAATATGGTTATGGCGGTCATGCAGAAAGGTTATACCTTAAATGGGCGTGTAGTGCGTCCGGCTATGGTGATGGTGTGTAAAAAATAATGCTATTGCTGGCCTATTTTGAAGGATTAGTGCTTGAAAAGCGTTAAATTGACCCAATTTAAGTCTGCAAGATAAAGCTAATAAAGCTCTGAAGCAATTTACTTAGCAGATAAAGTATTCTGGAGAACAAAGATTATGGGAAAAATTATTGGTATTGACCTAGGTACTACCAACTCCTGTGTTGCAGTCATGGAGGGTGATAAACCTAAGGTCATTGAAAATTCTGAAGGCGATCGCACCACTCCTTCTGTGGTTGCATTCATGGACGAAGAAGTATTGGTTGGTCAAGCTGCCAAGCGCCAAGCTGTCACTAATCCAGAAAATACACTATACGCAGTTAAGCGTTTGATTGGACGTCGCTTTGAAGAAGATGCGGTACAAAAAGATATTAAATTAGTACCTTACAAAATTGTCAAAGCTGACAATGGTGATGCCTGGGTTGATGTGCGCGGCAAAAAAATGGCACCACCTGAAGTATCTGCGCGTGTCTTAATGAAAATGAAAAAGACCGCTGAAGATTATCTAGGTGAGTCAGTCACTGAAGCGGTAATTACTGTACCGGCTTATTTCAATGACTCACAGCGTCAAGCGACTAAAGATGCGGGTAAGATCGCTGGTTTGGATGTTAAGCGTATTATTAACGAACCTACCGCGGCTGCCTTGGCTTATGGTATGGATAAAGCCGCTGGCGACAGGAAAATTGTCGTTTATGATTTAGGTGGCGGTACATTTGACGTATCGGTGATTGAAATTGCTGATGTGGATGGTGAAACCCAGTTTGAAGTGTTGTCTACCAATGGCGATACGTTTTTGGGCGGGGAGGATTTCGATAATCGCCTGATGGATTATTTGGTGGATGAATTCCGCAAGTCCTCTGGCGTTGATCTGAAAGGTGATCCGTTGGCGATGCAGCGTTTGAAGGAAGCTGCTGAGAAAGCCAAGATTGAGTTGTCCTCTAGCCAACAGACGGATGTGAATCTGCCTTATGTTACCGCAGATGCCAGCGGTCCCAAGCATATGAATATCAAAGTAACCCGTGCCAAATTGGAGTCACTGGTTGATGATTTGATTGAGCGCACTATTAAGCCTTGCAAAATAGCGCTGAAAGATGCTGGCTTGAGTGCATCTGATATTAATGATGTGATTTTGGTCGGTGGTCAAACGCGGATGCCTAAAGTTCAGGAAACCGTCAAGAACTTCTTTGGCAAAGAGCCGCGTAAGGATGTCAATCCTGACGAAGCGGTGGCTGTGGGGGCAGCTATCCAAGGTGGCGTATTGAGTGGTGGTGTAAAAGACATCTTGTTATTGGATGTAACACCCTTGTCACTGGGTATTGAAACTTTGGGCGGCGTAATGACCAAGCTGATTGAGAAGAATACTACGATTCCGACCAAGGCGAGTCAGGTATTCTCAACAGCAGATGACAATCAAACTGCGGTAACGGTACATGTATTGCAGGGTGAGCGTGAAATGGCGCGCGACAATAAGTCCTTGGGGCGTTTCGATTTGCAAGATATTCCACCTGCACCACGGGGTATGCCACAGATTGAAGTAAACTTTGATATTGATGCTAACGGTATTCTGAATGTATCCGCCAAAGATAAGGCGACGGGTAAGCAACAGTCTATCGTGATCAAGGCTTCGTCTGGCTTGTCGGACACTGAGGTTGAGCGCATGGTCAAGGATGCCGAAGCCCATGCTGAGGAAGACAAGAAGCAACGCGAACTAGTTGAAGCACGTAACCAAGCTGATAATCTGATTCATGCGACTGAAAAATCTTTGAAAGAGTATGGTGAGAAAGTCGATGGTGCTGATCGTGCCAATATTGAAAGCCTGATCAGCGAATTACGTGAGGCAGCAAAAGGTGACAATAAAGGTGTGATTGAGCGTAAATCGGAAGCTTTAGGCGAAGCCTCTGGTAAGCTGATGCAAAAAATGGCTGGTGCTGGTGCTGGAGCCGACGGCGGCACAACAGCCGAGCAGCAGACAGCAGGCGGTTCAAAAACAGCCGATGATGATATTGTAGATGCTGAGTTTGAAGAAGTGGATGATAAGAAATAAGTCCACAGATGTAACTTGATCTTTATAGGCGCGGCGCTCTTGGAGTGGTCGCGCCTACTTTTTGTATGACAAATGGCTATTTGGCCGATCAATTGAGCGATTTTCTGAGGAAATCAGTTTATGTCCAAGCGGGATTATTATGAAGTCCTAGGGGTGCAGCGAAATGCCACTGATGCTGAGCTAAAAACCTCTTTCCGCCGCCTTGCTATGAAGTACCATCCTGATCGTAATCCGGGTGATGCCGACGCTGAATTGAAATTCAAAGAGATTAAAGAGGCCTATGAAATTTTGTCTGACCCCGGCAAGCGCTCGGCTTATGATCAATTTGGTCATGCTGGTATAGAAGGTGGTCATCGTGGTGGTGGTGCGAGTGGCGGTTTCGGCGATATTTTTGAGGATATTTTCGGTGATATTTTCGGTAGCAGTGCCCGTAGTCGTTCGGGTACACGCTCTTATCGCGGTAGCGATCTGCAATATAATCTGGAGCTAAGCCTAGAGGAAGCAGTTGCGGGTACTGAAGTCGATATCCGTGTGCCTTCCTTGCAGACTTGTAAAACCTGCTCTGGTTCTGGAGCGAAAAAAGGTTCTCATCCTAAAACCTGTTCTACCTGTAATGGCCAAGGTCAGGTACGTATGCAGCAGGGCTTCTTCTCTGTCCAACAAACCTGTCCACAATGCCACGGCACAGGCAAAGTGATTACCGATCCTTGTGAAGATTGTCACGGTCAAGGGCGTATTGAAGAGCATCGTACATTGTCGGTGCGTATTCCGATGGGCGTGGATACAGGGGATCGTATTCGTTTGTCTGGTGAGGGCGAGGCGGGTATTAATGGTGGTCCGGCAGGGGACTTGTATGTTCAAGTGCTGGTTAAAGAACATGAGTTATTTTCTCGTGAAGGCGATAACTTGTATTGCACAGTACCTATTCGCTTTACCACCGCAGCCTTGGGCGGTGAGTTAGATGTACCAACGCTGGATGGCAGAGTCACTTTGAAAATTCCACCGGAAACACAAAGTGGCAAGAAATTTCGCCTGCGTAATAAAGGGGTTAAGTCGGTGCGCAGTGCCAGTGTGGGCGACCTGATTTGTACGGCAGTGGTAGAGACGCCGGTTAACCTGACTAAACGGCAGCGTGAGTTACTGGAAGAGTTTGATGCCATTATGGATGAAGGCGGGAAGCGGCACAGCCCCAAACATCATAGTTGGTTGGATAAGGCTAAAGGCTTTATTGATGAAGTGAAACATGACATTTTCGGTTCAGACAAAGTTGAGTAAATCCTATACTGATTCTAAACAAAGAGAGCAAGTATGACCGCTAAGACACGAATTGCCATTGTTGGTGCCGCAGGGCGTATGGGGCGCACATTGCTGGAAGCCTGTGCTAATACGGAAGATGTTAGCGTAACAGTCGCAACTGAACATACGGATAGTCCTTTGTTGGGAAGCGATGCCGGTTCTGTGGCGGGCATTGGCTCTTTAGGCGTTTTGCTTGTACCTTCTTTACAGGAAGCGGCGCAGGACTTTGATGTATTGATTGATTTTACTCGGCCTGAACCAAGTTTGTTGCATTTGGAATGGTGTGTCGCACATGGCAAGCAGATGGTGATTGGCACAACGGGTTTTGATGAGGCGGGTAAAGCAGCAATTCAGACGGCGGCTGAAAAGATTGGTGTCGTGTATGCGCCCAATTTTAGTGTCGGTGTGAATCTGACTTTGAAGTTGTTGGAAATGGCAGCGCGTGTAATGGGCGACAATGTTGATATTGAAGTGATTGAAGCTCATCATCGCCACAAAGTTGATGCCCCGTCAGGGACGGCCTTGCGTATGGGTGAGGTGATTGCTGAAGCTTTGGGGCGTGATTTAAACGAGTGCGCTGTGTATGGCCGTGAGGGTCATACCGGAGAACGTCAGCGTAAAACAATTGGTTTTGAAACGATTCGGGCTGGCGACATTGTCGGTGAGCACACGGTTATGTTTGCGGATATAGGTGAGCGCATTGAAATCACCCACAAGGCTTCTAGCCGCATGACCTTTGCTAAAGGTGCGGTACGTGCTGCGCAGTGGCTCAGGCAGAAAGATAAGGGATTATTTGATATGCAAGATGTGTTGGCGTTACAAGCATGAGCATTGTCAGGATTTGGGATTTGCCAACACAGCATTGAGTGAACAAGGATTTATAATGAGAGTTTTACCCGTTTTTGCAAGTTGCCTATTAGCTGTCACGGTAGGTTTGGTTGCTTGTGATAAAGAGGCTGGCAAAACGCCAGATAATCTACCTTGGCAAATTAGCACAAGTGCTGAGGGTTATACCCAAGTATTCCATTGGGAGATTGGCAAGACAACCTTAAAAGAGCTAATCAATAGTTTGCAGCATTTTCCCGAGTTAGCCGTTTTTGTGACTGCACCTGGTGATAGCATGTTGGAAGCCTATTTTGGTCGTAGGCGCTTAGGGCTATTTGAAGCCCGTCTGATTGCTGAGTTGGATGCCTCTGAGCAACAATTGCAAAAGTTTGCAGATGAACAAATAGAACGAAAACCACAGCGCAGTGGCGCTTGGAAACTGTCATTGTCAGAAGATAATGTAAAAATAGCGAATACTCTGCCAATAAAGTACCTGATTTATATACCTGTGGCGGATTATACCGCTGACATTATTATTAAGCATTTTGGTGAGCCGCAGGATAAGGTCGCTGTAACAGACAAGGCTACTTATTGGTTTTATCCTGACAAAGGTTTGGCTTTGTTATTGAATGATGATGGACGTGATGTATTTCATTATAGCGCTGCCAAAGATTATGCTGCTTTAAAGCAACGTCTGCTTAAGCAAGGTTCGGGGGAAGTAAGGTGAACCCTAAAACGGAACAACCAGCATCAAACGACTTACCTTGGTGGCAAGCTAAACCACTGGATCGAATGACAACAGAAGAGTGGGAAGCGCTGTGTGATGGGTGTGCGCGTTGTTGTATGAATAAGTTGCAGGACGAGCAAGATAGTACGGTTTACTACACAGATATTGCTTGTGATTTGTTAGAACAAGGCACTTGCCATTGTCGTGCTTATGAGTGTCGTGCTGAGCTAATGCCTGATTGTGTGCAACTGAGTCCACATAATCTGGAAGCTCTTTATTGGATGCCACCTAGTTGTGCCTATCGCTTATTGCATGAAGGTAAGGACTTACCTGCTTGGCATTATTTATTGTCAGGTAGCCGAGAGACGGTGCATACTGCCAAACAATCTGCATTAGGGCGTTTTGTTTATAGTAATCAAGTTCATGAGGAAGAATGGGAAAGCCGGGTAGTAGAATGGCCTCTACAGTGGAAGGCTTAAGCGAGCTGCGTTTGGATAAATGGTTGTGGGCAGCCCGTTTTTTTAAAACTCGTCCATTGGCTGTTGAAGCGGTCAATGGGGGACATGTGCATGTGAATGGTGAGCGGGTAAAGCCATCACGCTCCATTCGAGTGGGTGATGAACTGCGTATTCGTAAAGGACTTGATACTTGGCAGTTAACCGTTTTGGGTTTGAATGACAAGCGTCGTCCAGCTAAAGAGGCTAGCTTGCTTTATCAAGAAGATGAGCATCAGCGCGAACAACGCGAGCAACAAATTGAAATGCGGCGTTTGCATGGTGTGAGTGTGCCGGTAGGCAAACCTGATAAACGCGAAAGGCGCAAGCTGGAAACCTTTAAAAGTAATTGGTGAGCTGAATTATGTTGACCCAGCTTGTTTCAGGCAGGTCGTATTATTTCGCCGGTACGAGCATCCCGAATTTCACTAGGTTTGTCACGTCCACCTAAAGGCAAGTCCAGAATACAATCCAGTTGCTGACCAAAATAAGTTTGTAAACTTATAAGATCGCGGGCGGGCGCTTGCTCTGCGAGATTAGCACTGCTTGAGATTAGTGGATGACCTAACTGCGTGCAGAGTTCATGACAGACCGGATGTGTACTAATGCGTACAGCTAAACTGTTGTGATAACCGCGTATTAGCGGCGATACTTCGGGTTTTACAGGTAGCAGCCAAGTGATAGGTTCTGGCCAAGTGGCCTGAACACGTTCGCGCAGCTCGTTATTCAGTGGTTGTAAATAATCACTCAGTTGAGCTAGATCAGCCGCAATCAGGATGAGTCCTTTATCGGCAGGACGTTGTTTTAAGGCCAGCAAGCGTTGGACAGCGTGGGTATTGGCTGGATCACAACCCAAACCAAAAACTGCCTCTGTTGGGTAGGCCAAGATCCCCCCCCGTCTGATAGTCTCAAGCGCAGTGTGTAGCGTCTGTGTGACTTGCATAGTTTCGCTTTCCTAGCTTTCCATTTTATCACCCTTATCCCCCGCTGTTTTTGGGGTCTTTTTTTTAGTTGAAGCTGTTGTACTTTTTTTGCTACTAGTGGTTTTCTTGGTGCGAGTGCTACTGGTTTTGGGTTTAGCTTTGGTTTGGCTTGTCTTGGTCTTGCTTGCTGCTTTTGAGTCGCTTTCGGGGTTTGTTGCTGCTTTTGCCTTTTCTTTGCTCGCTTTGGCTTTGCTCTTTTTAGCAGGTGTGGCCTGTACAATCAGCTCAGCAGCTTCTTCCTGAGTCACCGTCGTGGGGTCACGTTCTTTGGGAAGACGTGCTTTGATTTTACCTTTGACAACAAAGGGTCCCCAACGGCCTTTGAGGATTTGTAAACCATCACCAAAGTCCTGAATGATTTTTTCCAGATCGGCAGCTTTTTTTGCTGCAATCAGCTCTAAAGCGCGTTCTCGTGTAATCGAATAGGGATCATCCTCTTTTTTTAAAGAGGCAAATTTGTTTCCAAAACGCACATAAGGACCAAAGCGGCCAATATTGACACTGATTGACTCACCTTCCTCAGTTTCACCCAGAGTTCGTGGTAGTTTGAATAATTCCAGTGCATCTTCTAGAGTGACAGTGTCCATTTTCATGCCTGGGCGTAGGCTGGCAAATACAGGTTTATCCTCGTCATCACGGCTGCCAATTTGCACAAAAGGTCCGTAGCGTCCCATGCGTACTGAAATTGGCTTACCACTCTTAGGGTCAGTGCCAATTTCGCGGGCTTGCAACACTTCGCTGCGTTGCACACTTTCCATTTTGTCATCAATTAGCTCGCTAAAAGGCTGCCAGAACTGATCCAGTACAGGAATCCTGTCTTTTTCACCCCGCGAGATTTCGTCAAGCTGATCTTCTAAGTTAGCGGTAAATTCATAGTCCACATAACGATTAAAATGCTCTGTCAAAAATTTATTAACAATACGGCCAATATCTGTCGGGAAAAAACGCCGTTGTTCCAGCTCTGCATATTCACGCGCTTGCAAGGTAGAAATAATGCTGGCATACGTCGACGGGCGACCAATGCCGTATTCTTCCAGCATTTTGACCAAGGTGGCTTCCGAGTAGCGCGGTGGCGGTTCGGTGAAGTGTTGTTTGGCTTCTATATCGTTTAAGGGTACTGCTTCGCCTTCTGTTAAGGGGGGTAAAGGTGGCTCTTTTTCGTCTTTTTGATCATCCAAACCTTCTTCATAGACGCTGAGAAAGCCAGGAAAGCGTATGGTTGAGCCAGTAGCACGAAAAAAACAGCCTTTTTCTGCACTAAGATCGACCGAAACCGTATCAATCGTTGCATGTATCATTTGGCAGGCAACCGTACGCTGCCAGATCAATTGATACAGTTTGAATTGATCCTCATTCATGAAGCTGCGTATTTCTTCAGGGATACGCATACAAGACGTTGGGCGAATGGCTTCATGCGCTTCCTGAGCGTTTTTGGATTTGGTTTTATATTGGCGGGGTGACTCCGGCAGTTTATCCGCGCCATAGCGTTGTTGAATCAGTTCACGTAATTCAGCGATGGCCTCGCCAGCCAAGCTAACCGAGTCAGTACGCATATAGCTGATCAAACCGACTGGGCCACTGCCTAAATCAATGCCTTCATACAGTTGCTGGGCGGTGCGCATGGTTTTTTGCGAGGAAAAACGTAGTTTGCGCACAGCTTCTTGTTGCAAGGTGGAAGTGGTAAAAGGGGCTGCGGGGTAGCGCTTGCGCTCCTTTTTCTCAATCTTGTCAACCTGTAGTTTACCTTTTGCTGCTGCTAGTAAGCGTTCACGGATGCTATGGGCGTTTTCACTTTGATTGATATCAAATTGTTCTAAGCGTTTGCCATCTAAAGTGTGTAGCTTAGCCGTAAATACCTGCTGTTGCTTTTCTAAAAATGCAGTCAGTGTCCAGTATTCTTGGGATACAAAACGCTCAATTTCTTCTTCACGCTCAACAATCATGCGCAGTGCAGGGCTTTGTACTCGCCCAGCCGAAAGGCCACGCTTTATTTTGCGCCACAGTAGGGGGGACAAGTTAAAACCTACCAAATAATCCAAAGCGCGTCGTGCTTGTTGGGCATCAATTAACTCATTGGATAATTGGCGTGGGTTCTGTATGGCGTCCTTGATAGCTCGCTGGGTGATTTCGTGAAAAACAACCCGAAATACATGCTTGCCTTCCAATATGCCACGTTCGCGTAATAGCTCGTATAAATGCCAAGAAATAGCCTCGCCTTCACGATCAGGATCCGTCGCTAGATAAAGCGTACTAGCCTTTTTCAGTGCTTTGGCAATGGCGTCAACATGACGCTGGTTTCGCTCAATCACTTCGTATTTCATGGCATAGCCATGATCAGGATCGACTGCACCTTCTTTGGGCACGAGATCACGCACATGGCCGTAGGAAGCCAGTACTTCAAAGTTTTTGCCCAGATATTTTTTTATGGTTTTGCCCTTTGCCGGTGATTCGACAATGACGAGATTTTCGCTCATGAGACCGCTTTTAAGGTTGTATTTAGTTGATTACACTGATCAGGATCAATCAGTGGCCTGCATTTTAAACCTGAAAAGATAGGTGAAGTAAAGAACTTGATGCAGATTAGACGCAGATTAATGGTAGACTGGCGGTGTACCGTGCATATTCAGCTCTTCTGCCCAGAAGATATTATGGTCACCTTCAGGCCGGTTAACCAGCACCATTAATACAACCCATTTCAGGCGTGCAAGATCAAAATCATCATCTTCCAGTTCAAGAACTCGGTCAATGACTTGTTCGCGGGCTTCAGCATCTAAAATGCCCGCCTGCTCTAATAATAATAGGTGATTTTGGCACTCCGTATTCAGCCAGCGTTGTTCCAGGGGTGCAAAAATACGACACGAGCCCGGGCAGCTCGGTTTTAGTAAGGTGGTTTCAGTATTGCCGAGACTCTCCAGCCAGTTAAAGGCTCGATCGATTTCATTCGGCAAGAAGCCAGCACCTTGCAAGTAAGTATCCATTGAGGCGCGGTCTTCACCTGTTGATTCGTCAATTTCGGGGTAATTGTCGAATAGGTAAAATAGTACTTCCAGAGTGTTTTCTTTCATCTAGCTTCCGTCTCTCGGCTCAGCGCGCTTATAGTGACCACCACCACAAGCTTTTACATAGCCCTGTAACTCCAGCATAAGCAGCATGGATGAAACTGTGTCAGCGGTCAAGCCTGTTTGCAGTATAATCTGGTCAATCGGTAAGGGCTTCTGACTTAAGGTTGCGACGATGAGCTGTTCGTCTTCGTCCAGCTCCCGTTCATCTGCGTACTCATTGGATAGTGTGGCAATGTTAGAGGCCTTTGAGTGATTAGCTGCATTTGTTAATTCTTTAGCAGGCTGTATCAATGGTGTTGATTCATCAAGAGGAAGTTGAGTCAAGTAAGCACTTAACTGCGGTGCAATTTCTTCGATGATGTCATTAGCTGTTTCCACAAGTTTAGCGCCTTGACGGATGAGGCGATGACAGCCGCGTGCCATAGGGTTGTGAATAGAGCCTGGAATAGCGAAAACTTCTCGTCCTTGTTCGGTAGCATGCTGTGCGGTTACCAGTGAGCCACTATTTAAAGTAGCCTCAACCACGAGTGTGCCGATGGACATGCCGCTAATGATACGGTTACGACGCGGGAAGTTTCGTGCTTGTGGACGCACACCTAAGGGGTATTCACTCACAATAGCGCCATGCTCAACAATACGTTCGGCTAAGGCTCGGTTACGTGCAGGATAAATAATATCCAAACCCGTGCCTACCACGGCAATCGTCGTACCACCTGTGTCTAGTGCACCTTGATGACTGTATGAATCAATACCCAAGGCTAAACCGCTAGTAATACAAAGCCCATTGCCTGCAAGATATTGTGCAAACGCATGAGCAGTTTCTTGGCCAAGTTTGCTTGGGTTGCGACTACCGACCATAGCAATTTGGGGATCATTCAATAACTCGGGATGTCCCACGACAAATAATAAAGGGGGCGCTGAGCGGCTGGCGCGTAACAAGGCTGGATAGTGTTCGTCTTCTTCTAGCAAGATGTGACGATGGCTAGCGCCTTGTAGCCATTCAAGATCAGCTTCTACCGCTTGCTCAGGAACACTTTTTAGGCTGCTGATTTGCGCTTGTTTCAAGCCAGCCTGTATTAGTTCGGCATGGCTGCTATCTAAAGCATGAGTGGCCGTGCCGAAATGAGCCAATAAGCGGTTAATGGTTGCTGTACCAATGCCGGGTGCACGCCAGATTTGTAGGCGTGCACGCAGTTCATTTTCATTTGTATTCACTGATTTGGGGTCTGTATTGGGCGCACGATGGGATCAGGGATTGCCTATCTTATCGCCATTGCTCACTTCACGCTTAGAGTCCACAATCAAAGCGTAGCTTAAATTATCCATGACATTATACACAATGGCGTTGGCTACTTTATGAGGTGGTAATTTTACTTTAGGTAAGCCACGCGCATGACCGCGATAAGGTTGGTATTTGTCTGTCACTATGCCACCATCTTTATAAACACCTAAGGTATAACCAGGTTTAATACCCGCTTTTTTACCTCGGTTTAGCACCAAAATCATATAATTGGCGCTGATATTCTCAGCTTCATATAAATCCACAATTTGCCCACGTATTTTGTGAGTAGGGATTTGAATAGGGATACGCAAAGAAGCTTCTTCATTGAGTTTCGGTAGTAGCCTATCGCCTTCACGGATAATATTTTCTACTTCCAGCAAGGTTGCGCTAGCGACATTATCCACTTTATCAATGCGTGCATAGCCGCCATAAGTGACCTGATGCCCCAGTAATTTACCTGTCTCGGGATCATGCAGGGGATGCTTCGGGTGATAGACAGCATAGCGTTCGCCTATACGTGGGTTTCTAAGATTGCGTACATACACAGTCTCACCAGGTGTCATGAGTATTTGATGGTCGCGGGAGGCTAAAATATAAGGGGCGGCGCGTATAGCGGCTTCATCTAATACTCTAGGCCATGTCAGAAAGGGTGCAATGGTGGTGAGGGTGGCACCGCTGCCACGTGGTTCAACGCGAATACGCGGAACCAGCTTGTTGTCCACTCGCACATAACCGAAATGCAGTACATCGCCCGGTCTAATCAAGTGAGGATTCTTGATTTGTTGGTTTTTGTCCCAGATTTCTGGCCAGTGCCAAGGCGTATTAAGGTACATTTGGGCGATGTCCCACAGTGTATCACCTTTTTTGACAGTATAAGTTTGCGGTGCCAGTGGATTAACTTCGATTTCACTTCTGCCCGAACGTGCCAAGCGTTGTGTAGGCGGTAAACCGTAATGGTCGTCGTATTGCCCCTGCTGACCTGCATGTCCATTGGAGGATAAATGGCCGGGATTCTGTTTGACTGTGGTACAAGCGGCGAGGGCAACGGCAACACTGCCAAAGCAGGCAATCCGCCGTATGGTTGAAAAGCGAAGCATGTTTGTTATCCCTTATTATTCTGGCGTGTTGTTATTATTTCGTCTGCTGACTTTAAGATATAATAGGGGAATGTGTTTATTATTCGCACCACTTTCAGATTTTCGGTAATTTCAAATTATGGCTTTATTGGATATTTTACATCACCCCGACCCTCGCTTACGTAAAAAAGCCGCCCCTGTAGAAACAGTGGATGACAGCATTCGTCAGTTAGTAGACGATATGTTGGAAACAATGTATGCAGCGCGTGGTATCGGTTTGGCAGCTACACAGGTTAATGTGCACAAGCGCGTGGTTGTAATGGATCTGTCTGAAGCAAAAGATCAAGCGCTGGTTTTAATTAATCCCGAGATTCTGCACAAGGAAGGCAAGGTTGAGTCTGAGGAAGGATGCTTGTCTGTGCCTGATTATTACGAAAAAGTGACTCGTGCAGAGCGTATTCGATTTGCTGCTTTGAATCGTGACGCGGAACGCTTTGAAATGGAGGCCGATGGTTTGCTGGCGGTTTGTATTCAACACGAATTGGATCATTTAGTTGGTAAGTTATTTGTTGATTATTTATCTGCGCTCAAGCAACAACGTGTCCGTAAAAAAATGGAAAAAATGGCACGCCAACAGATGGCAAGTCAGTCGTCCACGCGCAACGATCCTCAGCAGGTTGGCCTCGGATGAGCAAACCTTTGCGCATTGTTTATGCAGGAACACCTGAATTTGCGGTGCCTGCCTTAAAAGCATTATTGAGCTCGGAACACGAGTTGTTGGCGGTTTATACACAAGCTGACCGCCCTGCCGGGCGGGGGCGTAAATTGCAATTTTCTCCAGTGAAGCAAGTGGCATTGGATGCAGGTGTGCCTATTGAACAGCCGGTGAGTCTGCGTGAGCGCGCGGCACAAGAGGTTTTGCGTGCTTATCAAGCTGATGTCATGGTCGTGGCAGCGTATGGCCTGATTTTGCCGCAAGCGGTACTGGATATGCCGGTGCATGGCTGTCTTAATATTCATGCTTCTTTATTGCCGCGTTGGCGTGGTGCTGCTCCTATCCAGCGTGCCATACAGGCTGGAGATACCGAAACGGGTATCACTATTATGCAAATGGCGGCTGGCTTGGATAATGGGGATATGCTGTATAAAACCAAGTATGTCTTGCAAGTTCATGATGGTGGGCAATCGGTGCATGATCGTTTGGCGGCTGACGGTGCACAGGCTGTATTGGTCGTGTTGGAACAGCTAGCCAATGGTGCTCTTCAGCCAAAGGTACAAGACGATAGCTTGGCTGTTTATGCCCATAAACTCACTAAGGCAGAGGCAGAGCTGGATTGGAAGCAGCCTGCTCAACAAATTGACCGACAAATTCGTGCCTTCGATGCTTGGCCGACTGCTTTTAGCTTGCATCATGGCCAAGCCTTGCGCTTTTTTGCGTCTACCGTTTTGGATCAAAAGCATGCTATATCAATACCGGCTGGAACGGTAGTGGCCGAAAGCCGCGAGGGTATTGATATTGTGGCCGGTGATGGTCGGTTAGTGCGCATTCTTTCCTTGCAAATGCCCGGTGGCAAGCGTCTATCTGTAGCAGACTTTGTTAATGCTCGTTCGCTCAGTGGGGAGCGGTTTCAGCATTCGGGGTTTCATTCTTGAATACTCGAGCGGTGGCTGCTCGTACCCTGCAAAAAGTCATTTATCAGGGGGAGTCCCTGACGGCTGTTTTGCAGCACAAAACGGTGTTGGCGCTGGCATTGCCAGATAGAGCTTGGGTGCAAAATGCTTGTTTTGGCACGGTGCGCTGGCATGGGCGTTTAGGTGCGGTTTTGCACGAGTTATTGAGTAAGCCACTCAAGGCGGCTGACAAAGATCTTGAGTGTCTGCTACGTTTGGGGTTGTATCAGCTTATTTATCAACGTACGCCTGATCATGCGGCAGTGAATGAAACGGTGCAGGCGGTACGGGGTTTAAAGAAACCTTGGGCGAGTAAACTGGTCAACGGAGTATTGCGTGGCTTTCTGCGTAACCAGGACAGTATTCTGGCGAAAATAGATGATTTGCCTACCGCTCGCTATTCGTTTCCGCCTTGGCTTGAGAAAAGTTTGCGCGCAGCTTGGCCAACGCATTGGGGGGCGATCATGCAAGCCAGTAATGAGCATCCGCCTATGGTGTTGCGCGTCAATGCGCGTAAGCTTAGCCGCGAAGCTTACTTACAGCAGTTGCAAAAAGTTAATATAAGTGCGCAAGCGATTGAATTAGCGGCTACAGGAGTTGTTTTGGCCGAGCCATTACCTGTGAATAGTTTACCTGACTTTGAGCAAGGTGCTGTGTCAGTGCAAGATGCTGCTGCGCAACAAGCTGCATCTTTGCTGCATTGTGAGGCGGGGCAGCGAGTCTTGGATGCTTGTGCTGCGCCGGGCGGAAAAACTTGTCATTTACTGGAACGCTATTCGGGAATTGATTTATTGGCCTTGGATAGTAGTGCCGAGCGGCTGAGGCAAGTCACTGACAATTTGCAGCGTTTAGGTTTGCGCGCCAATGTGCAGGCAGCCGATGCTGCTGATCTGGATAGTTGGTGGGATGGCGTATTATTTGATCGCATTTTATTGGATGCGCCTTGTTCAGCAACAGGCGTAATAAGACGGCATCCTGATATAAAGTTGTTGCGTAAGCAAAAAGACATTGTTGCATTGCAACAAGAACAGGCAAAATTATTGCGTAAGCTTTGGCAGGTTCTGCAAGCAGGTGGTTATTTACTGTATGCTACTTGTTCAATTTTGCCAGCAGAGAATAATGATCAGGTGGAAGCATTTTTGCGTGAGTATGCTGATGCTGTCGACCAGCCGATTAATGTGGCGTGGGGACGTGCGCTGTCTGTAGGCCGCCAGATCCTGCCTGGGGAAATGGGTATGGACGGGTTTTATTATGCCTCGCTGAAAAAAGCAGGGTCGGAAGGCGTATAATGAAAGTATTGTGGCTAGCTCGTTTAGTGAGCATTTTATGTATGGTTTGTCTGTTTGTTGGCAATGTCTGGGCAAAAGACCAAATTCTTTTGAAAGAATTTGCTATCTATTTAGAAAAAAAACCAGAAAGATTAGTGGCTAATATACAATTTGATTACGAGTTAAATAATTATTTGCGTGAGAGTTTGTTAAATGGTGTTACCTTGCGTAGTGAGGTGCGCTTTGATGTTATTTGGTACAATGAGTGGTGGTTTAATAAAAGAGAACGGCTAACCACCATTGTAACTGAACTCAAATACCATGCTTTGAGTGGACATTATCAATTAGTTCGTAAAGATTCAAATGAAAACTGGAACTTTTCTAGTTTAGCGGCTGCTTTAGAGCACATGGGTAAAATTGGTTTATTTCAATTACCTAACGTGCCTGCTGATGTTTACAGTGGTGATGCTTCGCTATTTGTGGATGCAGTTTTAGAGCCTGAGTCGCCCGATTTACCCTTGAATTTGTCTTCACTATTTCTCAATAAGCATCGTCTAGTTAACGAAGGAGCAATGTGGACGATTCCGCGCTAAAGCCTTCAGTGGTTCGCTGGTTACCAGTTTTAATTATCGGTGTCTTGCTGATTATTTCGCTGACTTTACTGTACCGTGCTACACCCATTACTAATTCAGCCGATGTTTATGGAGGCTGGCTGGTTTATCTAAACCTATTTATTTTACTGGTATTGGCTGGGGCAATTTTTTCCAATCTGATTCGTCTGATTCATCACTGGCATACACGCCAAGCGGGTTCGCGCTTTACCATTCGTTTAATGTCCGGTTTCTTGGTACTGTCTTTATTGCCTGCGGTAGTGATTGCTTATTTTGCCATGAATTTCATAGGTAAAAGTGTTGCCTTGCAACTGGATAATCGTGTTGCTTCGGCACTGGATGACTCGGTGGAGTTGGCAACGAGATCTCTGGAAGTACGTAGTCAGATTTATCTGGAGTCCTTGGAAGAATTAGCACGCAATTTCAGCAATTTCGATAGTCGACTAGGCGTAGCTACGTTGGATAAGTCTGTCATGATTAGTCTGATTGAACGTTGGCGTGTGGCTTATAATGCTCATGAGGTTATTTTAATTAATGAGGAAAGTCAGCGTTTTGAAGTCATTAGTGTTGTAGATGATGATCGTTTTGTGCCTTTCTTTAAAGTTAAAGACTTATTGCGCAATATGATTTCGCGTAAGACTTATTATCATATTGAACCCATTAATGATAATGCCGATTTATTTACACGAGTTGCTTTGCGGATTACGTATGGCCCTGATAATAAGGTGGGCATACTCACTGCGATGTTGCCTTTTTCCGAGCGAGAGCAAATACTCGCAGGCAGTGTTAATTCAGCGCGTCAAGAGTTTCGCAGTCTGGTCTTTAATCACGATATGCTGAAAACTATTTTCAGAGTGGTATTGTTGATTATTATGATTTTGACCGTACTCTTTTCACTTTGGGCTGCCTTTATTTTTTCACGACAGCTTACCCGTCCTGTGCGTGATTTGGTTGAAGGTACTTTGGCTGTTGCGTCTGGGGATTTACAAAAAAAATTACCTGTTTCTGATCGTGATGATTTTAGTTTGGTAGCGCGCTCATTTAATACCATGACAAAGCGCTTATCCAGTGTGCAACAAGAACGCGAGCAGGCTAGGTATCAGTTACAGCAAGAGCATGATTATTTATATGTAGTGCTAGAGCATTTGTCTTCCGGTGTGGTCACACTGGATGAACATTGGGTGATTAGGCGGGTAAATACTGCCGCTAGCCAGATTCTTGGCTATGCTTTACAAGAACAGGTAGGTACCAACTTATATGATGCTTGGAGTGAATTGCCAGCTTTACAGCCCTTTTTGCAGGCATTGCAACCTTGGTTAGAGAAGCCGCAAAATGATTGGCAAGCAGAGATTAACTTAGTCTCCGATGAGGGGCGCAAGGTTTTAGTTTGTCGAGGTGCTGGGTTGCCGGATGATTCTATGCAGCAGAAAGCTTATGTGCTGGTTTTTGAAGATGTGACCGATGTGGTACAAGCAGAGCATGATGCTGCTTGGGGAGAGGTGGCACGGCGTTTGGCACATGAAATCAAGAACCCATTAACGCCTATTCAATTATCAGCCGAGCGTTTGTCACGCAAGCTAGGCTCAGTCTTAGACAGTGAGTCCAATGAGTTTCTCAAGCGCATGACAGGTACGATTATTCATCAAGTCGATACCTTGAAAGCAATGGTCAATGCGTTTAGTGATTATGCCAAAGTACCTATGTTGACTTTGCGGCCTGTTAATCTGAATCACTTAATCCGTGAAGTAGCTGATTTATACTTTGATAATCCACAGCAAGTGAAAGTCGTTTTGGATTTGGAAGAGGATTTGCCGGAGCTGCTCTTGGATGCCCATCGTCTGCGGCAGTTATTGGTTAATCTGGTGAAAAATGCGCTGGAAGCGATTGAAGATTATCGTTCGGACGGTTGTATTATTATTAAAACACGTGGATGTATGGATAAGGCTGCACCAGTAGTGGTTTTGTCTTTACAGGATAATGGTCCTGGCATTCCGGCTCAATTATTGCCGCACCTATTTGAGCCTTATGTGAGCAGTAAGCACAAAGGAACAGGTTTGGGTTTGGCCATTGTAAAAAAGATAGTAGAAGAGCATGCCGGTAGTTTGAGTGCTCGTAATGCGACACCACAGGGCGCTTTGATCACCGTAAGGTTTCCGATTAAAGCCCCACAAGCTATTCAAGTCAAAGGAACAAAAGGAACAAGCTGAAGTAATCAGCCAAGTCAGGCAAGGAGAAAAAGAAATGACGACACGTTGTATTCTTGTAGTGGATGATGAGCCGGATATTCGGCAACTAGTCAGTGAAATTCTGGAGGATGAAGGTTATCGCGTCATGATGGCAGAGAATGCCGAGCGTGCCAGGGAATTGCAGCGTCAGCGTCGCCCTGATTTGATTTTGCTAGACATTTGGATGCCTGAGCAAGATGGTATTTCTTTGTTAAAAGAATGGCGTGAAAACAATGCGCTATATGGGCCAGTTATTATGATGTCTGGGCATGGCACGATTGAAACCGCTGTTGAGGCAACCAAGCTGGGTGCTTATGACTTTATTGAAAAACCTTTGTCATTGGCCAAGATGCTACTAACCATTGAAAATGCTTTGCGCGCTAGTCAGTTAGAGCTGGAAAACAAAGGTTTGCGCCGCCAAGTGGTTTTTTCGCATGAAATCATTGGCAATAGTCGCGCTATGCAGCAATTGCGCGAGCAAGCCGGGCGGGTCGCGCAGCATGATACTTGTGTATTGTTATACGGTGAGCCCGGTGTGGGTAAAGAAACGATTGCCCGTTATATTCAGGCACACAGTCCCCGACGTGATGGTGCTTTTGTCAAAGCAGGGCTGGCCTTAATGGATAAGTCTGCGATGGTAAATTTGCTATTTGGGCAAGAAGATGGCGATAAAGTACAATATGGCCTAGTTGACGAAGCCGCAGGTGGCTTTTTATATCTCTCTGAAGTGTCCGAGCTGGATAAAGAAAGCCAGAAGTTTTTATTAGCTGTTTTGCAAGACAGGCAATTTACCCGCCCGGGTGGAAAAACACGGGTAGATTTTGAAGCACAGATTATTGCAACTTCAACTCACGATTTGCAGGATGATGTCGATGTTGAGCAGTTCAATGAGGAGTTATTTTATTTATTGAATGTTGTGCCTGTGCTGATTCCGCCTTTGCGGGATCATCCTGAAGATATACCCGAATTATTAAACCATTATGTTAATTTATTAACAACTCAGGATGGCTTGCCGTATCGCCATTTTACCTTGCCGACGCAAAATTTTCTGCGTAATCACCGTTGGGCGGGCAATACTTTGGAATTACGCAATTTAGTGCAACGTTTGCTGATTCTGGGCACTGATGTTGATATTACTTTGGAAGAAGCAGAAGAAGCTGTTGGTACTTCGATTCCGGTTTTTTCACATGAGATTGGACAATTACCGGAAAGTCTGTATGACCTTCCTTTACGCCAGGCTAGGGAGCAATTTGAGCATGATTACTTGGTGTACCAGCTCAAGCAAGCAGATGGCAATGTCAGCAAGCTGGCGGAACAAGTCAAAATGGAGCGTACCCATCTATACCGCAAAATGCGCTCATTAGGTGTCGACCCTAAAAAATATGGGCGTTAATTGCCGATTATCGGCATAATCCGCTTATGAAAATCATGATACTAGGCGCTGGTCAGGTAGGGAGATCAGTCGCCGAAGCGCTGGCGCACGAAGAAAACGATGTATCTATTGTGGATACCGATGCTCACGTCTTGCGGGAGATGCGGGAAAAATTAGATGTTCGTGTTGAAATTGGCCAAGCTTCCTACCCCCGTGTATTAGAACGCGCCGGCATTAAAGACGTTGACATGCTCATTGCAGTGACCAATAGCGATGAAGTGAATATGATTGCCTGTCAGGTTGCTTTTACGCTGTATCGTACACCAACTAAAATTGCCCGCATTCGTTCCTCACACTATTTGGAACAGCCATGCCTGTTTGTACAAGAGGCTTTGCCAATCGATGTTTTAATTAGCCCTGAGCAATTGGTGACCGAACATATTTTTCGGTTGATTTCACATCCGGGGGCTTTGCAAGTCGTTAATTTTGCCGATGGTAAAGTGCAGCTGGTTGGGGTGCATGCTTTGGCGGGTGGCTCATTGATTGGGCGTAAGTTTAATGACATGTATGAGCATATGCCCGGTATTAAGGCGAAAGTAGCCGCTGTGTTTCGCAAGGGTAAGGCTGTACAGCCTGATCAAGATACCGTGTTGGAGGTGGATGATGAAGTGTTCTTTATTGCCAGCCCCAAACATATTCGCGCTATTATCAGTGAATTGCGCAAACTGGATAAACCTTATAAACGTATTATTATTGCTGGTGGTGGCAATATTGGTAATCGCTTAGCGCGTTTGTTGGAAAATGCTCGTTATCAGGTCAGGATTATTGAAATAAATTCAAAGCGTGCCGCCAAGCTAGCAGAACGCCTGAATAAGACGATTGTGCTGGAAGGTGATGCGGCTGATGAATCATTGTTGTTGGAAGAAAACATTGAGCATACTGATGTTTTTGTGGCTGTAACCAATGACGATGAGGCGAATATTCTGTCCTCTATGCTGGCAAAGCGTTTGGGGGCGCGGCGAGTCATGAGTCTGATTAATCGTTTAAGTTATGCGAATCTAGTTGAAAGCAGTATTGATCTGGCTATTTCGCCGCAGTTAATTACGATTGGTGCGCTACTAACACATGTTCGTCGCGGTGATATTGTTGCTGTGCATTCCTTGCGACGGGGTGCGGCTGAAGCGATTGAGGTAATTGCACATGGTGACAGTAAAACTTCGCGCGTCATTGGGCGGCGTATTAGCGAGGTGAAATTGCCGCCTTCAACTATTATTGGGGCTTTGGTGCGGGGTGAAGAGCTTATTATTTTGAATGATGACATTGTTATTGAGCCAGAAGATCATGTCATTATGTTTCTGAGTGATAAGCGTTATATTCCTGCTGTCGAGAAACTATTCCAAGTGGGTCTGCACTTCTTCTAAATTTTATGCAACTCTACTTGATTCAACGTGTGATGGGTTTATTGCTGATGTTATTCAGCATTACCATGTTGCCACCCGCCGGGGTGGGTTTTATCATGGGTGACCCAGATGTCTGGCCTTTTTTGGAAAGTTTTTTATTAGTCTTAGTTGTGGGTTTTTTGCTTTGGATTCCAGTGCATAAGGCTCGTGGCGAAATGCGTCTGCGTGAAGGCTTTCTGATTGTGGTGCTGTTTTGGACGGGTTTGGGCTTGTCAGGCGCTGTTCCCTTTGTTTTGTCTGATAATTTCGAAATTTCATTAACCGATGCAGTGTTTGAGTCTATTTCTGGTTTGACAACCACAGGGGCAACCGTGATTGTGGGACTGGACGCTATGCCACGCTCACTGGCTTTTTACCGCCAAGAGCTGCAATGGTTAGGTGGGATGGGCATTATTGTATTAGCTGTGGCGATTTTACCGATGTTAGGCATTGGCGGTATGCAGCTCTATCGTGCCGAAATGCCCGGTCCCATGAAAGATGCCAAGCTAGCGCCTCGTATTACAGAAACGGCCAAATTGCTATGGTATATCTATTTGGCACTTACTTTGTTATGTACGTTGGCTTATTACTTAGCTGGCATGAGTTGGTTTGATGCGATAAGTCATAGTTTTTCTACGGTAGCGATTGGTGGTTTTTCGCCACATGACTCCAGTATGGCTTATTTTGATAGCTCCGCGATTGAAGCCATTGCGGTTGTTTTTATGCTGCTGTCTGCGGTGAATTTTGGTTTGCACTTTATGGCTTGGCGAGGACGCAGTATACGGGGGTATTTACAGGATTCTGAGTTTCGCACCTATATCTTGATGCTGACCTTATTGTCTGTCGTAGCAGTCGCCTATTTAGTATTAGGCAGTAATAAACACAGTTATATTGATGCTATGCGGCACGGTATTTTTCAGGTAGTGTCTATCGCAACAACAACGGGGTTTACGACCGCTGACTACAGTGCTTGGCCAGGTTTTTTGCCAGTGTTATTGCTGTTTGCTAGCTTTGTTGGGGGATGTGCAGGCTCTACTGCGGGTGGTATGAAAGTGATTCGCTTTTTGTTGCTGTTCAAGCAGGGGATGCGTGAGGTCAATCGCCTTATTCACCCGAATGCGCGTATGACTATTAAAGTTAATCGTCAACCTTTGCCAGAAAATGTTGTCGAAGCAGTGTGGGGCTTTTTCTCCATGTATATTGCGGTATTTGTCATTTTCCTCTTGGTGCTATTGGCGCGTGGCCATGATCAGGTGACAGCTTTTGCGGCTGTGGCTGCAACGCTAAATAATTTAGGACCAGGCTTGGGCGAAGTCGCTTCCAATTTTGCCAGTATGGATACTTTTTCTAAGTGGTGGCTGTGTTTTGCTATGTTAATGGGGCGGTTGGAGTTGTTCACCATTTTGGTTGTGCTAACCCCAGGTTTTTGGCGACGGTGAAGCATATTTTTAATCGTGTTTGTCGCCAGCTTTGCTTTATCGCTAGAATAAAGGGCTAACGCTAATTTACAGGCTAAATGACCACCATGTCACATAACAAACCCGAGCCCGGTGTACCGCTGCGCCGTGCTGATAAAGTTTCTCGTATTCCTATCAAAGTAGTTCCTAAAGATGAGCCACTAAAAAAACCCGCTTGGCTCAAGGTCAAGCTACCGCCAGCCTCACAAGCTAATAAGGTACGCGGCATGTTGCGTAATAACAAGCTGCATACGGTCTGTGAAGAAGCTGCTTGCCCTAATCTACCTGAATGTTTTGGGCATGGCACAGCCACTTTTATGATTCTGGGGCAAGTCTGTACGCGGCGTTGTCCTTTTTGCGAGGTGGGACATGGCCGTCCTTTGCCGGTAGATGAGCAAGAGCCAGCCCATTTGGCGGCTGCCGTGCGCAATATGCACTTGAAGTATGTGGTTATTACTTCAGTAGATCGGGATGATTTGCGGGATGGTGGGGCAAAACACTTTGCTGACTGTGTGCGCGCAGTGCGTGAAGCGCAACCAGGGATTGGTGTGGAAATTCTGACGCCGGATTTTCGTGGGCGTATGGAGATTGCTTTGGCTGAATTGTCTGTAGCACCGCCTGATGTTTTTAATCACAATATGGAAACTGTACCGCGTTTATACAAACAGGCGCGCCCTGGTGCGGATTATCAATGGTCTTTGGATTTGATTCGTTTGTTTGGTGAACGTCACCCGGATGTGCCGAGCAAGTCAGGTCTAATGGTGGGTTTGGGGGAAACACTGGATGAAGTTAAGGAAACCATGCGTGATTTGCGCGTCCATGGTTGCCGTATGTTGACGATAGGGCAATATCTAGCACCTTCTGCTTCACACTTAGCCGTAGAGCGTTATTACTCACCTGATGAATTTGATGCTTTACGCATTTATGGTGAGTCTATTGGTTTTGAGCATGTTGCGAGTGGACCTTTAGTACGCTCGTCTTATCACGCGGATCAGCAAGCTAGAGGCTTGTTCTAATTGTACTAGCCCAGCAATCAGTTGCATGGGGTGCGTTATTGTTGGGTAAATTACCAAATCATTACTAAGTAATGTCTGAGCCGGAACTTGCATAATAGCCTGATATACTGAAAAACCTTCCTTTTTGAAGCACTAGCGAGGCACTTATGAAAAAAAGTCTGTTGCTATTATTTTGCCTGCTGGGGTTTGCCCTACCGCTTTGGGCTAAACCTACGCCTGCTACTCAGCAGGACAGCAATCTGTATACCTATACCTTAAAAAATGGTATGCCACTGTTTGTCAAAACGGATCATCGCGCCCCAACTGCTGTACATATGTTATGGATGCGTGTTGGTTCGGTGGATGAGTTTAATGGGACAACGGGTGTTGCGCATGCACTGGAACACATGATGTTTAAGGGCACGCCTACGGTGCCAGCCGGTGAGTTTTCCCGCAAAGTGGCGGCTTTAGGCGGGGAGGAAAACGCTTTTACCTCACGCGATTACACCAGTTATTTTCAGCAGATTCCTGCAAATCGCTTAGAGGAAGTCATGAAGCTGGAAGCTGATCGTTTTGCGAATAATACGTGGCCTGATGGTGAGTTTGAACATGAAATCACTGTCGTGCAGGAAGAGCGTCGTATGCGTACTGATGACCAGCCCCGTGCTTTATTGTATGAGCGTTTGATGGCAACAGCTTTTATGGCTCATCCTTATCGCCGTCCTATTATTGGCTGGATGGATGATTTGGAAAATCTAACAGCAGATGATGTGCGTCATTTTTATAAAACTTGGTATACCCCGGCCAATGCTGCTTTGGTGGTCGCCGGTGATGTTAATCCTGAAGAAGTTTATCAGCTTGCTGAAAAATATTACGGCAGTTTGGAGGGTGTAGAACCACCGACACGTAAGCCGCAAAATGAACCCGAACAAATGGGTGTGAAGCGCATGGTAGTCAAAGCGCCCGCTGATCAGCCTTATTTATTGATGGCTTATCGTGTACCCAAATTAAATAATTTGCTTGAGCCCAGCGCTAGTGATCGTGAAGCACTGGCCTTAACAGTGCTGTCGGCTATTTTGGATGGTAATGATGGCGCACGTTTTGAGCGTAATCTCATTCAAAGTGAACAGCGTGTGGCTGATGCTGCATCAACAAGTAATGGCCTCTATGGGCGTGGGCCACAGATGTTTTATGTGGAAGGTATTCCTGCTCAAGGCCGCACGGTCGAGGACTTAGAAAAAGCTTTACATGCTGAAATTCAGCGCGTGGCTGATGATGGTGTGACAGAGGATGAGTTGCAACGTGTTAAAAATCAGTGGATTGCATCGCAAGTTTATAATCGGGACTCCGTATTTAATCAAGCAAGGCAGCTAGGCACTTACTGGGCTTTGGGCTTACCTGAAAATGCGGATGATCGTTTAATTGAATGGCTGCGTACGGTAACGGCTGAAGAAGTACAAGCGGTTGCAAAAAAATATTTTAATGAAGACCAGCTCAGCATTGCGGTATTGGATCCACAAGAGCGTAAAACGGGTGAAGGTCGTCGAGGTGTGGGCATGAACTTGGAGCTAATGCGATGAAACAATTTTTGTTGGGTGCTTGTTTGAGTTTGTTGACGATGCCGGTTTTAGCGGCGTTGAAGATTGAACATTGGCAACAAGACAGTGGTGCAAGTGTATGGCTGGCCTCTAGTATGAATATTCCTATGGTCGATGTGCATGTAGAATTTGATGCAGGTAGTCGTTTTGAGCCTGCTGACAAAACAGGCTTGGTCGACTTGTTGGCACAAGTTGCGCCTAAAGGTGTTGATGCTTGGGGCGATCAAGCGGCTATGGACGCGGCTGCTTTAGGTGAAGCTTGGGCAGATTTGGGAGCTGAGTTTTTGCTCAGTTCGGGGAATGATACCTTGTCATTTGATCTGCGCAGTCTGACTTATGAGGATATTTTGCCGCAATCTATTAGTTTAGCGGCTTTGCAATTGGCCGCTCCTAGTTTTGATAAGGCTGTTTTTCAGCGAGAACGTGAGCGTAGTATCGCTTTCATTGGCGAGGCAGAAACTCAGCCTGGCTATGTTGCGGATAAGCGTTTTCGGGCGGCAGTATTTAGTGATCATCCTTATGGTCGTACCAGCAGCGCTGACAGCTTGAATGCTATTACTCTGAAAGATTTACAACAGTTCTATCAACAGCATGTTAAAGCGTGCAAAGCGCGAGTGATTATGGTTGGTGCACTCAACCGTAAACAGGCCGATGAGTTAGTCAAGACCTTATTGTCTGGCATTGTTGCCAAGGATGATGCGGAGTGTGTTAAACAGGCAGGGCCTGCTGATCCACAACCACTGAAAAGTGCGGAAACACTGCGTATTCCTTTTGATACCACACAGTCCCATATCAGTATTGGCCAACTGGGTATTAAACGCAGTGATCCTGATTTTCTGGTGATGTTGGTCGGTAATCATATCTTGGGTGGGGGCGGTTTTGTGTCTCGCCTAACGGAAAATGTGCGTGAAAAGCGCGGTCTGTCATATAGCGTCTATAGCTACTTTGCGCCTCGTCAGAATGTTGGTGAGTTTGTGGTGGGTTTACAAACCAAAAATGATCAGGCAGAAGAAGCGAATAGTGTCGCTATGGAAGTATTGCGTAAATTTGTTGAGGAAGGCCCGACCGAGGACGAGTTGCAGGCCGCCAAGGATAACTTGATTGGTGGCTTTGCTTTACGCATTGATAGCAATCGCAAGCTTTTGGATAACATTGCCAATATAGCACGCAATGATTTGCCTTTGGACTACCTGGAAACTTGGACGGATAAGGTAGACAAAATTACAGTGGACGATATTCGGCGTGCATTTAAAGATAAAATCCATCCCGATAAAATGGTGAATCTGATTTTAGGAGGAAAGTCACAAACGCCTTAAGGGTAAATAAAATCATGAATCGTCTTGAATTTATTCGTACTCGTCGTTTTGTCATACAGTTGGGTAAAACGATGCACGAGTATGGCACACCCTCCCATCGCTTAGAACATATTTTGATTGAAACCACGCATTTGCTAGGCTTGCGTGGTTCTTTTTTAGTGACACCGACCAGCATGAGTTTCATTTTCTGGGAACAAGGTTCGGATGATGAATATACGCACATTGCGCGCGTTAATCCGAATGGTCTGGATTTGAACCGTCTGGCGCGTACACATGAGTTGGTAGAAGATGTTTTGGCAGGGCGAGCGACCTTGGATGAGGGCTTGGAGCGGATTACCCAGATTCGTATATTGGATGATCCTTATCCACGCTGGTTAGAATTTTTGGCTTGGGGCGGAACTTCTGCTTGTTTTGCGGTGCTGTGCCATGCTGGGTTGTACGATATTTTGGCTTCTTTATTGGCAGGGTGGCTGGCCTTTGGTTTAGCGCAGTTAACCAAGCGTTATACACGTTTTGAGGAAATGCTAGAGCCTTTGGTGGCTTTATTGATTGCTTTTGTAGGTAGTGGTATTGCCGCAATGGGGATACCATTAGATGTACCGATTGTGGTGTTGTCCGGCATTATTGTCTTCATTCCGGGTTTGTCGTTGACGATGGGCTTACGTGAATTGGCCGCACGTCATTTAAGTTCAGGAACAGCACGGATTATGGATGCCAGTATGATGCTGTTTCGTTTGTACTTCGGTACAGCCTTTGGTTTGGCCTTGGGTGATTTAGTATGGGGTTTAGTGGAGTACAATAATGTGGCTTTTTTGTCTCATGCTTCCGCGCAATACTTGGCTGTCATGGGCTTGAGTATTTCTTTATTGATTATTTTTAAGATTAGTCACCGTGACGCAGTGTGGGGCTTGTTGGCAGGTATTATTGCTTATGCGGGGTCATTATTGGGTAATAGTTTGTTTAGGCATGATTTGGGTGGTTTTGCAGGTGCAATGATTCTGGGTTTATATGCCAATACCTATGCGCAAAAGCGTAATACACCCACTCATATTGTATTGTTGCCGGGCATTGTTTTACTAGTTCCGGGTAGTAAAGTGTATGTCGGCGTGAGTACCATGATGACGGGTGAAACGGTTTTGGTCGATGCCGCTAGTGCTTCACAAGTGTTTATGAGCTTTATGTCCATTGTGGCGGGACTGGTGTTTGCCAATGTGATTTTGCCCCCTAAACAGCGTTTGTGAACGGTTTTTAGTATGATACATCAGCTTTAAATAAGGCTGGTTGTGAATGGACGTGTGCTTGTCGTTCTGGATTGTAAAAAACCTGATCTGACACCCTCTGAAAATCGGTAACTGTCAGATTAGGTCTGGAGTTTTACATAAACAGATTCCTAGACTAAAGCAGACAATACGAGCTTAGTTAGTAATCGCAACAACAGGTAAGTATTTGCTCAACTGTGTGCGAGCGCTTGGATCTTCGACTTTTTGCACCCACTCATGCGCTTTTTTATCTTCACCTAGAATCAATGCACCTGAAGCTAGGCTGGTATAAGCCTGCGAACGTAATAACAAGTCACCTTCAGCCACCACTTTGGCTAAAATAGCCTCGGCCTCACTTTGTAACAATTTAGCGCCTTTGGAATAGCCGTACTGCTTATGATCCTGCATCATCTGCAACAATAAATCGTATTGCTGTGATACATCAAATACAGGTGTTGAGTCAACTTGAGTCTCTGTGAGTTTCTTCACCGCTCTTTGCAGGGTTTCCTGACTCTTTTCTGCTTCATCAAACAAGCCTTGCGCAATAGCTAAACTATTAAGCACCAAAATACTATGCGAACCGGTGGGCGCTTTTGCAGTTAAAGCATCCAATGCGCGTAAAATCTCTTTCTTAGCTGCACCACCAGCTTCTCTGTGATTAACTTGCGTGACCCGTAACATCAATAAAGAGCTTGCATAAACATCCTGACACTCATCTGCAAACACTAAACTTAACTCTGGCATACCCAAGCCAAGTAAACGCTCCAAACGTGCCTGTTTTTCTTGATAGCCTGCTAGATCAATTTGCTCGAATTTTTGTGCTGCAACAGGCGTTTGTAAGCTAAGCTTTAATAACTCTAATTCACTCGGTAATAAACGCTGTGGTGCAGCAAATGCTGTACTGGCTCTGCCCTGCGCACCTTGACGGGCTTGATCAGAAGCATCTAAACCAGCAGTGCTGGCTATATCGCCTGTAAAGTTTTCGCCAAACTGTGTTAAATCCGTTGCGCCAACGGGTAGCTGCTGCTGTGCGCCATAGTTTTCTAAATCAGGAGCAGCGACTACAGGTCTATCGGCGGGATTACTAATACCTGAAACAGTAATTCCGCCACTAGGAGGCTGAATGCTAATATTAATGCCTTTTTTCTCTTGAGGTATTTCTTCCGATGCAGCAAGTGCATCTGTAGCAGAGGACTCTGCCTCAGAGCTCATAAGACCCAAGTGTTTCATTCCAAAAAATGCACCACCACCTATAGCCAATACAACAGCTATCGCTCCAAGCAAAACAACAGGAGAGGTTTTCTTCTCTTCAATACCTAGTTGTTGACGAGCTTCCTGCCGCAACTTTTCCTGTTCAGCATAACGCGCTCTGTCCAAGGCATCCCGCAAAGCTTTAGTCTGGGTTTGCTCCAGCTTTTGCCGTTCTTGCTCCAGAATTTTTATTTTTTCTTGGCGTTTTTCAAATTTTTCCGCAACAACACCGCAATTTTGACAAACATTAGCTTCATTTTCTTTAGACTTGGGCTGTACATGTTGGCAGGCAGGACAAGTATGCTGCTCAACATCATCGTTGCTGAATTCAGTTTCCTTAGTTATTGAAGCAAATGCTGTTCGTAATTCTGTAGCTACATTCAACTTGCCAAAATGTGCCTGATAGACTTTGCCTTCGGCTTCGGTTAAATTTTCCATCACCACGCTTTTCGAACCATTGGACAGTAAGGCATCAGATAATTTGAATTCAAGATGTGGGTTATTTTCACGTCCCATAATTTTCATCAGAGCCTGTACCAGTTTGTCTATCGGCAAATCCGAATAATAGCTAGTAATCGCAAGATCAAAACGCGATTCTGACATTGTAGAGCTACCTTTGTTTTTATAATTTTAGCGAACAACCGAGAGTTAGTTTATTTCAGGAGCTTAAAGCGCAGATAATAAGAAGTAAATTTCTCAAGTATAAACGGCGGGCGGGATGGAGCAATACGCCTGCCTTAAAATTTGTCTGAATCTGTGGTATCCGCTTTAGCCTTAAGCTCGCTTGATAAACAACAATCATCTGAATAATGATGTGAATCTTTTGTTGATTTGCCTTGCGGCTCTGGCACTAAATCAATGCCGCCTTCATGCCAAGGGTGACAACGGGAAATACGCCGCAAACCCAACCAGCTTCCTTTCAAAGCACCGTGTTTCTCTATCGCTTCTTTGGCGTAATGCGAGCAAGTGGGGTAAAAACGGCAGGAGCCACCCATCGCGGGGCTGATAAATAATTGGTAGGCTCTAATCAGGCCAATCAAAATGCGTTTCACGAGCCGTATAACTTTTCAGGGGCAATCATAGGCTCACTATCAATCAAGACTTTATCCCCAGCTACTTTGTAAAAAAAGCAATGCCGTCGTCCTGTATGGCAAGCAGAGCCTGTTTGATCGACGAGCAATAAAACAGTATCCAAATCGCAATCAAAGCGTAGCTCCTTTAACATTTGCACTTGACCAGAAGACTCGCCTTTACGCCAAAAACATTGACGTGAGCGAGACCAGTAGCAAACTCGACCGGTTTGTAAGCTTTCTTCAATTGCAGCACGATTCATCCAAGCCATCATTAAGATTTCCTGAGTATCGTGCTGTTGAGCAATGGCCGGAATTAGGCCATCCTCATGGTACTTCAGCTTGTCTAATACAGTCTGCAATGACTGTTGCCTTTGCTCTGCCATTAAATCACTTGCCCTGGCGCTTTACGTTGATGACCTGCTTGTGCTAATTTTTCCAGATAAAGCTGCCAATACTCTTGCTGGTTTTTACCTAAATCGTACAGCAGATTCCAGTCGTAAAGACCGCTATCATGATTATCATCAAACACTAGCTTGACAGCATAATGCCCAACCGGCTCAATCGCGGTGATATTCACATCTTCCTTACCGATTTGTAGCGTTTCCTGCCCGATTCCATGTCCACGCACCTCAGCGGAAGGCGAATGAACTCGCAGGTATTCACAGCTCATTGTGTAGCGCTCACCCGTCGGCCAGTCGATTACTAACTCTCTGGACTTCTGATTCAGGGTAATATTACTGGGTGTCATTACTGGCCTCTTACAAAATATAACGGCTTAAATCTTCATCTTTCACCAGTTCACCAAGCACACTATCGACATACTCAGCATCGACCTGCTTCGCCTCGACACAATCCGGTGCTTCATACAATAAATCTTCCAGTAAGCGTTCCATAACGGTATGCAAACGTCTAGCGCCAATATTTTCTGTGCGCTCATTCACGTCAAAAGCAATCTCGGCAATACGCCGCACGGCATCTTGAGTAAACTCCAGTTTCACACCTTCTGTTTGCAGCAAGCCTTCATATTGTTCCGTCAAGGACGCATTCGGCTCAATCAGAATGCGCTCAAAATCATCCGCTGTCAGCGCTTGCATCTCGACACGGATAGGCAAACGACCCTGCAATTCGGGAATCAGGTCAGAAGGCTTGGAGACATGAAAAGCCCCGGATGCAATAAATAAAATATGATCGGTTTTAACCATGCCATACTTGGTATTGACGGTAGAGCCTTCGATTAAAGGCAATAAGTCGCGCTGTACACCTTCTCGTGAAACATCCGCACCACTGACCTGCCCACCACTACGAGCCACTTTGTCAATCTCATCCAAAAACACAATGCCGTTTTGCTCTACTGCGTGTAAGGCACGCTGCTTTAGCTCTTCCTCATTAACCATGCGATGCGCTTCTTCTTCGGTCAATAATTTAAAGGCATCCTTGATTTTTAGTTTGCGGCGTCGCTTGCGTTGATTGCCGATATTTTGAAACATACTTTGCAACTGACTGGCCATTTCCTCCATGCCGGGTGGCGTCATGATTTCTACCCCCATATTGGCTCCTGTCAGTTCAACATCAATTTCCTTTTCATCCAACTGCCCTTCGCGTAGTTTTTTACGGAATTTCTGTCGGGTTGATGTTTCTTCAGGACTCTTGGATTGATCCTCTTCATCACCGCCTAACCAAGGGCTGTTAACAGCGTCTGTTGGTTTAGCAGAAGGCAGTAAAATATCAAGAATACGCTCCTCGGCAGCCTCTTCAGCACGGTAACGTACTTTATCCACTTCCTGCTCACGCAGCATTTTGACTGCAACGTCGGCCAAATCGCGGATAATTGAGTCGACTTCTTTTCCTACATAACCAACCTCAGTAAATTTAGTTGCCTCTACCTTAATAAAAGGTGCATTGGCTAACTTAGCAAGGCGACGGGCTATTTCTGTTTTACCGACACCGGTCGGACCTATCATTAAAATATTTTTTGGCGTAACTTCGTAGCGCAGTGGTTCTTGCAATTGTTGCCTGCGCCAGCGATTTCGCAGTGCAATCGCCACCGAGCGCTTAGCTTTATCTTGGCCGATCACATGCTTGTCCAACTCTTGAACAATTTCACGCGGGGTCATGGTGGTCATGGTTGACGTAGTACTCATAATTCCTCAATGGTCAGATTGTGGTTGCTATAGATACAAATATCGGCGGCGATGTGTAAACCTTTTTCAACGATTTCATGCGCGGATAAATCTGTGTTTTCCAATAATGCGCGGGCAGCGGCCTGTGCAAAAGAGCCACCTGAACCAATCGCAATCAAGTCATGTTCTTGCTCAATCACATCGCCATTACCTGTAATCAATAAAGAGGCACTGGCATCCGCCACGATTAATAAAGCTTCTAAACGACGCAACATGCGATCGGTACGCCAGTCTTTAGCTAGCTCAACTGCGGCACGTACCAGATTACCATTGTGTGCCTGTAGCTTGCTTTCAAAGCGTTCAAATAGGGTAAACGCATCCGCCGTGCCACCCGCAAAACCAGCGATTACCTTATCATTATAAAGGCGGCGCACCTTACGGGCATTAGCCTTCATCACCGTATTTCCCATGGACACTTGGCCATCGCCGCCTACTACAACCTTACCATTGCGGCGTACACTCAGGATGGTAGTTCCTCTGTATTGTTCCAAAACCTAGCTCCAGTTAAATTGATAAAAAGCTTTAATATGGGTGCTCTTGAAAAATTCAAGCGAAGGATGACAGGTGGATGACACAAAAAATAGGTTAGAAAAATATTATTACTAGGTTATATGATACCTTGCGTCAGTGTGGAAGTGATTGTTGTATAAACACATCAAAGCTCACCTGCTTATAGTAGATTCAGGAGGTAAATCATGAGTATTGTACTAAGTTTGATTGTACTGCTGGCTCTGATTGGGGTGGTCTACTACACCAATCGCTGCGTTGCTCAGCAACAAAAAGAGCGCTCACTCCCCAAGGAAATATCCGACCGGGTTTAAGCTGGCTGATAAACCGCTAGAATATAAAAACAGACTGATATCACAAGTTAAACGACCTGTCCGACCAAGGTAGGTCGTTTAAAAAAGCTTCTATACTTTTCTTCTATTCCCTCATTTTTGCACTTGCAAATTCTGCTGCTGCCAAACTTACATTACACTCTGCCTCCTGTAAATTTGCCTAAAAAGAACCCCTATGAGCAAAACTTTCGCTGAGGCCGACTTGATTAAACACAGCACTTGTTATGAATGTGATGCCAACTGTGCTTTTACGGTTAAACTAAATGAGCAAGGCCAAGCTATCTCAGTAGAAGGCTTGGCCAACTGTCCGCGCGGCCAAATGCAACTAGAACGCCTTTATCATCCAGAACGGCTACTTTACCCCCTAAAAAGCGTTGGACGTAAAGGTTCAGGCAAATTTGAGCGTATTAGCTGGGATGAGGCGCTCAATACCATAGCGGCAGAATTACAAAAAGCTAAACAACAATACGGCGCACCAGCCGTTGGTTTCTTTGCAGGCTATACCAAAGAAGCGCGCCCGCAATTACAACGACTCGCACATGCTTTTGGTAGCCCGAATTATTTGACTGAATCTGGCTGCTGTTTTTCAGCCACGATGGTGGCCGAAAAACTGACCTATGGCTACAAAATGAAAACCACTTCAACGATCGAATCACCCAAAACACGTTGTGTACTGGTTTGGTCAACAAATGCCGCTGGCTCTATTCCTCCTTTTGAAGATCATCACCTCGTCAAACGCAAAAAGCATCGCAAAATGATTGTTGTTGATCCACGTCGCACTGAAACAGCCGAACTAGCCGATATTCATCTACAAATTCGCCCTGGTACGGATGGCGCTTTGGCTTTGGGTTTTCATCATCTTATTTTCGCCAATGGCTGGCAAGATCAGGTCTTTCTGGATGAGTGGGCCAGTGGCCTAGACAATTTTCTGGAATACATCCAAGATTTTACCCCAAAGCACGTTGCCTTTGTTTGTGGCATTAAAGAAAGTGATTTGCGGGCTGCCGTAGAAATGTTTTCAACCACATTACCCTCACAAATTGCCATGTCACCCACCTCAACCGTACAACATAGCAATGGCTTCCAAAATCATCGTGCTATGATTTTGCTCTCTGCGGTTTTAGGCATGATCGATCGTGAGGGTGGCAACCGCTTTTTCAATGACAAGGTATTACCCAAAGCTATTGAGTTATTTGATATTTGTCAACGTGAATTACCGCCTCGTATTGGCGATGAAGTCTTTCCGATTTGGACAAAATATTGGCCTGCTGCACAAAGCATGTTAATGCCTGATTGCATTCTGGAGGGTAAACCGCAAATGCTACGCGCCTTGCTAGCAATGGGAATTAATACTGCCATGTGGGCTAATTCCAAACGCATGGAATTGGCTTTGAGCACATTGGACTTTTTTGCTGTTTCCGATTTCTTCCATAATCCAGCAACTTTGCAAGCTGATATTGTACTACCCGCAGCCACCAGCCTAGAACGATCTGCTTTGATTGCTTATCCGGGCTGTGCTTATCAAGGTGAAGTCAAGTACCGCCGCCAAGCCTTGACACCACGCGGTGAGGCTAAAGCAGATGCACAGATTTTTCTGGAGCTAGGCGTCAAATTAGGCATGGGAGCGCAATTCTGGCAAGGTGATATAGAAGCGTCTTGGGCTGAAATGGCAGAAGGTTTATCCGATGAGATTCGTCAAGCGATCTATCAAAATCCAGAAGGTGTAATTGTTTACAGCCCTGTTATTGAAGAACTGGTAGACCACGGTTTTCTAGATGCCGATCGCCAGTGGCGTATCCATGGCTTCAAAACAGCAACAGGCAAAATAGAGTTTGATTCACTGGAATTGTTTGAGCAAGGCTACGAAGGCTTACCTGTTTACCATGAGCCGGTAGAAAGCCCTTTATCCACACCCGCATTACTGACACATTTTCCATTGGTACTCACCTCAGGTGGTCGTCAAAAATACTTTACGCATTCCCAACAACACAATGTACAAAGTGCCCTAGCTCTAGACCCTTATCCACGCATCCAAATACATCCCGACGATGCTGTCGCCCGAGCCATACAAGAAGGTGATGTGGTTGAGGTCAGTTCACCACGGGGGGCAGTACAGTTTCGTGCTGAAGTCACTGATCAAATCAAAAGTGGCGTGGTGCATTGTTTTCACGGCTGGAATCAGGCCAATATTAATGAGCTGACCGACGACAAACATCTTGATCCCATTAGTGGTTTCCCACCGTTTAAGTCATTACTGTGCCAAGTCAAAAAAATCAGTATGGGCAATACTGTTAATCGTGAATAAAAATTATAGACGTATTTAATGGTTTGATGGCAAAATCAGTAAATTGCTGATTGTTTGTTCAGCTTGCTAATAAGAACCTATCAATAAAATGAAGTATTGGACATCAAGCAAGCATCTGCATAAGCCTTTCAGCCTTCTTCGAGTGCCTTATTAATTTGCACTGATAATCGGCTGTTCAACGGCATCAACAGGGGCCGACTGGCTCAGCAGCTTGTCGGGTAAATTTAATCTGCGTCCATGCAGATTCTATATTAAGGATCAAAATCCTTAATTATAAAAATAAAAGAACGGCAAACACCATGAAAAAGAAATTTGTTGCGCTCGCTGTCTTCGCAGGACTCGGGGTTTCCGCGTGCAGCCACAATCCACAAACCCATACAACAGCCGATAACCTGAGCAAACTAGAACAGGTCAAAGATACCCCCCGTCCTACTAAGCAAAGTATTGCTCAAAATCAACCACAAACTCCTGCTATCCCCCAAGCACTGCCACTTACTCAACAAAGAGTAGTGCCAGCGCATCAACGCCCACAAAAGGTAGCTGTTAACCGCCCTCAACAAGCTTATCACCATAGAAGGCCAACTCGGGCTCAATCAAATATCCACCGGCCAGCAAGACCACAGCAGACATTGCATATACCGGTTATTAATCATCACTATCAGCCTCCGCAAAACCAATACACGATGACGCGCTCACTACATACTCAAAATGTTATGCCGCGTCTCTCTAGAGCAGAATTACAAGCGATTGGTGATCAAATTTTCAATAATGAAGGCGGTGGTAATATTTACAATCTGGCACACTGGAACGCTGGGGAAGACTTTGCATCAATGGGTATAGGTCACTTTACCTGGTATCCAGCAGGTCGCCGCCAGACTTATGGTAATACCTTCCCGGGTTTGCTTGATTACATGCAGCAAAATGGCGTAAGACTGCCTGCTTGGTTGCAACAGGCGCGTCGGCGAGGTGCGCCTTGGCGTACCCGACAGGAATTTTTCCGCGCCAAAAACACGCCGCAAATGCAAGCGTTACAACAATTACTGTATGCTACCCGCGACCTGCAAGCACAATACATTGTGGATCGTACCCGCCGTGCAATGCCTAAGTTGGTCAAGGCATCCAATAGCCATATGCAAGGTCATGTTGCCCGTAATCTGAATGCTGTCGCTAATACACCCGGAGGCTGGTATGCCTTGATTGATTACGTTAATTTCAAAGGTGAAGGCTTGGGGGGAGGCGGTTATAAAGGTCATAGTTGGGGCTTGCGCCAAGTGCTGGAAGAAATGCGTCCCACGCAACCTGGGCAGCGAGCATTAAATGAATTTGCTGATGCGGCCATGCGTGTCTTATACCGTCGTGTGCGAAATTCTGACCCTGCACGTAATGAAAAGAAGTGGTTGCCTGGCTGGCAAAATCGTGTGAATACTTACCGTACTCCTATTGCCTAATTGTTAGCGCTAAAACTTAGAGGCCGTCTACGGACGGCCACATTTTCTAGTATCTTTAATCGCTATGTCTCTAAAAATTTAAAGTTTATTGTTAACGAATTCTCATCCTGCGATTTTTCTGTTATTTTTGGCAGATCAAAAATAGGAGGAGATATAGCAATGATAAAGATTCCCGCCAAATCAACTTTAGTTTTGGCCATACTCTCAGTTACAGCACCCCAAGTCCATGCTGCCGGTTTTGCCCTCGCTAATCAGGCAGGATCAGGCACAGGTAATGCCTTTGCAGGCGGTGTAGCCATTACCGAAGATGCAACAGTCTCTTGGTATAACCCGGCCAATATGCCAGATTTACACGCAGGCACGCATATTAGTGCCATTACGCATATTATTTCCCCCAGTGCAAAATTTAACAATAGAGGTTCTTGGATTAATCCGGCGCTAACTGGCGGTGACTTTACCGCAGCACAAGCCGCGCTCGTCGGTGTCAATGATAATGGAGGGCATGCTGTTGGATTGCCTGCTTTTAATATGGCGCGCAGTCTTAACGACCGTATGAGCTTTGGTCTAGCTTTGAATGTACCCTTTGGCCTAGGAACGAAATATGAAAAGGACTGGACAGGCCGCTACCATGCGCTTGAGTCTGAGATTCAAACCCTGAATGTCAATCCTTCCATTGGTTACAAAATCAATGATCAATTCAGTATTGGTGCGGGTCTAAGTGCCCAATACATCCATGTCAAACTGGACACTGCGATTGATTCAGCGGCAGCTTGTCGCAGCATTGCAGCGGCTGCTAATAATGGCGATGTACTAGCGCAATGTTTGGCAAACTTACCAAAACTAGGTCATGCAGCAACAGACAGCAAAGCCAGCATTTCAGGTGATGATATTTCTTATGGTTATAATTTCGGTATCACCTATAAACCTAATCCCAATACACGCATCGGCTTAGCACATCGCTCTAAGATTGATCATAAGCTCGAAGGGGATGCCGACTATACTATCAATGCAGCTTTTCAACCCATACTAACGCTAACGGGGATAACAAACTTTAATGATACCTCTGTCACCGCTGAAGCCAATCTACCAGCCACAAGCTCACTCTCCATTGCTCATAAAGTAAACGATAAATTAGAAGTCATGGGCGATTACACACGTACAGGCTGGAGTAGCTTCGAGCGTCTAACTATTAAGCGTGCCTCTGATGGCAGCATCGTCACGGATGTGGATCACAGTTGGGAAGATACTAATCGCTATGCGCTTGGTGCGAGCTATCAATATAGCGATCGCCTAAAGCTACGAGGTGGTATCGCCTTGGACGAAACACCTGTACCTAATGATAAGCTGCGTACACCTCGTACCCCCGACAATGACCGGACTTGGATAGCATTAGGCGCTAACTACAAACTCAACAAACAAATGAGTTTGGATGTTGCTTACGCCCATTTATTTGCTGATGAAACGCCCATTGACAATATCAGCTCAGACAACGGCTATACCTTGCGCGGTTTGTATAACAACAGTGTCAATATTGCAGGCGCACAACTTAACTGGTCATTTTAAGGAGAAAAAACAATGAAGTACTTATGGATAGCAAGCTGTATCACTGCTCTGTTCATGGTAACAGGTTGTAGCGATGATAGTGATTATGATTTTGAGGCCAGCCAACAGGCGGCTGAAGCAAGCTATGCTGAAAATGTAGCGCTGGCTCCCATTTTTGACCCACAAAATGCAAAAATTCCCAGTACGAATGATTTGCTACTGGCTGGCAGTAATGATGGCACGCTTAATATTCCGACTGAGAATGCCGACGCTGGTAAAAAAACACTACTCAATGCACTCAACACTTTAGATGGCTTTGCGCTCACTGCCCCTATCACAGCAGACTTTAACAATACGATTAAAGCCGATACCGTAGTAATCGGCTCTACAGTACACATGTTTGAAGTAATTAAAGACCCTGCGACAGGAGCCGTGACAGGTGTTGTTAGTGAGTTAGGTGCTAGTGATATACTGGCTACGGTTGATAGCGCAGCAGATACCTTGGTATTGTTACCGCTTAAGCCATTAAAGGAAAGCACCAGTTACATGGTGGTCATTACCAATAGTGTCACCAATCCTAATAATACCCCGGCACGCACACCCAGCGCCTATCTGCTGGCAAAGTCCAGTTCTTCTTTAACTGGCAGTTATGCTGCACTAGAGCCATTGCGCCAGCTTATTGCAACACAAGAAGCTGCCGCAGTGACCCAAGGCATTACCAAAAATCGTATTATATTAAGCTGGACGTTTACCACTCAATCGGTCTTCCCCGTGCTACAAGCTGCCAAGTCAAAAGCCAGTGCAAGCTTGATTCAAGCAGCTACAACCACGCTTAACACCCAAGATGCTAATGCTAGTTTGCGTGGTAGTGCTAGCATTTATGTAGGCGTATTAGGTGTGCCTTACTACTTGGACAAAAACAATCCTCTGACAAGCTATTGGAAAGGAGCTAATGACAGCTTCCTGACACGCTACAATCCCACACCTGTTGCGACCAATAGCGCTCTCAACATTCCCTTGTTAATGACTGTGCCCAATACTGGCACTATGCCAACGGCTGGCTGGCCTGTGGTTATATTCCAGCATGGCATTACGCGCAACCGTACTGACCTGTTAGCCATTGCCGATACGCTAGCGGAAGCGGGTTATGCTGCGGTCGCTATTGATCTGCCTTTGCATGGTATTACAGATAATAGCAATCCTTTTTACACTGCTTTTGAGCGTACCTTTGACCTAGATTTGCAAAATAATGACACCAGCGCTAGCGGCAAAGACGGCAAGATTGATAATTCTGGTAGTTACTTCATTAACCTAACTAACCTGCCTACAGGACGTGACAATATTCGCCAAAGCATATCTGACCTGCTGGTTCTACGTAATAGTCTGCCTAATTTAAATGTTAGCGGCGTGAAACTCGACACAAGCAAAGTGGGCTTTGTGGGGATTTCGCTCGGTGGCATTATTGGCACAGGTTACCTCAGTCAGGAAAGTACCCGTACACCCGCATCTCTCATTGTTACAGGTGGCGGTATTGCCCGCTTGTTGGATGGCTCTGAGACTTATGGACCGCACATACAAGCCTCACTGGCGGCCAATGGTGTCGTCAAAGGTACTGCAAACTATGATGCCTTTATGAGTGTAGCGCAAACCGTATTGGACGCTGCTGATCCGGTTGTTTTAGGTGCCCAGGCTGCTAATACTCACCCTATTCACATGATCGAGGTGGTTGGGGTTAATGGAGTGGGTGCTGATACCGTTGTGCCTAATCGCGTTGCAGGAGCGCCTTTATCCGGTACAGAAGCGCTGGCTAAAGTAATGGCCTTACCTAGCATTACCCAAACCACAACGGGCACAGGTATTGTACGTTTCAGTCAGGGTGTACATAGCTCATTACTGGATCCTACTGCTTCGCTGGCGGCTACTACAGAAATGCAGCGGCAAATGGTCGCCTTCCAAGCCAGTAATGGTCAGCGAATAACCTTGACAGACCTCTCGGTTATTTCAACAGAAACGCCCTGAACCGTTTGGTTTTTGAAACTAATCTGAATTAAAACACTGGCGGATGGGGTTCCATCCGCCTTTTTGTTATCTTGGCCTAATAAAACTGTCTGGAATTAGCCGCCATGCAAGACTCGCAACGAACGATTTCCCCCCAAACTTCTGATGCTGAAGCGCGTGCTGATGAACAAATCCGTCCACGTCGTCTCAAGGATTATATCGGTCAACCTGTTGTACGGGAGCAAATGGAAATATTTATTGCCGCAGCACGGACACGTGGCGATGCCTTAGATCATACCTTGATTTTTGGTCCGCCTGGACTGGGCAAAACCACCTTGTCCCATATTATTGCTCAAGAAATGGATGCCAACTTGCGGCAAACTTCGGGACCTGTTCTGGAAAAAGCGGGGGATTTAGCCGCCTTGCTAACCAATCTTGAACCGCATGATGTGCTATTCATTGATGAAATTCACCGTCTTAGCCCGATGGTTGAGGAGATACTCTACCCAGCTTTGGAGGACTTTCAGCTCGATATTATGATAGGCGAAGGTCCCGCAGCGCGCTCCATCAAATTGGACTTGCCGCCATTCACTTTAGTAGGAGCTACCACACGTGCAGGTTTGCTCACCTCTCCTTTACGGGATCGCTTTGGCATTGTACAGCGCTTGGAATTTTACAATACAGAAGACCTTGCTTATATCGTTACTCGTGCGGCAGGCATTCTAAAAGTTGTCATTGAAACAGGCGGCGCACAGGAAATCGCTAAGCGTTCGCGTGGCACACCGCGAATAGCCAATCGCTTGTTACGCAGAGTGCGTGACTATGCGCAGGTCAAAAGTGATGGCGTAATTACGCAACAGATAGCGGATAGTGCCTTAAATATGCTCAATGTGGATGAGCACGGTCTGGATCACATGGACAGACGCTTATTATTGGCTGTGCTAGAAAAATTTGATGGTGGCCCTGTAGGGGTTGATAGCCTAGCAGCAGCGATTGGTGAGGAGCGTGGTACGATTGAAGATGTATTAGAGCCTTATTTAATCCAACAAGGCTTTTTAATGCGTACCCCACGAGGCCGAGTGGCCACTCGCCACGCTTGGCAATATTTTGGTTTAAATATGCCTGCCTCTGTACAAATAGAGCAAGGTAATCTTAGCTTGTTTAACGAGGAGTAGCCTATATGGGACAAGAAATTGCCAAACAACACTTTCAAGAGCAAGACTGGCAAACCTTTGCTGCACGTCTGCACGCTGAAACAGCGCTATTACAACAATTATTCAAAGATAATGCCTTATCCACTCGTAGCGGAATCGGTGGCTTTGAACTGGAAGCTTGGTTAACCGATAAAGCCTTTCGCCCCGCTTGCTGCAATGCACAGTTTTTGCGAAGCTTTAATCATCCACTGGCAACCACTGAACTGGCACAATTCAATATTGAGTTGAATACTGATCCCATGCCACTCAAAGCAAAGGTATTCAGCCGTTTTCAGGAAAACCTTTGTACTTTACTGCAACAAGCCCAAGCCCATGCAGCCCAGATGGACAAAGAGCTGCTATTTACGGGTATTTTGCCCACCGCAACGCAAGATGATTTCAGTTTAGAAGCCATGAGTGCTTCACACCGTTACCAAGCCTTGAATGCCGAATTTATCAAAGCGCGTCAATACCAAGCTGTCACCTTGGCGATTCAAGGTGAAAACTATTTAGAAGCACTGCATGACAGCTTGATGCTGGAAGCAGCAGCCACCTCTTTCCAAATTCATTTTCAAGTCGATGTGCATAATGCTCATCATTACTACAACGCGGCGCAAATCGTGTCAGCTCCAATAGTTGCCCTGGCTGCCAACTCACCTTTTTTATTTGGCCAATCGCTGTGGCATGAAACCCGTATTCCCTTATTTGAACAAGCTCTAGATAGTGGGCCGCATTTACCACAACGAGTCATCTTTGGTTCTGGCTTTGCCAAGCAATCCATCATGGAATGCTTTACAGAAAATGAAACCGTTTATCCTATTTTATTGCCTGTACTGTTTGATAAAACGGTGGCGTATTTTGCTCATTTACGCTTCCACAATGGTGTGATTTGGCGCTGGAATCGTCCACTATTGGGTTTTGATGAGGATGGCACTCCTCATATTCGTTTGGAACACCGTATTTTACCTGCCGGTCCTTCTGTGCCCGATATGCTGGCTAATGCAGCCTTTTTTTACGGATTGGTTCAAGCCATAGGCGATGAGTTAGCAGAAGGAAAGCTTTTGCCGCTTGACTTTGAAACCGCCCGCCAAGGTTTCTATCAAGCTGCACAAAAAGGTTTAACCGCAAACTTACAATGGCACAAACAATCCTATACAGCTAAGGCACTGATTCAAGAGCATTTACTTGAAAAAGCTATCGCGGGTCTACGGCAACTGGGCATTGACGAAAGCGATATTCAAGCTTACCTTGGGATTATTGCCGCCCGTACCGACAGCGGGCAAACCGGCGCAGTCTGGCAGCAATGTCATTTCAAACAACAGGCCAGCTTCCAACAATTACTGCACGATTACGTCCGGCTGCAACGAACGCATACTCCTGTACATACTTGGACGCTGGCTTAAACAAGAAGACAAAAATGCTAAAATTGACTGAACTAGATCAACTGCCAGCAGGCTTCTTTGAGCTGGATAGTCCCAAAGCACTCTATACCCTGATGCCAGAGCCCACACTGGTGCATTTGCACGGTCGACGCGAGGCACGTTTGTTCGTATCTGTTTTGCTACATGGCAATGAAGACACCAGTTTTTATGCCATCCAACAACTGCTATACAAATACCAACATCAAAGCTTGCCACGCTCTTTATCTATTTTCTTTGGTAATATTGAAGCGGCTCGTTACGGTCTGCGACGCTTAGACGACCAACCGGATTACAATCGAGTTTGGCCAGGCTGCGATACCTATCAAGACACAGCAGAAGCGCGGCTCATGCAAACAGTGACCGAGATTATGAAGAACCAAACGCTTTTTGCCAGCATTGATGTGCATAATAATACGGGCAAAAATCCGCATTATGGCTGCATTAATGCTATGGACAATCGCTACCTACAATTAGCACGACTGTTCTCTCCTATTGTCGTTTACTTTGAAACACCACGCGGTGTGCAATCCATGGCTATGGCAAAATACTGTCCCGCTATTACCATAGAATGTGGCAAACCTGGTCAAGCACACGGTCATAGCGTTGATCATGTCGTGGAATTTCTAGAGGCTGCCTTGCATTTACAGGCATTACCCGATCACCCACTCCCCCCACAAGATATTAATGTCTATCGTACCATGGCGCAGGTCACACTACCTGAAGCCTACAGCTTTGGTTTTAAACAAACGGCTGATATTCATCTATTACCTGCACTGGATCGTTATAATTTCTCCGAACTGGCAGCAGGAACGGTATTTGCTGAAACCACTATTCCAGACGCTCAACTCATTGCCCGAGATGATCACAATCAAGATGTAACCAAAGATTACTTTGTTAAAGTCAATGGTCAAATCGCATTACGCCATGGCATGATGCCTGCCATGTTAACCTTAGATGAGCGTGTCATTAGACAGGATTGTTTATGTTATTTAATGCAGCGGATTCCTGTCGATAGTCAGGCAGGGTCGGGGAGTTTTGCCCCCGCGTGTCCACAAACTTAAGCTTTATGCTGCCCTACAAAGAAACCATAGGACAGCGCTTATTCATGATTTTAATGATTACAAACCTGCGAAATGGTTGCGCGATCCCCAATAGACCCATTCAATCATATCATCATGGGCAGCCCGTGCTTTGCTACGAGCGCGGGGATCATTGTGCAAAATCGAGATGACATAAGTTTGACCATCTGCTGCTGTCAAATAACCCGCCAAACCACGAACATTCCGCAAAGTTCCTGTCTTGAAGCGGCCACGTGCAGTCACCGGACTTTTCTTCATACGATTACGCAGTGTGCCATCCACGCCTAATATAGCGAGTGAGTTCATAAAGTCTTGCCGATAAGGGCTGTTATAAGCGTCCACTAGCATCTCACCCAAGTGACGGGCTGAAATACGTTCAATGCGGCTCAAACCTGAGCCATTTTCCAAGCGCAATTCTGGAAAAGACAAACCGCGAGATTCCAACCACTGGCCGATTGCGATAGCACCTTTTTGTGGTGTGGCAGGTGCACCCATTTGTTTGGCACCAACTGACAGCATGAGTTGACGCGCCATAACGTTATTACTGTCTTTGTTAATTTCAACAATAACTTCGCGTAGCGCGGGTGAATAATGTGTATAAATTAATTCGGCATTGGGTGGCACTTGAGCGCGTATGAGTCTACCTTGCATTTGCCCACGTAATTTACCCACCCATAGTTTCCAGAAACCACCAAAAATATTCACATTCAAATCTGCGCGCGCTTTGGCATTACGTGGTGAAACTGGACAAATCTTTTCGATCTTGCCTTTAAGATTAGTAAACTCATAACAGCTACCACGTTCCTGATACAGCAAGGCTTCAGGCTGTGCGTTGTAGGCGGCTTTAGGTTTACCATCAAATGCGCCTGGATCTTGATAAGGCACTTTAAAGAAGCTGGTATCGACGACCAGATTGCCTGTAATATGATGAATGCCGCGAGCCCGCAAGGCTTGTAACATTTGCTGGAAATCATTTTCATGAAACGCAGGATCACCGTATCCCTTCAACAATACATCACCATACAATGTGCCGCCGCGTATAGCACCATTAATATACAACTCTGTTGGCCAACGATAATCTGGGCCTAAAATACCTAAAGCCGAGTAAGTGGTAACCAACTTCATAGTCGAGGCGGGATTGCGTGCAGTATCCGCATTAGCGGTCAACAAAGCAGGACCACGTGCACTAGCAGGCCGTACATAAACGCTCATATTACGCTCAGGCATACCCCGCAATCTTAAAGCAGAAGCAATCGTGTCGGGTAAACGGGTTAATTTACCATCCCCCGTAAACATACGGCTAGTTGCAGGGCGCAATTGAATAGCCGGTGGCGGTTCATTACGGGCTTGTTGTACCGGCGGCTGGTAGTGCTGTAACTTAGGCGGATTAATAATTTTGGCCAAGCTGGATTGTGATTGCCGTTGGTGTTGTTCTTGCCTTTGTGCTGCCAATTGCTGGGCGTGTCGTTGCCTAGATTCACGCTCCATTTGGTCACGGCGCGCCTCCCATTCGCGTCGCTCTTGTGCTTTTTTCTGCTCCAGTTGGTGTTTGCGTGCTGCATAAGCCTGTTGCTCACGCGCTGCTTCAGCTTCTCGGGCAGCTTGTTGACGTGCTTGCTCAACCCGCTGCCGTTCTTGTTCTGCTATGCGCTGTTGTTCTGCTTGCTGACGCTGGCTTTCAGCAAGGCGCTGCTGCTCCGCTTGCTGTCGTTGCAGCTCGGCACGACGATGTTGTCGTTCCTGCTCCTGCTTGGCTCTTTGCGCATTGGCTGCCTGCTCTCGTCGTCTTAGTTCAGCCTGATATTGCTGAACACTGAACTGTTTCTCTGCTTGTGCCACATACACAGGAGAGGCTTGTTTAGCCGCTTGGGCTGCCTGAATACTTGCCTCAGCCTTCGGTGTTAAAGAACTAGTTGGAACAGTACGACTAACAGGTGAAGTGATACTAGGATTAGTACCACAGGCCGCCAGTAAAACAGAACAAGCGACAAACAGATGGATGCGTGGTAACAACATACAATACCCCAGTTTTTGTTTTTACGCAGTTTAACAGTATTGGTTTAAGGTAGAATTTTCCCACGGAAAACACAAGCTCTCGGCGAGAGCCGCCTATATTACTGTGCCATAGTTGGATAAACTGTGTATGAATAGATAAAGAAAATTAACCAAATTTAAGCAAAATCGTAAAAAAACAACAATTCACGCATTTGTATGAGCATAGGGGATAAATAAACAACATTACCGGAGTACCCAAATGAAAATAACTTTAAGTTCCTTTAACCGAGGCTGTAGCTTGTTCAGCTTGTTTTTAGCCAGCCTGTTATGGGCACAAATTGCCACCGCAGTCGATTGCCAAGCTTACCGTGAACGTTTTCAATGTGCTGAGGGAGAGCGTTACCCGCTGCATCTTAGCTTTGATGATGGTCCTGCTTTGCAAACTGTCGATGTATTGGATGTACTGAAACGAGAAAATATCAAGGCCACTTTTTTTGTGATTGCCGAAAAAATTGAGTGTGACCGTATTCAAAAAGAACAATGCAACACTAATGAACCTGCCGAAAATTGTCAGGCTTACCAAGAATGTTTAACTCGCCGCAAGATTCTCGCGCGCACCCGCGATGAAGGACACACCATCGGTTCACATGCTTACCAACACTTGCACTACGCACAGCAGCCGGTGGAATTTGTCCGTCAGCATTTTCAATACTCACGCGAATTACTAGAACCTTTCTTAAATACAGAACCACCTTTATTTCGCCTGCCGTATGGTGATGGTTGGTTTAATCGCAAGGATAAACCTGCTGTTATGCAGGCACTGAAAGACTTAGGTTTTATTCATATCAACTGGCCGCTGTCAGCATTCGACTGGAATCCAGATAATCAACAAGGTGACAAAATACTCGCCAATGTCATGGAGCAGATGTGCTCACGCCATCAAGGCGGTGTAGTTGCTTTTCATGATGGTGTGGATACCGAAATGCACCAAGGTCGTTTATTCACCACCACCCACTTAGGCGAATGGATCGCACCTTTGCGTTGTGTCGCAGACTTCAAACCCTTATCCTTTTTCGAGAAAACGCATGTCATGCGTGATATGCGTGCTTATCAGACAGAGTAAAGGAGCGAGATTACATGGCTAGGCAAGCCCGTGCCGTTTCTCTGATTTCCGGCGGACTCGATTCAATGCTGGCAACCAAAGCGGTACTGGAACAAGGTGTACATGTTGAAGGCATTAATTTTTTCACTGGCTTTTGTGTAGAAGGCCATACCCATGCCATCCGTAAAAATGACCGTAATAAACCCAAGCGCAATCATTCGCTTTGGGTAGCAGAACAACTTGGCATTAAACTGCACATTATTGATATTGTCGAAGAATACAAAGATATTGTCCTCAATCCCAAGCACGGTTACGGTGCGAATATGAATCCTTGTCTAGATTGCAAGATTTTCATGGTGCGCAAAGCAAAAGCCTGGATGCAGGATCATGATTTTGACTTCATTATTACTGGCGAGGTCATTGGTCAGCGCCCTATGTCACAGCGCGCGGCCACCATGCCCATTATTTCGGCTGAATCTGGTGCAGAAGATCGTCTCTTGCGTCCTTTGTCTGCCCATAATCTACCCCCCACGCTACCTGAACGCGAAGCTTGGGTAGACAGGGAGAAACTATTTGGTTTTACCGGACGTAGCCGCAAGCCACAAATGGCGCTCGCCAAACAATGGAACATTGCAGAATATGCCCAACCTGCGGGCGGTTGCTGCTTCCTGACCGATGCTAACTATTCTGACAAATTAAAAGATTTGTGGGCACACCGTCCTGAGCGTCATTATGAATTAGATGATATTATGCTGCTAAAAATTGGACGGCATATACGCCCGCGTCCACACTTCAAGATGATTGTTTCACGAGAAGAAGGTGAAACTCATTTTCTGGAAGGCTATCGCCATACCTTTACCTGGATCAAAACCACCAGTCATTCAGGACCTCTAGTCCTCTTAGATGGCGATGGTATTAATGAGGATGACCTTAAACTAGCCGCACAAATTGCCGCGAGGTATAGCAAGGGCAAACAAGCTGAACAGGTAGTTTGTAAAGTAGGTCATCCACACGAAGATTTTAGGGAAATCAGTGTTACGCCTTTTGCTGGAGAATTGCCGAAAGCATGGTTGCTGTAACACAAATCACTCCGCAGGTTTGTTTGACTTATCCATCTCACTCCACAGACGGTAAGCCATCCACAGCAACAGTAGCACACCCATCCCCAAAACAAGCCATAAGCCCCAAACCAGCGGCCAGGTTTTACGCTTTTCGGGGATGTCCTGAACTTGCCGGATAGCCTTAATACTCACCGTTTCGGCCTCCATTCTGGCAAGGTTTGCTCCTAATACGGCAGTGCTTTCCACTACCTTGTCACTGCCAAAGACCAGTTTATAAGGTGTTTTACCTTGCGCAATGAAACGTAATTCCAGCGCAGGCCAAGCAACTTCAATTTCAGGCACATTTATAGGCGGATTATCAAATTTAAACCGCCAATGTTTACTGTGGGAAGAAGACGGGACGATTTCAGGAGAGGATTGCTTTTCACCGGAAGCAGTCACCAAACGATATTGCTGAAAATGGCCCTGCAAAGGCCAGCTCGGTTCGCGCCCAGGTTGATAGCTGTCGAGCCGAGTAAACCATTGACCTTGATAAAAATCACCTGTTCGCGGCATAACAAAACGCCATTGTTGCACAGGCAAAGCCGGTGGCAAATCCAACTCCCAATGCTGAGCATCTTCAGCAAGGCGTAGAGAAAGTCGTGTCCAATGCAGTGTTTTTTCTTGTACTTTATGCTCAAAAATACCGCTGACTTGCTGTAATTGTGGCAGTAAGACGGCTAACTCATGCGCACTGGATAAACGAATAAAACGTGCATTGACAGGCTGGGCAAACTTCAACACGGGGTTTTTGAGGGTCATGCCATTTTCCTGCAAGACATAGGGCAGGCTATTCACCTCAACCGTTTGCCAATCCAGTAAATTCTGGCTACTTTCCACCTGTATGCTTTGCGGCAGCCACTGTTGCAAATGAGCCTGCCAGTCAAACGCCAAAGCACTCATAGGCAAGCCGTCTGCCAGCTTGGGATCACGCTGCACAATCAGGTATTGCTGTCCCGCCTGTTGTAGACGGCTGGCCGTAATGTTTGCACCATCTGCGGACAGGCGCAGCAAGGTTCCTAATTCTTCCGGTTCATTACCCCGAAAAAAGCTCAGCACATGGCGCTGCTGCACTTCATTCACCACACTATCCACGCTTTGTACTCGACTCGGCACAGCTTGTCCGTCGGCATTCCAGACTTGCAAATCCTGATAATTTTCCTGCATCAGCTTCGCTATTACCGTATCGGGTAGATCCACCCGTTGCAGTGAATTGCTGCCACTACTTAAGCTAGCCTCGTAATAATACATCGGGATCGGGGTATCTGCTGCGCTCGCAAAGCTGGCCCATAGAAACCACAAATTGAGCAGTGCCGAAAATCCTATAGACCCTGGCTTCATGCTTTTTTTCCTTCTGTTAACTGACTCATGGATTCGATGGTTTTAGCGGGCGGCAAGGGTGCAAGATAGCCAATGAATAACAGCAATACACCAACACTCATAAATGAAATCACGCGCTCTAAAGTACCCGAGGATGCAAAGTCAACTAGGAATAGTTTTAATACCACCAGCACTAACATCGCTGCTCCTGCAATCCATAAAGGGCGTTGAACACGGCGATGGCCTGTCCAGGTCAATAATAAGCCCGTCACCGCCCATAACACAGCCAATCCTGTTTGCGTGGACGGCGTAAAGAGCAATGACTCCGACCAAGGCAAGCCTGCCCAATGATGTTGGGCACGCAATACGGTCCAGTTTAGCCACACAAATAGCGTAAAAATACCCGCATAAATTCCCCAATAACTGTGTACTTCGACGTGTAGTGTCGGCCAGCGACGATACACAGCCCAGATTGTTAATCCAATAAAACCTAAGACTATATCCAGTGGATTCAATACAGGTATCCAGGGTAAAGGTGCGCTATTACCGGACAATCCCAGAGAGAGTACTACCCACAAACCTAGCAGCGCCGTTAACGGCAAAACAACCGCTTTTCCCAGTAAAGCTCGGTAGTGGGTTAATGGCCAGACAGGTGCTCGCAGCAGGAACCAAACGAAGGCAATAGCCAACATAGGGGAAATCACTATGCTCCAGGCTTCAGACCAGTGGCGCAAGATACGATCAAAAAATACGTGATAAGCAATCAATATCAGCACCCAGGCTGTGATGACCTGCATCACGGCTAAGCAATTCGGGAACATCTGCTGTTTAGCGTAGGCAAATAACAAGGCATACAGGGCAGCCAATGCCAATAACCACCACAAGCTGACGTGTAACGTACCCGAGAATAAGCAAGCGGTGGCAATTAATAAACTGACAACCGGCAAAGGCAAAGCAAAGCGCAACTGTGGCCATTCGGGCAAACGTAAACAGAGCCATAAAATACCTGTGGTGACCACGCTGTAAATCAAATGGCTATTGATCAAGGGTAAACTATGCTCAATCACTTGCCACTCAAAACCTAAGCACTGCACTAACAAACCGCTGACCAATAACACGGTACTCAAGCCATTTTCTGATGCTCGCTTACCGGCAAATGGGCGCGACAATAACCATGCAGACACCAGCATAGCCGCAGCAATCAGCACACTCGCCAGATAAGTACCATTCCAAAGCGCCTGCTCTGCACTGACACCTTGCCATTGTGCAATTGAGACATCATAGAGCAAGCTCAACAAGGCAGCCGTTTGTAAGAAAACCCCAAACCAACGCCGTAAAAGCTGTTGTTGACGAATACTGATCCAAAGTATGCCAACACCCTCAAGCGCCCAAGCCGCAGCCGTCAAAGTACCATCAACCGCAAAGGGTATTGCTAAGGTCGCAAATACAATTCCCAAAGCCAGAAAAGTCTCAGTCAATAATTGCTGTGCTCGGCCATACCACTTCCACAGGCTAACGGCCAGTAAACAATAAAAGGCCCCCAAAACCAAGGCACTGATCGCAATGCCATAGTCCATAGAGCGTACCAGTGCGATCTGCATGCCAAAACCCAGCAAAGGCACACCAAATACTAATGTACTGTCGACCTTATCTTTAAAGTTGACGGGTGAGCGCGTTGCAAACAAGACGCTGATCAGTACATAAAACAAGAAAAACAGCATCAAGAAGAATTCGCTGGCAGCAAAATCCTCTGGCTTGTAGCTAAACCACCCCCAAACCGCAGCAATCACAAAGGTAAAGACAAAGCCAATCAGATTCAGCCAGCGCCACTGCTTGAACCAAGCCAAGGCCACAATGCCAGCATTCAATATGGCATAGAAACTAAACAAACCGATATAGTTATTATTGCCTGATGAAGTGAGTAAAGGCGCTGCAAAGCCACCCACTGTAGCAAATACGGCCAAGGGCAAACTGTCTTGCAAAACGGCCAAAACAACCGCACACGCCACAATCACAACCAACAAGCCAAAGGCCAACAAAGCGGGTATCAAGTGGTACAAACTAAACGCAGCAAACACGGTGAGATACAACAAACCGATGCCTCCTGCTTGCAAAATCAGACCATACGCCCCTGCTCGTTCTCGCAGCCGCCAACCAATAGCTAACAAGGCAAAAGCACCCGCCGCCGAACCCATTAAACGCAGCTCAACCGGAATCAGATTACGTTCTAGGGAATAACGCAGCAGGAATACGAAGCCAATGAACAACACCACAATACCTACGCGCACAAAGGGATTGCCTCCCAATAACCAATCCCGTCCCGCATTGATAAGCTTATCCAACTTGGAGGGTTGAGGGGCTTTAGCAGGGATTGGTTTAATTGACTTAAAACAGGGCGATATATCCTCATGCAGATTCGCTGTAGGTACTTCGGATAAGGTGTCTGCTGGGGAAGGTATTTTTTCTACACTTGGCTCAGGTTTCTCAACAAATTCTGGCCTTGACTGCGTCTGTACTGTGGCTGTAGCAGGGGACGAATCAGCCGCTTGTGATAATGCCGGAGTGGTCAATGTTTGAACTTTTTGCTCCAATTCAGCAATTTTATTAGAAAGCTGAAAAACCCAGCCCAGCAAAAGCCCTATCAACCCACTCTGAATCCATGAGCCACCCGACGCGAGACTCATGCACAGACCAACAATTAATCCTATGATTATCCACATCATTTGATACCTGATAACTATTTTTATTTATTATAAGAAGGTCTAAACAGGGATGCTGTTAGAGTGGTGTGAGTGGTAGCAGATAAGCCGTCAAGTTGCACTATTAGCTACTTTTGCACAAAATTGCCTTACTAAACTAATAAACAAAATTTAGAAATCCTCACTTAACTGCTTAATACCATGCTTAAGAAAACACCTGATACCGAAAACAACTTCCTAAAAAACTACAAGCGGCACGAGTTTGCTACACCGTTATTAAGCATTGATCCAGTGTTGTTTACCTACCGCTTTGGTCAGCTAAGAGTTTTACTCGTTAAACGCTCCAATCATCCAGACAAAGGTTTGTGGGGCTTGCCTAGTGGCTTTGTGGATATGGAACACGATGAAACCTTGGAAGCAACGGCTTTACGCAAACTGTACGAAAAAACTCATGTCAAACCGCCCTATCTGGAGCAGCTTTATAGCTTTGGCAACCCTAGTCGTGACAAATGCGCTTGGTCAGTCAGTATCGCTTATACCGCCTTAATTGCTCATCAGGAATGCCAAGCATACATTGAAACGCTAAGTGATACGCAGTGGTGGTCTTATGAGACTTTAGATGAAATAAAACTTGCTATTGATCACCGCCAGATTATTGATTTTGCGAGGGAAAGGTTGCGCCAGAAAGCACTATACTCCATAGTGCCTGCTTATGCCCTGTCAGAAAAATTTACCCTGCCAGAATTGCAGCACTTGCATGAAGTATTAATTGGCAAAAAGCTACCCAAGAAATCATTCCGGCGGCGCATTGAACAAGCTGAATTGTTAATAGATACCGGCGAAAAGCAAATGGATAGTGGCGGCCGCCCTGCCACTTTATACCGCATGAAAGAAACAGCAAGGCATTATACTTTTATACGTAATTTAGAAGAGTAATGGCTTTGCAAGCGCTGCTTCAAGCCATTAATGATTGATAATATCAATCATAAGATGTGATCAATCAATTTGAATCAATCGTGCGACAAATCTAGGATTTGATATATTTCAAATTATTCGTGAATGATTTGGAACACACCACTAAAGGAATCCATGCCGCATGAGCCAATTGCCTGATAGCCAGCGTGGCTGTATTGAATACATTCTGGCTGCCCATCAACAGCAAGAAGGGGCTTTACTCCCTGTTTTGCATGCTATCCAAACTGAGTTGGGTTTTATTCCGCCTGACGCTATTGAACTGATTGCTGAAGCGTTTCAGCAAACCGCTGCCGAAATTTATGGCGTCATTACTTTTTATCATCAATTTCGCACGTCGCTAGGCGGCCGGCATCGCTTGCAAATTTGCCGTGCTGAGGCTTGTCAGGCGCGTGGAGCGCGCGCTTTGGAGCAATACGCTAAGCAGCACTTAGGTGTAGATTACCACCAGCAAACCGCCGACGGTAAGGTGCAATTGGAAGCGGTGTATTGTTTAGGTAATTGTGCGACTGGCCCCAATATTCGCATCGATGATCGTTTGTTGGGGCGAGTGGATAATGACAAATTTGATCGTGCTATTGCTGCGCTATTGGAGGGGTAGGAATATGAGTATTCGAGTGTTTGTACCTTCAGATAGTACGGCAATCTCCCTAGGGGCAAATGAAGTCGCACAAACTTTACAAGCACAAGCAGTGGAACACGGACAAAGCGTTGAGATAGTGCGCAATGGCTCACGTGGTTTATTTTGGTTAGAGCCACTGCTGGAAGTAGAAACTAAGCAAGGCAGAGTCGCTTATGGTTCGGTAGAACCAGAAGATGTCAGCGGTTTATTGCAAGCAGGTTTATTACAAGGCAGTCAAGAACATCCCCTGTGTCAAGGCTTCACGGAAGAAATACCTTATCTGAAAAAGCAGCAGCGCGTGACCTTTGCGCGTGTTGGATTAATCAATCCGGTGTCATTGGATGATTATCGTCGTTTGCAGGGTTTTAAAGGCTTGGAAAAAGCGTTAACCCTGCCCGGTCAGGTCTTGGTGGATGAAGTCAAGAATTCTGGTTTGCGTGGTCGCGGTGGTGCGGCTTTCCCAACTGGCATTAAATGGCAAACCGTACATGATGCACCCGCTGAGCAGAAGTACATTGTCTGCAATGCAGACGAAGGCGATTCGGGTACATTTGCCGATCGGCTGGTGATGGAAGCTGATCCTTATATGCTGATTGACGGCATGATTATTGCGGGTTTAGCCGTTGGTGCGACACAGGGCTATATCTATCTACGCTCGGAATATCCAGTGGCACATCAGGTATTGCAACAGGCGATTCAAACGGCTTATGCCGAAAATTACTTGGGAGAAAATATTCTAGGTAGTGGCAAGCATTTTGACTTGCAAGTGCGCTTGGGGGCGGAAGCTTATATCTGTGGTGAGGAAACGTCTTTGTTGGAGTCGCTGGAAGGCAAGCGTGGCACCGTGCGTTTCAAGCCCCCCCTACCGGCTCTGCAAGGTCTATTTGCTAAGCCTACCATTGTGAATAATGTGCTCTCGCTGGCGGCTATCCCTTTTATTATTGCTGAGGGAAGTGCCACTTATAGCGAGTATGGCTGTGGTCGCTCGCGTGGTACGATGCCCTTTCAATTGGCCGGTAATATCCAGTACGGCGGCTTGGTGGAATTGCCATTCGGGGCTACTTTGCGCGATTTAGTGGAAGGTTTCGGCGGTGGCTCGGCCAGTGGCCGTCCCATGCGTGCTATTCAAGTGGGTGGCCCTTTAGGGGCTTATCTGCCTGCTAGTCAGTTTGACTTGCCGCTGGATTACGAAATGTTTGCTGAGGCGGGTGCTGTGCTGGGGCATGGCGGCGTGGTCGTGTTTGATGACAGCGTGGATATGCTAGAGCAAGCTCGCTTTTCTATGGAATTTTGTGCAACCGAATCCTGTGGTAAATGCACGCCTTGTCGCATTGGCTCCGTGCGCGGTGTTGAGGTGATTGATCGTATTAAGCAAGGGATTGAAGCAGAGAAGAATAAGCAATTGCTGGATGAGCTGTGTGACACCCTGCTTGATGGTTCGCTGTGTGCAATGGGGGGGATGACACCATTTCCTGTGCGCAGTGCCTATACCCATTTTCCTGAGGACTTCAAGCGTGTAGCGGGAGATAAGGCATGATTGAATATTTCGATCCAAACAAAGATTACGGTACACCGGCGAGTGCATCGACTGAAAAAGTCACCTTGATGATTGATGGTGTTGCAGTCACTGTTGCAGCAGGCACGAGCGTTATGCGTGCAGCAGCCGTCGCGGGTATTACCATTCCCAAATTATGCGCTACCGATAGCTTGGAGGCTTTTGGCTCTTGCCGTTTGTGCGCGGTGGAGATTGAAGGTTGGCGCGGTACGCCTGCTTCTTGTACCACGCCAGTGACAGAGGGTATGCGCGTGACTACGCAGAATGGCAAGTTAGCCAAATTGCGGCGCAATATTATGGAGTTGTATATCTCCGATCATCCCTTGGATTGTTTGATTTGCGCCAGTAATGGTGACTGTGAGTTGCAGGATATGGCTGGTGCCGTGGGTTTGCGCGAAGTACGCTATGATTATGCCGGCGCGAATCATTTGTCTGCTACCAAGGATGAGTCAAACCCGTATTTTAGTTTTGATCCCGCTAAGTGCATTGTGTGTTCCCGTTGTGTACGGGCTTGTGAAGAAGTGCAAGGTACTTTTGCACTGAGCATTGCAGGGCGCGGTTTTGATTCTAAAGTGAGTGTCGGTGTGGCTGATAATTTCTTAGTATCTGACTGTGTGTCTTGCGGTGCTTGTGTGCAAGCTTGTCCCACGGCGACCTTAGTGGAAAAGTCTGTGCTGGAGCAAGGTCAGCCTGAGCATAGTATTGTGACAACCTGTGCTTATTGTGGTGTCGGCTGCTCGTTTAAAGCTGAAATGAAAGGCCGTGAAGTGGTACGCATGGTGCCTTATAAAGGCGGTCATGCTAATCATGGCCATTCTTGTGTTAAAGGGCGTTTTGCCTTTGGTTATGCCACGCATCCTGATCGCGTTAAACAGCCGATGATTCGTGACCGTATTGATCAGCCTTGGCGTACTGTGTCTTGGGACGAAGCGATTGATTTTGCTGCGCGTCGTATTAAAGGCATTCAAGCCCAATATGGTCGTAATAGTGTCGGCGGGATTACTTCCTCACGTTGTACTAATGAAGAAACGTATTTAGTGCAAAAGCTCATTCGTGCTGCATTTGGTAATAATAATACCGATACCTGCGCTCGGGTGTGTCACTCTCCTACGGGATTTGGTTTGAAAACGACTTTAGGTGAGTCAGCAGGAACGCAGACCTTTGATTCTGTGATGAAATCAGATGTGATTATGGTAATTGGTGCGAATCCTACTGACGCCCATCCCGTATTTGGTTCACAGGTACGTAGACGTTTGCGCCAAGGTGCTACCTTGATTGTGGTTGATCCACGTCATATTGATTTGCTCAATACAGCGCATTTGGGTGAGCACTATCACTTGGCTTTACGCCCAGGTACGAATGTGGCTTTAATGAATGCCCTAGCACATGTGGTTATTAGCGAAGACTTGGAAGACCAGGGTTTTATTACTGCGCGCACTGACGGCTATCAACAATGGCGTGAGTTTATTCTTGATCCAATTCATTCACCGGAAACGAATGAGGCGATTACGGGGGTTCCAGCGGATTTAGTGCGTCAGGCAGCACGTAAATTTGCTGCTGTGCCGAATGCTGCAATTTATTATGGCTTAGGTGTAACTGAGCACAGCCAAGGCTCTACAACGGTCATGGGAATTGCGAATCTGGCAATGGCGACCGGCAATATTGGCCGTGAAGGCGTGGGTGTGAATCCCTTGCGGGGTCAGAATAATGTGCAAGGCTCTTGTGATATGGGATCTTTCCCGCATGAGCTGCCAGGTTATCAGCATGTTTCCGATCCTGTGGTGCGTGGGCGTTTTGAACAAGTTTGGGGCGTTGATTTAGATAGTCAGCCCGGCTTGCGTATTCCTAATATGTTTGATGCAGCGATTGAAGGCACGTTTAAAGCCCTGTATGTGCAAGGTGAAGATATTGCCCAGTCTGATCCGAATACACAGCATGTACAAGCAGCTTTGACTTCACTGGAATGTTTGATTGTGCAGGATATTTTCTTAAATGAAACAGCGAAATATGCGCATGTTTTCTTGCCGGGGGCTTCTTTCTTGGAGAAAAACGGTACATTTATCAATGCCGAGCGTCGCATTAATCGCGTGCGTAAAGTGATACCACCTTTGGCAGGCTTAGCAGACTGGGAGGTGACACAAAAGCTGTCCAATGCTTTGGGTTATCCCATGAATTACCGCCATCCTTCCGAGATTATGGATGAGATTGCACAACTGACACCCACCTTTACAAAAGTCAGTTACGCGCTATTGGAGCAGCATGGCAGTATCCAGTGGCCGTGTAATGATCAGTATCCAGTGGGTACACCGATTATGCATGTTGATGACTTCCCCATTGGCAAGGGGCAGTTTGCAATTACACCATTTGTGCCGACAGAAGAGCGCACCAATCGCCGTTTTCCCTTATTGCTAACGACAGGGCGTATTTTGACGCAATACAATGTAGGTGCACAGACTCGCCGTACTCATAATCAAGTGTGGCATGATGAAGATGTTTTGGAGCTACACCCACACGATGCCGAAGAACGTGGCATTGCGGCGGGCGATTGGGTTGGAGTCACTAGTCGCGTGGGTAATACCGTATTACGGGCGCAGGTCAGCGAACGCATGCAACCGGGCGTAGTGTATACCACCTTCCACCACCCCTTTAGCGGTGCGAATGTGATTACGACGGATAACTCGGACTGGGCAACAAACTGCCCTGAGTATAAGGTAACGGCTGTGCAATTAGAAAAAGTCAGTTCACCCTCTAACTGGCAGCAGCGTTACCGCAGCTTTAGCAAGCAACAGCAAGACTTTTTAAAGCAGGCAGTCACGCCCACAGTAGCAGCAACTGGGCGGTGACAGCCCAATGGGTATGAATGGTTAACGGTTATCAGACGCTTCCAGTACAGCACTGGGAGCCAAACGCTAATCATGCCGTGCAAGATCATATTGCTGAAGAGCAAGCGGTGGCACTGGTATATAACTGTGTGTCACACGCCGTGATGATGGTAAGTCCTTTGGATTTGGAAGATTTTGCCTTAGGGTTTAGCTTAACTGAAGGCATTATTGAAAAGCCTACGGATATTGTGGATTGTGTGATGCGTTCACACCCCTTGGGCATGGAAATCAAACTGGAACTTAGTCCTACTTGCTTTAAAGCTTTGCAAAAACATCGACGCAACCTGACTGGGCGTACAGGTTGTGGATTGTGTGGTGCTGAATCTTTGCAACAGGCTATGCGTCCCATTAAGACGGTAAGTACTGCACCTTTGCCGACTGAAAAAGCTATTCAAATGGCTCTAGATGAGCTGGCACACCATCAACCTTTGCAAGCGTTAACAGGTGCTTTGCACGGGGCGGCTTGGTGTGATTTGGACGGATATATTCAGTTAGTACGTGAAGATATTGGCCGCCACAATGCCTTGGATAAATTGATTGGTGCATTACATCATCAGGCAATAAATCGGCATAATGGCTTTGTATTGGTATCTAGTCGTGCCAGTTATGAAATGGTGCAAAAAGTTTGTAGTGTCGATATACCCACTTTAGTGGCTGTGTCTGCCCCAACAACCTTAGCCATTAGTTTAGCGCGTCAAGCGGGTTTAAACCTTATCGGTTTTGCCCGCCCCGGTTATTACAATATTTACACCCCATAGGAAATTTATTCAGATGAGTGCATCGCAATTACCGCATTTAATTAAAATGTTAAACCAAATTGCTCTTAATAATACCTACAAAGATAATTACGAGCAGGCTGCTGCTAAAGTAGCTAGCCATGTGCAACGCTTTTGGGCACCTTCAATGAAGGCAGAGATCATACGCTATGCCAATGCAGATGGTGCGGAACTGTCTGAAATAGCGCGTTTGGCTTTGGGGAAAATGAAAGTTTGATGGCAGTATTTTTTGAGATACGATACTTAATGCTTTTTCTTTAGCTTCATATCACACTTATGTGGAGTCCACCTAAGTCGTTTCACTTTTCTCCGTTGGACAAACTGTGTCAGTACCTGATGGGACCTGACGGGCGCGGTACAGTTTACCGTATTTGAAAAATTTATGATCATTCGGGTCTATATATAAAACTTAATGAATAAAATGATTTGGCACACTATGATTTGCTAGAAACAAAATCGGTGAATAATGACTAATGATAGACCAGAAAAAAACGCGCATAGGCATAGCCTTTGGTAGCGGCTCAGCACGCGGTTGGGCTCATATAGGTATTGTGCAAGCATTGGCTCAAATGGGCATCCATCCTGATATTATTACAGGCTGTTCAATTGGCTCCATTGTTGGTGCAGCTTACGCCAATCGTCGTTTAAAAGACCTTGAGCAAGGTGTTAGCTCACTCAGCAAGCTAGAGCTAATGCGTTATTTTGAAATAAATTTTTCCTTGCGCGGCTTTGTTAACAAGGAGCGTTTAAGCAATTTTTTTACAAAGTTCATGTGCGATGAAAATCAACAGATTGAAAATTTAGTACTACCTTATGGGGCAGTTGCGACCGATCTGGATACCGGACGTGAGGTTTGGTTTACTGAGGGTAAGCTTATGGATGCGATTTGGTCATCTATTGCACTGCCTGGGCTGTTTGCTCCTTTCTTTTTCAAGGATAAATGGTTGGTCGATGGTAGCTTAAGTAATCCAGTACCCGTATCGCTCTGCCGTGCATTGGGGGCGGATATTGTCATTGCGGTCAATTTAAGTAGCAATGTACTGCGTAATAATAGTAACAAAACCACTATATCTCCAAGCGTCCCGAAACCTGTTGATGATAGTGGCAATACTCCCAAAATTACGGCTATAACAACCCCAGAGAAAAATGGCAATAAACTCGTCAGTAGTATGGCTGCCTCATTACGTGAATACTCATCGGCCTTATTACCTAGCACCAGTCAAACCCCCCCCAAGCCAGCGCCTCCTACATCACCCAGTCTACTGGACTCTATTACAGGTTCTATCAATATTATGCAAGATAGGATTACTCGCAGTCGCATGGCAGGTGATCCACCTGATATTGTACTCAGCCCGCGAGTAGCTCATATCGGCTTATTGGAATTTTACCGTGCGGTAGAAGCTATTGAGGAAGGCCAAAACTGTGTACAACGTATGAGTGCTGAAATTCGTACTCTTTTACCAGAAGCAGCATCGATTACAGTTTAATACAAACTACATGCAAATGATTAAAGATAACATGGGCGCACTCATAAAAAACTATCAAGCTGTTTTACAATTTGGACTCATTTTTTTTCTGGCTTTGGGTCTATGGCTTGCCTTGATACCAGCGAACATTGATCTAGGTTTTTCACTTGGCGATAAGGTGTTGCATACCTTCAGTTTTTTCGTATTTGCACTGTGGCTTGATCTTGCCAGCCGTCGGCCTTTTTGGCCTAACAAAGTAAGCTACTTATTATTTTATGGTGCTTTGATTGAGTGCCTACAGTTTGTCTTGCCTTGGCGTAGCTTTTCAGTAGTTGACTTTATCGCGGATGCTTTAGGAATAGCTTTTTATTGGTGGCTTGCTTATAAACTATTGCCTCAATGGCAAAGCAGAAAGACACGCTAAAATGAATAAAAAAAGCCAGGCATAAAAACTGCCTGGCTAAAAACGCAAAGGAAGGGCTAAGACCTTTGCGTCAATTGAAAGTTCACCTAGACTTCAGGTTAACAACAGAAGTCAAGATTTACAGTGTTAAACCATAATGCTCTTTAATGAACTGTGCTTCATTTGGCCTTAGCGGCTCAGGCGCAATAGCCTTTCTCGAAGGAACAGGCCTACTGCTTGTGGCATTGGCACGGTACACTCTTTGTGAAGCCGGACTTCCATTTGGAACCGTTTTTAACAATGTGGGTAATATACCCACATTACTGGGAGGTACTGGTAATGCGTAAGCGGAATAAGCTTCGCGTGTCCAGTCCTGAAACAATTTATCGGGGTGCATGCTGGAACAACCACCTAGTAATGCAGCAGACACTAGTATCAAAGATAGCCGCTCAAACGGTTTTGTTCTTTTTGTTTTCATGACGTTTGGGTTTGTCTGGGTTTGTATGGTTTTAATAGTGGCAGAAAATTTTTATTAATGCACTTATGAGATTGATAAATGGTTTAAATGATAGATAAATGGCTGGCTTCCAAGTATAAGCTTTTGATATTTAAGTTAAATTGATTAATTCTTGGGCTGTTCCAGCTTAAATAGGACTTTTAATAGCACAAGCCATTAGCAATTGAATCTTCAACTATGATCAAATTCATTTATCCATAGCACTTTGCTATAAGGTAGCCAGCGATGAACACAAAAACTCCTATACTGATTAAACAGCATCCGTCAGCATTGCCAGTTTATTTGGGTACAACAGTGCGTCAACTAGATCATATTGCTATACAAGAATATGGCATGTCTGGCTATGGTTTGATGCAAGCAGCAGGTCAGTCGCTATTTAAGGTCTTGACACAAACTTGGCCGAATGCGAAATCGCTCTGTATCATTTGTGGGGTTGGTAATAATGCGGGTGATGGTTATATTGTCGCTCGTTTAGCTGCGCAGGCAGGCTGGCAAACTACAGTGATGGCCTTGGCATCACTCGCCGATTTAAGCGGTGATGCTGCGATAGCTTGTCAGGAATATCTCGCTATACAAGGACACATCCAGACGTTTACAGGTCATTTGCCTGAGGCTGATGTATTACTGGATGCTTTATTGGGTACTGGTTTGACTCGACCAGTGACAGGTGCTTATGCAGCGGCTATACACGCCATGAATCAACATCCCGCTCCCATATTGGCAGCAGATATTCCATCAGGTCTACACGCTGACACAGGTCAGGTTTGTGGTGATGCTGTCAAGGCAGCCGCAACGCTTAGTTTTATTGGGCTAAAAACAGGCTTATTCACTGGACAAGCACGTCGTTATCGTGGCGCAGTCTGGTTAGATGATTTGTGTGTACCAGCGGCAGTTTACCAAGGCCAAAAAATTGCGATGCACACCCTCAGCGGCCAAAGCGTTACAGATAAACTCCCCAAGCGTTCACCGACTGCCCATAAAGGACAATTTGGGCATTGCTTATTCGTAGGTGGCGCACCGGGTATGAGTGGTGCGATTCGATTAGCAGGTGAGGCTGCTTTGCGTACAGGTGCGGGTTTAGTGTCTATTGCTACTCATCCCGAACACGCACCTTACCTAAATATAGCAACACCTGAACTCATGGTACATGCTGTTTCCTCAGCCGCAGAATTGCGCTCACTTATGGCAAATCGTACAGTTCTAGCGATAGGTCCTGGTCTTGGTCAAAACAGTTGGGCGCACCATTTATTAACGTTTGCTTTAGCCACAGAGCTTCCTAAAGTCATTGATGCCGATGCCTTGAATAGTCTCGCGCGCTTTCCTGCCAAACAAGATCACTGGATTTTGACCCCTCATTCAGGCGAAGCTGCACGCTTATTGGCTTGCAGCGTGGCAGATATAGAAAATGACCGCATTAAGGCAGTACAGCAATTACAACAAAACTATGGTGGTGTGATTGTATTGAAAGGTGCTGACACCCTTATTGCCTCCGCTCACGGAATAGCGTGCTGCATAGCCGGTAATCCGGGTATGGCTAGCGGGGGTATGGGGGATGTATTGACCGGCATCATTACAGCATTGCTCGCGCAAGGTCTTTCTTCGCCTGATGCTGCGCGTATTGGTGTACAGGTACACGCTCAGGCTGGAGATAAAGCCGCGCAAAAAGGTGAGAGGGGCTTACTTGCCAGTGATCTTATTCAACAAATCCGGGCAGAGGTGAACCCATGAGTTCCGCCAAACCGACTCACATTAGGAAGTATATGATTCCTGATGAAGCGGCCATGTTGGCATTTGGGGCCTATTTGGCAAAAGAACTCCCCGCATCTATAAAAGTCATTCATTTAGTTGGCGATTTGGGGGCTGGAAAAACCACATTGGTTAGAGGTTTTTTAACTGCATTGGGATACCAAGGCATTGTCAAAAGTCCAACTTATAGTTTAGTCGAGTTGTATCAGTTGGGAGAGCGGACTATTTATCATTTTGATTTATATCGTTTATCTGATCCAGAAGAACTGGAATACATAGGTATACGAGATTATATGGCTCCCCATCATTTAAGTTTACTGGAATGGCCTGATAAAGGTGGTTTATTTACACCCCAAGCTGATTTGATTGTTAATATAAAACATACTCATGATGGACGCTTAATTTTATTAAAAGGCTTATCCTTATATATCAATAGCTTGTCGGGTTTTCATGAAAAGATACTTGAAAAATAGAGTAAAGCCGTTAGTATTAAGGTTATCAGTAGCATGTTGTTGAAAAACTGCCAAACCTCAGCGGCAGTTAATTAAGTGGACAGAGTTTTAAAATGACACAAAATCGTACACTGACACGTAGAAATTTCTTATTGCGGCTAAGTGCTGGTTTATTAGCAAGTTCCAGCTTCGTCACTTCTTTGTGGGCAGCTTCAAAAACCCGTTTAACAGGCGCCAAACTATCAGGTAAATCGGATGCTTTAATCGTTGCTTTCATGTTGGACGCCCCTGTCAAGTACAAAATATTCACACTTAAATCACCTCACCGTGTAGTCATCGACTTGCTGGACACGGAATTGGATGGAAACCTCAAGCAAGGTTCTCATGATCGCCCTCCTATCAAAGGCATTCGTTATGCAAATCGCCCTGATGGCTTTCGTATTGTATTAGATGTTACGCATGAGCTGAAAGTAGATGCTATTCTGAGTCAAGATGCCGGTCGTTATGTGCTTACTTTGAAATTGCAAGATCGTGCTGGTTCTACTGGCGAAGCTGTTACCATTCAAAAGGCTTCAGCAACTAGCGTTGCGGCTCGTGTATCTGAGCCTTCTAGAGCATTATCAGCACCCTCGAAGCGTGCACGACATAAAAAATTTGTTGTTGCCATAGATCCCGGCCACGGTGGTCATGATCCGGGCGCCATCGGTAGGCGGGGTACTAAGGAAAAAGATGTCGTACTTGCTGTGGCGCGCAAGTTGCGAGCTAGGATTAATGCAACACCAACTATGCGTGCTGTATTAACGCGTAACACCGACCGCTTTGTCCCACTGCGGGAGCGTATGGGTATAGCCCGTAACAGCAAAGCAGACCTATTTATTTCCATCCATGCGGATGCCAATGCCAGTTCCAAAGTGCACGGTTCTTCCGTTTATATCCTTTCGGATAATGGCGCTTCTAGTGAAGCGGCTGCGCTATTGGCAAAAAGTGATAATATGGCCTACCAACTGCGTGTAGGTGATGTTGAACTCAGTGGTCGAGACAGCAAGATTGCTTCAATTCTGCTGGATTTGAGCCAAAATGCAACGATGGATCGTAGTCTGGATCTGGCTAATAGAACGCTAAGAGAATTGTCCGCTGTTAATAACCCGCTAAGGCGTCGAGTAGAAAGTGCCTCTTTTGTGGTTTTGAAAGCACCTGATGTACCTTCTATGTTAGTGGAAACAGCTTTTCTCAGTAATCCACATGAAGAAAAGCGCTTACGGACGCCTGCCTACCAACAGCGATTAGCTGATGCTATTTTTCGCGGAGTAAGTAGTTACAAACAAGCTCATGCACCCAGTGGTAGCATGAATTTTGCTGCAACAAGCGCTGATTACATTGTACGTTCTGGGGATTCATTATCGATGATTGCCAAGCAGTACGGTGTCAGCATTAATGCGATCAAGCGCGTTAACCAATTGAATTCGACACAAATACGTGTGGGACAAAAACTGCGAATCCCCTCAACGAATACTTAATAGCGTCTTTAGGCATTTATGAGTAAATTGGGATCTCTCTGTTCGGCCAGGTATGTTGCCTGGCTTTTTCTTTTAGTTATGAGGCAGATGAGCCAGCATCCAAGTCATTCAACTGTTGCTGAGTAAAATCCTCTTAGGCTATTTTTTAGTTTGGTTTAATCACCATAGGCGAATGATCCATTTCCCATTGACCTTTGGCAGCATTTTTCCCTGTTGCATTATCAAATAAAACATAACTGTATTTACCATAGTGTGGTATCTTGCGCATCAGCAAAGCTAAAGTTTCTGGAGTAGGTGCATCCAGTAAAATCAACTGCTGTTTACCGGTGCTTAGGCTCAAAGCTAATGAATGTAAGCCACAAGTGTAGCTAACACTGTTTAACACAAAAGCTGTTTCGTTCAATTTGAAAGGCTGTTGAGCATGCAACAAAGCGGCGGTTAGAACCGCGTTATCTGCTCCCAACAGTACGACCAGCTCACTGTCTGGCAAAGGCTCATCATCATACTGAATATGAGATTCGGGCAAATTTTTAGCCAGTGCCTCCGCCAATTTATTCCACTCTAATTCCATGCCAGCCGGTACATTGCGTGCAATGACAAAGGTTTTTGGCGCGCGGTTAAACAATACATTCAAAGTCGGTGGCACTTCTTCTTTGCTAGGCAGGCGAAACACATCAAAATCAGGGTCTACAACAACCTGTAACGGTTTAGTAGCAAACTCCAATGTATAATTTTGTTGTAATTGATTCATAGCCAAATACTGTATTTCTGGCGCTCGCTCAGCAAAGTTGGTAAGCACCGGAATATAAAGATCGAAGGCTTCATTCTCCAAAGCCTGTTCAAGGCCCAACTGCAAACTTACATGCTCTTTTTGCTCCATCTGCGCGCTTGTAAAGGTGTAGTCAGCGATTTTTAATTGTGGTGCACCTGTACGCGCCAACCACTGTTGAAATAAGGGCTTTAAGTCTTGCTTGCTCACTGCTTCAAAACTATGGCGTAAATCGCTAAAACGAGCCTGCTGAAAAACATGAGTGTCATAGAAGTGTCGTAAACTCAGGAAAAAAACCTTATCTCCCAGACGCTGCCGCAGATCATGGAAAAACATGAGTGACTTACTGTAGCCGACCGCTTGGGTAGTATGATCATGACGGCTACGAAACGCTTTTAAGGGAAAATCCTCACCGCTTTGTGTAAAGGCCAAGTATTTTTGCAGCATATCGCGGCGATATTTAGTATCTTCGCCTTTTAACTCCTGAATACGGTAATCAGCCAAGTAAGCGGTCAAACCTTCTGTCCAGTTACCTTCGCTGGCATCAATATAAACACTATTCCCCCACCAGTTATGCAGAATCTCATGTGGAAAAGAACTATCCAAAATAAAAGGTAGGCGCATCACCCGTGAGCCTAGCAAGGTAAAAGAGGGCATTCCCCAACCGGTTTCCCAAAAACTTTCAACCGTTGCAAATTTGCTGTAGGGGTAATTGCCTAATAAACGTGAGTATTGTTCAATATAGCGCTGGGTTGCTTGAAGGTATTTTTCTGCTAAAGCATCATCTGTAGATCGCAGGTAAACCATCGCGGTGAATGGCGAACCTTCCTGCTGGTAAACCTTGAAATGGCTGGCTAGTAAATAGATCGCTTTTTGCGGCAACAGCTCTTGCCAACCTGTTGCGGTCTGTTGACCTTGACTCAAACTGACCCATTTTTCAGGTAAGTCCAGCACGCTCATTTCAAAGGTATGTAAGGCATTCGGTAAGTCAGGATACCAAGCGCTGGCTGCATCAAGGTAAATCCCTTCCTTATCCAAACGGCGGCAAGCTTCTGTCAGCCAATTACACAGAGGCGTGGATTGCAAGTGTCCACTGTATTTTAAGCGTACCGGCTCGCTGGTTTCAGGGAGTTGATAAACATTGGTACCATTGGGATGAGTCTCGCTGGCTTGAAGCACTTTGCCCGCATACTCAACCGTAAAGGCTTTATTCAACTCAAAAGCCTGTAAAGTACCTTCGTGACCTGTTAGTTCAATTTCATCTTCAATAGTCAATATACTATTGTCGAGATCAGGCACTATTTTCAAACGATGATGCAGCACTAGTGGTGCTGCTGTTACTTGAGCCTGAGCCTCAGACCACCATTTGCCATCTGAGTTGCCTACACAGAAAAGCATTAACAAACTACTGAATAAGCATAAGCCCTTCAAGCTACGAAAAATTTGAAAATACATTAGCCTTATCCTGAAAATACTTACTAAGTGTGTATCGCATAACTCAAGCACTCAATGCTAACATAAGCCTCAAAGCGATAATATTCACCGTAAGCACGGAATTATCCCATGACACCTTTGCTGTATTCCATCTGGCGCATGCGCTGTTTTCTGACAAGTGGCTGTTTGGCTATCGCATTAATAGCGACTAGTTTTCCAGCCCTTGCCAGCTTATTAAATCATCAAAATCAAATTCAAGCCACAGTACGCCATCAAGATACTGACTTAGATTTTCAGGTGTTTTTAGAACAACTACGCGATAAACGCTGGGTGTTTGTCGGGGAAACGCATGATCGTTATGATCATCACTTAACACAGCTTGCTATTCTCAAAGGTTTGTATGAACAATCTCCCAAAATAGCCATTGGCGTGGAGTGGTTTCAGCAAGCTTTTCAGCCTGCTATTGATGACTGGTTGGCGGCTAATATCAGCGAAGATGAATTATTGCGACGTAGCGGCTATTACGAACGTTGGCGCTATGATTACCGTATGTTGCGTCCTGTGATGGAGTTTGCTAAAGCCCATCAATTACCCGTGATTGCGTTAAATGCACCAACAGAACTGACTCGAAAAGTGGCTGCATCAGGTTTAGCTAGTCTAAGCAGTGAAGAAAGAGCACAATTACCTGAAACGATTCATCCTGCCGATCCAGTGTATCGAGCTAAACTGGAAAAAATCTTCCAACAACACCAGCGAGATAAAAAACAATTTGAACGCTTTGTAACAGTACAACGTATCTGGGAAGAAACCATGGCCAGTCATGCCGTTCGTTTTTTAAACGATCACCCTAATTATCGCATGATCATCTTGGCAGGCTCAGGGCATATGAGTTACGGTAAGGGAATTCCGGCTGATGTGGCTCGCCAGCGGCCTGATGATGCAATGGTAGTGGTATTAAGTAGTGATCCCGGCAAGGTCGAAGTTGAACAAGCTGACTACTTTGTTCAAACACAGTTACATAGTTTGCCACCCACAGGAAAACTAGGCGTCTGGCTTGATCAGCAAGCGCAAGGTTTAATGATTAAGCAACTGATTGAAAAGGGTGCTGCTGCCCAAGCAGGTGTGCGTAGTGGTGACCAAATCACGCATTTGAATGATCAGCCCATTCAAACTATGGCTGATTTATTATTAGGCTTGAGTTGGTTTTTTCCGGGTGACGTGATCAGCATTCGAGTAAAACGGCAGAACCAACAGGGCAAAAAACAATCTTTTGACATAAACATAAGACTACAATGAACCTGACATTATAAGCTTGGTCAGACAGATTGATATTGTTAATGTCATATAGAGCGATTTCTTTTGCACACTGAGTGGGTTGTGTTGAAAATATAATCTGACCGATAGGGCTACAGATGCTACGGCATCTGACATGGAATATATAACAAGGAATTTGATAATGCCGAAGGCGCGCCCCAGGCAGCCATCGAAACCCAAGCGCTCAATTAATTTAACGCTGGTTTTGATCATACTGCTTTCCGTGATTTCTTTTATCACCAGTTACAAAGGCTTGGTGATTCTTAATGTTGAAAGTAATAGTGACTTAAATTTCTGGAAAAGCTTGTTCGTCGCATTCATGGTGTTCACCATTCAGGCAACATTGGTCATTACACTGCTGTTTATGATTCATGGGTATCGAAAGATCACCCGCTTTCTTGCTTTACTGGTTTACTTGGTCGCCATGCTATTCAGTGTATTTTTTAGTTACGGCTGGTGGTATGAAACCTTTCGCGCAGGTAGTTACGCAGAGGAAGTTTACAAAGACAGCATAGAAGAAATTCGTCATGCGGCTCGTACTTATCAACAATCTTTTAATCATGTTTACGAAGTGGCGGCTGAGCTGTCGATGTATTCCAGCAAAAAAGCCCGTGATGAAAACCTATATGGCGGTACTTGTGATGAAAAAAGTCTTCCGGGTAAAGGGGCACTAAACTACCTGCGTAATGATGAAGCTCGCCTTTTTGGCGTCATGGCTGAGGAGCTTAAAGGTTTAGGTGAGCAGGTGGGCGCAAACCTAAGCAAATTAAATAAACTCTTGGACGAACTTGATCTGAGTGAAACGGGTGTCAAAGCGCGTGAGCGTGAACTCAATGACATTGTTGCCACCATTGGTAGTTATAAAAATGGTGCGGTTGCAAGCCGTATTCGTACAGAATTAGACAATCGTCGCGGTGACAAACGTAAATTTCTTGATTCGGTTAATCCTAAGACCGAACAAAGTACCGTAGTGTCCTGTATGGATGCAGAAATCACCCGAAAAATTGATGCGCTATTACTCGCACTGGAAGACTTACCGGATACTCACAAAGTTGCCTTATTTGATCAAAGCAATAATCGCACAGTACTGGAACGCTCTTGGGAGGTCTTTTCAGCCGTACTCACCTTGGGAATGAATGGTTCTGACGCTGAAATTGGCAAAAAAATACGCCTCAGTACGACTGATTATGTCCCTCTGGTCGCTGGCTTATTGATTGACTTATTTATTCTAATATTAGGTTTGATTGATGGCTTGGAATATGCTCGCTTTTATACCGGGCGGCGCTATAGCGCTGAAGATGCCGAGCAACTCAGTAGCTTTTATGCGCGCCAAGATGACGATGCAGGCCAATTCAATCTGTTGCAGCCCTATCTGTATACGGGTTGGTTCAGCTATTATTTGGTTGTGCCTGTCAAACAAGCTGTGCAAAATGAACAGGAGCAGCAAGTCTTACGCATGGTGACTTGGTTGGAAGCACATAAAAAAATTGAGCCTTACGCTCAATCAGTTGGCCTAAGATTCTTACCTCATGTCATGCAAGAGTTTTTTAGCGCGGAAACAAATATTAATCGGTGGCGGCAAATTTGGCGCTTTGACATTTACCGCATTAATAAAAGCATGTGGCGTGAACTGGTCATAGCCCATGCGCGCTACCGCCCTCAATCATCTGTCTCACAGGTAAGCACATGAAACTGTACTTAGCTCATTTTGATAGCTTAGTTGAGCATTTCTTGTGGCGGTTGAATATGGCTTTACTCCCCTTGAAGCGCTTAGGCGGTGATAGGGAGTTCAGCCAAGCAGAAGCAGAAGGACAGGAAGAATTGCCGCCCATGAGTGGCTGGAAATTAGCCTTGATTAGTATTGTGGTGATTACCTTGTCGTTCGCTTCTTTCTTCCTTTAATAAGGACGTTCTCCTTGCCAGTTTCCGGGTGGATTGTAGTTACATACCCAAATCTGACCATTCTCAGGACAAAGCGATACAGCACATCCTACATCGGTCGTATTGCGCCAAACCATTTGTGTATAGTGACCACACTCTTCGCTAGGGCGACAATGATTGGCATTATAAGAATAAAATTGTTTCTCGCTTGCCCAGTCATAAGCGACATAGCTGGAGCTAATGCTTTGTGGCTCGGATACACGACCATCATTCCAATTCATAGAGCTAGCCCAAAATAAATTCTCACCGTAATTGGCCTGATTTTGCCGCTGCTCAAAACGGTGAATCATGCGGCAGCCTTCTTGGTTCGCCAAGTGATCAGCCCAGTCCTGAGCATATTGCGCTAACTTATTTGACCAACGTAAAGCAGGTAAACCTACATCTGCCCTGACTATATTATGAGCATATAACATCTCTGTGGCATCCATACCCACAAAGCCCTCACTAACACCAGTACTTTCCGTATAGCTTGGTGGTACTGTTGTTGTACAGGATACACTGCCCAAGGCTATTAATAGCCCCAATAGATATTTGGAAGATAGCTTTAATGGCTTAGTTAACATAAATAAGGATTGCTCCGTCGTTCGATACCAATGGATGTATTAGGCCCATGCCCAGGAACAACCGTGACATTATCCCCTAAAGGCCAAAGTTTTTGTTTAATGGATGCAATCAGTTCAGCATGATTACCGCCCGGAAAATCTGTGCGGCCAATCGAACCAGAAAACAGCACATCACCCGCAAATAAAATACCCGCCTTGCGATTAAATAACACAATATGCCCTGGTGTATGTCCGGGCGTGTGAATAACCTCGAATTGTTCTTTCCCCAAGATTAATACCCCACCTTCTACCAACCACTGATTTGGCAAAAAAGCATCATGATGAGAGAAGCCAAATTGACGTGCTTGCTGTGGCAAGCCTTCCAACCAAAACAAATCGCCTTGTTGTGGACCAATAATCTCAACAGCATAGTGTTTGGACAGAGCAAGTGCCCCCCCAACATGATCAAGATGACCATGCGTCAACCAAATCGCTTGTACAGATAATTTATTATGTCTGACGGCGGCGACAATACGTTCAATATCGCCACCCGGATCGATAATAGCGCAGTGTTGGGTTTGCTCACACCATACAATGCTGCAATTCTGTTGAAAAGCAGTCACTGGAATAATGAGATAATTCATAGATGCTTCCTTACTGGACACGTGTACCTGTACGGGGGGGCTGCCTAATCTTTGTACTAGCCTTGATTACCGATATATCGGGTATAAACTTAAAGTTCACGGTGTTCTGTGGGTATATTGCTAGGCCACTGATCACGCAGACAATGACTCGGTACAGCAAATTTAATCTTGCGTGGTTAGGTTAAATCCAAGCTACTTATAATAGCAATACATTTGTCTTGGGATATGTGATTACTTGAATACATCAAGCTAAAACCCACGCAATTATCTTATCCTTGCCAAATCACCCAGCTTCGTTAACACTCTATTAAGTATTTTAATAAGGAGTGTCTTTATGCTCGGTTCATCTCCACGCAATGGCTGGTGTTGGCTTAGGTATTTTGCTTTACTTTTTTTACTTGTCATGCCGTTTCATGCACAGGCAGAACTGGAAGATATTACCAACATACTCACCGGCCAAGGTGGAGGAACTAACACACAGGATGAAGCAGTTGTTACTGATCGCGTCATTGCTACAGATTCCAATGCCATTGACGATAAAAAAATACGTAATCGTTTAAGGAAAATTTATTCCGAACTCGACACTATGCAGCAAGTACGCATTGTCGATGTTAGTAGTGGCGTAGTGACCCTAGAAGGCCAGGTTGAATCAGCAGCCGCGCAAAATCGAGCAGTCCAATTCGCTCGTCAAGTTGAAGGTGTGGTTGAAGTAGAAAATAATCTAAGTATTGATCGTACCATTAGCAGTCGTCTGGAAAAAACCCAACAAAAAATACTAGCCCTAAGTCGTGATTTTATTGCCAATTTACCTGTTTTGCTTCTAGCTTTACTCATGATTGCCATTTGTTGGGTATTAGGCTCGTGGATCTCCGGTTGGAAAAATCTATTCCTCAAACTGACGCCCAATCCCTTTATCGCTAATTTATTCGGTCAGATTACCCGCTTATGCTTTATCTTTCTTGGCATTATTGTGGCGTTGGTTTTGTTGGATGCTACCTCACTGATTAGCAGCACTGTTCTGGGCGCGGCTGGTATTCTGGGTTTAGCGATCAGCTTTGCCATTCGTGACACTGTGGAAAACTACATTGCCAGTATTTTGCTTAGCCTTCGCCACCCCTTTGAGCTTAATGATTTAGTATTGATTGGAGGGTATCAAGGAAGGGTTGCCCGACTTACTTCAAGAGCGACGGTGCTGATTTCCATTGATGGCAACCAAATTCGTATTCCAAATGCTATGGTATTCAAAGCGGTAATTACTAACTATACACGCAATCCGCAACGGCGCTTTGACTTTTCCATCAGCGTAGATACAGAGATTGATTTACTGGAAGTGCAAAATATTGCCTTGAATGTGCTTGATCATCAGCCCGGGATACTGGCAGATCCCAAACCCTCCATTTTGATTGATCAACTAGGTGACTTTAATGTAGCACTGACCCTGTATGCTTGGGTTGATCAAAGCAAACACGACTGGGGTAAAGTACGTAGCGAAGCCATCCGTAAGATTAAGGAAGCCTTTGATATTCAAGGCATTATTATACCAACGCCAATTTATAAAGTACGTATAGACAATCCAACAGATACTCAGCGCACTATTGTAGAAACGGATGCTTGGATTCCATCAACACCACAGTCAGCCAAACCCCAAACACTACCTGAGCAAAGAAATGCTGATATTAGTGTGGATACTTCACTGGAAAAACAAGTCGCTGAAGAGCAACACAGTGAAGATTCTGGCAATAACTTATTAAATACCCATGCGCCAAAAGAGTGAGATTGAGAGAACATAATTACTCGCCCAAGGCGGGAGGTCATTAGAAGTTATGTGTCACTGGCAAGCTGTTCTTAGGGTTACACCTAGGTTAAATTTAGTTTGATACTTTATTGGATCTATTTTTTCCTTTTATGCTGAAAAAGAGATTTAACGAATAATGAATGTTTATTCCTGAATCTGTGTCTATCAAAATCATCTATAAATGGGGAAATCATGGATCTAGTTCAACTTACTGCAACGATTTTGCAAAAATTACCGCTTTCTAGCCTGCCAACAGCGGAAGATGCCGCGCTTATTCAGCGTAATCGAGCCTTTTTTGAGCAGCACGAAGCGGCGTTGATTAAGGGTTTTTATGATGAAGTGTTTGGGGATACACATCTTAAACATTACTTAAATTCAGCGCAGCGTAGTCAGCGGGAGGAGACTTTGCGACAGTGGTATCGAGTAACTACCCATGGTAATTTTGATGAGGCTTATTGGCAGTGGCAGGTGTTTGTAGGCATTGTGCATGTCAAACATGGCATTTCTAATTCATCTATGATGGGTATGTGGAGGCGGATGATTAGTTTTTTGCAAGAGCGTTTGTTTTTGTCGTTGCCACACGAAGAAGCTCAAGCTGTTTTAACGGTTTTACAAAAACTACAGGTAAGCGTTTCTAGTTTGATTGTAGAAAGCTATCTTTTGACTGAGCGTGAAGCCATTAAGCGTGTATCGGGTCTGAAAGATAAGATTTTGGATCGTTTCATTCATATTGAAATTGACGCATTATTGGTACAAGGGCGTCGTTGTTTGACGAATTCAGCGATTACTTCGGAAGTAGCCTGATAGTATTTCGGTTGGCATTTTGGCAGTTATATTTTTATCAGCTTGAGCGTAAAACCCCGCATCTTCAGGGCGGGGATGATGCTTTAAATTTTCCTGCCTATCTACTGTTGCAAAATGGATAGCACAGCGAGCTTGTGCTAACTTAGCACGTTTCAGACAGCCGACGAATAGCAGGAGTACACGTCTGTGAATTTCAGCGACTACAATTGGTCTGCCATGCTAAAACATGATCCTCAGTTTCAGGCCGAATTTGACCGCGATCTGCAATATTATGTCGGTTGTCATAAGCTGGGTGGGGCTAAAGATTTATTTCAAGCGCGAAGATTTGAATCATACTGGCGCGCATAAGATTAATAATACGGTTGGTAACGCGGTTATCAAGCAGATTGAAGCTTACCTAGATAATCAGCCTGCTATCCCGCAGGCGGTTGCTGATTTATTAAGCTCCATGTGTCAGGCAATGGATAAAACCGTTTGTCATGCGTGAAGTCATTTGAGCCGAGCTGTTTATAACAACGATCTTTAAGATCTCGAACTTAAACGGTCAAGGATCTATTGGGTTTATTGAATGGATAATAGCAGTCAATGAGTTGGTTTGAAAAACTGTTGCCCTCGCGTATTCGTACCGAGCAGACAACTGAAAAAAAGAAATCCATACCTGAAGGTTTGTGGTATCAGTGTCCTGAGTGCCAGTCTGTTTTATATCGGGCTGAGCTGGAGCGCAATAATGACGTATGTCCTAAATGTGAGTATCACATGCGTATTTATGGACGTAAGCGTCTGGATGTTTTTTTGGACAAGGCAGGACGTGAGGAAATTGGGGCAGAAGTCACGCCGGTTGATGCGCTGAAATTCCGTGATACCAAAAAGTATAAAGACCGTTTGGCAGCAGCCCAAAAAGAAACGGAAGAAAAAGATGCGCTGATCGTGATGAAAGGCACAGTGCTCAGTATTCCACTGGTTGCTGCGGCGTTTGACTTTCGTTTTATGGGTGGCTCGATGGGCTCTGTAGTAGGGGAACGCTTTGTACGGGGCGCGCAAATCGCACTTCAGGAACGTTTGCCTTATATTTGTTTTGCAGCAAGTGGCGGTGCGCGTATGCAGGAGGCTTTGTTCTCTCTGATGCAGATGGCTAAAACCAGCGCAATATTGACCAAATTGGCTGAAAAAAACCTCCCTTTTATTTCAGTATTAACCGATCCTACAATGGGTGGCGTGTCTGCCAGTTTTGCTATGCTTGGTGATATAAATATTGCAGAACCTAAGGCTTTAGTGGGTTTTGCTGGACCTCGGGTGATTGAGCAAACGGTGCGTGAAACTTTGCCGGAGGGTTTTCAACGCAGTGAATTTTTGCTGGAAAAGGGGGCAATTGACATGATTGTCCATCGCAATAGTATGCGTGAAACGGTGGCGCGTTTATTGGCTATATTGACCCATCGCCCCATGCCAACTTTGTCCGAAGCGAATGTCGCTTGAGCATTGAGCATTGAGCATAGGTAAACATAGATTCAGCTCATGAAAAAATGCGCTAGCTTGCAAGATTGGTTGGATTGGCAGGAGTCGCTGCATAATACGGCTATTGATTTGGGTTTGGAGCGTATTCGTGCGGTGGCTGAGCGGCTTGGTGTTTTATCGCCCTCAATACCTGTAATGACAGTTGCGGGTACAAATGGCAAAGGTTCTACAGTTACGCTGCTTAGCAGTATGTTGCGTGCAGCTAACTACATCGTAGGCACTTACACCTCGCCGCATATTTTATGTTATAACGAGCGTGTTGCGATTAATGCTCTGCCGGTGAGTGATGAGCAGTTGGTCAGGGCATTTGAGGCGATTGAAGCTGTGCGCGGTAATACTTCACTGACTTACTTTGAATTTGGCACACTGGCAGCTATGTGGATTTTTCTACAAGCCAAGGTTGATGTCATTGTGCTTGAAGTGGGTTTGGGTGGCCGCTTGGACGCAACTAATCTATGGGATGCTGATGTGGCCGCAGTAAGCAGTGTTGATTTGGATCATGTAGATTGGTTGGGTAATAGCCGTGAGCAAATTGCTTATGAAAAAGCCAGTATTGCTCGTGCTGGCAAAGTATTGGTTTCTGGTGATCCTGAACCTCCTGCTAGTATATTAACGACCGCTCAGTCTATAGGTGCTGAAGTTTTGCAATATGCTGTTGATTTTCAGGCAAGTTTGCATGGGGCGTATTTTGATGTGCAAGTCGCAGCAAGTTCACAAGCAGCGGCCAAGCAGTGGCAAAATTTACCGTTGCCCGCGTTACGCGGTGATATGCAGTGGCGTAATGCTGCGGTTGCGGTGGTGATGCTGCACCAATTACAGGCTGTTTTGCCGCAAGTTGATCAGCAAGCGATAGCGCAAGGGCTAAGTGAAGCCGTTTTGCCGGGTCGTTTACAAAAAGTACAATCCCGGCCTGATGTGTGGCTGGATGTGGCACATAACCCTCAGGCTGCTAGGATTTTAGGGGATTGGCTGGCAAGTAATCCAGTTCAAGGGAAAACTTGGGCTATTTTTTCTATACTGGTGGATAAAGATTTGCCAGGTGTGGTCAAACCGCTAAAAAGTCAGGTCGCGGGCTGGTTGATTTTTCCTCTGGATTCACCCCGAGCTTGCTCTGTAGAGCGGGTTCAAGCTGTACTACAAACAGAAGATTGTACCGTAGACAGTGTGCATGCGAATGCAGTGCAAGCTTGGCAGGCTGTGCAAGCCCGTTTGCAGCCTGATGATAGAGTAGTTATTTTTGGTTCATTTCTGGTAGTATCCAGCCTATTAGCTGATTTTTTTGCTATAAATTAATGGGTATTAATGGCAACCTGCGTATTAACCAAGTGTTTTACATGAAGGAGTATTCAAACAATGGATAATAATAAGTCGACAACCAAGCGCATGATTGGTGCAGTGGTGTTGGTTTTAATAGCGGCTCTATTATTGGCGTGGTTGTTAAAAGGTAAGAACCGCTCTGAAATGCAGCGTGAGATAGTCACAGAGCAGACAACACAAGGCGCGACGCCTATTATTGGTTTTCCTCCTTTAGAAACGGGCGAAAACATGCAAACGGAAGAGTTAGCGATTGGTTTGGATGCGACTAACGCAGGCGATGCTACCCAGCAGCAAAATGGTGAAGGTGCTGGTGGTGTGGGGGCAGCCGTCACTGGCGCGGTGAGTAGTGCTGTGAATGCTGGTAAGGAAGCCATGCAAGATTTGGGTGCTAAAATGGATGCGAATAGTATCAGTGGCTTTGAGATCCGTGACCCTAAGGCTGATGAAGTACGTCAGGTCGTAGTGCGTGGTCAGGTAGAGCCAGGTGTTGGCAGTATGGGAGCGGAAACGACTGCCGCAGCCAATGCTCAGGCCGGTGATGCTGCCAGCACGCAGCCAGCGCAAAATAATCAGGCGGATAATACCGCAGCAGCTCAAACGGGACAAAACAGTGCTCAAGCAGGGGCGACCTTTGCTGCTACAACGGCGGCTAATAATGATCGTGCTGTAGCTTCCCGCAATGATAAGGTTCAGCCGGCACGAACCCGAACCGTACCCCGTCCACGTTTGGTGAATGAACGTCCTGTGCCCCCCCCTAGCAGTCAGGCGCGTCGTGGTGCTAGACCTAGACCAGTCGCTACTCGCGCGGCTCGTCCTGCCACTAAAACAAAAACAGCGTCATCTAAAAAACGTACCGCATCAGCACCAGTCAGTTCGTCGACTACTCACGCTTCCGGTGGTTCTGGCTATGTCATTCAGTTAGTTGCCACTTCTAGCCGCAGTCGTGCGGAAGGTGTGCGTCGTTCTTTGGCAGTGGAAGGCTATCCTGTTTTTGTCGCTCAGGCTCAAATCGATGGTAAAAGGATTTATCGAGTACGGGTGGGAAGCTACCCGAGTCGTGGTGATGCAAACTCTGTGCAACGGCGCATGAAATTGCGCTATCAACAAAATCAGTATGTGCAAAGCAGTTTTGTGACCAAGAATTAATGAAACTGACTGCTGGATTGCTGGATTGGGGGATTATTATCTTATTAATAGTGTCCCTGCTGGTTGGTTTGTTGCGTGGGTTTGTTAGGGAATCCATTTCCTTGGTGACGTGGATAGCAGCGGTGTTTTTTGCTATTGCTTACTTTCCTAAACTGGCTGAGCATTTGCCTTTTACCCTGAATAGTGAGGTGGCACATTTAGGTATAGCTTTCGCAATTATTTTTATGGGTGTTTTGGTGGTAGGCGCAATTATTAATTATTTAATGGTGAGTGTCACTGCCTCTATTGGCTTGAAGCCAGTTGACCATATATTCGGAGCAGTCTTCGGTATTTTTCGAGTTGCCCTAATAGTGGGTTTGTTGATCATACTGGTTGAGTTAACCACTTGGCAGGAGCAGGTTTGGTGGAAAGACTCGCGGGTTATTCCTTGGTTTGACGGTGTGTCTGATTGGATTATGTCGATCATGCCTCAGCAAGCGGTAGATTATTTGGAAAATGGTGAGTTGATTCCTCCAGAACAACAAGGCAATGTGCAACGCAATGATTAGTGTTGAGCAAAAATCGTAATTTAAAAAGCCATGCCATTACGCATGGCTTTGATGTTTCATCACGGTAAACTATCATTTTAATTGCTGATTGGGTTAAGCCATGTGTGGAATTATTGGGATTGTCGGTAAGGAGTCAGTCAATCAGGCGCTTTACGATGGTCTTACCATCCTGCAACATCGTGGGCAGGACGCGGCAGGTATTGTAACTAGTGACGGACGCAAGTTGTATTTACGCCGCGCTAATGGTTTAGTTAAAGAAGTTTTTCTTGAGAAGCACATGCAAAGCCTTAAGGGAAATATGGGCATAGGTCATGTGCGCTATCCCACCGCAGGTTCTTCCTCTTCGGCAGAAGCTCAACCTTTTTATGTTAATAGTCCTTATGGTATTTCTTTAGGCCATAATGGTAATCTGACGAATGCGGCTGAACTACGCAAAGAGTTATATATACAAGATCGGCGGCATATCAATACTAATTCTGATTCGGAGATTCTGTTAAATATTTTTGCACAGGAGTTATTGCGACAGGATGCCTACCATGTGACGGCTGACGATATTTTTGCAGCAGTAGCAGGAGTGCATCGCCGTTGTACAGGGGCTTACGCGGTCATTGCTATGATTACACGGGATGGTTTGGTAGGTTTTCGTGATCCTAATGGCATTCGGCCCTTGGTGTATGGTGTACGTGATTCAGCTAATGGCAAAGAGTATATGGTAGCCTCAGAAAGTGTTGCATTAGATGTTCAAGGCTATCGCTTAGTACGTGATATTGAACCAGGTGAGGCTATTTTTATTACCTTTGATGGCAAAGTTTTCACTCGACAGTGCAGTGATAAGCCGCGCTATAACACCTGTATTTTCGAGTATGTGTATTTTGCACGGCCTGATTCCATGATTGATAATGTTTTTGTTCAAAAAGCACGTATGCGCATGGGGCGTATGTTAGCTGAACGAATACAGCGTGAATGGCCGGAGCATGATATTGATGTGGTTATGCCGATTCCTGATACCAGTCGTACTTCTGCTTTGGAACTTGCCTATACGCTTGATGTCCCGTATCGTGAAGGCTTTATGAAGAATCGCTATATTGGGCGAACCTTTATTATGCCTGGGCAAAAACAACGTAAAAAATCGGTTAGGCAAAAATTGAATCCATTGCCTATCGAGTTTCGTGATAAGAATGTTTTATTGGTAGATGACTCGATTGTGCGGGGAACTACCTCAGAGGAAATTGTACAAATGGCACGTGATGCCGGTGCACGACGGGTTTATTTCGCTTCGGCCTCGCCGCCTATTCGTTATCCGAATATTTACGGTATTGATATGCCAGCGGCCAGTGAGTTGATTGCTCACAGCCGTACTGAAAAAGAAGTTGCCAACGCTATTGGCGTAGACCGGCTATTTTATCTACAATTGGATGATTTGATCGCAGCCGTGCAAAAAGGCAACCCTCGCTTGAAGCAATTTGATTGTTCCGTTTTTACGGGGGAATATGTAACAGGCGAGGATCAACAATATTTTATAGAACTTGAGGCGCAACGTAATGATATACAAAAAGAAGAGAGTGAGCGCAAAGCGGCTGCTATTGATTTGCGGGATAGCGATTAGTGGCGTGTTAATGAGTGCTGGCGTGGGTGCGACAGGTGATTATGTTGAATCACTTGTGCTGCCAGAGCATTCAGCGACGGTGGTTGATCCTGCTTTTGCACCGATGCTACAGGATTTGCGCCAGCGTTTTCCCGCTTATTCGACTGAAAAACTTATCTTGATTGATGCTACCCGTCAGGAATTAATATTGATTGAGCAAGGTCAGGCGACTAGACGTTGGCTTATTTCTACGGCGGAAGCGGGTATTGGTAGTAAGAAAGGTAGTAATAAAACCCCATTAGGTGTTCATCGTATTGCTAAAACGTATGGTGATGGCGCGCCTTTAGGAACGATCTTTAAAGCACGTCAGAATACTGGGCGGCGGGCAAAAATTCTTACACAACCCGGACAGCGTAGTCGGGCAGATAATGTGACAACCCGTATTTTGTGGCTAGATGGTTTAGAAGTAGGTCTGAACAAGGGCGGTAATGTTGATTCTTTTGAGCGCTATATTTATATTCACGGCACTGATGAAGAAGGGCGTTTGGGTGCTCCTGCTTCGCATGGCTGTATTCGCATGAGTAACCAAGCAGTGATTGAGCTATTCGAGCGTGTAGGGGTAGATACTCTAGTTGTTATTGCGCAACACAAATCTTAAAAACTGAGTGTGTACTCAATAAAAAAGGATGCCTTTATAGACATCCTTTTATGTTGCCTTTGCGGCTATATTTTGCTTAGAAATCGTATTTCAAAGCAGCTTTTAAAGTTGTTTCTTCAGTACCCGCATCGTTATCAGTTCGTTGAGCTTCAAACCAAGTCGATGTTTGCTTGCCGATTTTGTAAGTATAGCCTAAGGTAACACCTTTTGGCTTTGTGCCAGCGTCTAGATCCGCTTGACCTATAGCAACATAACCATCGCCGATACCTAAGTGAGCATCAATCGATGTGCCGACTTTGTCCCAGTCGGTATAAGCAAGGCCATAAGTAAATGCACCTACTTCACCGCCGGCAGAAACACCATAAACAGGGTCGCCATCATAAGGTTTACCATCACGGTAATCTGTATCTTGAGCGCCAATACCTAATTTAACCGGACCTACTTTAAAGGTAGCGCCAACTTCGTAGCCATCCTCGTATTTGTCATCCCCCATATAACTGGTAACCCCTAAGCCGACAGGACCAAGATTTGTGTCATAGGTGAGAGCCTCACCTGAACGGCCTGGGTTAGTACGTAGAGCACTTGCGCCTACTAAACTACCGTCCCATGCTTGGTCAGCCGGGGCAATAACAGTGTTATAAAAAGTGTGACTATCTTGGCCTAAACGAATACGACCAAAATCACCCTTCAAGCCTACATAAGCTTTACGTGTACTGAGCGCACCATCTTTATTATCTGCTGGATCAGTATCTACACCAAACTCATAATGACCAAAAGCAGTTATACCATTACTAAGGTCGGTTTCACCTTTGAAACCCATACGCGAACCCCAGTTTTTCAACTCGGTTGAGTCAGTGCTGACACCATTTTCTTCCACATCCTTATACTCAATACCTAAACGAACACTTCCATAGAAAGAAGTTTTAGTGTCAGCTTGAGCAGCAAAAGAAGCAGTTGTAAGAGAAGCCATCGCAATGGCTATTGTCAAGTTTTTCAGTTTCATATGTAATTTCCCATTCCACCGTTGCATAAACGCAGCGAACTGTATTATAAAGCCAACACTACCCAGACACAATTGCTATGCGGATAGTTTTTTCATTTGACTTGCTTGCTGCATAACTCGCTGGATTCTAGCAAAAATGCAGCACTTTTGCTTCAGACAGCTTAAGTCCCCGCCTAAATACTCTTTTCACAGTATGTATCTTACCATTATGTGGCAAAAACGTCAGTGTTGAAAAGTTATTTGCACGGTAAAATGGACACTGACAAGATTCAAGTAATTTTTGCGATTTAGCTTATTGATAGTGCAGATTGGCCGCTTATCTGGCGCACATAGTGATAGTCAGTCGCTTTTAATAAGATAAATATATTTTTATATAATTTATTTTAATATGTTATTGGTGAGATTTTGTACTTTAGGATTATTGCTGGCATCCCTGTCTGCGCAAGCTGAAGTCTATCGCTGGATCAATGCGAGTGGCGGTGTTGTTTTTGGTGATCATCCTCCTGACTCAGCAAGCGCGATGAGTATTGATTTGCCTTTGCTGACAGTCGCTGATAGTTTTACCACATCAACCCCGCACTCACCGCAAGTACCTATTGCGTCTGCACCAGTGCTGCCTTCTGACAGGATGGATCAGACGGTCAGTGAGGAGACGGATCAAGCTTATCACTATTTTAGTGTGCTTTCTCCAGCAGCCAATGCGAATATTCGCACTAATAATGGGCTTGTTGTGGTTGAGTTGGCTATTAATCCATCCTTAAAAAAGGGGCATGGGTTGGTTTTATACTTAGATGGTAAGCAAGTAGCTAAAAGCGCATCGGCAGTGATTAGCCTGAGCAATGTGGCAAAAGGCCAACATAGTTTGTTTGTTGTATTACATGATGAACGCAATCGTATGTTAAGCAATACAGAAGCAGTCAGTTTTACAGTGTCGTCAGCTTCGACCCGCTAAGTGCTAATTCAGTAGTTTCTATTTCCAAAGATCGCTGTGCCTATGCGTACTATTGTTGCGCCTTCAGCAATAGCGGCTTCCATATCATCTGTCATGCCCATCGATAAAGTATCGAGTTGTAAGCCCTGTTGATTTAATTTTTCCAATAACTGACGTAGTTGAGCAAAACAAGCTCGCTGTTTTGTAAAATCAGTTTCTGGTGCAGGGATGGCCATTAGCCCCCTTAACCGTATGCCAGCTAATTGGATGACTTGATGCGCTAAGTCTTCCGCTTCAGCTAAAGAAATGCCTGATTTGCTAGCTTCATGACTAATATTGATTTGTAAGCAGATATTAATATCAGAGGTATTTGCTGGCTTTTGCTCACCCAGCCGCCGCGCGATCTTTAGTCTGTCAACAGAGTGTACCCATGAGGCCGTGTTAGCAATCAAGCGCGTTTTATTGGATTGAATCGGTCCAATGAAATGCCATTCAATCGAGTGTTGTTGAAGCTGTGTAGCTTTATCATCCATTTCCTGAGCATAATTTTCACCAAAAGCCATTTGCCCACAGACAATAGCTTGTTGGATGGCACTGACAGGGTGATGCTTGCTGACGGCCAGTAGTTTGACGCTGCCAGGTGTGCGTTGATAGCGTAATTCCGCTGCACGAATACGTTCGCCGATTGTCTGAAGCTTGTCTTTGATAGTCATGTTTTGTGTTAGTTTTTCTGCAATCCGGTAACAATCAATAAAAATAAAACCATGGATATTACTCAATTACTGGCGTTTGGTGTAAAAAATAACGCTTCCGACCTGCATCTTTCAGCGGGTTTGCCGCCCATGATCCGTGTGGATGGCGAAATGCGGCGTATTAATTTACCTGTATTAGATCACAAGCAGGTGCATAGCATGGTGTATGACATCATGAATGACAACCAGCGTAAATCTTATGAGGAAAATTGGGAGTCTGACTTCTCCTTTGAAATTCCTGGCGTGGCTCGCTTCCGTGTTAATGCCTTTAATCAAGGCAGGGGAGCAGGTGCTGTTTTTCGTACCATCCCTAGCAAGGTTTTAAGTTTAGATCAGTTGAATGCGCCGAATAGCTTCCGCAAAATCTCAGACAATCCGCGCGGTTTAGTGTTGGTAACGGGGCCTACTGGCTCAGGTAAGTCGACCACCCTAGCGGCCATGATTGATTATAAAAATGATAGTGATTATGGACATATTCTGACGATTGAAGATCCAATTGAATTTGTGCATGAAAGCAAAAAATGCTTGATTAACCAGCGCGAAGTACACCGCGATACCAAAAACTTTGAGGCTGCTTTGCGTTCGGCCTTGCGTGAAGACCCTGACACCATACTCGTTGGGGAAATGCGTGATTTGGAAACGATTCGTTTGGCCTTGACTGCCGCAGAAACCGGCCACTTAGTCTTTGGTACTTTGCATACGACCAGCGCACCTAAAACGATAGACCGTATTGTTGACGTGTTTCCTGCCGCCGAAAAGGAAATGGTACGTTCCATGTTATCCGAATCTTTGCAGGCAGTTATTTCACAAACCTTATTGCGCAAAAAAGGGGGGGGACGTGTAGCTGCCCATGAAATTTTGATTGGCACTCGTGCTGTGCGTAACTTGATTCGTGAAAATAAATTGGCACAGATGCGTTCCGCCATGCAAACCGGCCAAGCTGATGGCATGCAAACCTTGGATCAGTCCCTACAATCGCTAGTGATCAAGGGGCTTGTTGATAAAGAAACCGCTAGGCGCAAAGCGGATAATCCAGCGTCTATTACTTAGATTAATTAGGGGGAGCGGGAGCTATGGATCGAGAAAATGCGATAGGCTACGTGCAAAAATTGCTACGTAGCATGCTGGATCGCGGTAGTTCGGATTTATTCATTACTGCTGATGCAGCGCCTTCAGTGAAAGTGAATGGTGAAATGGTGCCATTGACTCAAAATGTACTGAATGAGATGACTGCGCGTATGTTGGTGCGCTCAATTATGAATGACTTTCAGTTGCACCAGTTCGAAGCAGAGAAGGAGTGTAACTTTTCTATTAGTCTGCCAGGTACGGCGCGTTTTCGTGTGAATGCTTTTACTCAGCGTGGTTGCTCGGGCATGGTGTTAAGACATATTCCGACAGAAATTCCCTCGATTGACAGTTTGTCTTTACCACCTGTTTTGCGCGATTTGTCGCTGACCAAGCGTGGTTTGATTATTTTTGTAGGTTCTACCGGCTCGGGTAAATCAACCTCGTTGGCAGCCATGTTGGATTTTCGCAATGCTAATACCAAAGGCCATATCGTGACGATTGAGGATCCGATTGAATTTATCCATCAACATAAAGGTTGCCTGATTACGCAGCGTGAGTTGGGAGTGGATACGGGTAGTTATGAAATGGCTTTGAAAAATACCTTGCGGCAAGCACCAGATGTCATTTTGCTGGGAGAAATTCGTGATCGTCATACGATGGAGTATGCGATTGCTTACGCCGAAACAGGGCATTTGTGTTTAACCACCTTACATGCCAATAGTGCTAACCAAGCCATTGACCGTATTATCAACTTTTTTCCAGAAGAACGCCGCGCGCAGCTATTGATGGATTTGTCACTTAATTTAAAAGCGGTGGTGTCGCAGCGCTTAGTGCGTCAAACGGATGGTAAAGGCCGTGTGCCTGCGGTTGAAATTATTATTAATACGCCCATGATGGCTGACTTGATTTTACGTGGTGATGTACCTGGCATGAAAGAACTCACCGCTAGGTCGCGCGAAGTGGGCATGTGTACCTTCGATCAGGCACTGTTTGACTTGATTGAAAGCAAGCAGATTACGGTTAATGAAGGGCTACGGAATGCTGACTCGATTACTGACTTGCGTTTGCGTTTGAAATTGGAAAGCCGATTCTCTAAAGAAAATGACTTCTTTAGAGGCACAGACAAACTTGAATTTGAGCCATTGGAGCGCAAGTAAATTATGATGAAAAGCATGATTGATGAGGACATGCGCCTTTCTCCATTATTGCACATGATGGTTAAGCAAAATGCCTCTGATATTTATTTAACAACCGGAGCGCATGCCGCTATTAAGGTACGTGGCTTATTGCGCAGGGTTAGTAAAGATCCCATGAAGCCTGGCAATATTCGGCAGTTGGCTGAGGAGGTGTTGGCGAAAAATGAAATGGATCAGTTTTTAAGCGCAAAAGAGTTAAATAAAGGCTTGGCTTTAAAAGGGATCGGTCGTTTCCGTATGAATCTTTACTTTCAGCGGGGCGAAGTTTCGATGGTTATTCGCCACATTAAAAGCCAAATATCAACGCCTGATGAACTTGGTTTGCCTGAAGTATTAAAAAAATTGACCATGCGCAGAGAGGGATTGATCTTGTTTGTAGGCTCGACTGGCTCGGGTAAATCCAGTTCTATGGCCTCACTCATTCAGTACCGTAATGAGCGACACTGCGGTCATATTTTGACTATTGAAGATCCGATTGAATACACTTTCCGCCATAATCAATCCATTGTGGGGCAGCGCGAGGTAGGTTTTGATACCTTGAGCTATGCTAATGCGATGCGTGAAGCTATGCGCGAAGCACCGGATGTTATTATGGTCGGAGAGGCGCGTGATGCAGAGACGATGGAGGCTGTATTAGGCTTTGCGGATACGGGGCATCTGGTTTTGTCTACTTTGCATGCTATCAATGTAGTGCAAGCGCTGGAGCGGATTTTGTACTTGTTTAATAGCGAAGATAAAAACCGTATTTTAATGGATTTATCCTTAAACTTGCGTGCGATTGTGGCTCAGCGTCTGATTCCGTCGCTCAACGGTGAAAATTTGTACTTGGCCTCTGAAGTGCTAGTTAACACACCTTTTGCTGCGGAATTAATCCGTAAAGGGCAGTTTAATGATTTGCCTGAAGTCATAGAGAAAGGTAGCTCGGATGGTATGACTAGTTTTGATCAGTCTTTATTCAAGCTGTACCAGGATAAGAAAATCAGTAAGGAACATGCCTTGGAGTATTCTAGTTCGCGTAATAACTTAGAGTGGCAGATTAACTTCGGCGCTGGTAATTATTCTGCATTGGCGAGTAAGCATACTGAACAAACGGTATATGAAAAAGTGATTGCCTCTACTAAAGAGAAACAGGACAGTTTGGAAGCTCTACTGTAGCTGTTCTACCCCCTTCCGGTTTGCCGTTTGGTTACTAAGGACGCAAGCACTACACCTACGGCAACCAATAAAATTAAAATGGTCGACAGTGCATTGATTTCAGGACTAACCCCTAAGCGTACTTGGCTATAAATCTTCATGGGCAAGGTCGTTGAGCCAGGGCCAGAGGTAAAGGATGCTATGACTAAATCGTCCAGTGATAAGGTAAAGGCGAGTAACCAACCGGCAATAATAGCGGGTAGTATAATCGGCAGGGTTACTTGGAAAAAAGTAGCCATTTTGCTAGCGCCTAGGTCTAAGGCTGCCTCTTCTAAGGAAGCATCAAAGCTTATGAGACGCGAGGAGACAACCACAGCGACATAACACATGGCAAAGGTGGTATGTGCAATGGTAATCGTCCAGTAACCACGATCTAGGCCAATAGCCACAAACAGCAATAATAGTGACAGTCCGGTAATCACTTCAGGCATTACCAAAGGTGAATAAACCATTCCAGAAAACAATATACGCCCCGGAAAGCGTCTTGCTCGTACTAAGACCATCGCTGCCAGAGTACCCAGAACGGCTGCTAATGTAGCGCTGGCGAGGGCGACTTTGAGTGTGACCCAGGCGGCCTTCATAAAGGCTTCATTATGAATGAGACTGACATACCATTGAGTTGAAAAGCCCCCCCAAACAGTGACTAGTTTAGAGGCATTGAAGCTGTAAATGACTAATAAAATAATCGGTAAGTATAAGAAGCTGAATGCCAAAGTCAGAGAAGTAGCATTAAACCAATTAAAACGTGTTACATTCATGCTTGCTTCTCCTGTTGTCGTTCTTGTTGACGCTGGAAGAGTACCGTCGGAATAACCAATAGCAATAATAGAACCACTGCTACGGCTGAGGCCACCGGCCAATCACGATTACCAAAGAACTCTGTCCATAAGGTTTTGCCGATCATCAGTGTATTCGAGCCACCCAGTAGGTCAGGTATCACAAACTCGCCCACCGCAGGAATGAAAACCAAGAAACAACCGGCAACCACACCTGGTAGCGAGAGCGGAAAGGTAATTTGCCAAAAAGCAGTAATTGGATTAGCACCCAAATCCAGTGAAGCCTCCAGCAAGGAATGGTCGATTTTTTCCAATGTGGCGTACAGCGGCAAGACTAAAAAGGGCAAGTAAGAGTACACAATGCCAATATAAACTGCCGTATTAGTATTTAAGATGCTCAGAGGCTGATCAATAATACCTATGCCCATGATTGCCATATTCAGTAAACCTTCCGGTTTGAGTATACCTATCCAGGCGTAAACACGGATTAAAAAACTGGTCCAAAAGGGCAAAATAACCAGCATTAACAGCAAGGTTCGCCAACGTTCAGGGGCTTTTGCCATACCGTAAGCCATTGGGTAGCCTACCAACAAGGTTAGAAAAGTAGAAATAAGGGCAATCTTTAAGCTGGATAGGTAAGACAGTAGGTAAAGATTATCTTCCAGTAGCCAAGTATAACTTTCGATGTCTAGCTCACTGAAGAAAGACTTAAGGCCAGCCCAGCCTTCTTGTAGTTCTAGGGTCGGAATATAAGGCGGAATCGCATTGGCTGTATCGGACAATGAAATCTTGACGACAATCAAAAAGGGTAACAGGAAAAAAAACAGCAACCAAATGAAGGGTATGCTAATTAATATAATCCGTCCCCAATTTATTTCCCGTTTCATGGCTCTTTCCTCAATCTTTCAAAGGAACAGCAGCGCGGTGCGTCCAAGATACCCATACTTTATCTTCCCAAGTAATATCACGATTGCGCACCCGCCGCCGATTGGCAACCTGTGCCTTTAATGTAGAGCCATCTTGTAAATGTACATGGTAAATAGAATAGTGGCCGGTATAAGCAATATCCCAAACTTCACCCTGTACACGGTTCATTGAGGGATCGGGTGGCGTTTTGCTAACCTCCATTTTTTCTGGACGAATGGCTAGCCAAACAGTTTCACCCGTTTCCACTTCTTGAGTATCCGACTCTAGGTGAAGCTCTGTGCCAGTCTTACTTTGTAATACAGCATTGAGTCCAGTGGTCGAAATGACCTTGGCCTCAATAAAGTTAACATCGCCAATAAAGTCGGCAACATAACGTGATTTAGGGGCTTCGTAAATATTTGTTGGTGTAGCCATTTGTCGAATCACACCCTTGTCCATGACTGCAATGCGACTGGAAACAGTCATAGCTTCTTCCTGATCATGTGTGACAATGACAAAGGTTAAGCCCAAAGTTTCCTGAAGCGTCATGAGTTCGAATTGTGTGCGTTCGCGTAACTTTTTATCTAATGCACCTAAAGGCTCGTCGAGTAGCAGTAGTTTAGGTTTTTTGGCGAGTGAGCGTGCTAAAGCGACCCGTTGGCGTTGCCCACCAGACAACTGATGAGGCTTGCGTTTTGCAAAAGGTTCTAATTGCACCAATTTGAGCATTTCATTGACTCGATCTGCAATTTCATCCTTGTTTTTGCCTTCTTGCTTGAGTCCAAAGCCGATATTTTTTTCCACGCTCATATGCGGAAACAGAGCATAAGACTGAAACATCATATTGACAGGGCGTTTATTAGGCGGGACATCGGTGATGTCTTTGCCGCCGATAAAAATGCGGCCAGTGGTGGGTTGCTCGAAGCCTGCCAGCATGCGCAACATCGTTGTTTTACCGCAACCGGAAGGGCCGAGTAAGGCAAAAAATTCACGTTCGTAAATATTAAGATCTAGGTGATCCAATGCAGGGTAGTCACCATACATTTTGGTAACACCTTCAAATCGTACCAAGGGTTGCTGGTTTTTATCCAGCCAGGGTGCAAATACCTTACGTTCGGGTGTTGCCACTTCCGCCATATCTAACCCCTCCTCTCTTGAAGATAATCAGGAAAAGCGAGTCATTAAGACTCGCTGTACGCTTATTCTGACTGGTGCAAAGCTTTATCTTTAAGCAAGTCGATAAAGCTTATATGGTTTATGGGGACTCGCAAAACTTAGCGACCACTCTTGATTTTTGTCCAGGTTCGATTTGCCCAACGTTGTTCTTTGGCATTCCACGTTTTTACGGTGAAAAGACGCTCTAGTGTTTCTTTATTTGGGAAAACGCTAGGATTTTCTAGAATATCTTTTTCAATAAATGCTTGAGATGCCTTATTACCATTAGCGTAAGAAACGTAGTTGGAAACCTTGGCGATTACTTCAGGCTGCATAATGTAGTTCATAAACTCATAGGCTTCCGCTTTGTTTTTAGCATCGGCAGGTATGGCCATTTGGTCAAACCACATTTGTGTACCTTCCTTCGGAATAGTGTATTTAACGACGACACCCTTATCAGCTTCTTTCGCGCGATCACTGGCTTGGAGAATATCCCCGGACCAACCCAAGGCTAGACAAATGTCGCCATTGGCAAGTGCGGAGATATATTCAGAAGAATGGAACTTGCGAATATAGGGACGGATAGGTTCGATTGCGGCTTCCGCTTTTTTCAGCGTTTCTTTGGTAATCACATTAGGATCAAGCCCCAGATAGTTTAAGGCTGCGGGTATGACTTCAGTCGGAGCATCCAGCACATAAATACCGCACTCGGCCAATTTACTGGCATATTGAGGGTCAAAAATGAGCTTCCAAGTATCAAGAGGTGCATCAGGTATTAAAGCCTTTATTTTATCTTCATTGTAGCCAAGCCCTGTCGTACCCCAGAGGTAGTTGATGGAATAAGCATTATCAGGGTCATAAGAGACCGTACGTTCCTGAATGAGATCCCACATATTTTTTAAATGGGGCAATTTGTCTTTGTCTAGTTTTTCAAACACACCTGCTTCAATTTGTCGACCCAAGAAGTAAGCACTAGGTACTACCAAATCATAGCCAGAAGAGCCCGCCAGAAGTTTAGTTTCTAACACTTCATTAGAGTCAAACACATCATAGTTAATATTAATGCCAGTGGATTTTTCAAAATCCTCAATCACCGAGTCATCAATGTAATCTGACCAGTTATAGATATTCAAAGTGCGATCTGTCGCACTTGCTTGCGGCACGGTTAGGATGGTAGCAAGGGACAAAGCTGAAATGGCAAAACTCTTAAGCAAGGCTTGAGGTAATTTCATGCGGCGGCCTCCAGTATACAGTGGCTGTGTGTGGATAGTAGTGATTGGCTTTGACAGCCAAGTAGTCGGAACTATAGTCCCGAGGTAAAATTATCTTGCATTAAGCTTGGATGACTGTCAATCAATGTGATCACGACTTTTGCAAAGCGTTAGCTGCTATGCGTGTAGGATATTCTGATCAGTGGGGGACTTCGGCTTTTTTATTTCAGCCACTGTGTTAGCGCTAGATTGACTTTTTAAAAAGTCCACCACAAAATGTGATCACACCTGAAAAGTCTAAACATTAGGTTAGTTATTATAATAACCCTCCTGGAAAAGGATATTTTATGAGCGAGCAAGATTTTTATATTGCCATGCGTTCTAATTCCCAGGAAGAACTGAAGCAACTCATTAAGCATTACCAAATTGATGAAGTAGAGTGTGTTGTCCCTGATACGCACGGAGTCGTACGTGGTAAGGCTATGCCAGCTTCTCGCTTTGCTGATCTGCAACCCACTTTTTTGCCCTTCAGTATTTTCTTCCAGAGTATAACCGGCAAATATTTTGATTATGACTCAGACGATTACGCAACAGAAACCGATCTGCGTTTAGTTTCTGATTTAAGCACTTTGAGAGCACTGCCTTGGGCACGCCACCCCAGTTTGATGGTGATTCATGACTTACATTACCAAAATGGCGATCCGGTTAGTTTGGCTCCCCGCAATGTACTGAAGCGCGTCCTACACTATTATGCGGAGCAAGGTTGGAAGCCCATCGTTGCACCTGAGCTGGAGTTTTATCTGACTGAGCGCAACCTCGATCCTAATATTCCGTTAAAACCGCCGATAGGTCGTTCTGGCCGTCAGAGTGTTGGACGACAGGCTTTCTCGATGATGGCGATTGATGAGTATGAAATCATTATTGAAGACATCTATAAGTTCGCTGAAGCACAAGGGCTTGAAATCAATACCATCATCCAGGAGGGCGGTCCTGCACAGTTGGAAATTAATCTCATGCACGGTGACCCTTTGCAATTGGCAGATCATGTGTTTATTTTCAAGCGTCTGATTCGTGAAGCGGCTATGCGCCGCGATTGTTATGCTACTTTTATGGCTAAACCTATGGAGCACCAACCTGGCAGTGCCATGCACATCCATCAAAGTGTAGTCGATCTTAAAACCGGCATGAATATTTTCAGCAATGAAAAAGGTAAGCCTTCCGAGTTATTTAATTTCTTTATTGGTGGTCAGCAAGCTTATTTAGGTGCAGCTACTTGTATTATGGCACCTTATGTTAATTCTTTCCGTCGTCTCATGCCTGGAGATGCAGCGCCTATTAATTTGGAATGGTCAACTGATAATCGCTCTGCCGGTTTGCGTGTACCACGCAGCAGCCCCGATGCTCGTCGGGTGGAAAATCGCATTGCAGGTATGGACACTAATCCTTATTTGGCGATTGCGGCCAGTTTGGCGACGGGGTATTTGGGGATGACACGCAAGATTCGTCCCGATGCAGAATTCAAAGGTAATGCACACGATGCCAACTATGGTTTGCCCCGTGGTTTGCAGGAAGCTGTGGTCGCTTTTGATGAGTGCGATGAATTGCAGGAAATACTGGGCAAGCAGTTTTCCAACGTGTATAAGGCGCTAAAAGCGTTTGAATTTGAAGAGTATATGGAAGTGGTCAGTCCTTGGGAGCGTGAGCACTTATTGTTAACTGTCTAAAAGCATTTAAGCCACATAATAGAGGAGGTCTCATGCTTAGTCCCGAGCAACAACTGGATGCAGCGCATCATATCCACCCATTCACAGATACAGCTCAATTGAATCGCAAGGGTTCGCGCATTATTAGTAAAGCCGATGGTGTTTATATTTATGATATTGACGGTAATAAAATATTGGATGGTATGGCGGGTTTATGGTGTGTGGGGGTGGGTTATGGTCGGGAGGAAATTGTAGAGGCAGTGGCGGCACAAATGCGTGAATTGCCTTATTACAATACCTTCTTTCAGACTAGCCATTCACCTGCATTAAAGTTGGCAAACCGCTTGGCAGACTTAGCCCCTGCTCATATCAATCATGTGTTTTTTACAGGCTCAGGTTCTGATGCTAACGATAGTATTTTGCGCATGGTACGCCATTATTGGGCTGTCCAAGGACAGCCTGATAAGCAAGTTATTATTGCCCGCAAGAATGCTTATCATGGTTCTACTGTAGCGGGTGCTAGCTTAGGGGGAATGGCAGTGATGCACGCCCAAGGTGGTTTACCGATTCCGGGGATTGTGCATATTAATCAGCCGCACTGGTATAGTGAAGGCGGTGATCTATCGCCAGAAGCCTTTGGTTTGCAACGTGCTCAAGAGCTGGAACAAACCATACTTGAATTAGGTGTGGATAAAGTGGCTGCGTTTATTGGTGAGCCGATTCAAGGTGCTGGAGGTGTCGTGATTCCTCCGGCAAGCTACTGGCCAGAAATCCAACGAATTTGTCGCAAATACAATATATTGCTCATTGCGGACGAAGTAATTACTGGCTTCGGGCGTACCGGCGAATGGTTTGGTTCGCAATATTTTGGTATTGAGCCTGATTTAATGACGATTGCCAAAGGGCTAACGTCCGGCTATTTACCGATGGGTGGTGTATTGGTCGCTGATCGCGTTGCTGAAGTGATTGCAAACAGTGGTGAATTTTTCCACGGCTATACTTACTCTGCGCATCCTGCGGCCTGTGCTGCCGCCCTAACAGTCATGGATATTTTAGAGCGTGAACATTTGGTGGAAAGGGTACGCGATGATATTGGCCCTTATATGCAGGAACGTTGGCTAAAGCTAGGCGAACATCCATTGGTGGGTGAGGCACGCATGGTGGGTTTAATCGGCGGTCTGGAAATGACTTCTGATAAAAGCACGCGTAAGCCATTTCCTGTCGAAAAAGGCACGGTGGGTCTAATGGGGCGTGAAAATAGTTTTGCCAATGGACTGGTAATGCGCCATGTGGGTGATACGATGATTATTTCGCCCCCATTAGTCATCAGCCATGCTGAAGTGGATGAGTTAATTGATAAGGCGACGAAAACGCTGGATCAAACTTATGCCCAGGCACAAGAGAAGGCTTACTTATAAGTTTTTATTATTTCCCCCTGTCTCTTTATTGGGTTAGGGGGAAGTGCTTTTCCCGATAAAATTTGCAATTGCCTAAATCTACAATGTCCAAGCACAGTTTTCTTTACAGCAATGACCAAGCTGGTCAATACCCGCCTAATTCTTGGTATACTGCGACAGCTCATCACTTGCCTCCTTTCCCTTCTTTACAAAACGCTGAAACAGCAGATGTTTGCATTATTGGTGCAGGTTATACAGGACTATCGGCTGCGCTGCATCTGGCGCAGCAGGGATACAAAGTTATTGTGCTGGAAGCTCATCGTGTCGGTTGGGGGGCTTCCGGGCGTAATGGAGGGCAAGTGGGGCATGGCTTAAATCAGGATCAATTTGAGCTGGAAAAAAACTTTGGCAATGAAATGGCTCATTGTTTGTGGGACATGACACAAGAGGCTGTACAACTGTGTCATGATTTGATAAAGACCTATCAAATAGATTGTGACTGGCAAGAGGGCATCATTCACGCTACTCATCGGCAGCGCTTTGTTGCGGATTATCAGGCTTATGTAGAAAAGTTGCAGCGCGATTATCACTATCAAGCTATCCAGTTTTTAGATAAGGCTGCGATTCGCCATGAAATAGGTTCAGAGGATTTTTATGGCGGCATTTTAAATAAGCAATCTGCTCATTTACATCCTTTGAATTATGCGTTGGGCTTAGCACGGGCAGCTCGGCAGGCGGGTGTTGTTATTTATGAAAATTCGCCAGTGAAACATTATAGCAATGGTCAGTTTGTCAAGATTCAAACATCCCAAGCCCAAGGTGAGGTAACTAGCCAATATTTACTGCTGGCTTGTAATGGTTATTTGGATGGTTTGAATAGCAAACTAGCAGCGCGTGCCATGCCGATTAATAACTATATGATTGCAACCGAGCCACTTTCTGAAACATTGGCACAGGAGCTGATTCGCAATCGCTACGCTGTTGCGGACTCACGCTTTGTGGTTAATTATTTTCGTTTGAGTGCAGATAATCGTTTGTTGTTTGGAGGTGGAGAAAGTTACAGCCCTCATTTCCCTAAAGATATATATGCACTAGTACAACCCCGTCTGCTAAAGATTTACCCACAGTTAAAAGATGTTCAACTCGACTATGCTTGGGGTGGCACATTAGCCATTACCTTAAACCGTTTGCCTAATTTCAGTCGTCTGGCGCCCAATGTACTTTCAACGAGTGGTTATTCCGGTCACGGGGTCGCTTTGGCAAGTTTAGCAGGTAAGTTAATGGCTGAGGCGGTGAGTGGCTCGGCTGAGCGCTTCGATATTATGGCGAAGTTACCAAGCTATCCGTTTCCGGGGGGGATCCTACTGCGCTGGCCTTTGTTGGTATTGGCAATGGTGTATTATTCGCTGCGTGATCGTTTGTAAATCATACATAAGAGCACAAAGAGCTTGCCATCCGGCTTAAGTCTAAAAAGTATGGAGTAGCAGCCGGATAGCATGCAGGAATTATAAATGGCCAGTCTTAATCAGTTGTTTAATCCCATTAACTGGCGGACTTGCTGCGCTAATTCGCTTTCGGCGGGATCAACGCCATCGGCGCACAATACTGCATCAACAACACGAATCGCATGATGTTTTTCTTGAGAGTCAAAAAATTGACTGCATTCTTCTTCCAGCAAACGCACACGGCTTCCCTCTTCGGTTAATGCTTTACGCACATTGGACATGGCTTGGCTAACAAAGCCGTGCTTGGAGGTTGGGCGCTTCCAAGGCAGAGTATCTAATTGGTGTTGGAAAGCCTCATTTTCTGATAAAGAAAGTTTACGGTCAGCGTAACGAGCTGCCAGCATTAACCGGATTAAGGCTTCCGTTTGTCTTTGACCCTGATTATCCACGATGAAATACCCCTGTTTAGTTATTATTTAGTTGTGATCAGTTTGTTTACTGATAAATTAATCTTATCATTAAATGACTGACTTTTCAGTAAATGCCCGAATAAGTGGTTATTTAAGCTAGCGAGTGTGCTTGTTTTCTTACAATAAAATTAATGTTGCTAATCCCAAAAAGCTCATAAAACCAACCACGTCTGTAACCGTAGTTAAAATCACCGAACCGGATAGAGCTGGATCAATACCCACTTTGTCCAATACGAGTGGTACAGCTAATCCTGCTATGGCAGCCGCAAACTGATTCAATACCATAGCTATGCCCAGTACCAATGAAATGTGTATATCCTGAAACCACAAAAATGCAATTAGGCTAACCACCACTGCCCAAACGATACCATTAATTCCAGCAATAGCGACCTCTTTGACAGCCAGCCAGCGTGTATTGGCAGAAGAGATTTGCCCTAAAGCTAAGCCTCGAATGGCTAATGTTAGCGTTTGGCTGCCTGCAATGCCGCCCATGCTGGCAACAATCGGCATGAGTACAGCCAAAGCAACCACTCGCTGTAAAGTCGCTTCAAATAAACCAATGACCCAAGCGGCTAGAAAAGCTGTGACAAGATTAATTCCCAGCCAAATCATGCGACGTTGAGCTGAGGGCAGAATCGGGGCAAATAAATCTTCTCCCTCATGCAAGCCCGCCATGCCCATGATTTGCTGATTGGCTTTTTCTCGGATGAGATCTATTGCCTCTTCAATAATCACTCGTCCAACTAATTTGCCATCATCATTAACAACTGCAATAGATTCAGTTTCATGATCTTCAAACAAATCCACCCAATCATCACTGTTGTCCAAGACATTTACCCTATCTGCATCGGCCTGCATCACTTCAGCGACAAGTTTGTCATCAGAAGCTGTCAGCAAATGACTGAGAAACAGCTTGCCTTGATAACGACCTTCTCGATCAATGACCATCAAACCATCTGTGTAAGGCGGCAGTTGATCCAGACGTTTTAAATAGCGAGCCACGACACCCAACGTTACATCAGCGCGGATAGCGACCCAGTCTGTTTCCATATAACGGCCAGCGGATTCTTCTGGATAGGCTAGCCGTTGCTCTACGGCTGCACGCTCATCTGCACTGAGAGAACGCAGAATAGCACCAGCTAATTCATCAGAAACGGACTCCAGTACGTCAACCAGTTCAGCTTCTTCCATCTCGCCGACAGCTTGAACCGCACTGGCTTTTGGTAAACGTTCCAGTAGATTGTTACGTACTACATCGTCCAACTCTTCCAGTACATCAGCATGACACGCTTCGGGTATTAGCTCCCACACCAAGTTACGTTCATAAGGTGGTAAAGACTCTAATAAATGAGCGACTTCACTTTCATTTTGATCACTGAGAAAAGCGTGGATAGCCTCATTGTCTTCATTTGCACACAAGTCCATCATGAATGCAATGGGTTCTTGCTGTTGTTCTGCAATATGTTGGGGCGCAAGCGAGGCGTTCATAAAGCGTGTTCCTGATAATGTAGGTTGAAACAATGACGCAGACAGTCCACTGCGCCGCAGTACTATATAACCTAATAGGATTAAGCGCTAGAAAGACGAAACAAAGCTCAGTTTTACTAGGTATTGACGGTGGTGTCTGTTTTCGTTTTTGTTTCAACAAGCTATACATTTATGAGCCTACATCTCTATTTTTAATTGCAACAAAGTTGCACTAGTATTGACATTCAGTCGGATAATTCGGGCTTAGGTATAGGGTTTGCTATACTTCCAGCTAATCAGCGTAAATAAAAAAATGATACCCCTCATGAAAAGTAGTACTACCTATCGTTTGGAGTTTGAACAACTGGTTGTCCAAGCCGAGCAAGAGATTAATAGTAATCCCGAACATTACAAGCGTAGATTAAAATACCTAGCATGGTTGGGGTATGCCGTTATTTTGGGCATGGTGTTTCTGCTGGTGAGTTTGGCTGCTGGTATGATGTGGGCGATGCTGGCTAGCTCGGCACTAATGATATTTTTATTGAAAACCAAGCTTATTTTTGTGTTGGCCGGTTTGATTTGGGTTTTAGGACGCTCTTTATTTGTTAGGATTAAAGCACCTGAAGGTTTTGAATTAAGCCAGAAGGATTTTCCACAGTTATGGTCTGAAATAGAACAGTTACGGCATTCCCTAAAAACAGCTCCCATTCACCGTATTATTCTTGAGCCGGATATGAATGCAGCGATTGCTCAGACGCCGCGTTTAGGCATGATAGGACCGTATCAAAACACGCTAGTACTAGGTTTGGAGCTACTAATGGTGCTTTCCGTCGAGCAAGCGCGTGCGGTGATTGCACATGAATTGGCGCATTTGTCAGGTAATCACAGTAAATTTGCCAGTTGGATTTATCGTGTGCGTATGAGTTGGGCGCGCATCAGTTATAGTCTTGATCAAAATCATACTTGGGGGACTGGTTTGATTCGGCGCTTTTTTTATTGGTATGAACCTTATTTTTCAGGCTATTCTTTTGTATTGGCTCGTAATAATGAATATGAAGCCGATGCACTGGCAGCGCAATTAACCTCGCGTGAGGCAGCCGCTTCGGCACTAGTTACAACTTATGCTTATGCTGATTTAATCCAAGCCAAATTTTGGCAAACTATTTATGATAGTGCCTGTAATAAGGCGGAGCCGGATGACAATATTTATCATCAGTTAAAAGATTTTTTTGCTAAGCGTCATCAATACCGTGCTGAGTTAGCATTGAGTCTGCGCAATGCGCTTAAACAACAAACACAATTTGCCGATACGCATCCTGCTTTAATGAAGCGGCTAAAGGCTTTGAAAGCTAATGGATTAGTCGCTGATGAGCAATCGCCACGCGCTTTGACTTGGTTACAGGAAAAAACTGAGCATATTTTAGAGCATTTTAATTACCAATGGGTGCGTGACAATAATGAGCGTTGGCAAGCTTTCCATCAAAAAGCATTAGCAGCACGGCAGGAATTACAGCAACTCAAACAGCGTGATGAGGCATCATTGTCGCAAGAGGAGCGCTGGCAAATGGCAGAAATCACGCACCACTATTTACCCAAGGATGATGCTTTACCTTTGTTTGTGCGTTATCACAAAGCTTATCCCGATGATCCTGATGGAATACTGGCTTTGGGGCGTTTACTGTTGCAGCGAAACAAGCAGGTGGGGATAAATTACATAGAACAGGCTATGGCTTATCCGCATTTGACACTGCATGCTGCTGAGGCTGCTTGGCAGTATTACACGCGTACTCATCAAGCTGAGCAAGCGGAACATTGGTTGAGAATACTGGAGACAGCCAATGATATGATGCAAGAAGCGCATGCAGAGCGCTCCACACTGCAAATGGATGATGTTTTATTACCAGCCGATAGCTTGGAGGATGTTGATGGGCATGAGTTAGAAATTGAGCTAATGGGCAGAATACATCAACACAAAAAGGTAAAAGCAGTCTGGATTGCCGAAAAACAAGTTAAACATTTTCCCGAGCAAGCGGTTTATGTGATGGGTGTAGAAATAGGTATGGGTTTGACGAATCTGGAAAACTTACAACAAGATTTATTAAATCTACTGGAAACGGATAAGGTCGTTTTTTTGGTAATCAAGAGCAGCAACAAGAAACTATTCAAACGCATTACAGCAGTAGGGAAACAGCTTTACTAAATCCTCAAACACTCAAGCCAAGCAAGCATACAAATGCTTAGCTTGGCTTGGAGGTATGCGAATACGCTTTAGAATGAAGCGCCAGACTTGAAGCCCAGCTTTTTGAAAATAATAGCCGACGGGCAAAAGCCTGTGAAAGCAGATTGCACTAGATTAACACCTACGAAAGCAGTCAGCCATAGCCAGTTGATATTGACATAAACAGCCAGCAGCAAGCTGATTAGGATCACACTACCTGCCACAATTTGTACCATTTTATCGATGTTCATCGCAGTCTCCTTATTAGAAATATTCAAATTTCGACATATTAGAATTTTATTATTATCTTGCTTACTAAGTAAAGCGGCTAGCAGCAGAACAGTCGCATGAATTTTATTAACCGTTATGATGAAGCGGCTCGTTCAGTCAGCCATTGTTCTAAAGCTTGATTCAAGACTTCGTAGCCTTTGGTATTTAAAAGAATTTACGCTTCAAGGGAACTTCGCCCAATGGAAAAATAGTTGTTAACAAGACCTTGCTGCCTGTTGTTCTGGCTTGATCGACTAAAGTAAGCAACAAATTATAGTGAGCGATACCTTGAGCTTATTGTTCAAAGCCTGCCAATACCTGAGCTGCATTGAGTCCTAATTGTTTCGAGGCATACCCTCCTTCCAAAATAAAAATGGTCGGCAATTTCATAGCGTTGAGTCGTTCACCTAAACGTTTGAAATGTTCTGAACTGAGATTGAAGGAAGAGAGTGGATCATCAGCAAAAGTATCTAATCCCAGAGAAACGACTAAAGTATCAGCCTTGAGCTTGGTAATATATTGACAGGCTGTTTCTAATGCTACAAACCATTGCTCTACATCAGAACCACGCGCCAAAGGTAAATTCAGATTAAAACCTTCGCCTTGATTAATACCGTTTTCATCAGCATGACCAAGGTAAAAAGGGTATTCCTGCATAGGGTCAGCGTGAATACTGGCGAATATTACATCAGAGCGCTTGTAGAAAATTTCCTGTGTGCCATTACCATGATGATAATCCACATCAAGAATAGCGACTTGTGAAGCACCGTGTATGCGTAATGCTTGTGCTGCCAGCGCTGCATTGTTGATAAAACAATAACCGCCCATAAAGTCTGTTCCGGCATGGTGTCCGGGGGGGCGAGTCGCACAAAAAACGCCTTGCTCCCCATCAGCTAATAGATTTGCAGCGCTAACGGCTGCATCTGCGCCTGCTTTGGCCGCAGTCCAGCTACCAGCCATTAATGGCGTGCCATTATCAAATGAGTACAAACCCAGTTTAGCCGTAAAGTTTTCCGGTACCTTGTCACTACGAAAACTGCGAATCGGCCAAGTAGATGGGAATGCTTGTATCTGAGCATTGTTGGCATCCAGTGCTAGCCATTGTTCCCAAGCTGAGGCCAAAAATTCCAGATAGGCTGCGGCATGAATCTGTGGCAATACAGGGCTGCTGTCCTGATCCGGCTCACGTAATTCATGTCCCTGAGCTTGTAGAGCCTGCTTAACAAATTCGACGCGCTGGGGAGATTCAAAGCAAGGCACAGGTTCGCCACGAAAATATTCATACTCAGGGGCGTGTAAGGCGTGCTGGGAAGAAAAGAAGCTAATCATGCGCTAACCCTCATAAAGGCAATGATGCAGTCTACTACCGAGTTCTTATAAAATAAAAGTCATCGAAGTGGCTGAACACTGCCTTTGATCAAAGACTTTGTTAAAATTCTTCGCCAATTCATTGGGAGCTCAGCTATGCAACTTATTCAAAGTCTCACCTTAACCCAACCTGACGATTGGCATTTACACCTACGTAGCGGTGAGATGCTACAAGCTGTCTTGCCTTACACGGCGCAACATTTTGCCCGCGCTATGGTGATGCCTAACTTACAAGCACCCGTGCTGAACACTGCGGATGCTAAAGCTTATCGTGAACAGATTACCGCACTTTTACCGCTGAATAGTGCCTTTAAGCCGCTAATGACTTTGTATATGACCGAGCAGACAAATCCAGAGGAGGTAAGAGCAGGTTTTGAAACCGGCGAGGTGAGTGCTGTTAAGCTTTACCCAGCAGGCGCCACCACGAATTCAGATGCTGGTGTACGTGATTTGGAAAAGATCTATCCGGTATTAGAAGTCATGGAAGCGATCGGTATGCCATTGCTAGTACATGGTGAGGTAGTTGATCCGGCGGTAGATATTTTTGATCGAGAAGCTGTGTTTATCGACACTAAGCTAATCCCCCTACGGGAACATTTTCCGTGCCTCAAGCTGGTTATGGAGCATCTGACGACCCGTGATGGTGTCGAATATGTGCGTCGTTGTGCCGATCACACAGCAGCGACGGTCACACCCCATCATTTGACCATTAATCGTAATGCAATGCTGGTCGGTGGTATTAAGCCCCACTACTATTGCTTACCCGTTGCCAAGCGTGAGCAACATCGTCTTGCTTTGGTGGATGCTGTAACCAGTGGCGATCAACGTTTTTTTCTAGGGACGGATTCAGCGCCTCATCTGGATAGTGCTAAGCAAAGTGCTTGTGGCTGTGCTGGAATTTTCAATGTCGCTAATGCACTGGCAGTCAGCGCTCAAGTATTTGAGCTAGCTGATGCGCTGGATAAGTTGGAGGGTTTTTTGTCACTTAATGGCTCACGCTTTTATGGTTTGCCAATCAATACGGGTAAGATCACCTTGGAGCGCTATGATACTGCACAGCCTGTACCAGAAAAGCTCATGTTTAGTCATGGTGAAATTAGCGTATTTAATCCCTTAATGCCGGTTTATTGGGCTGTAAAGGCCGCAGCAAAATAGCTTGTTTTGCTATAGTCATAACATGCTATCCTACTCATTTAGATAATGTTTTAAGGAATAAGGTATGGCAAGCAAAGAAGATGAAATCATTGCTAAAGCCCGTCAATACGCGGATCAGCGTGCCAAAGGTTACCGTGAGCAAGCTTTGAAGCTGTATCCTTGGATTTGCGGGCGCTGTGGGCGAGAATTTAATTACAGCAATTTGCGTGAATTGACCGTGCATCACCGCGATCATGATCATGACAATAATCCACAAGATGGCAGTAATTGGGAGCTACTGTGCTTGTATTGCCATGATTATGAACACCAGAAATTAACCGAGGCTTTACATGGTGGTTCAGCCGGTGATACGGGCTGCAAGGCAGCCACTTATAATCCGTTCGCAGACTTGAAAGAAAAGTTGAAAAAATAAACTTCTTGCAAAACCTGAGCGATCTGCACTATCTTAAACTGTGTTTAGCGTAACAAGACAAGCGCACACCCTGCCAAGAAAATCACAGAAATGTGCTCACCAAGCATAAGAAATGCAAAAATTCCTGAAAAAATGGGAACGAATAACGAAATCATTGCAGTGATGATTGCCGGCAATCGCTTTGATACTAGGGCAAAACCTAGATATGTTTATACGCGCCAAGAGTAGGCGCGTATAAAAAGATGATTCAAATAAACTCAAATTAATTCAAATTCGCCAAAGCTTGATTAAAGGTTTGGCTGGGACGCATCACCACGCTGGTTTTTTCAGGATCAGGGGCATAGTAACCGCCAATATCAGTTGCTTTGCCTTGTACCTGATTTAATTCCTGTAAGATGGTATCTTCGTGTTCGTGCAGGTTTTGCGCTAATGGGGCAAATTGCTGTGCAAGTTCGGTGTCTTTGCTTTGGTTTGCCAGGGCATCTGCCCAGTACATTGCTAAGTAGAAATGGCTACCACGGTTATCAATGAAGCCAAGCTTGCGAGCGGGGGATTTGTCATTTTCCAGTAAGCGTTCAACCGCTTTATCCAATGCTTCGGCTAAAACGGCTGCTTTGGTATTGCCGGTTTTATGCGCGACATCTTCTAAGGAAACCGTCAGCGCCAGAAATTCACCCAGTGAATCCCAACGTAGGTAGTTTTCTTTTAGCAATTGTTGTACATGCTTGGGAGCAGAACCACCTGCGCCCGTTTCAAACAGACCGCCACCCGCCATTAAGGGCACAATGGACAGCATTTTGGCGCTGGTTCCTAATTCCATAATAGGGAATAAGTCGGTGAGGTAGTCACGCAAGATATTGCCTGTGACCGAAATGGTATCCATGCCACGAATAACCCGTTCCAAGGTAAAGCGCATGGCACGAAGCTGCGACATAATTTGAATATCGACACCGGTCAAATCATGCTCGTGCAGGTAGGTTTCTACCTTTTTAATAAGCTCGTTTTCATGCGGGCGATAAGGGTCTAACCAGAAAACGGCAGGTGTGTTAGCTTGGCGAGCGCGTTTAACCGCCAGCTTGACCCAATCGCGTACTGCTGCATCTTTAGTTTGACAAGTACGCCAAATGTCGCCTGCTTCCACATGATGCTCAAACAAAACTTTGCCTTGATCATCGACAACACGCGCTATGCCGTTTTCCGGGATTTCAAAGGTTTTGTCATGTGAACCATATTCTTCCGCTTTTTGCGCCATTAAACCTACATTTGGCACGGAACCCATAGTAGTGGGATCAAATGCACCGTGTGTTTTACAGAAATTAATCATTTCTTGATAAATACGGGCAAAGGTGCTTTCAGGTAGTAAGGCTTTGGTATCATGCTGCTTGCCATCGGGGCCCCACATTTTACCGCCATCTCGAATCATTGACGGCATCGAGGCATCGACAATCACATCATTCGGTGCGTGTAGATTGGTAATGCCTTTGTCTGAATTAACCATCGCTAAAGCGGGGCGCTTGGCGTAACAGTTTTGTATGGCTTGATTGATTTCAGCTTGTTTGTCTTCTGGCAAGACTTTGATCTTTTCGTAAATACTCACCATGCCGTAATTGGGGTTTGCGCCAATTTCTTTGAAAAGTTCACCGTATTGGTCAAATACGTCTTTAAAGAAAGTTTTAACAGCATATCCAAAGACAATCGGGTGCGATACTTTCATCATGGTAGACTTTAAATGCACAGACAGCAGAATATTGCTCTTCTTAGCATCATCTATCTGCTCTTCGTAGTACTCGCACAGCGCTTTTTTGCTCATGTACATGCTGTCTAGTACTTCGCCTTGCAGCAGTTCCAATCTTTCCTTGAATACAATGGTATGACCGCTGTGGGTTTGTAACTCCATGCGTACAGTGCAAGCGCGTTCCATCGTAGTGGATTTTTCATTGGAATAAAAATCACCATTGCGCATGTGAGAAACGTGTGTGCGAGAAGCTTGACTCCATTGAGCCATTTTGTGGGGGTGATTACGTGCATAGCGCTTAACGGCTGCGGGGGCGCGGCGATCTGAGTTCCCTTCACGCAAGACAGGATTGACCGCACTGCCTAAAACTTTGGCATAGCGCTGCATAATCTTTTTGTCTTCATCGGATTGGGGATTATCGGGATACAACGGCACAGCGTAGCCTTTATCACGCAGTTCTGCAATGGCGGCTCTGAGCTGTGGTACGGAAGCGCTAATATTGGGTAGCTTGATAATATTGGTATCTGGTACTTGGGTTAAGCGGCCTAGCTCGCCCAAATTATCGGGAAGGCGTTGATCTTCACGCAAGTAGTCAGGAAACTCCGCCAAGATACGTGCAGCAAGCGAAATATCGCTGGTGCTAATAGTAATACCGGCTGCTTTGGCATAAGACTGAATAATTGGCAAAAAAGAGTAAGTTGCCAATAATGGAGCCTCATCAGTAAGGGTGTAAATGATTTTGGAACTTGTTTGACTCATAGGCTTAATCTGTATCCTGAATAGTAGTGACAATCACAAACGCTGGTAAACCAGACGGTGTAGCATAAAGACTCAGATCAAGCGATCGTTCATTGGATTATTCATTGGCCTGAGCCTTATGATAGGGTTTAGTTTGGTCAGTTTGGTTTAAAGTGTATCTTCTTGCAGATTGCGTCGTTGCAACCACCAATAGTTAAGCATCAGGGAAGCAACAATAATCATACCCCCAATCAGTAAACGGCTAATATTTTCATCGCGGTTCCATAGAGTAAGGTTAACAATCAAACCTGCCGGAATCAGAGCATTATTCATAATAGCTAGTGTGCCTGCATCAACTTGGGTAGCCCCCTTGTTCCAAGCAAAGTAACCTAAGCCAGAAGCAACCAGCCCTAACCAGAGCAAGACGCCCCATTGTGTAGCGGTACTGGGTAATTTTGCCGTATTGCCTAATAATAGCCAAGCGGGTACAGCGATGAGTAATGCTCCAACAAAGAACCATGCAAAGACATTATGCCAAGGCAAGCTTGTGGGTAATTCTTTGGCGAGTTTGCGGTAGGCAACTTGTCCTAGAGCAAAACATAGATTAGCGCCTTGTACTACCAAAAAACCAAGCCAAAAATGATTGTTTACGCCGTCGTAGCGAATAATCGCAGCACCTAAAACCGCTAATAAGGCGGTAACCAAATAGATGGGGGTAAAACGTCCAAATAATAAATCATCCAGCAGTGCGACATAAACCGGCGTGAAAATAGTGAAGAGTAGAACTTCCGGCACAGAGAGCAACAAGAAGGATTGATAGAAAAAAATATACATAACCCCCAGTTGTACCGCGCCTATGCCTATTAGGGTCAAAGTGTGCTTTTTCGACAATAAGCGTAGTTTCAAAAAGGGCAGGAATACGAATACAGCTAGAGCGATGCGCATCATGACCGCAAAATAGCTATCCACCTGACCAGACAGGTAAACCCCGATCAGCGAGAAGGAAAAAGCCCATACAATCGTCACCGCAATCAAATAATTCATGCTTAGCGAATCCTCCTGAACGAAATGAATAGAGAAAATGGTTGGAAATGACTGGACGTAATTACCTCAATTAGCCTAGCCGTTTAGTTAAGCTTACGCATCAGGCATTAAGGTGTGCACCAGCACATGGCTATGCAACAGAACCATTGTTTTTCAGATGCTGCAAGCAGAGGATCACGAATGGAGACCAACAATACCGCATACCGATAGCATATACAATAAACAAAGGGCAACATAAGCTTAGCTGCGTGGTGGAATCAATCACCCAAGCCTGCTTGCTCCTGCTATGCGTACAATCATGGGATTGCTATACGGTCTCCTAGTATTTCATATAAGCCCACTGCGTAGGCTTAAGGCCTGTAAGTGAATGATTTGTAACTACTTATCTTTGTGAAGAGGACGGGGTGGTGTAAAACGATACCCTCTTCCCCAAACAGTATTGAGAAATTTAGGCAATGAAGGCTTTTCTTCGATTTTTTTACGCAGGCGGTTAATGTGTACATCAATACTGCGATCCAAAGGATGATGGCTATTACCACGTAATGCTTCTGAAATCGCATCACGTGTCACGACTTCACCTGCATTATCTAGTAAAAACTGAAGTAAACGTGCTTCAGTGGTAGTTAGCTTAATTCTCTCGCCATTACGAATAAATATTGCGTGCTCTATATCGAAAAAATATTCATAAGCATCGGCTTGAATGTGATGAGAGTAGATACGCAATATATTACGTAAACGTAACAGTAATTCAGTCATATTAAAGGGCTTGACCAAATAATCAACAGCACCCAGCTCCAAGCCGTTGATCTTGGAATCAATGTTATCTTTTGATGATAAAAGCAACACTGGCAAGCCAGAATGATTTTTGGCTAACCATTCTAACCAGTAAAAACCATTCTTACCCGGTAATAAAATATCTAAAATGATCAAGTCAATATTATTTTTAGCTAAAAAATCATCAATTCCTTCCCCACATAACAATGAATAAATGCTAAAGCCATGTGTCTCCAGAAATTCCTTCAAAAGACGTTGCAGCACCTCATCATCGTCAATTATCAGTACTTTACCACCGCTGTCCTTGGAGTTTTGCATGATTCCATCTAAAGGGAAACGACCCTAATGATTTAAAACAATCTATTATCGCTAACAAATTGCAAAGAAGGGACAGTAGTGCAACATTTGTTACAATTTTAATAAATTAAGTATTGAAATTTGTTAATAAATGCTCATTTAATCAGCTAAAAGCTCCGCCCAATTGATAGCATCACTACCAAACACTATAAAAGGGGCATTCAATAAGGAATCTTGCTCATTGTAACGCATGGGAGAAAAATCGGTTTGTAGCATTTTTCCACCAGCCTCTTCTACGATAATTTGCGCAGCCGCAGTATCCCACTCAGAAGTAGGCCCTAAACGTGGGTAAAAATCAGCGCACCCGTCTGCCACCAGGCAAGCTTTCAAAATACTGCCCATAGATACTAGCTCGTGTGCGCCGACTTTCTCCAATAAAGTTTGCAAAGAAGAGCCTGCATGCGAGCGACTCCCCACAACTGTTAACACATCGCTTGGTTCTCTTGTTTGAATAGGCTTAGCCTCGGCATTGCCCTGCTGTTTGAACGCACCATTTCCCAAGCTGGCATACCAAGTAGTCTCCAAAACAGGGGCGTGTACAACACCTAGCACCGACTCATGCTCATGAATTAAAGCAATCAACACACCAAATTCGCCATTACGTTTGATAAATTCGCGTGTGCCATCTAAGGGATCGACCAACCAATAAGTCTGCCATTGTTTACGCTCAGCATAAGGAATTGCCGCAGATTCCTCGGATAAAATAGGGTATTGCGGCGTTAAAGCCTGCAAAGAGGCCACAATATACCGATGTGAGGCTAAATCAGCTTCTGTCAGTGGTGAGTTATCTTTTTTATTGGTTATTTCCATGCCTGCTTCATTGCGCTCATACACCTGCATAATGAGCTTACCGGCTTCACGGGCAATCTCTTTAACAGCAGTGGTCAGTTGTGCTAAATTCTTCATTTCACTATCACTCTTTTACAGTCGGCTTTAGGCATTAATAAACCATGATGGATGGGCATATTTATCTTATGACGTTGCCACACCATGTTCACGAGTAGCGAGAAATTGCACCTCAGGCCATTTTTCCATCGCCATTTGTAGATTGACACGTGTTGGTGCGATATAGACAAGTTCCCCCGAATGATCTAAAGCTAAATTTTGTTCCGCCTTGCGTTTAAATTCTTCGAACTTTTTGGTGTCATCAGAAGACACCCAGCGTGCAGTTTGTACATTGACTGGCTCAAATCGAGCATCGACCTTGTATTCATCTTTAAGTCGCTGAGCAACTACATCAAATTGTAATACGCCTACTGCTCCTAAAATCAGATCATTATTCACTAAGGGTCTAAATAATTGTGTTGCCCCTTCTTCACACAGCTCATCCAAACCTTTTTGTAATTGTTTTATTTTCAGCGGATCTTTTAGCTGTGCACGGCGAAATAATTCAGGCGCAAAATTAGGAATGCCTGTGAATTGCAAATTTTCACCTTGCGTAAAAGTATCACCAATACGAATACTGCCATGATTATGGATGCCAATAATATCGCCTGGATAAGCTTCAACAGCATGCTCGCGCTCTGCTGCCATAAAAGTTAGCGCATCCGGTATTTTAATTGCCTTACCTAGGCGTACCTGCTTAGCGCGCATGCCTTTTTCAAATTTGCCCGAGCACACTCTGACAAAGGCCATACGATCGCGGTGCTGCGGATCCATATTAGCTTGAATCTTAAAGACAAAACCTGTGAAATTTTCTTCACTGGCTTCAACTCGGCGCGAAGTCGTAGCACGAGACTGTGGGGCGGGCGCATATTCGACAAAATCGTCTAGCAATTCACGAATACCAAAACTATTCAAAGCCGTTCCAAAATAAACAGGGGTTAATTCACCTTTTAAATAAGCATCCAAATCGAATGCGTGACTAGCACCCTTGACTAACTCAATTTCTTCGCGCAACTCCTGCGCCTGTGAGCCAAATAAACGATCTAAATCAGCATTATGGAGTCCTACAATTTCTACATAAGCCTGACGACGCTCAGTATCAGGTTTATAAAGCATAATCTTATCCTGATATAGGTGATAAATGCCCTTCAAACGTTTGCCCATACCAATCGGCCAGGTAATAGGTGCGCACTGAATCTTCAGTACTGTTTCAACCTCATCTAATAGCTCAATCGGCTCTTTACCTTCACGATCTAGTTTATTAATAAAGGTCATAATAGGTGTATCGCGCAAGCGGCAAACTTCCATTAACTTAATGGTACGTTCCTCGACTCCTTTAGCAACATCAATCACCATCAAGGCCGAGTCCACCGCAGTCAATACTCGATAAGTATCTTCAGAAAAGTCCTCATGTCCGGGTGTATCCAGCAGATTGACAATACGATTATTGTAGGGAAACTGCATAACCGATGAAGTTACTGAAATGCCACGCTCTTTTTCCATAGCCATCCAGTCTGAAGTAGCATGACGTGCAGCTTTACGACCTTTTACTGTACCTGCCAACTGAATAGCGCCTCCAAACAGCAAAATCTTTTCAGTCATGGTGGTTTTACCGGCGTCAGGGTGCGAAATGATAGCGAAAGTGCGGCGACGCGCTGTTTCTTGCAAACGTTCAGTCATGGTGCTCTAGGGTTCAATTATTTAAGGCAGTAAGAGGCGCAGTATAACGAAAAAGCGTTACGCAGTGATACCGCGTCGTTTAACGCACATGCCGCAATTGGCGCTGCTTACGCCCATCTTGTGTCGGACGGTTTTGGAAGCCTTGCCGTAGGCTAGTCAGAAAAGGTATTGCTCCCTTTTGTCCAGTGTGGCTGTAATCTTCTAGCAAGGCTGCTTCTAAGCGCTCTTGCTCAATGTTTAAATCATGCAGAGCAATCTGATGTAAGTATTTAAACAAACGCGGCAAAGCTATTTGATGAGTTTGGCCGCTATTTTGATAAAGCTGTTCACTTAAAATCCAAAAGCGCCAAAATGGTGCATCGCCCAGTAATAATGGCAAGGTTTGCTCAAAACGTCCAGAATTGCCAATCAGATCCCAGTAGCGAGCGAAGCGATTCATCTGCTGTAGCGTTTTAAAATCAACGCGGTCTGTGCTTAGTATATTGTAAGGGGGTAAGGGGTTATAGACCATTTGGAAGGTTTCGGTATGGCGAATAATGGGTGTACCGCGTAGACGTTTCAGAATACCTACTTGTATTTCATGCGGCTTCAAGCTTATTAAAGTATCAAAGCCTGTCGCAAAACTCTGCAAATCCTCACCTGGCAAGCCAAAGATCAAGTCGGTATGCAGGTGAGCATGGGTATGCTGACGCAACCACAGCAGATTAGCTTTGGATTTTTCATTATCTTGCTTGCGGCTGATCAATGCCTGCACCGTGGGATTGAAGCTTTGAATGCCTATTTCAAATTGCAAACTACCTGGCGGAAATTGGGTAATACGTTGCTGAAGGGCTTCCGGTAAATGATCGGGTATCAACTCAAAATGTAAAAAAGTTTGCTCATCCAGTCGCTCCAAAAAAAAGTCCAGAATAGTCGTTGTCGTTGCGACTTTTAGATTAAAAGTGCGATCTACAAATTTAAAATGACGCAGGCCGCGTTGCCACAAGCACTCCATCTCAGCTAAAAAGCGTTCTAGATCAAAAGGCTTAGCCGTTTTATCCAAAGCAGAGAGGCAAAACTCACATTTAAAGGGACAACCCCGTGACGCTTCGACATAAATAAAGCGATTACGCAAATCTTCATCATGATAAGCGGCATAAGGCAATTGCAAATCATCTAGTGCCAAAGCCTCCCCTGCTATGATTTTGTTAGTAGGTGTCTTAGCTTTTAATAAAACTGACTCACAATAAAGTCGAAAACGTCGTTCGCCTGCTCCGGTAATCACCGCATCTGCCAATTGTGTAATCAATTGCTGTTCAGTTTCATAACTGACCTCTGGTCCGCCCAGTACAATCAACACTTCCGGTGCTAAAGTCTTTAATAATGTCACCAACTGTGTCGTTTCAGTAACATTCCAGATATACACACCCAAACCAATAATTTTAGGTTGCCTCGCCAATAATTGCTCAGCCATATCCAATGGTCGCAAAGCAATGGTAAATTCGACCATCTCGGCTCTGGCTTGCAGGCTGCTACCCAAATTGGCATACAAATAACGCAGACCTAGAGAGGCATGGTTATAACGGGCATTTAGGGTGGCAAGAACAATATCCGGCATAAAGGCATCACTAGTAGCAATCTAAAGAACGGATCCTAGCAAATCCAGTGTCCTCCTGCTGCATGCACTTAGTCGTCCTACCGAATAGCTAGCTAATAAGTGCTATTTATTCTTGATTAATACAAAAAACAAATTGATGAACTTTTCAGCTCTTCAAGGCAACTTAAACAAAAAATCGCCTTAAAACAAGCCAATAAGAAATATTAATAGCCAAAACATCAGATAAATAGCCATTAAGAATCATGTTGTTAGTTATCTAATATCATCGAAAAAATGACTGGAACATACGTTCATTAGCATGTTCTTACATGCTAGAGTCGCCGACTCTGGTTTTATGGCTCTTGTCTGTTTTAGCCAAAAAACTTGTTAAACAATAAATCAGGTTACTGTTATATGACTAAGTTTAAATGTTTTCTCATTTGTTCAGCACTGGTATTTGCCGCAAGCGGTACTAGCGCAAAGGAATTAAACAAGAAGACAAATAATAGCCTTCGTGTCACGGCAACAGCCTACAATTCTCTCAAAAATCAAACGGATGACACGCCTGACATTGCAGCGTGGGGGGATCATCTAAAACCAGGTATGAAAGCTATCGCTGTATCACGTGACTTATTACACAAATACGGCCTGAAACATAAAGATAAGGTAAAAATCAGCGGTATGGAAGGTGAGTACCTTGTACTTGACAAAATGCACCGCCGCTGGGAGAAGAAAATCGACATCTATATGGGTGAGGATCGTAAAAAAGCGCTACACTTTGGTCGACGTGATGTCACGATAAAATGGTAATAGCCAAAGCTGCTTATTAGCTAAAAGCCTGCTTAAGCAGGCTTTTTTATTGGGGCTAAGCAGATTATTATCCACTGCTATGATAGAAGCGACTTCCCTTTCATACTCCACGCACACCATCACCGGCCAAGACTGGGATGTCATTATTGTGGGTGCAGGTGCTGCTGGACTCATGTGTGCGGCACAGGCAGGACGGCGTGGGAAACGTGTTTTGCTATTGGATAAAGCTGAAAAGATTGGCAAAAAAATTCTAATTTCCGGTGGTGGACGCTGCAATTTCAGCAATCTGTATATACACCCTAATGCCTATCTGTCACGTAATCCACATTTTTGTAAATCAGCCTTGGCGCGTTACACCGTTCATGACTTTCTAACACTGTTAAACCAATATCACTTGAGCTGGCATGAAAAAACCTTAGGGCAATTATTCTGCGACCAAAAAGCCCCTGCTATTGTGAATATGCTGTGGCATGAGTGCGCCGCCGTTGGGGTGACTTTAGGTTTGAATACTCAGATAGAGCTACCTATAAGGCGCACAACTACTAATAGTTTTGTACTGCATACTTCTCAAGGGACACAGTACTGCCAATCTTTGGTCATAGCGACAGGTGGTCCTTCTATTCCTCGCATGGGCTCGACCGACTTTGGTGTACAGCTCGCTAAAAGTATGGGTTTGCATAGTATTCCTTTTAAGCCCGCACTGGTGCCATTTACTTTTCCGCCTGAGGTACTACAAGGTCTGTTTGCGGGTTTATCAGGACTTAGCACGGCTGTGCAAGCCTGTTGTAATGATGCTTGCTTTCGGGAAAATCTTTTATTTACTCATCGTGGTTTAAGCGGCCCGGCGATGTTACAAGTTTCCTCTTATTGGCAAATGGGTGATGCGATTAGCATTGATTTATTGCCTGAGCAAAATGCCGCAGAGTGGTTGCTGCACGCGAAGCAATCCCGCCCCAAAACAGAATTAAAAACTATTTTGGCTAAGGTATTACCGGCGCGCTTGGCGACACGCTTGTGTGAAACTCGCTTTCAAAATCGACCATTGGCACAATATGGCGATAAAGCTCTGCAAAACATAGGCGAACAGCTCAATCACTGGGTATTGTATCCTTCCGGCACAGAAGGCATGCGTACTGCTGAAGTTGCGCTGGGTGGTGTTGACACTAAAGAATTATCCTCGAAAACATTTGAGGCGCGTAAAGTACCTGGTTTGTATTTTATTGGGGAAACGGTCGATGTGACTGGCTGGTTGGGAGGCTACAATTTTCAATGGGCTTGGGCTTCTGGTTGGTGTGCGGGGCAGGCCGTATAAAAAATTAAGTGAAGCCAAGCTTGCTTGCTACAGACACAGCCTCACACCAGCACTGTCTCTGTAGCAACTCAGCCTACTTAAATCTCGTACTTGCTGTGTTGTTCCTATTGCTCATGTTTGATCAAGCGCCCTACGGTCAAACCTTGCACCAAAATCGAAAATAGCACAATCACATAAGTCATCACCAAAATAGACTCACGCTCTGCTCCTGCGGGTAAAGATAAGGCCAAGGCAACCGAAATGCCTCCACGCAAGCCCCCCCAAGTTAAAATACGTATCACACGGGGTGTAAAAGTGCGTCTTTTTTTCATCAACGCAATGGGTATACCAACCGCAATAAAGCGTGCCAATAAGGTAACGGGAATCATAATAAGACCCGCCCAGATATAATTCAGCTTCAAGGTCAGTACTAATAATTCCAATCCAATCAACACAAATAAAATGGCATTTAAGATTTCATCCACCAATTCCCAAAACATATCCAAATGCTCACGGGTTTTATCTGACATGGCAAAACGACGACCTGAATTACCGATCATTAGACCGGCCACTACAATCGCAATTGGTCCTGAAATATGCAGTGCCATGGCAGCAGAGTAGCCACCAAGTACCAAAGCAAGGGTAATCAATAACTCAACCTGATAGTTATCAATACTAGCCAGCATTTTATAGGCTACATAGCCTGTTAGCAGGCCAAAACCAACGCCACCCATCGCTTCTTTAATAAATAAAGTGAGCACACCTCCAACACTCAGCTCAGCATGTCCTTCGCCATGTGCCCCACTAGCCACAAAGCCGAGCAATACCAGAAAAACCACCACTGCCACACCGTCATTAAACAGCGATTCGCCCGCAATTTTGGTTTCTAACAATTTAGGTGCGCCGACACTTTTCAAAATACCTAATACTGCGATCGGATCTGTCGGTGCGATTAATGCGCCAAATAATAAGCAATATATCAGCGGTATTTGCAGCCCTAAAACAGGCAATAAATAGTAAGCAGCAACACCTACTAAAAAGCTTGAAGTCACCACACCCACACTAGCCAACACAGCCACCACCCATTTTTCACGGGCTAGGTCTTCCAAATTGACGTGTAAAGCCCCAGCGAATAGCAACGCACTCAGCATGCCTTGCATCAGTGTTTCATTAAAATCAATACTTGCCAAAATAGTCTGGGCATAATCATCCAGATGAAAGCCTAAATAGCCCGAGATAATCAAGACTAAAGATAAGATGACTGAAATCAATAATAGACCAATGGTGCTTGGTAACTTAATCCATTGCGCATTGATATAACTAAAAATAGCTGTCAGTGAAACGAGTATGGCTAGGACATTAACAATGCTCATGCGCATTCCTTGAATAATTATTGTTGAGTGTGTGTATTGTGAAGGATTGCCAATCCGCAATGCAAACGCCAATAAATGACTTTAAAGTCGTGCCCTGTCATCTCTGTACAAGGGTTTTACCATGAAAATTGGTGTTAGCAGCCAAAATTTTCGCACAATTACTGGTCATGCAGGCAAGAGCCGTCGTTTTATTATCTTTAGCGCAACGACAGATACAGATAAGGAAGCACAAGAGACTGAGCGCCTAGACTTGCCTATGGAAATGTCTATTCATGCTTGGGATGGGCAAAGCGAACATCCTTTATTCGCATTGGACTATGTGATTACCGCTAGCTGTGGTGAGGGTTTTATACGCAAACTCGCTAGCCAAGGCGTCACCGTAAAGCTTACGGAAGAAACTGACCCACTGACTGCGGTAAAATCTTTACTGGTCACCTTGTAGGAAAAGCAAATATGGCTAAAATCATGCCATGTTTGCCTTCAATTTCCTGCTATTCCTCCATCAATTGTTGTTGAAACAGAAATAGCTGCGAAGACCTTACGTTCAAGAATCGACAGATAGGGAGCCTTCCTCGCCGTTTTTCACCGACAGGATTTCGACATCAGGAATGTCTAGGGGGATTTGAAAAATGGCGGGCATGGGCTTTCCTTACTAATAGGCTGAATGCTTTGGGATACTACATCTTGTGCCTGACCACGGAAAATCCCAAAGAGCTTTTTTGTTGGTAAATAAGTTTTTTTCTACTCAAACCTGTAAGCTAGATAGGCTATACTGAGTATAGTGAGTATTCCTCCAACAGCCTGTAGTAAGTGAATCATTTCTGATAAAAAACAGAAAGACATTATCATTACGGCAACAGGAATAAAATATAGCATCATTCCAGCCAAGTTTGCAGAGATATATTTTAGGGCATGTAGATAAAAAATAAATGCTAAAAAGTATTGCAACACGCCAGAAATAATAGCTACTATACTTTCGTTAAATGGCTGTCTTTCCCAAGTAATGAATGGAAGAAAAATGGACAAACTTAATATACTACAAAAACTAAGTTGTCCTGTTAACAACGCGACAGGCTGTTGATTAGCAACTATTTGTGAGGAGAAAAATACATAAAGGGCAGCACAAAAAACGCCTAATAATACCCACAAATATCCCCATAGATTATCCTTTTCTGAAGCTGTGATATCTGGCAATGCAACCAGCACTACCCCTGCAAAAGAAATAATTAATAGTGCAAAAAAAAGTTTTTTATTGTCAATATGATGCTTAAGTAATGAGACTGACAAAAGTACAATCATCAGTGATTCTGTTGAAAACAAAATAGAAGTAGTGCTCGCAGAGATTAATGTCATTCCATACAAGCTAAATGTGTAAGCTAAAAATGGCTCTAAAAATCCTAATAGATAATTTTTCAGCATGTCTGGTTGCAGTGAAATTTTTTGTTTTTTTAATATCAGAAATAGCCATGAAAAAACCGTAGCGGAAAGTAATTGGGTTATAAATAACTGATTTGAGTCAAACTGCTCAAGACTTTGTTTACTTAAAATAATTGCCGTTGACCAACAAAGAACGGCTAACAAAGCAAAAGCTACACCTATGGAACCATTATTTGTTAATCGGAGCATTTTCATAGATTCGCGAGGGAAAGGGTTGAAAAAGATACTCTTTTCCGTAATCTCAACACCTAAAAACTCCCCATAGTAGGGGTGATTATGAGTAAATTCCTCTAGTGTTACGTAAAAAAGCACATTCCAACCGAATATCAAAGAATCCCAGTGTTTGTCAAGGTAGTTGCTCGTTTTCACTAAGCAGCGCTCTCTAATTTTCTTTGCTCCAGATGCTTCTGCCTTGTCTGCATGGTTTTCGATTCTGGGTATGGTGGATTTTTGTGTTTGCAGGCGTTCATGTAGAATAGTTCAGAATTTCTAGTGCAAATTACTGTACATATTTTTTGAGAACTATTTTAAATGCAAGCTAACCAACTGAAAATAAACAATCTTCGTAATATTGCCATCATTGCCCACGTTGATCACGGTAAAACCACTTTGGTGGACAAGCTTTTGCAACAATCCGGTACGCTGGATGCACGTGCGGAAATTTCCGAGCGTATGATGGATTCCAATGCGCTAGAAAAGGAGCGTGGAATCACGATTCTCGCCAAAAATACTGCGCTGTGCTGGACGCATCCCGAAAAGGGTACGCAATACCGTATTAATATTGTGGATACTCCCGGGCATGCTGATTTCGGCGGCGAGGTAGAGCGGGTCTTGTCGATGGTGGATTCTGTGCTGTTATTGGTTGATGCTGTCGATGGGCCTATGCCGCAAACGCGCTTTGTCACCCAAAAAGCCTTTGCACACGGTTTGCGCCCGATTGTGGTGATTAACAAGATTGATCGCCCGGGTGCACGCCCCCATTGGGTCATGGATCAGGTATTTGAGTTGTTTGATAACTTGGGCGCGAGCGATGAGCAATTGGACTTTCCGGTTGTTTATGCTTCGGCTTTAAATGGTTTTGCCGGTTTGGATGAGTCTGTTTCTGAAGGGGATATGGCACCCTTGTTTGAAACGATTCTCCAATATGTACCTGCGCCAGATGTTGATCCTGATGCGCCTTTTCGTTTGCAGGTCAGCCAACTGGACTATAACCCCTATTTGGGAGTCATCGGTATTGGTCGAATCAAGCAGGGCAAAATCAAGACAAATACGCAAATTAAAGCCGTTGATCGTGAGGGTAATGTCCGTAGTGGCCGTATTTTAAAGATTCTGGGCTTTAATGGCTTAGAACGAATCGAAGTGGCTGAGTCTCAAGCAGGTGATATTATTGCTTTCTCTGGTATGGATGAGCTGTACATCTCGGATACTTTGTGTGACCCAGATAATGTAGAAGCCCTACCTGCATTAATGGTGGACGAGCCTACTGTGACGATGACCTTTCAGGTGAATACTTCACCGTTTGCTGGGCGTGAAGTAAAAACTGGCACATCCTCCCGTCGTTTGCAGGAGCGTTTGCAACAAGAATTACTACATAACGTCGCTTTGCGTGTAGAAGCTACGAATGATCCCGAGAAGTTTCGTGTTTCAGGGCGTGGTGAGTTGCATTTAGGGGTATTGATTGAAAATATGCGCCGTGAAGGTTATGAGCTGGCCGTCTCTCGTCCTGAGGTGATTATTCGTGAGGAAAATGGCGAAAAGCTAGAACCTTACGAAGTGGTTACACTGGATATTGAAGAGCAAAACCAAGGCGCTATCATGGAAAAGCTGGGTGAGCGTCGGGGTGAGCTGAGGGATATGGTGCCTGATGGCAAAGGTCGGGTACGTTTAGAGTATGTCATTCCTTCACGTGGCTTGATTGGTTTTCAGACTGAGTTTATGACCAGCACTTCCGGTACAGGTCTGCTGTATCACACCTTTGATCATTATGGTGCTTATAAGCTAGGTAGCATTGGCCAGCGTATTAATGGCGTTATGATTTCTAATGCAACCGGTAAAGCACTGGCTTATGCCCTGTTTAATTTACAGGAGCGTGGGCGTTTGTTCATTGGACATGCTGAAGAAGTGTATGAAGGCATGGTGATTGGTATTCATAGCCGTGATAATGACTTGGTGGTAAATCCACTTAAAGCCAAGCAGTTGACCAATATTCGTGCTGCCGGTACGGATGAAAATTTGATTTTGACGCCACCGATTCGCTTTACGCTGGAGCAGGCTTTAGAGTTTATTGATGATGATGAATTGGTGGAAGTAACGCCGCAAAGTATTCGTATTCGCAAGCGTCATTTATTGGAACATGAGCGCAAGCGCGCTGCTAAAGCGGATGCTGCATAATCATTTACCCATTCTCTTTGGAGACTTATTGTTATGAAAGTGTTTTTTTTGGCGCTTTTATTGGGGTTTACGCCGATTGTTCAAGGATGTGAAATGACTAATACGATGTTAATCCAGCAAATAATTCTCAAGCCTGCGCCGCAACTGGGCTTTGAAGCGGGTCAGGCTTTACCCGAGGTCTATGTGGCACAGTTGCAATCTGAAACAGAGGATACCCAATTGAGCTACAAGCAAGCGATGTCAGTGGGCTTACATTTATTGATGCTATCGCCTGCATTGGAGCGTGAATCTGCTGAGGTTTTGACGAAGCGACTGACTGAACGGGATGATGTTGAATACGCTGAGCCAGATTTACCACGGTGTCTACGTTAAAAATTTAGCAGTCTCATCAGGAGGAAGGGCTAATGATGCTTAGGAAATGTTGGTATTTAGGTATGCTGCTAATGCTTTGGGGTAGCACTGGTTTTGCGCAAAACCATGTAGAGCAATTAATTGTCAAATACCGACCTGAATTACAGGCAAAAATGACAGGCAGCGCTTTGCAAGCGCGCCTAGTCAATAATGTTGCAAATAGTACGGGTTTACAGGTTAGTTACAAGCGACCCATGTCAGAAGCGATAGGTGCTCATGTATTAAAGTTACCTTATGCTATGTCTTTTACAGATGCTCAGCTTTATGCCAAAGCAGTGATGGATCAGCACCCTGAAATGCTTTATGTAGAGCCTGACAGTAAGCGTTATCCACGCGCTAAGACACCTGATGATCCTGAGTTTGCTAAGCAATGGTATTTGCAAGCACCCGAACACTATGCAGGTGCTGCCAATTTGGTGAATGCTTGGTCTCTTACACAGGGTAGTTCTGATATTGTTGTGGGGATATTGGATTCTGGCATTTTAGAGCATGCCGATTTAGTACCAAATTTAGTAAGTGGCAAGGCCAGTCGTGCTGGCTTTGACATGATTTCTGATGCTGAAACTGCCAATGATAACGATGGTCGTGACGCTAATCCCGTAGATACAGGAGCTGCGGTCGGTAGTAGTACGACAAGTGCATGGCATGGTACACATATAGCCGGTATTGTGGCGGCTAAAGGCGACAATAATTTGGCGGTGGCTGGAACAGCTTGGGCAACACGCTTATTAAGTGTGCGCATTTTGTCTGATCAAGGTGGTTCAATGTCAGATGAAGTCGATGGCATGCTCTGGGCTGCGGGGGAATCGGTACCCGGATTGCCGGTGAATCCTAATCCCGCTCATATTGTCAACCTCAGTATTGGGACGGATTCTTTTGAAGAGTGTTCGCGTACTGAGCAGGCGGCGGTAGATACTTTGAAAAAGTTGGGCCTCGCGGTTGTGGTTGCTGCTGGCAATGAAAATCGTAATGTAGAAGGCTCTTCCCCTGCCAATTGCAAGGGTGTTATCGCTGTGACTGGACTCACTAAGGATGGTGCCCGTGCGCCATTTGCCAATTATGGAACAGCGAATACGATTGCTGCACCGGCTGTAGATATTGTTTCAACTTATAATACAGGAGCTTATGCGCCCGAGCAGGATAGTGTGCATGCTGAAAGTGGTACTAGCCAAGCAGCGCCTCAGGTAGCGGGTATTTTGGCACTGATGCTGGCTTCCAATGATAAGTTACGTGATGGTTCGGTGGTGGCTAAGGACAAGCTTGTGGATTTCTTAAAAGAGCGCCTGCAAAAAGCAGCTCGGCCATTTCCCAGTAGTATCAGCGGCTCTAGTGATGCCAAAGGCTGTAATCCTAATCAGGAAACGGCCTGTATTTGTACGACCGAAACGTGCGGAGCGGGTATAGTCGATGCTTATCGGGCAGTCAAGTCGGTAGGAGCAGCACCTAAAGCCGTAGCGGGTAAAGACCAAAGTGTAGCATTGGGTGCTAGTGTCAGTTTAGATGCAAGTGGCAGTAGTGATGACACTGAATTAGGTAGTCAAATTGTTCAATATGCTTGGACACAATTAGCAGGCGACTCTGTCGCACTCAGCAGTCCGAACCAAGCTAAAGTAAGTTTTACAGCCCCCGCAAAAGCGCAGGATTTACGTTTTAAGTTAATTGTAACAGATGATACCGGCTTGAGTGCTGAGGACGAAATCCTTATTAAGGTTCAGAGTATTGATGATGAAAGCAGTAATAGCAAAGTCGGTGGTAGTACGGATGTTTGCTTATTATGCTTATTGGTGATGGGCTTAGTGGCTAGGTACTTCTTCTTTTGGCTATACCCTCCCCTTCCCTAACTTTGTGCAGCTTAGGGAGGGGAATGTTTTTAAGCAAACGCTTATTTGTAAGCCTTGGTGAGTGTGGTGGTCAGTGTTTGCAAGTCTTCTTCGGAGAGTGTTCCCGCAGCTTGTCTTAATTGCAGTGTGCTCAGCAAGTAGTTATAGCGCGCGCGGGCATAGTCTCTTTGTGCTGCAAAGACATCACGTAGCGAAGTCAAAACATCGACTGCTGTACGTGTACCTACTTCAAAGCCAACTTTGGTTGCTTTCGCTGCTGTTTGAGCTGACAGCAGTGCTTGGCGTTGCGCTTGAACCTGACTAATAGCGGATTCGATACTTTGATAAGCATTGCGTACTTGTTGCTCGATTTGTCTTTCCTGATATTCGTACTCTTGCTGTGCTTGGCGGAAATGGTGTTGCGCCTGACGAATTTTGGAATGTACTACGCCCCCTTGATACAGAGGAATTTTTAGTTCTATACCAAGTGTGCCACCTGCATTAATAGGGTCAATTGGGGTATCTGTTTCTGTCCAACTACCATTGTGGCGTGCATAGACATTAACGACCGGGTTGCGCTCTTTGGAACGTTGCACTTCAATTTCTTTTTGTGCTACCTCAATAGCTTGACGAGCAACTTGCAGGGGAAGACTGGCGCGTTTGGCTAAATCGACCCAAGCTTCCATCGATTTAGGAGCAGGTATGACAAGTGGCATATTTTCCTGTGGTCCCATCAATACCTGATATTGACGTCCTGTCAATACGCGCAAGTTTTCCTGTGCCGTAGTCACGCTTTGTTTAGCAGCAATTTCACGCGACAAGGAGAAGTTGTAACGAGCTTCAGCTTCGCGCACATCGGTAATGGCTGAACGGCCTGCATCAAAATAAGCTCTGACCTGTTCTAATTGCCGTTTGATAGCATTTTTTTCGGTAATGGCGAATTGTAGATTTTCTTGTGCCAGTAAGTAGTCAAAGTATGGCGCAACGACTCGCATGATCAAAGCTTGACGTTGACTTTCCAAGCGTGTTTGTGCCTGTGAAATGGCAACATCGACCTTGTCGATCTGAGCATCAAGATGTCGGTTATAAACAGATTTAGTAATGCCGATACTGTAATTAGTATTTAATGAAGTGGAGTCATTACTGTCTCGAACATCAAATTGCTGATTGAGAGCAGCGCCTGCGCTGAAATTGACTTGTGGTTTTTTGGCTGCCAATGCCTGCGGCTTATTTTCCAGTGTAGCTAAGTAATTACTTTCATAGGCTTTTAGTTGTGCATCATAAGCCTTGGCCTGCGTATAAACTTGTAGAAGATTTTCCGCATAGGCAGGCAAGCTGGAGAAAGAAAGCGATGCTGTAATGGCAGTAGTTAATATAGCTTTTTTCATAAATCCTTTTTTAACCTGTGAAGGTCCCCTGTTCAGCTTTATTGTCGGGCATTATAGCCTTTTGCTATAAAATAGCTGGTTGATTTTTAGTAAAAATCACCTGAGCAGGTGGCGCAGTGCGCTGTTACAATAACTTCAGAATTGAAAACTGGGCATTACTTCTGCACCGACTAGTGGTTTAAGCCATGTTTCGAATAAAGTTTTACGATGGAAAACATTCTCTTCTTCTTTATCCCGCTCAATAAGCATGGCATACATGACCGACCGTTGACCTACTGTAATATAAAGCCGTCCCCCTGGTGCAAGGCGTTGCTCAAATGCTGTGATATATTCAGGCAGTGAGCCGGTGACTGCAATGGCATCATACAGTTTGGCTGGAATACCCTGCCATCCATGACTGGCATCATCGTTATAAAGACTAAAATTAGTAATATTTATAGAGTTTAATATGCTTTCTGTTTGAAGTGAGAATTCGCTGTAAATATCAACACTATCAACATGCTGCCCCAAAGTAGCCATACAAGCGGTAACAAACCCGCTACCAGTGCCAATTTCTAGGCATTGATCGGTGGGGGTAATGGCAAGTTCTTGCAACATACGCGCCTCAACCCGTGGGAACATCATGTTTTCATTGTGATCTAGCGGAATTTCAATATCAGCAAAAGCAAGATTCTGCCAGGCAGTAGGTACAAATTTTTCGCGGGGAAGAAACCTAAAGGTATCCAGTACGGTCTGATCGAGTACATCCCAAGGACGAATTTGCTGTTCAACCATATTGAAACGGGCCTGATCCAGATTCATAAAAAGGCTCCTTCTAAGCATTGATCAGCGTCCAAGATTACGTCTTCCTAGGAAGCGCTGCAAGAGTATTGAAGAAAAGACATGGGTGATAGCGAGGAAAATCATGAAATTATCAATGTTATCGGTTTTAGTTGGTTTTGTATTATTTCTAGGAGCAAGCTTGGTTGCTTGCGCCGGTAATGCTAAGGACGCAGTGAGTGTAAGGGCTGCTCCTGTAGCAAGCAATGTCGAGCCGGTCGAGTGTCAGAATCCCCGTCCTGAGATTTGCTATGAACTATATGCGCCGGTTTGTGCCGTGCGAGATAAAGGCATACGTTGTATTACAACACCTTGTCCGTCCACGGAGCGAGTGACTTATCCTAATGACTGTAAAGCGTGTGCTGACCCTAGCGTTGTTTCTTATTTACCGGGTGGGGAATGTCCTTGAACTTGTTAAGCGATCTTTTTCAGTTTGCATTTCCCTTAAATCATTTAGACGTTGACGAATAAGGACGGCTGTTAACGGTGCTGCGCTAGGGAGATTAACTGCCCCCTGTAAGGTGGTTTGGGCATGTTCGTATTGTCCCAAACGAATGCTGCGCTCAGCATTAAACAGGCGTGCTTCTGCTGCAAAGCCTGCTTGTTGGGCAATGCGTTGCGCTATTTCCAAGAATTCTGTGCTAGTAGTTTCTTGGCTGGCAAAACGTAAAAGCAAAGGAATCGCTTGAGGTGCTTGCCGATTGCCTGCCAGTGCTTCAGCGAGTAATAAATTTAAGGCTTGGTGTTGCGGGTAGTGGCTTTGCAGGGCGCGCAAGCGTTGTAGTGCTTCAGGATAGTGCCCCAGTTGTTTGAGTGCTGCGGCTGTCAATAAATTTTGTGGCAGACTAAGACCGGGATTAGGGAGTAGTTGCACAACATGGTCGTGTTGATCTGCCTGAAAAGCACGTAAGGCTGTTTTATACTGCGCTAATTGGGCTGGAGCTTGGCTATTCAAACGATTGCTGCGCTCGCCAGTTAACTGCGCCAACTTTTCTCGCGCAAAGGCATAGCTACTATCTTCCTGCACAGGGGAGTGTCTTAGCTGATTGGCTAGGTTGCGCGTCTCGCTCAAGCGCTCAATAGTGAGTGGGTGGGAGCGTAGGTATTTGCTAATGTCGCCATAAGTATTATTTTGTTGCCTGTCTAGTTTTTCCAAAAAGCTGGCCATAGCAGCAGGGTCAAAGTGTGCTGCTGTTAGTGTGCGTAAGCCGATTCGGTCAGCTTCTGATTCGGCACGGTGACTGAAAACAATTTGATTATGTGCCTGTAGTGCCATAGTGCCGGTAATAATGGCGCGTGCTACATCAGGCTTATCACTTTGTGAGGCGACTACTGCACCAGCCAATATGCCAAGCCCAGTAAGAAAAGGGTTGTTATGGTTTCCCTTGAGCATACGGGCAATATGATGTTGTGAAACATGGGCTATCTCATGAGCCATCACTGCTGCCAGTTCACTTTCGGACTGTGTGTTGAGGATCAAGCCTGAGTTAATAATAATAACGCCACCTAGCAAAGCATGCGCATTAATAGTGGGATTGTTTTCAATGGCAAAATAGAGCTGGCCGGCTGCGTGGGGGGAACTTAAGGCCAGACGATTGCCAAGTGACTGTATCCAGGTGTTTAGTTCCGGGTCTTCAATTATTGGTCTAGAGCGGCGTATGCTGCGATAAAGCTGTTTGCCTAGTGCTGCTTCATTGATGGGACTAAATGCGCTGATATCAGGATTGCCCATTTCAGGAAGTTGGCTGGTGTCGGGTAAGTCTAGTTTTAATTGAGCGAAAGTTGGCATTGTGAGCAAGCTAGCTAAGAGTAAAGCCAGTAGTTTTCCAAGATATTTTAGGGACATAATAGCGCTCCTTGCCGGTGACGGTGATTCATAGATTCAAGTGTGTAAGTGTATATAGACTGTAGCATGGTGGCTTCTGTTCCTTGCCGGAATAGTTGCATGCAGATTGCATAATCATTAGATTATTAGCATAATTTAATGTTTTTAGAATTGCAGGTTTTATGTACGGAATTAACGAGCTGGATGCACAAGGACTCAAAGCGCTCATAGACAAAAGTGAAAAAATTCGTTTAATAGATGTTCGTTCAGTGGGCGAGTTTCAGCAAGGCATTATTGCTGGGGGTGAGCTATTGCCTTTACACACTTTGCCCCTGCGCTTGGGCGAGTTTAATGCGGATGAAAAAATTGTGTTTTATTGTCGCACCGGCAGCCGTTCTGCTCAAGCTTGTATGTTTCTAAAACAGAACAGCGGCATTGATGCCATCAATTTACGTGGTGGCATTGTGGATTGGTATCACGCCGGTTATGAAGTAGTCGTGCCATCTCATCACTAGTCGTCGCTAGAGCAGCGTAGATGCAAAAGATTTGAGAGGAGGGGCGGTCGCCACTATTCACGGTGACTTGTTGGTGGAAATGTTTGTAGGATGTGACTTATGTCTAAAAAGTTGGCAATTATTGCAAGCAAAGGGACGCTGGATTGGGGATATCCTCCCTTTATTTTGGCTTCAACCGCTGCTGCATTGGGTTATGATGTAGAAGTATTTTTTACCTTTTACGGTCTGCAATTATTGAAAAAAGATATGAAACTAGAGGTGACGTCTCTAGGGAACCCAGGCATGCCTATGCCAATACCTATGCCGGTTTTGTTGCAAGCCTTGCCAGGTATGCAAGGTATGATGACGAGTATGATGAAAAAGAAAATGGCTTCTAAAGGTGTAGTTGATCTGGCTGAGTTGCGTGAGCTATGCCAAGAAGCTGACGTGAAGTTTATTGCTTGTCAGATGACGGTAGACCTGTTTGATATGGAGCGCTCTGATTTTATTGATGGCGTTGAATATGCCGGTGCTGCTGCATTCTTTGACTTTGCTGGTGAAGCAGATATTTGCTTGTTTATCTGATGGTTAGTCTGCATATATGAACTGATTTGAGGCATTTGGCAATATACATCTGAGTGGTGTGAGCAAGTTCCTGAGGGTTTGGAAATTTTTTCTGATCTGGGGGCAAGGAGAGCTAGCACATAAGCCTGCATTAATTATGGCTGTGTCATCGTCTAATGATGGTGCTTATCCAGTTGCTGAATGGCGGTGGAGGTGGATTATCAAGAATTTCCCTTTGGGGTGTAAGTGTAGTTGTCACTATTGGGGTAGTTGTAATTGTTTGGATGGAGACAGGCAGACACATGCTGAAGACAAATAACAAAATGCCACAGCACGTTTTGAATCAGATTGGCAAAATGCGTTATTTTCATGATGATCGTCATTCGGTACGGCGCAATGAAATTCGCTGGTTGGTTGAAGAGTTTACTGAAATTCCCGTTTATCGCCTGCCGCCTGCGTTAGAAGGTTTTACCATTGTACAGTTGACTGACTTGCACCTGCGGCCATTTACTCAGTTGGAACATATTGAGCGGGCAGTTGTTAAAACGAATCTATTGCAAGCTGATTTGATTGTTTTGACTGGTGATTATGTTTGGCACGATGAAGAAGATATACTGGATTTAGTGCCTGTCTTGGCTAAATTAAATGCGCGCTTGGGTATTTTTGCAGTTTTGGGCAATCATGACATTAAGACGGATGAGCACTTGATTGTCGAAACTTTTAAGCGCTATGGCATCCAAGTTTTGCGTAATCAGGGTTTAGAATTGCAAGTAGGGCATCAATCGGTTTATTTGGGCGGCATTGACGATGGTTGGTTAGGACAGCCCGATATTACGGCAACTTTGGATAATTATAAAAAAGAGATGCCGGTTATTTTATTGGCTCATGAACCTGACATGATTGATGGGTACGCGCATGATGAGCGCATTAGCTTGCAGTTATCCGGGCACACGCACGGTGGACAAGTGCAGGTTTCTCCGGGCAAGCCTTTTATCCGACCGTATTTGGGTAAAAAATACGTACAGGGACTTTATCGGGTGAATCAGTCTTGGGTTTATACCAGTCGCGGTTTAGGCACGACAGGCTTACCTTTGCGGCGTAATTGCGCACCGGAAATTACCCACCTTACTTTGGTAGATGCACAGGGCTTTATGCCTTTAGCAGCTTAACGCTCGTCTGAAGATACTTGTCAGATTATAGGTTTTCTTTAGACTTTAAGCCATAAAATATAGTTAACATTTATGAGTAATTAGGCTTTTGTCGGGATTTTTCTGACTTTGGTAAATGCTAGGCTTGCTGATCTGGCACGCCAACCGTAAAAATTATAAAATAAGAGCGACACATGTGAATACGTCAGATCCAAACCAAACAACTCCTAGCCGGGATTTATCCGGCTTGAAAGTGCTGATCATTGATGACAGTAAAAGTATTCTGCGTATTGCAGAAGCTTTACTGGCTGAATTTAATTGTTGGGTAATGACTGCTTCTGATGGATTTGAAGCATTACCTGTCATTGCTTCGTTCAAGCCAGATGTCATTTTCGTGGACATCATGATGCCGCGTCTGGATGGTTATCAGACCTGTGCCTTGATTAAGGCGAATCGCCAATACAAGGATATACCTGTCATTATGCTATCCAGTAAAGATGGCTTGTTTGATCTTGCTAAAGGACGCTTAGCTGGCTCAGACAGATATTTAACCAAGCCATTTACGCGCGATGATATGTTGGCCGCATTGGAAAGTGATGTCATTAAACAGCATCGGGAAATCAATAATAAAGGTGCACAGACGGTCGCTATGACTGAGGATGATTAAGTCGTGGCCAAGTTAGTACTCATTATTGATGACTCTCAAACCGAGTCACATATCTTTAAGTCATTGTTGGAACGGCATGGCTATAACGTAAACATCGCTAAAGATGGGATACAAGGTATTGATGCAGCTACAGAGCTGCAACCAGATCTGATTCTAATGGATGTTGTTATGCCGACCATGAATGGTTTTCAGGCGACCCGTGAGCTGAGTCGTAATGAGTTGACACAGCATATTCCTATTATTGTTTGTAGCTCTAAAGGGGGCGAGGTCGATCGTCGCTGGGCCTTGCGTCAAGGAGCTAAGGAGTATCTGGTCAAGCCTGTTGAAGGTTCGGTATTGCTGAAAGCTATCGGTAGCAATTTGAATGGGGCTACACGGCATGATAAGCCCTTATGAACTACTTGTAGGTTTAGCCTTGTTGCGAGAAAAGAAGCGCCTAGATAATGGTGCTCAACAGGGGCAAAAACCGCTGGAAGCATGGACGGGTCTATTGGTGAGAATTGGTTCCACGCAGTGTGTCATTCGACAAGATGAAGTGGACGAGGTTATTCCGCCAACTGGACTTACCAAAGTTCTAGGTATGCCACCTTGGATGTTGGGAGTAGGTTATTTTCGTGGGCAATTACTAAATGTAATTGATGCACAATCTTTTTTTTTCGGTAAGCGTCATTCGATAGTCAGTCCGGCATCCCGCATTTTGGTAGTACAGGGACAAGAAGAGTGGTTTGGGTTACGCATTGATGAATTGGGTGGCATCCGCTACATCTGGTCTGACAGTACATCTATCACACTGATTTCAGAGGATATGGAGCACTGGAAGGGCTATGTTGAGCAATGTATTGAAGTTGAACACGAAATCATACCCATGCTGCAAGTAAAGCGTTTGATGGACAGTTTCGAGCAGCGTGGTATTCCAGACAATGATGCCGTCAACACATGAATAAGAATAATGGATAAGTCTAAACGATTTTCGCTTAAGCCGGTGACAGGAAAAACAATCTTGATTCCAACGGGTATCTTGATGGTTTGTATTTTATTGATGGCACTGCTTTTTTTATTTGGTGATAGTCTGTTTAGTCCGATTGGGCTGCGTCAGGCCGGATTTGTATTAAGTATACTGGCTTTGGGCAGCGTGTCTTGGTTGGGTTTTTTATTACTTCAGTTTCATAGCCAACAGCGTGAATGGTTGGCAATGGAAAGTAAGCAGCAAGAAGCCATTCTTTGCCTGCTAGATGAAATGAGTACTTTGGCGGAAGGCGATTTAACCATTCGAGCTACGGTGTCCGAAGACATAACAGGTGCGGTTGCTGACTCGGTGAATTATGCCGTGGATGCTTTACGAGAGTTAGTCATTAAGATTGATGATACTTCTGGGCGTTTGACCCGTTATGCCAGGGTAGCTGATAAGCGTTTATCGCAATTATCGCGCGCTAGTACACGGCAGTCTGAGGAAATATCGCTAGCATCCTCTGCCATTGTTGCCATGATGCATTCGATTCAAAAGATTTCGCGTAATGCTACTGCCTCAACCGAGGTGGCTCGCAAGTCGCTGGAAATTTCGCAAGCAGGTGCACGAACTGTACGTAATGCTATTACTGATATGGTGGCTATTCGTGAGCAAATACAGGCCACTTCAAAGCGTATTAAGCGCCAAGGGGAAAGCTCCCAGGAAATCGGTGGCATTGTAAAACTAATGAATGACATAGCAGAGCAAACTAATATTTTAGCGCTCAATGCGTCCATTCAGATGTCGGGAGCATCGGATGGTGGGCGCAGTTTTGAAAGAGTGACTGAAGAAGTACAACAATTGGCACAGCGTTCAGCTGAGGCTAGCCGCAAGATTGATGTATTGGTACGCACGATTCAGACCGATACGCAGGAAGCTATTGCCTCTATGGAGCAAACCACAGCAAGAGTGGTGGCTAGCTCCAAAAATGCTGAATCAGCGGGAGAGGCACTGGATGAAGTGGAAAACGTCTCCACGAGTTTGGCTCGCTTGATTGCAAATATTTCGGATGCTGCCAGTAAGCAGGCGGATATGGCAAATCGGGTAACTAAAACGATGAAGTCTATTCAGGCCGCTACCATGCATACGGAGCAATACAGTAAGGAAGCCACCGAATTGGTTTCCAACCTGAATGAAACAGCAGCGGAATTGCGGCGTTCAATTGCAGACTTCACTCTATCGAAGGGTGGATGAGGTTTAGAAAGGGCATACATAATGAAGAAAAGCGTGACAACCGCAGAGCAAAAAACAAGAGGGTTAGCGGTATGATTTCAGACAAGTCAAGCCTGTCTAGCCGTCTTGGCTGGATACTCGATGAAACTGAGCAATTGTTGGAAAATACGCGCCAGTTTTTCACTGCCTATACTGATGAGCGTGAACAGGTTCAATTGGATGCTGCGCAGGAACAGTATCGTGATGTTGTCGGGGTATTGGATGTTTTGGGTGCTGAAGGCGCATATAAGCTAGCGCGCGAGATTTTCCTGCTAATGGAAGCTATTCGCAAAGATGAAGTCAGTAACTGGTCTGATGCTTGTCAGGCAGTAGCTGATGGTTTGTTACGCCTAACAGAGTATTTGCGGCACTTACATGAAGGTTATGCTGATCTTCCAGTCATTGTGTTACCAACTTTGAATAATCTACGTGCCGCCCGTGATGCAGAGTTGTTATCAGAACATTTGGTATTTTTACCAGCAGAAGGCTCTGTGACCAATGAACAAATTGGTACTGATAAGTACCGTGCATTGGCGGGTGATGAGCGTGAGCAGGCAATTCGTCGTTTACGCTTTTATCTGCAAAAAGCTTTATTGGGTTGGTATAATAATGATCAGCCCGTCGAAAGCTTGAAGTCAGCTCGCAAAGTCGCGGTCAATATGTTGCTTTTGCATAAGAAAGAGCGTTTGCGCTCACTCTGGTGGGTTGTAGGCGCTTTAATGCAAGCCTTAGAACAAAAGCGTCTGGAACACAGTGTTGCGGTCAAAATGCTTCTAGGGCGTATGGAGCGCGAAATTCAGCAATTTGCGGAGCTGGATGAAGTTGCTTATAACGAGTCACTATCAGACGAATTATTAAAAAACCTCCTGTATTATGTCGGTCTGGCCGAAAATGGCGGCGGTATGCTTGCTGCGGTTAAAGAAGCCTACCATCTTGATCTATATCTACCTCGCGGCGAAACGCTGGATGAATTGCGTCGTTACTACACGATGCCCGGGCGCGAGTTGTGGCAGGCTGTTTCTGGCACCATGCAGGAAGAGCTGAATGTTTTGATGGGACAAGTGGAAAGTCTAGAGAAACAGGAGTTGGGTAATAGTGCCTTAGCAGATATTGCCAAGCGTTCACGTAGCCTCGCGCAAGCACTGGGTATGTTGGGATTGGGGATGGCTGCTTCTTTGACTGAAGAGTTGGCGATTGAACAAGAAGCAGCTAGCAACGCTGCAACGGATGCTCAAGTTGATCGACTCTTGCTCAAAAAGACCGGCGAGCATTATTTGAAGCTAGAAGCTTTATTACGTGAATATGCTGACAGTGGTTTTGATCGCACCGAGGAAATTTTTTTTAGTGGTGCCACGAGTGCAGAGGATTTAGGCGTTAACCGTGAAGTAGCACGTACAGCGATGATTTCCTTAGCACGTGCCCAAGTTGAAATAGTGGCTTTCTCACAAGATACCACTGCTTTTAATCACTTGGAAGCTGTTGTCAAAATTCTTTATCAAATCAATGGCACGCTTGATGTCATGGGCTATAAGGAAGTACAACCTTTGGTATTTGGGATAAAGGTTTATCTGAGTAAGGATTTATTGTCTAAACACAGGCAGCCTTCCAAGGAAGAAATTGACTGTATTGCTGACTTAATGACATTACTGGAAGCTATTCTGTCTTGTATTAATCATAAAGAAGACTATTTGCCGTTATTGTCTATTGGTTTTGTGCACTTACGGCAGTTGGATCAATACACCGTCCTTAATTTAATGACTGAAGCAAAAGTAGAAGAGGGTAGGCTTGAGCTGGAAAATAAGAAAAAAGCGCGGCTTATGGCACCTTCGACACTTTATCAAAAGTTACGCAATCAAAGCCTGTTGCAACACGCATGAAGGCGTACAAACTGACAGGGTTTGGGCGGACAGCATACTACTATGATGAATAATGCTGACAATGGAACAGATGCAGCGGAAGTCTTGCGGGCAAATCTGGGTGACGATATTTATGAGATTTTTGTCGAAGAAATCAATGAGATTTATGAAAATCTAGTTGAGTGGTTGCCCGATTGGCAGGTAACACGTAGCAAGAACACCCTAAAAGACATCCGGCGTGCTTACCATACCTTTAAAGGTAGCGGGCGCATGGCGGGTGCTTTGGCGATGGGGGATTATGCTTGGGCGCATGAAAACATGCTCAATGCTGTTTTGGATGGTAAATTGACGGTCAATGATGGCTTGCTGAGTTTGTTGGTTCGGTCTGTGGATTATGTCGGTGAGCGTCTTAATTTCTTTTTAACAGCGACTGAAAGTGATGATGAGGTTAAGGCAGAAATAGCGCGTGTTGAAGCTTTTATGGTGGCTCCAGAGGCTACGATAATTTTTGACGATAAAGCTATTGAAAAGTCAGAGTCTGAGCCTAGCATTGCTCCAGCTCCAGCTCCAGCTCCAGCTCCAGCTCCAGCTCCAGCTCCAGCTCCAGCTCCAGCTCCAGCTCCAGCTCCAGCTCCCAGAGATGGAGGTACTTGATTGGGATGCAGTGGAAGCAAGCCCGCAGTCGAAGCAAGCCTTACCTAAAGATAGTTTTGCTGATTTAAACATAAGCGCAGAAAATGCCGATGTTGTTTCTGTGCTGGAGTGGGATCAGCTCGACACAGAGTTAGAGACAGAAATATCAGAAAAAACTACACCGCCTACTGAGGCAAAGTGGTCATTCGATTTAGATGATCCACTGCTGAATAATGCAGTATCGGAAGCATTGGCTGATGAGCCAGTATTCTCTAGCTTGGATTTACCTGAGTTAGAGTCAGTTGTTGAGTCCGAGTCAAAGTCAGTTGTCATTGAACCTGAGTCAGATGCAGTTATTTCAGTGCCGCCGCCACCAGAACCTATCGAAGCTGTAAGCGCTGAAGCGGCTATCGTTGAGTCGGAATCAGATTCAGTCATTTCAGTGTCGCCGCCACCAGAACCTATCGAAGTTGTAAGCGCTGAAGCGGCCAGTCCAGAGCAAATCGAAACGGTTTCTGTTCAAAAGCAGCCAGAGGCATTAGCTGATGGGGATGTTATTTCAAATGCCACACTACCGCTTGTTCCAGAGACCGAGCGAGTTCCAAAGGCGATTGTTGAAAAAACATCTGATTCTGCGGGGGACAAGCCTGCGAGTACGGATACAATTAATCCAGCTATTTGGGAAATGTTTAGTGAAGAGTTGGCCGAACAGTTGCAGAGCATGGATGGTTTTATACAGACCTTGCAAAGCAATACAGTTGATGCCAATAGCTGGTTATCCCTAAAACGCAGTTTGCACACTGTTAAGGGTGGCGCTCGTATGGCGGGGATGATGGCGATGGGTAATATTGCCCATGAAGCCGAAGATATGCTCGATAAGCTGGATGTGTCTAAGCAGTCGCCTGAAGCGCTGCATAGTATCTTGAAGCGTGTGCAAAAGCATGTGGATAGCATTAGTCTAATGGCTGAGCAGCATGCTTTACCTGTTTACTCGCCTGTCATTCCTGAAGAGGTTTTATCTGGCAAAGATCAGGACAAAACCCAAAAAGATCAATCCGATAAGGATTTCATTAAATTTGTCCGTGAGGATAATGAGAGTCTGCCCGGCAGTTTTCTGGAGCGTTTATTACTGGAGCAGGCTGATCAATTACCTGATATTTCCATTTTGGCAAATGGCAAAGTATCAGCAGCCCAGTCAATAACGCCAGAAGATCAAACAGATAATGCTTTTGCTGGACAAGCACAGGAACATATTAGGTTGCCTGCTGTGTTTCTGGATCGCATGATTGAAAAAGCGGCTAGTTTAAATGTGCAACAAAGTGGTATTGCCGAACGTTTGCAGTCTATGACCGATGATATTCGGGAGTTTGGAAGAACTGCTAATCGCTTGCGGCAGTTGTTGCGTTCGCTGGAGTTGGAAACAGAAGCACAAATTCACGCAGGCCATCATTTGACGGCGAGTGCTAAACGGGGTGATTTTGATCCGCTGGAAATGGATGAGTATTCCGAATTACAGCGTTTGTCACGAGCCTTGTCGGAAAGTATTAATGACTTGGTGAATATTGAAGCGGACTTGTCACAGCATTTACGTAATACTGGCACGATTTTGAATGAAACGCAGTCAGGTAGCCGCAATCTTTATCAAGAATTATTAGTGACTCGTTTGATTGAGGTTTCCGCGATTGTGCCTCGTCTGCGCCGCGTGGTGCGTCAAGCCGTAGTAGATATAGACAGGGAAGTATCGCTGGAAATCATAGGTGAGGATCTGAAGCTGGACCGTCATTTATTGCAAAAAATGACCGCTCCAGTGGAGCACTTGCTGCGCAATGCGGTTTCACATGGTATTGAAACGGTTGCCGAACGCATCAAGCTGGGTAAACCAGCGGAAGGGCATGTTTATTTTAATATCAGTCGGGAAGACGGCGAAATTGTTATTCGGGTTAGTGATGATGGTCGTGGTCTGGATACTAATAAGTTGCGTCATAAAGCGATTGAGCTGGGCTTGATTCGTTCATCGGATGTTTTGTCAGAGCAAGATATTCATCGTCTGATTCTGCGTTCAGGGTTTACGACGGCGACATCGCTTAGTCAGGTGGCTGGTCGTGGTGTAGGTATGGATGTTGTGAATTCTGAAGTTAAGGCGATGGGAGGCGTTCTGCAAATCCGCTCAAAGTTGGGTAAAGGGACGAGCTTTATTTTGCGTCTGCCTTTGGCCATGACGGCGAATCCCGTTTTGTTTGTGAGTGTCCAGTCGCAATTTTATGCTTTGCAGTTAGGCAATATTCAAGGCTTGATGCGCTTGAGTACTGAAGATATTCAAGAGTACTTGGGGCAAGAAGATAAACGCTTGCGCTTTAATGATATAGCATTTCCGTTGCATTATTTGGGTGCAGTATTGGAGCCAGGTTTGCAATTACAATTGCAGCCTGAGCATATGTATCCGATTGTTTTTGTGCGTACGGGTGATCAATCAATTGCTTGGCTGGTGGATGCGATTAGCGGACGGCGTGAGGTGTTATTGCAATCTTTAGGTGCTTTGTTCAAAGCTTGTCGTTTCTATTCAGCGGCGACCATTACGACCGATGGTCAGGTCGTTTTAGTACCAGATATGGTTGAGCTAGCGACGCGTGTGGGGGAATCCACAAAAACAGCAGTGGCAGAAGCGCAAGTGGATGAGCCGACTCAACATCATCGTCCACAACATGATCGTATGCACGTTTTGGTGGTAGACGATTCGATTACTGTGCGTAAAGTAACCGAAAAATTATTATTAGGTGAAAATTACGAAGTAGGTACGGCGCGTGATGGTATGGATGCTTTACAAAAGTTGGATGAGTTTGAACCAGATTTGATTCTGTCAGATATTGAAATGCCGCGTATGGATGGTTTTGATCTGCTAAGTGCTGTGAGGCAAAGTGAGTTATGGCATCAGGTGCCGGTTATTATGATTAGCTCACGCACCGCAAGTAAGCATCGTGAACGTGCGACGGAGTTGGGTGCGAGTGACTTTTTGGGTAAGCCTTATCAAAATCATGAGTTATTAACGCTCATTCAACAGTATTTGGATGCTAGCCTAGAACAAGATGAAGCTGAGGTGATTAGATGAGTCAACAGGAGCAATCACCTCGTATTAAATGTGCCGTGTTACGCTTGCAACAAGGCAATTTAATTGTGCCATTCAATTTATTGGCTGAATTAGTGGCAGTTGAACAATTAGAAAGCTCGACTCACCCTGACATTGTGGGTTGGGTACGGTGGCTCAATCGACCAGTACCTTTGATTGCTTTGGAAGGTTTGTGTGGGCAGGAAACTCCACTGATTCAAGAGGTTAGTAATTGTTTAATCTTGCATACGACTTACAATCATGATGAATTACCCTTTATAGCCTTTCAAGTACAAGGTGGTTTGCAGACTGTTGATATTGGCGAGGATACGTTGCGGGATGATTATCATGCTAATACACAGCGTTGCCCTTATGTCGCTCGCCATGTACGTATTTCCCAGTTAGCCTGTTTAATTCCTGACTTACCTGCAATTGAAGCCTTTATTGCCGATATTTTGGCTCGTTCGGGTTCAACGTAATACGATCAGCAAAAAAATGACTATCGCCATGAGGATCAGTGCAGCATGTCGAAATGATTTACTGATGGACTGATTAGGTTGATAGAGTGCCGTTACCATTGCCATTTGTGCGCTTTTTTCGGCTGTAGTGCGCATGAATTCGATCCTAGTTTTTGCAGGCAGCGTTTCTGGTTTGTCAAAGCTGGCATCGCCACCGCGCATATTGATAAGCGGAATAAGAATGGAAATATGCAGGTGTGCCATAATGGCGTTTTGGGTAGGTGTTTCGTAATTAATGCGTGCTAAGGGAATATAACGAATGTGCTGATCCTCAGACGCTTTGCGAAAGGCTTCTTGGGATTGCTTCAAAATTTCCCGATTTCTGTCCAATGCTTTTTTTAATTCCTCCACAGGAAGACCGGGAGGTGGTGGCGTAATATGTACAAAGTAATCTTTGCCGTGGATATTGACCTTGACTGTTCCTACATAGGCCGTTGGTGGTGGTTCGCTGGGAGCTGCTGGGGCTTTAGCTTTAGGGTCGCTCATAATCTGAACAGCTTACTTGAGTCAGTGAAGCGGGTAGACCATCTTCTATGCTAATAGCGGTTAATTGTCCCCCCCAAACACAGCCACTATCCAAGGCAATAACTTTGGTTTCAGCTTGGATGGCTAGGGTTGAGAGGGGTAGAGTGGACCAATGTCCAAAGTAAATATAAGCCGGAATAGCTTTACGCTTAGGATGACGAAACCAAGGGCTTAATTGGGGATGAGTCAGGCGAGTGGCTTCGGGGGAGCGTTTTTGCTGAAAATCCAGCTTGCCATCAGGGTGGCAATAGCGCATACGGGTAAGCGCATTTACAGTGTAGCGTTGGCGATCCATTTCGCTGGCGTTGGGTTTCCAATGAGCAGGTTTGTTACCATACATTTGTTCCAAGTATTGACGTGGATCAGGTTGACGCAATGAAGCTTCAACTGCGCGCGCACAGATAATGGCAGTTTGTAAATCCCAAACAGGTGGAATACCGGCGTGTACCAAAATAGCTTGTTGGGTTGCATCTAGGTGCAATAAGGGTAAGTGACGCAACCAGTGTATAAGTTCATCACGGTCGGGAGCGGTCATGACAGCATGCAAGCTTCTATGGGGTTGAAGAATATTATAAGCGGCGGCCAATAGGCTAATGTCATGATTACCTAGAACAGCAATAGCCTTGTTTTGTAAATGCAGTGAGCGCACAAAACGCAATGTTTCTAGTGATTCATGGCCACGGCTGACCAGATCACCTGCAAACCATAAGCTGTCTTGGCTGGGATCAAACTTTAATTTTTCCAATAGGCGCTGTAAAGGAGAGAAGCAGCCTTGTATATCTCCAATAACGTAAGTGCTCATTTATCTTTATAAAATGACTATGATACAAACAAAAAAGGCGTGGCTCTAGCTACGCCTTTGAGACTTATGTTCTCTCTTTGGTCTTGGGTATTGATTTATTCGACGCCAGCTAAAGCCATCAGGAATTGCACAATATACCAGAACATTAGCGCGACGCTGGCAAACAGACCTAAAGAGGCTGCCACGTATTGCTCAGTATGATACTGATGAATAATTTGTGAGGTTTGGTACAACATCACTGCGCCTGCGAAAATAATCATTGCGGCGAAGAAAATCAGTCCTAAGTTAAAACCAAATAGGATGCTAGCTACAATCAAGCCTAATGCAATGAAACTACCTACCACAAGGATTGGGCCTAGGAAAGAAAAATCTTTTTTGGTGATGAAGGCCGTCGCTGTAATACCACCAGCCAGCATTAGGGTAAGTAAGGCGGCACTGGATAACACCTTAGCATCTGGAGCAAAATTCAAAGCCATGTAAATGATGGGCATGAAAATAATCGCTTCAGCGACCACATAAAGCCCTAAGCCTGCGTATTGTTTTTCCTTGGAAATAGAAGATTGCGCCCAACTTTCTGCTAAATAAGCAACACCCATAAAGGCAAGTAATACTACTAACCATGCCCAGCTACCAACACTTCTGAGTAGTTCAAAAGAGGCTTGGGCAACACCACTGTAAACCAATAGTGATTCCAAAATGACGAAAGCTAGAATAGCCCCGCCCAAGTGAAGATAAGTACGCTTGTAAAACGTAGTACGTTCGCTCGCCGAGGCATCGGCGACTAACTGACCTGAACCAATATTTAAATATGCCATGTAAAAATACTCCTCTAGTAGCACGTGCTTTAATTTTACAGACGAATAATCATAGGGCTAATTCCCATACCTGTTAGCATCTGTTTCCACCGATTGACCACGTTAATATCATCCGTAGGTCCTAGGCGGACACGATACCAAGTTTCCCCGCGAATAGTAGCGGTTTCTACTCGGGTATTTAGACCATTCTGACTAACGTGACGTTGTAATTGTACAGCCTGAGCTTGGGTTTTATAAGAACCGAGTTGCAACATAATGCGTCCACCTGCGGCAAGCGGCGCACGGGGTCGGGTTGTTGTTGCTAAAGCCTCAGGACGTGGTGAACGTGGTGGCTCAGCTTGTGTTGTTGGAGTGCTTTCTGCTACGGCTACTTCGGTTTTGATCTGCTCATTCACATCTAACTCTAACTGTGGCAAGACAGCATAATAAGTAAACCCAGGACGGTCATTGTTAGAGGTTTTTTCAGGGGGAGGCGTCGATGTACTAGAGCCTGTTGTACTGCTAGGTGTCGCTGGGGTTTGGACAGTTTCTGTCTGGATCTGTGGTGTGGCAACAACCGAATTGAAGTCCAGATTTATCTGGCCTTTGCTTGCCATAGCATAGACAGCAGCTCCGGCGATCAAACCGACTGCAATGCCACCCAGTACCCAACTAATACCATATTGATTAGTAGTGGTAGATGCTATGTCGTTTGTCTTGAAGTCTCTGGTCATGGTCTATCCCGTATTCACTCATTTTCAGTATTTATTGAGTTTATTCATGCGACTTTTAGGTTAATCAATAGGTCAATCAAGATGCCGCTACTATTATCTTGATTGCCTTATGATAACTCGACAGGGTCTATGTCAATAGACCAGCGTACGTTTTTTTTTGTTCGCAGGCTTTTTTCCTGTCTGATTAAGGCTGATAAGCATTGGTGGCGCAAATTACGCTGTGTGGATTGTACCAATAATTGCGCCCGATAACGCCCTGCCCGTTTTTCTAAAGGCGCAGGCGTTGGCCCCATTAACTGTACCGCATTACAGGCTGTCAGAACATCCTTGATTTGTAGCAGAATTTCCAGCGCCATGTCCATTTCTGGGGCATCAGCACGAATCAAGGCCTGATAGCCATAGGGTGGGAATTGCCAGCGTTGTCGTTCTTTCAATAACTGTTTTGCAAAGGCTGGATAACCTTGCTGTAATAGGGTTAATAAGACCGGATGCTGAGGCTGTGTGGTTTGCAAAATGACTTGCCCTGCCTTGTGACTGCGTCCAGCTCGTCCAGCCACTTGGGTCATTAATTGCCCAAAGCGCTCAAGTGCGTGATATTCCGGGCTGAGCAGGGATTGATCTACATCCAAAATAATCACCAGGGTCAAATTGGGAAAATCGTGCCCCTTTGCCAGCATCTGTGTGCCAATAATGAGTAAGCGTTTGTGTTGCGCTATGGTCGCTAGATGTTGTTGTAAAGCACCTTTGCGGCTTGTACTGTCCCTATCGATGCGCACCAGCGGCGTGTCTGGGAAATAATGTTTTAAGGTTAGCTCTATGCGTTCTGTACCTTGGCCCTGGGTGGTCAGTTTGGGATTATGGCATTGTGGACATTCTGTGTAGACAGCGCGTTGATAAGCACAATGATGGCAAATCAATTTGCCTTGGCGAGCATGAAAAGTCATGCTGCTGCTGCAATGTTCGCATTGTCCCTGCCAACCACAGGATGGACAGAGTAATAATGGCGCAAAGCCTCGTCGGTTAATAAACAACATGACTTGTTCGTCACGTTCTAGGGTGCATCTTATTGCCAATAGTGTTTGCGGGCTAAGGCCGGATTGCAAATCTTGTCCACGTATGTCTTGCACATGCAATGATGGCGTACGTGATAAACCAGGGCGTTGATCTAGGTGGGTAGAGTGATAGCGTCCTGTTTGGACATTGTGCAATGTTTCCAGTGCAGGCGTGGCACTGCCTAGCAAAATGGGAATATTTAATAATTGAGCACGCTTAATCGCTAAATCGCGGCCATGATAGCGAAAAGTATCTTGCTGCTTGAATGACTGATCATGTTCTTCATCTACAACGATCAAACCCAAAGCAGGGCACGGCGTAAACACAACAGAGCGCGTGCCTATAATAATGTCTGCCTGTTGATTGCGTGCTTTTAACCAAGCTTGCCAGCGCTCGGTATCACTCAGTTTGGAATGCAGGCTGACTAGGGTTTGCTGTGGAAAATAGTGTTGAAAGCGTTGCAATAATTGTGGTGTCAAGCCAATTTCAGGTACGAGTACCAACACTTGCCGTCCTTGCGCTAGTACCTCTGTCATTAAACGTAAATAAATCTCAGTCTTGCCGCTGCCCGTGATGCCCTGTAATAGTATGGGGCGTGGCTTTTCAGTTTTCATCCAAGTTTGGCATTGTTGCAAACAGTTCGTTTGTTGTGCCGTGAGTTGAAGTATTGTGTTCGCAGTCTGCTTGGTAGATGGATTTTTTATGGTTGTGTTTAAGCGAGAAGTTGGCTGGATAGCTTCGACCAACCCCTTTTTCTGCAAGCTGTGTAAATAATTGCTCCAACCTGAACCAAATTGTTCACGCAAGGTTTCCGTAGGGCTAGCTTGTGCTTGGTTATTTAGCCAGTCATACATGGCTTGCTGGCGTTTAGCGTATTTGAGCAGTTTGGCTGCATCAGGGTGTTCAACTGCTTGCCAAACAGTAGGATCCGGTAAGGCTTTGCCTTCACGTAATAATTTAGGTAAGGCTGCAAATACCACTTCACCAATGGGGTAGTGGTAATAAGCAGCCGCCCATTGCAATAAATCAATTAGGTGTTGATCCAGTAAGGCTTCTTTGTCCAATACCTGACGGATGGTTTTTAAAGCGTAAGCTTTTGCAGCACCACTACCGTTGTCATATCCCATGACTACACCCATGCTGGAAGTATGCCCCAGCGGGACACTGACGCGACAACCTACAGCCACAGTCTCTGTATTGGGCAAGTAAGTGAGTAAGGTGCGTAAAGGGCGAGGAACAGCTACCCGTAATTTGGATTTCATATCGCTAGTTTACCGAAAGAAAGTCTATAGCGTTGTCGCTTTTCTACTGGAAAAGGAAAGGAGTAGCATAAAAATTGGTGAGAATTTCTCTACCATTTGTCACTTCGATTTGACTGAAAAATGTCAAAGCGGATGGCAACTATTTGCTAATAAAAGGAAAAAATGGGTTATGCACAAAAACTGTGGATAAGTTTGTGGATACACTGCGGAAATAAGGCCGAACGCTAGATGAGTAATAGGGTTTAAGAAATTGATTAAAAAACAATCATAATCAATAAGGTTTTTATTAACAATAACTTGGCTTATTGTTAGGCGTTTGTTCGGGGATAATATTAATGCTTGACAAAGGGTTTTTCTCTTTTAAGGTGGTGTGGACAACTGGCTTGAAAAAAACATATTCAACGGGATAAATACTTGTTATAGGTTTTGGTCGTTATAGTGTGGTCTTTCTCATAGTTAACGCGAACAAGGAAGTAAAGTTTGGAAAAAAATATTGATCTAACACAGCAATACCCTGACTCATTGCAAGGCTTGTTAAAGATAATGCAGTGTTTGCGTGATCCTGAATCAGGCTGTCCCTGGGATATTAAGCAGACTTGGCAAACTATTTTGCCTTTTACCCTGGAAGAGGTGTACGAGGTCGCCGATGCTGTTGATCGCAATGATGCGACAGCGCTTTGTGATGAGTTGGGTGACTTACTATTGCAGATTGTTTTTATGGCGCAGATTGCCAGTGAACAAGGCTTGTTTGATTTCGAGGCTGTGGCACAGGGTATCAGCCAAAAAATGCTGAGACGACATCCGCATGTCTTTGGCGATGCGGCCTATGCTAATGAGTTTGAACAAAAACAGGCATGGGAAAACATCAAGCAAGATGAGCGTCAGCAACGCAGTGAAGCAGGCTTGTTTGCGGGTATACCAAACACTTTGCCAGCCTTAGGTCGTAGCCAGAAAATCCAAAAGCGCGCCGCTAAAGTTGGTTTTGATTGGCATCACTGGCAGCAAGTTGTTCCCAAAATTCATGAAGAACTTGATGAAGTGGCGGATGCCGTTGCTCAGCATGAGCCTTTTGAGCGCATTGAAGAAGAGGTGGGCGATGTTTTATTAGCCTCTGCCAATTTAGCACGTATGTTAGGCGTGGATGCGGAGAATGCATTGCGCTTATCTAATCGTAAATTTGAGCAGCGTTTTCAGCAGGTGGAAACATTGTTATTAGCACAAGGCATCACTTTGGAACAGGCAAGCCTAGAGCAAATGGATGCAGCTTGGGAACAGGCTAAGCAATTAAGCAAATTAAAGAGTAAAAAATAATCGCCATCTGAATAAGTTATTTCAACGGCCAATGCCAAATACCTGTTGCAAACGTTGCACCGCTTCGGCTACTCGTGCCCGTGGCGTTGCTAGATTAAAGCGCAAGAAAGTCTCTCCCCCTGCACCAAAGCTGGCGCCATGGCTCGTGGCAATGTGTGCTTCATTTTGTATTTTGTCGATGACCGTTTGCGGTGATAAGCCTGTTCCCGCGCAATCAACCCAAGCCAGATAAGTTGACTGTACCGGCATAGACCACAAGCCTGGAATGGCATTGATTCCTGCATCAAAAATTTTATGATTTTCATCCAGATAAGGTAGTAATACCGCTAGCCACTCAGCGCCGTGTTGATAAGCTGCTGTTGCCATTAGTATGCCGAAACGGTTCGGTGAGCTACCTGCTGCATTCATGGCTTGTTGAAAGCTTTGGCGTAGCATTGGATTTTCAATAATGACATTGCCCGTCAAACCACCAGCAATATTGAATGTCTTGGTCGTTGCAGTGAGCATAATCAGTCGATCTCGACACTGGGGAGCAGCCAAAGGCATCACTATATGTTGGTGGGGTGCATACACTAGATCATGATGAATCTCATCGGAAACAAGCAATAAATCATGTGCCTCACAAAAATTTGCTAGAGTCTGCAATTCATCCCGAGACCACACACGCCCCCCTGGGTTATGAGGTGAACATAATATCACCATTTTTTCACGGCCAGTGAGCTGCTGCTCCAAAGCTGTCAAATCCATGACATAGTGACCACTAGAATCTATTTTCAAACGTGATTCCAGCAGTTCACGTTGATTCGCTTTAATAATGCGGGAAAAAGCATGATAAACCGGCGTGAACAGAACAATGCTATCACCCGGTTGGGTGAACGCTTGTAAGCATAAAGCCGCGCCTGCAACCAAGCCATGAGTTGTTGAAATCCAATCAGCCTCTACTGACCACTGGTGGCGGGACTGCATCCAATGCTGGATGGCTGCTTTATGCTCTTGCTCATCGCCGAAATAACCTAAGACGCCTTGCTGTAAATCAGCCTGCAAAGCCTCGATTACCGCAGCAGGTGGGCGAAAATCCATATCTGCCACCCACATAGCTAAACCTTGCTCAGGTGATATACCATACAAAGCTTGCATTAAATCCCATTTCATTGAATGAGTATGGCGGCGATCAATGGATTCATCAAAGTTCATGTATTTTCCCTTGTCGGAATAATTGGCTGTAAAGCTGTTTTGTACTAAACCAATGGCTCCTCATTATAAGGATTATCGGTCACAATCTGCTTGACATCACTTCTATCTACTAAGAAAAACTGAAATGCCGTTTCATCACTGGGTTCAATAGGCATACGTGTCATTTGTTGCAAATGACTTTCATAATTACCCCGCCAGTCTACCGTGCCATTCAACTCGAAGCGATTAGGATCACCCGCATCGAGTGAGGTGTAGAGCAGCATGTAATTATTGAAATCAATACCCTGCGGCATTTGCTTAGGATGCACACCAATAGCTTTAGCAAAATCATCCAGTTGTTGTTGGTTTGCAACGACATGTTTACCCAGTAATCCTTCTGGCATCTGCTTATTCGGCACAGAAAAATTACTACGTCCCAAAGCCTTACTATCACGCTCAGAGCAAAAGCTCGGATTAACATGACTCACTTCTTTAATATCCGCAGGTTGTTGTATATCATTCAACCAGCTTTGTAGTAAAGTCAGTAGCGTTTGCCATATAGACGAATAATTGCCTGAGCGACTGGGCAGACTAGTGCCTCGAAGGATACGGTTATTCGTTGCCGAAGCGTCAGCGGTAGAACTAGAACGCGCATAATTAGCCGTGCTTGAGGTAAAACTCGGCGTATGACTTCCTGAAATCAACATAATATTTTTATCCTCATTTGATTATTCAGTCATACCCTTAACATATCTTTCGGTGAGGTATTGGCTGCAAGGTTGTAAAAGTCCGCAAGTCGCCGCCAAGTGGTATGTGGTCAAGCAAATGGAGAGGTTTAGTGTTTTGGATTAATCCGTAGCAGGCAAACCCAGTGCCTGCTAGGAAAAGAAGTGGCATTAGGCCGATTTTTCCAATTTTTCAATCAGTTGTCTGAGTGAGGCTATTTCTGCCAAGAAGTCGGTTTCCATACGCTCTACTTCAATGGAAATTTGCTGAAGAATTTCTTTTTGTGACAAATGCTTGTTTACAATTTTGTCTAGCTCAGCAACAGCACGACTGAGCATAGGCGAAATCTCATACACCATTTCGGTTTGATTGGTGCCGCTATCGATCACGTGCATGCGCTGGGAGCGCCCAATTTTATAGCTGCGTGTGACAGGTAAAAAAGAACCTTTAGGTCGTTGGTATTTAATGCGTAGCAAGTCAGTATCAGCACGCGGCTGTGAAAGAACATAGCCCGTAATTTGGTTTGGATTTTGTATCCCCATAGAGGATAGGGTGGGGTATCCTGAAACGCTCATTTTTAAATCCTGATTATTTGATGGTTATTCAAAACGTTTTAAAAAACTAACTATAGCACTTTACAACGGATACCGGCCATGCCATCTTCTGTCATATTTTGCTGGGAAAGCTGTGCAAGCTTGAGGAAGTCATTCAAACTGCGGAGGCAGTGGCAAACTCAAGATGTTTGATAAAAACACTTTACGATTTTGAGTATTTTTCCGACAATAGCCTACACTCGGAGGGGAGTAGCTTTTAGGGAAGATGGTTTGCTGCAAGGATGCGGCTCTTTTTAAAATGCTCCTCTAGCTCTCTCCAATAAGCAAGTTTGCTTTGTAAGTTCGCTAGTTCATCTGTCCAGCCTAATTGCAAATGTCGCCAGATTTCTCGCTGATACCAAGCACATTTAAGTCGCACGTAAAGCCAGTCATAATCATCTTGAAAACCCATCGCGGCATGCCAGTTTCGACTGGCTTCGTTACAGATATGTCGCGTACTCCGCAATGTCTCCTCACCTGTTTGCCACAAGTGTTTCAGAATATGCTGTAGCATGGCACGGGCTACCTGACGTCTTTGGCTATCAGGCATGACATACAATAAATCCAGTTCGGTTTCACCAAAGGTATTGGTCACGACTAAGGCCAATCCAGCCAAGCTGCCATCAGTATCAGTAATGCCATCAGTTTGTAAGGTCATGACGGAGGCGGGGTGAGGTCGCCCCCGTTTTCCTGCAAAGAAGCCTTCAATATGATTGACGGCTGCTTGATGCACGCCTGATGGCGACCAAGCACAAAATTCGACCGTGTTTTTAAAAACAGCAAAAAAGGTGGCAATGTATTCAGCTTGCCTGTCTGGATTCAGCGGGTGCAAGGTGTAAGTAGCCGGTAGTTTTACAACAGGGTTTGTTGGGTGGGTTTGAACACTTAGGCGGGTAGTAATGACATGCTCACGCGGTATAAACAGGGCTTGTTTGCCGTCGTACTCTACCTTGTAACCAAAAGGGTAATTGATTAACTGGTAGGTAATAAGGTGCATGGGGATGGCTTTAACTTGGCTCATCTTGCTGTATATAGTATGTGCGGCAGAAAAAAGCCTGTCCAGCACCCCTGTAGTCTAACTATTTGCTACAGTTTGCTAATGCTTTGTGCATTACCGTAGCCAAAACCTATTGCAGCCATTGTTTGGCGTATCTAGTGCTTACCTTGATAGGCTGTGTAAGCAGCAGTAAGGCAACAAGCAATAAAGCCGCCTAGTTTAGACGGCTTTTACTTTTAATTAATGCAGAAGGATTTTAGTAAGTCATGTCTTGGCTTTCGTAATAGCCATCGCCATCTGCATCAATATTAATGGTCAGACCTGTTGGTAAGGCGGTAATATAAATTTTGGAGCTATTCATACCCGTTAATAGAATTTCGCCTTGAGTGGGTGTATTGCCACCATTGCCATAAACCAATTCACCCTTGGTTTCCACCTTGACGCGACCATAGATACCGTCATAAATGCCCGAAGCACTGTCTGCATCATTCATGCGTATTTGGGTATAGCCATCTCCAAAGTTATAACGTACCACATTGAGTAAACTCTGTTCCTGTGCAGCCGCATTCCAGCGGAATAGCTTGGTGATATAACGCGTCGAGCCGTTATTAAAATCAGCTACTTTATGGATAGTACCCGTGATCTCGTAGGCGTTAGTCGTACCCGTGATCTGCATTCTGTCATAGCTTAACAAAATGGACTCGGGTTGATCGACAGCAGTATTGTATTTGTACAAAAAGGTATAAGCTGTGCCGTCGAGAATATAGCCATTGATCAAGCAGTTAGTGTAAATCACTCGTGCTTTACCTCGTTGATTCACATCGTCCGCATAACCTAAGTTTTGAGCAGTACCATTATTTTCGCAGACTTGAGTGCTTTGGAAGCCGACTGGGCGTGCCAAGAATTTTGCATTGGGGAATAATAACTGTTCAGTACGACGCAGCACTTCTTCCTGACTGTGCAAGAAATCTTGTACAGCGGGAGCGTTTGTATCAGTGCTTTTTAAGTCATAAGGGTAGGGATTGACGGGGCTGCTCTTACCGTTTCTGTCAAAGAGTAAATCAACGAAAGCAGGTGCATTAGTCGTGTTTAAAGCGGCCCATTGTGTACGGCCTGTGTAAGCAGCTTTCGCATCCGCTTCAACATAATTGATATTGGGTACAGGCACAACGCTAGAGCCCCCATTACCGTTAGAGCCATTATCAATCGGTGTGCCACCGGAGCCGGAGTCTCCACCGCCACCACAGGCCGTCAGCAATAGAGTGAGCGAAAGGATTAAGCTTGATTTAATGGTATTCATGATGTTTACGTGGTTTACTAAGGTATAAATAAATATAGGCGTTTTTGTCGAAACTGTCATGTTGCCAGCCGGTCAGACGTTAGCAAATTCTGGATACAAGTCGCTTATGACGGGGGAAAGCGTTAAGACTGAAAAGGCCGGATCTAAAACTGATACCATGTCCCCCTTCCTTTACCCTGCTGGGAAAGAAAGCCGTTTTGCACCAAATCCGCCAGCCGTTTTTTGATTGTGGAGTGAGACACTCCTTCAATAATTCGGGTTGCTTCACCAATGGTGATGCGTCCTCTCTCGCGGACATATTCCATGATTAGCAGAGACTCTCTGGGAAGGGTGTTCCATTCTTCATTCAGGTTTATCTTTGATGCTAAACGCTCTTTCTGTTTTTGCAATGAGGCAAGGAAGAAAGGATTCCCTTGTCCAGTAAACAAGTTCCTGCATTCTCATCGGTGTTTCAAAGGGGGAAACTGTCTGAAAAACCACTCCCAAACTTTTTCCTGCCGCGTCAAATGCTTCCACATGGTTGGCAAGCGTCTTGTATTTTCCCCGATGACGTTCGTCCTTGTCAGAATATTGCAGTAATATGGAATGAAGTTGTTTTATGTAATTCTCCGATAATTCAATTGCCGCATGGCCATGAAAAATGATATCCATTACTTCGGCATAGCCAGCAACCTCCTGTTCGTCACGGGTGCTGAAGGATTTTTTGCTGAGATTGCCCAACATCTTTTCGATTTCTGGGTCGCTGAGCTTTACACCCTCAATACGCGTGGAAGAACCGATACTTTCAATTGTGGCAACCTGCTTCAGGCTTGCCAGCCGCTCAGGTGCTAGCTTTCTCATCGTTCGCCAACTGGCGCGGAAATCGTCAATATCACTGATTGCACGGAGAATGTCGGGCGTGATTTCTAAGGAATGGGCTTTCATTGTTATCCGAAAAGTCATTTGCTTTAGACTGATAATAACTGTAAATGACCGCAAATCAAGAGAAATTGATCCACCCTGCGAATACCGGACACCTCAAGAAAGGTGTATTCTTTCCATTTAGAGGTAAACGATATAAGCCAGAAAAAAGCATCTTACACGCGCCATAGTAGTGAGTCTAAAACCGAAGCACTGAAATTAGCCAGTGATGTAGGTATATAGACCCGAATGATTATGTTTTTTTCAAATATGGTAAATTGGATAAACCGGACGGGTATAGCAATACGGTGGCAGGCTCGCCGGGCACCCTGATTTTGACCATCTATGAGTGGACAGCCATGATGCAAGTACCTGAAA